>Ga0187765_10000822_pt1 | contig 11627 bp, 8 predicted proteins | sample 0216_QUI02_MP05__3_FD_133018 | JGI IMG/M metagenome (GOLD analysis project Ga0187765, IMG submission 133018) | Tropical peat soil microbial communities from peatlands in Department of Meta, Colombia - 0216_QUI02_MP05_10_MG | ecosystem: Environmental > Terrestrial > Soil > Wetlands > Peat ...
AAGGCGATCGTGGCGCTGGGGCCGACGGCGGTGGAGCTGGTTGACCGCACCATGATCGAGCTTGCACGCGAGATCGCGATGTTCCGCCCGATCGTCGATCGCTTCGTGCAGGGCGAGCCCGAGGCGCTGCTGCTGGTGGAATTCGCGGGCGAGGATGCCGCCGGCAATCTTCGCCATCTGAAGCAGCTCGTGGAGTTGATGGGCGATCTCGGTTTCCCGGGCGCGGTGGTGGAGGCGATCGACCCGCAATTCCAGAGCGCAGTCTGGGATGTGCGCAAGCAGGGCCTCAACATCATGATGTCGATGAAGGGCGAGGGAAAGCCGATCTCGTTCATCGAGGACTGCGCCGTCGCGCTCGATGATCTCGCCGAGTACACCGAGCGCCTCACCAAAGTATTCCGCAAGCATGGCACCTACGGCACCTGGTATGCGCATGCCTCGGTCGGCTGTCTCCATGTGCGACCGGTGTTGAATCTGAAACAGGAGATCGAAGTCCAGAAGATGCGCGCCATCGCCGAGGAAGCGTTCGCGATGGTTCGAGAGTACAAGGGCTCGCATTCCGGCGAGCACGGCGACGGCCTGGTGCGCTCGGAATTCCACGAGCCGATGTTCGGGAGCCGCATCGTGCGCGCCTTCGAGGAAGTGAAGGAGACCTTCGATCCCGAAGGGCTGTTCAATCCCGGCAAGATCGTCAAGCCCAGCAAGATGGACGACCGCTCGCTGTTCCGCTTCAAGCCGGGGTATCGCGCGATCCCGCTCGAAACCGCCTTCGACTGGTCGGATTGGGGCGGCTTCGCGGGCGCGGTCGAGATGTGCAACAACAACGGCGCCTGCCGCAAGGCGGACCCCGGCGTCATGTGTCCCTCCTATCGCGCGACCTCGGAGGAACAGCATCTGACGCGGGGCCGCGCCAACACGCTCAGGCTCGCGCTTTCAGGCCAGCTCGGTCCTGACGCCCTCGCCTCGGAAGAGATGCGCGAGACCATGTCGCTCTGCGTCTCCTGCAAGGGCTGCAAGCGCGAATGCCCGACCGGCGTCGACATGGCGCGCATGAAGACCGAGTTCCTCTATCACTACAGAAAGCGTCATGGCCTCACCATGCGCGAGCGTCTCGTGGCCTATCTGCCGCGTTATGCGCCGATCGCGCGCCGGCTTGCGCCGGTGCTCAACCTGCGCAACCGCGTGCCGATGTTGGCGCGGCTTGCCGAACGCTGGACCGGCATGAGTGCGAAGCGCGCGTTGCCGAGTTGGTCATCGCGGCCTTATCGCGCGGGAGAGCAAGGCGAGGGCGCGGGCGCCGAGGTCGTGCTGTTGGTCGACACCTTCAATCGCTGGTTCGAGTCCGAGAATGCGCGCGCCGCCGCGGCGGTGCTGCGCCGCGCGGGATACCGAGTGATCGAGGCGACGCCCAAGGGCGAGCGTCCGCTCTGCTGCGGGCGAACCTTCCTCGCGACGGGCCTTGTCGATGAGGCGAAGGCGGAGGCGCGGCGGATGCTGGCGGCGCTCAAGCCCTATCTCGATCGCGGCGTCGCGATCGTGGGGCTCGAACCCTCCTGCCTCTTCACGCTCCGCGACGAATTCCTGGCGCTGCTGCCGGGCGGCGAAGCGAAGGCGCTCGCGGCACGCGCCAAGCTCTTCGAGGAATTCGTCGCCGAGGAATCCGCCGCGGGCCGCTTCAGGCTCGCGCCCGGCCGGGGCGCGCCCGCGAAGGTGCTGCTGCACGGCCATTGCCACCAGAAAGCCTTCAACGCGGTTCCCGCTTCACTCGCGGCGCTCAAGACCATCCCTGGCCTCGCGGTCGAGACCTTTGAGAGCACGTGCTGCGGCATGGCCGGGGCCTTCGGCTACGAGGCCGAGCACTACGAGGTCTCGATGAAGATCGGCGAGCTCGGCGTGCTGCCGAAGATGCGCTCAGCCGACCCCGGCACGGTGCTGGCCGCGAGCGGCACCAGCTGCCGGCATCAGATCAAGGACGGCGCCGGCCGCGAAGCGCTGCACGTCGCGCGGATCCTGGAGATGGCGAGCGCGGAGTAGGCGGCCCGACCGATCCCCCGGCGGCGAAGTTGATCGACGTTAGCTCGTTCCAAAATCACGCGTAGGGCGGGTGAGCCGAAGGCGAAACCCGCCATCAGCCTTAAAAGATGGCGGGTTTCGCTGTACGCTTACCCGCCCTACCTCCCTCTATCGATCCCCCGGGACGCCGAAGGAGGGCGCGCTCGCGGGATCGATGGCGCGGCGCACATAGTCCGCGAGCTGCGGCTCGTAGATTTTCCAGACCTTGCTCAGCTCGCCGACGGGATCGTGCTCGGCCCAGTCGACGCGCAGGCTCGCCACCGGCCACGGCACCTGATCCACCACCAGCAGTCCCGCGGAGTGGACGGGGCCTGCTTCGCCACCGGCGGCGACGCCGGCTTCGAGCCCGCGCAGCAGGCGCTCGGCGAGGTGCGCGCCCTCGCTCGCCGCGAACGCGTCGACCATGCTTTGCGGCACCTTCGGCGACGCCAGCAGATTGCCGGCGGCGACTGCGCCCTTCCCGTGTGCCACCCCGTTGGTTCCGAGCGTCCCCTTGCCGGAGAATGACGCCGTCCGGCCCGCGGCATCGACGATGATCACCTGCCGGTAATCGATTTTATCGGCGCGGCGCAGCACCGCCATCGCCTCCTCGGCGCTGGCGCCCAGCTCCATCAGGTCGAGCGCACGCGGACCAAGCGTGGGGTCGGTGATGTTCTGGGTCGAGACCGCGCCCACCCCGGCGCGCGCATAGGGGCAGCGCGCCGCGACCGCGGGCGAAGACGACGAGATCGCGACGCCGAACATGCCGGTCTTGGCGCACCGCGCCGCGATCGCGAGGGTCATCGCTCGCCCTCGGGAATCTCGGCGATCACGTCGACTTCGACGACCCACTCCGGCCGAGCCAGCGCCGTCACGACCAGGCCGGTGAATACGGGGAATACCCCCTTCATCCATTTGCCGAGCACGCGGTAGACCGCTTCGCGATAGCGGATGTCGGTCACGTACACCACGACCTTGCAGATGTGCTCGAGCTTGCTGCCACACTCTTCCAGCAGCACCTTGACGTTCGCCATCGCCTTTTCCGTCTGCGCCGCGGCATCGCCGATCCCGACGGATTGGCGCGTCTCCAAGTCCTGGCCGACCTGACCCCTCAGATAAATGGTGCGGCCCGCGATCACGGCCTGGCAGAGGTCGTTGTCGAGCTTCTGTTCGGGATAAGTATCGCGGGTGTTGAACTTGCGGATGCGTTTGTGCGCCATGATTCTGCCTCCTCTCAAGTGGAGCGGATGCGATCGGAAAGGTCGGCCGCGCGTTTGACGAAGTCGAGCGGCCCTTCCCAGTCGAAATTGTTGTAGACGGCCGCCAGATGCGCGAACGGCGGCGATTGCGCGAAGAGCTGGAAGGTGAGCCGGTGACCCGCGTAGTCGGAATTGAGGAGGTCGCGGGCGAATGCCAAGAGCTTGCGGCGATCCTCGGCGGTCCAGCCTTCGTTCACGGTGTAGAACTTGTCGAGCCACTGCTTCTGCTGCGGGTCTTGAAAGCTCGCGTAGTCCGGGGTCACACAAATCTGCCCGCCGCAGAGCTCGCGCGCGATGTGCATCATCGCCGGCAACTGGCTGCAGGCGAGCACGCGTCCCGTGTAGAGCAGCGAGCGGTTCGGCATCAAGAGGCCCGCCGGGCTTTTCTCCGCCGTCGCGATCGCCGCCGTCAGGTGCGCGTTGATGCCCTCGCGATAGCAGGCGAGCTGCGCCAGCTTCTCCTGCACCGCCTGCTGCTTCTGAAGTCCGGTCTGCCGCACGTTCCAGAGCGCCGCCCCGATCATCATGTCCGCGGTCTTGAGGATGCGCTGCACGAAGGCGAAGGCGCTGTAGCGGTGCAAGGTCGCGCGGATGAAGGTGGCGGCGCGCGTGTGCTGGTAGAAGAGCACGTTCTCCCAGGGCACCAGCACGTCGTCGAACACCACGAGCGTATCGACCTCGTCGAAGCGGTTCGCGAGCGGATAGTCCTCGACCGGCGCGCGCCCGGCAAAGCCGGTGCGGCAGATGAATTTGAGATTGGGGGAGTCGAGGTCGCAGATGAATCCGACCGCGTACTCCGAGAGTTTGGCATCGCCCCAGTTGGCGATGGTGGGCTTGACGAAAGCTTGGTTCGCATAAGCCGCCGCGGTCTCGAACTTGGCGCCGCGCACGATGATGCCGGCGTCGGTCTCGCGCACCACGTGGAGCAGCATGTCGGGGTCCTGCTCCTGCGGGCGCTTGGACCGGTCGCCCTTGGGATCGGTATTGGCCGAGACGTGGAACGGGTCGTTGCGGGTTGCGCGCGCGATGTGCCGGCTGATGTTCTCTGCGAATTCGGGATCGACTTCGTTGAGCACGTTCTGCCCGTCATAGAGCGACCACATCTCGCCCACGGTCTCGTCGCCGACCCGCGTCACCACGCCTCTCACGTCGTCGAAGACTGCATCGACCGCGCGGCGCTTGGCGTGCCAATCCTCGTGGGTGTGCGGAAGCTTGAGGCCGATCGCGAACTCCTCGCCGCCCTCGCGATAGGTCATGATCGGCTTCAGCGCCGCCACATGGGCCATGTCGTAGATGCGCGCGCGCAAGTCCACCAGCGGCTTGAACATCGGATGCGCCGTCACGTCCTTGACGCGCTCGCCGTTGATGAAGATCTCGCGGTTGCCGCGGATCGATTGCCGATACTGCTCGCCGGTCCGGATCATGTGGGTCGCTCGGGCTGTGGTCCCCGGTGACGAGCTTGTCGGAACGCACGGGTGCTGAAAAGCGGAATTGCGGGTGGATCGGGTGTCGCAGCCTTCTCCCCGCCGGGGAGCGGGTAGAGGGATCGGCGGGCCACCTCTCAATTGTGGCCCAAGCCGCCAACGCAATCGCCGCCCGGTGCGCATTTCGGCCCGACTGGCCCGAGGATGGCGCATCGTTGTAACCTGCCGAATGAGATGAGCTACTTGACGGTGACCGAGGAGCGCGAATTTCCGTGACGGCAAATTCCTCCGACTATGGCCGGCTGTTCTTCCAGGCCGAGGTGTTCCGCACCGGGCGGCTGAGCGATAGGCGGCCCCGGCCCCCCGGAGCGATTATCGAACCGGCGCGCCGGGTCCCTCTGTTTCGCGATTGCGACGTGCTGGTCGCCGGCGGCGGGCCAGCCGGCACTGCCGCCGCGATCGCCGCGGCGCGGGCGGGCGCCGATGTCGTGTTGATCGAGCGACACAACCATCTCGGCGGGCTCTCGACCGGCGGGCTCGTGATCTGGATCGACCGCATGACCGACTGGTCGGGCAGGCGCGTCATCGAAGGGATCGCCGCCGAACTGCTCGACCGGCTGCCTCGGGGCGCGGTCGCGGGCCCGCCGCGCTCCGATTGGGGCAGCGCCGATGCGGCCAGCGCCGCTTATTGGAAGGAGCGCACCGCCGCCTTCCACGGCATCGTCACCTGGTCCCCGACGATCGACCCGGAACACCTGAAGCTGCTGAGCCAGGAGATCGCGCTCGGTGCGGGCGTTCAGCTCGTGTTCCATGCCTGGGCAGCCGCCCCGATCATCGAGGAGGGCCGGGTTAGAGGCGCGGTGTTCGAGAGCAAGGAGGGCCGGCTCGCGATCCGCGCCGGAGTGACGATCGACGGCACCGGCGACGGCGATCTTTTCCATCGGGCCGACGCCGGCAGCGAGAGCGACATCGACGAGCGAGACATCCACCACTGCACCAACACCGCCTGGCTGTTCGGCGGCGTCGACATGCCGCGCTGGATCGCTTTCAAGACCGGAGATCCCGAAGGCTTCAAGGCTTTCATGGAGCGCGGCCGAGGGGCCTGCGGCGGCCTCTTCGAGCGGCCCTTCGTATCGTGGCGCGATGATGTCGCGCTTTTCCTGGGACCGCGGCTCGCCGGCTATTCGGCTGTCGATGTCGAGGACCAGACCGAGGTCGAGATCCGCTCGCACCGGCTGATGGCGCAGCATCTCGCGGTCTACCGAGAGCACGCGCCGGGCTTCGCGAACGCTTACCTGCTTTTGTCGGCGCCGCAGCTCGGGGTGCGCCATACGCGGCGCCTGGTCGGCATTGGCCGGGTCACGCGGGAGGACTGGTCGAACGCTACGCCGCGGCCGGACGAGATCGGCATCTCACCATCGCTGTCACCGAAGTTTCCGAACCTGTCGGTACCCTATGGCTGTCTTGTGCCGCGCCACATCGACGGGCTGCTGGTCGCCGGCCGGCACATATCCTGCGACCCGTCGAGCCACTCATTTCTGCGCGAGATTCCGCAATGCTGGCTTACCGGCCAGGCCGCGGGCGTTGCGGCTGCGCTCGCGAGTGCCAAGCGCTGCGCGCCGCGTGCGGTGCCGATCGCGGAGTTGCAGGCGGCGCTGCGGCGCCAACAGGTCTTGTTGCGCGCCGAGGTCGACCTGCCGGCGCTCGCCCCTGCCGGTCAAAGCGGGTAGGTGGAGGCCTCGCTCACTTCAGCGGCTTGAGCGGTGCGGCGTCCTCGGGGATCGGGTAGCGGTCGACGTTGAGGCACATGGAGACGAGGCTGTAATAGCCGACCGTGCCGATCAAATCGACCACGCCCTGCTCGCCCAGGTGCTCGCGCGCCTTCGCGAAGACGGCGTCGCCGACCTGCTTTGTATAGAGGAGATCGCTCGCGAAATCGTATGCGGCGTTCTCGGCGTCAGTAAGGCCGGTCGGGCGCTTGCCTTGGGCGATCGCGTCGGCATGCGCCGCGCTGACGCCTGCTTCGATCGCAAGCTTGCGGTGCGCGTACCACTCGTACTGTGCGGTCCAATGCCGCGCCGTCACCAGGATCGCCAGCTCCTTGAGCTTGGGCGGCAGGGACGAATGGAACCGCACGAACTCTCCCACGCGCTGCGCGCGGTCGGCGAATTCGGGACTGCGCAGCATCGTGTTGAACGGACCGCGGATCGAGCCGCGCGGTCCCTTGACGATACCCTCGGCTGCCTTGCGCTGCGCTGGGGTCATCTTGTCTTCGGGAATGGTGGGGAAACGGGCGGAACTCATGGGGCGTGCTCCCTTTGCTGGTTGTTTAGTCTAGTCCCACGATGCCGCGCGCGAAGGCGTCGGCGTCGAATGGCCGGAGGTCGTCGGCGCCCTCGCCGACGCCGATGAAGTGGATGGGGAGACCGAACTTCTCGGCGAGCGCCACCAGCACGCCGCCGCGCGCGGTGCCGTCGAGCTTGGTCATGACCAGCCCGGTAACTCCCACCATGCCGCGGAACACCTCCACCTGCTGATGGGCATTCTGGCCGACCGTGGCGTCGAGCACCAGCAGCACGGCGTGCGGCGCCGTGGGATCGATCTTGCGCAAGGCACGCTGCACCTTCTGCAGCTCCGCCATCAGATCGGCCTTGTTGTGAAGCCGGCCCGCGGTGTCGATCAGCAGCACGTCGATGTTCTCGCTGCGCGCGCGCTCGTAGGCTTCGAAGGCGAGGGCCGCCGCATCGGCGCCGGTCTCGCGCGCCACCACCGCCGCTCCCGTGCGCTCGCCCCAGATCTTGAGTTGCTCGACCGCCGCGGCGCGGAAGGTGTCGCCCGCCGCCATCAGCACCGAGCGTCCCTCGTCGCGCCACTGTTTCGCGAGCTTGCCGATGGTTGTGGTCTTGCCGCTGCCGTTGACACCGACCACCAGCACGACGAAAGGCCGTGTTGTGCCGTCGAGCGGCATCGGCCGCGCCGCGCCCGCGAGGCGTTTGGCGATTTCCGCGGCGAGAGTGCCGCGCACCTCGTCGGGCGTCACCTCTTGATCAAAGCGGGTGCGGCGCAAGTTCGCCGCCACTTCGCCCGCGAGGGCGACGCCCAGATCGGCACCGATCAGCAGCTCCTCTAGCTGGTCCAGGGTCGCGTCGTCGAGCTTGCGTTTGGTGAGGAGGCCGGCGATGCCCTCGCTGAGACGCGAGGACGAGCGCTGCAGGCCCCGCTTCAGCCGTTGAAACCAGCCGCCGCTCTTGCTCTCGCTCACCGACCGTCCTCGGCGATCAGGGCCGTTTCATCGGCGCCGACAATCCGCACCCGCCGGATTTCGCCTTCGCCGGCGCTCTCGGGAACGCGTACCGGCAGGTAGTGCTCGCTTCGGCCCAGGGTCATCTGTTCCACGAGGGCGTTCACGGTCGCGCCGATAAACCGCCCGAACGCCGCGCGCTTTCGCGCGGCTGCGATCCGGCGCAAGGCCGCAGCCCGTGCGCGGATCGTCGCGGCCGGCACCTGCGGCATTCGCGCCGCAGGCGTTCCCGCGCGCGGGCTGTATGGGAAGACATGCAGGAGGTCGAGACCCGCTTCCTCGACGAAGCTCAGGCTCCGCTCCGCCATCGCGTCGTCTTCTGTCGGAAAGCCCGCGATCATGTCGGCGCCCAGCACAATATCGGGCCGAAGCGCGCGCGCGCGCCGAGCGACCTCGATCGCCTCGGCGCGGCTGTGCCGCCGCTTCATGCGCTTCAGGATAAGATCGTCGCCGGCCTGGATCGAGAGATGGAGATGCGGCATCAGCCGCGGCTCCTCGGCGATGAGCCGCCAGAGCGCGTCGTCTATCGCGGCGGGATCGAGTGAGGAAAGGCGCAGCTGCGGCAATTCCGGCACCAGGGCCAGGACCCGCCTCGCCAGGCTGCCAAGCGAGGGCGCACCGGGCAGGTCCTTGCCGTAACTGGCGATGTCGACGCCGGTCAGCACCACTTCCTTGATGCCGCGCGCAACCAAGGTTCGCACCTGCTCGACGACCGCGCCAGCGGCGACCGAGCGATTGTTGCCGCGCCCAAATGGAATAACGCAGAAGGTGCAGCGGTGATCGCAGCCTTGCTGCACCTCGACGAAGGCGCGCGCGCGGCCCTCGAAGCCCTCGATTAGATGCGGCGCCGTCGCGCGCACCGCCATGATGTCCTGCACGGCGACCCGCGCGCCCGGTTGCCCATAGGATGCGCCGTCGAGCTTCTCCAGGTTTCCCAAGACTTGGTCCACTTCGGGCATCGCCGCAAAGCGCTCGGGCGCGATTTGCGCGGCACATCCCGTGACGATCAGGTGCGCATCGGGCCTGAGACGGCGGGCGCGGCGGATCGCCTGGCGCGCCTGACGCTCGGCCTCGGCCGTCACCGCGCAGGTGTTGACGATGACGGCATTCTCGATGCCGGCCTTCCCCGCGGTTTCTCGGATGACCTCGGATTCGAAGGCATTGAGGCGGCAGCCGAGGGTGATGATTTCGAGATCGTTCACGGCAGCAAACTCGGATCGAGCGTCCCGCTGAAGCTCACGGCAACCGGCCCCGCCATGAGCACATGGCCGTCGCGGCGCCATTCGATCTCCAGCGGCCCGCCATCGGCGACCACGGTGACCTTGCGTCCGGTGAGCCCGCGCCGCGCCGCCGCCACCCCTGCGGCGCAGGCGCCGCTGCCGCAGGCGACGGTGATGCCGGTGCCCCGCTCCCAAACGCGGAAGCGCAGCCTGTTCTCGCCCATGAGATGAACAACGCCGATATTCGCGCGTTCGGGAAACATCGGATCGCGTTCGAGACGCGGGCCGAGGGCCGGCAAATCGATCGTCTCGGCGTCGGGGACGAGGAAGGTGGCGTGCGGATTACCCATGTTGGTGGCGACGGGATCGCGCAACGGTCCCAGCGCCAGTGGCACGTGCAGGGTGTCGCACTCGCGAGCAAGCGGAATCTCGCGCCAGTCAAAACGTGCTGGCCCCATGTCCACGCTCACGGTGCCGTCCGCCCGTGCGTCCGCCGGCAGCAGCCCGGCCACGGTCTCCACCACCAGATGATCGCTGCGCCGCTCGCGCATCGCGAGCCAAGCGACACAACGCGTGCCATTGCCGCAGGCCTGCGCCTCGCTGCCGTCGGGATTGAGGATGCGCATGAAGAGATCGGCGCCTCCAGCGCGCGGCGGCTCCAGGATCAGGAGCTGGTCGAAGCCCACGCCGCGATGACGGTCACCGATTGCGCGCGCCTCTTGGGCGCCGATCTTCAGCGGCCTTTCGCGGGCATCGAGCACCACGAAGTCGTTACCGAGCCCATGCATTTTGAGGAAAGGAATTGCGGCCATGCGGGGTATATAGGGTGGGGCGGGTGAGGCTGTCCAATCGATTGGGCGATTTGACAGCAACCGCCCGCTCCCCTAGTGTCCCGCGGCTTCTCATGAAGCAAGGAATGCCTTACCCCTGAAGGGCCCTCTGGGGGCTCCCGGGGCGGCCAGTTCGCGAGTGTCGCGCACTGGCCTCGTTGGCTTTGGAGTGGTCGATGTTCGAGAGCCTGAGCAATCGCCTGAACGATGTCTTCGACCGGCTGCGCCGCCGCGGCGCGCTGAACGAGGCCGATGTCGATGCGGCGCTGCGCGAAATTCGCGTGGCTTTGCTCGAGGCCGACGTCGCGCTGCCGGTGGTCAAGAGCTTCGTCGATGCTGTCAAGGCGAAGGCGGTCGGCGAGGCGGTGATCCGCTCGGTTACGCCTGCGCAGATGGTGGTGAAGATCGTTCACGACCATCTGGTGGAGACCTTGGGCGGCTCCGAGCCCGCCGAGGCCGGTGTAAATCTGAATGCTCCCGCGCCGGTCGTCGTGATGATGGTGGGCCTGCAAGGCTCAGGCAAGACCACCACCACCGCAAAGATCGCGCGGTTGCTGAAGGATCGACAGCGCAAGAAGGTGCTGATGGCGTCGCTCGACGTGCAGCGCCCGGCGGCGCAGGAACAGCTTGCCGTGCTGGGACGCCAGGTCGAGGTGGATACGCTGCCCTTCATCGCGGGCGAGCGCCCGGTTGCGATCGCCAAGCGCGCACACGAGACCGCGCGGCTTAGAGGTTACGATGTGCTGATGCTGGATACCGCCGGCCGCCTCCATATCGACGAGGCGCTGATGGCCGAGGCGGCGGCGGTGCGGGACGCGACGCATCCGACGGAGACGCTGCTGGTGGCAGACGCCATGACCGGCCAGGACGCGGTCAATGTCGGCAAGACCTTTGCCGAGCGGATCGGCATCACGGGCATCGTGTTGACCCGGATCGACGGCGACGCGCGCGGCGGCGCGGCGCTTTCCATGCGGGCAGTCACCGGGCAGCCCATCAAATACGTGGGCGTGGGTGAAAAGCTGGACGCGATCGAGCCTTTCCATCCCGAGCGCATTGCCGGGCGCATCCTCGGCATGGGCGACGTGGTGGGCTTGGTCGAGAAGGCCGCCGAGACGGTCGACCGCGAGGAGGCGGAGAAGCTCGCGCGCAAGATGCAGAAGGGCAGCTTCGATCTCGACGATCTGGCCCAGCAACTGAAGCAACTCCGCAAGATGGGCGGCATGTCGAGCCTGATGGGGATGCTGCCGGGCATCGGCAAGATCAAGAAGCAGATCGACGCCGCCAATCTCGACGAGAGCCTGCTGAAGCGCCAGGAAGCGATCATCTCCTCGATGACCAAGCAGGAGCGCCGCAATCCCAAGCTGCTGAACGGCTCGCGCCGTCGCCGCATTGCCAGCGGCTCCGGCACCACGGTGCCGGAGGTCAACCGCCTGCTGAAGCAGTATCAGGACATGGCCGACATGATGAAGAAGGTTTCGAAGCTCGGAAAGAAGGGCCTGATGCGCGGCCTTCCCCCGGGGATGTTCCCTGGCGGAGGCGGC
>Ga0187765_10000823_pt1 | contig 11627 bp, 11 predicted proteins | sample 0216_QUI02_MP05__3_FD_133018 | JGI IMG/M metagenome (GOLD analysis project Ga0187765, IMG submission 133018) | Tropical peat soil microbial communities from peatlands in Department of Meta, Colombia - 0216_QUI02_MP05_10_MG | ecosystem: Environmental > Terrestrial > Soil > Wetlands > Peat ...
CCTGTCGCGCGACCGGCCCGAGCTCGTGCTCCCGGACGTCCGACGCGTCACGAACACCGCGGCGGCGCTCCCGCCGCCGATCCTCGGGGACCTGCGCCGGATCTTCCCGAACGCGTTGATCTTCGCCATGTACGGGCTGACGGAGTGCAAGCGCGTCTGCTACCTCGAGCCCGAGCTGCTCGATCAGCGCCCGTCCTCGGTCGGGAAGGCGATTCCGGGCACCGAGACGCTCGTCCTCGTCGACGGCCGCCCCGCGGCGCCCGGCGAGGTCGGGGTGCTGCACGTCCGTGGGCCGCACGTGATGGCCGGCTACTGGAACCAGCCCGAGCTGACCGCCGAGATGCTCCGCGACGGCCCCACCCCCGGCGAGCGCATGCTCTGCACCCAGGACTTCTTCACCGAGGACGAGGACGGCTTCCTGTACTTCGTCGGTCGCAGCGACGACATCATCAAGAGCGGTGGACAGAAGGTGAGCCCGATCGAGGTCGAGAACGCCCTGCACGCGATCCCGGAGGTCCGCCAGGCGGCGGTCATCGGGGTCGAAGACGAGAAGCTGGGCGAGGCGATCCGCGCGTACATCGTCCTGCACGACGGCGCGAGCCTCACCGAGCACGACGTCGTTCGCGCCTGCCGCGCACGCCTCGAGGCGATCATGGTTCCGCACCAGGTGGTCTTCCTCGACGAGCTCCCGACAACCGAGTCGGGCAAGGTGAAGAAGAAGGGGTTGAGCGCGGCGCCTTGAGGCCGTAGGCCTACGAGACGATCTTCCGCAGCGTCGCGCCGCCGTACCTGCCGAGAACGGTGTACGAGACGATGAGCCTGTCCGAGCGGTACGTCACGACACAGCGCAGGCGATGGAACGTCCCGTGCATCGGAGTACCGATCCCGCTGCAGACGGCGTGCGTGTTCGACTTCACGAGCCGCGTCCGCCGGTCGATGAGGCCGGGGTCGAGCTTCCCGAGAACTCTCACCGCCCGCAGAAGTCCGATCTCGGCCTGGCGCTTGGTCTGGCGCGCCAGCTTCGACGAGGACGCAGAAGACGGGGCCACCGCGACAAGGGCGACGGCCACGAGTGCGGCTACGACGATCGTCGCGACCGCCATCGCGACCCGTGGAGCCCGGAAGAACGGCCGGCTGCTCACCCCTGACCCATCGGCACTCTCCGCCCACCGCGTATCACTCGTTCGGGTGAGGTGCTTCTGCCCCACTTGACGAGAATCACTCGGTCGGGGGGCGGATTCTCGCCCTGCCCGATGAGAATCACTCCTTCGAGGGACGGACTCGCGCCCGTATCCGATACAACGTCCTGGATGGCCGCGGCCGAGCCCTCGATCGAGATTCCGACCGTCAGGATCGACCCCCCTCGGGGACTGATCGGCTTCGACCTGAAGCCGCTCTGGGAGTACCGGCAGCTCGTCTTCTTCCTCACCTGGCGCGACCTCAAGGTGCGCTACAAGCAGACGGCCCTCGGCGCGAGCTGGGCGCTGCTGCAGCCGCTGCTCGCCACGGTCGTCTTCACGATCTTCTTCGGGAGGGTCGCGCACCTGAGCTCCGACGTCGCGCCCTACATGATCTTCTCGTTCGCCGGCACGCTGCCCTGGACGTACTTCTCGAACGCGATGACGATGGGGTCGAACAGCCTCGTCTCGGCCGCCACGATGATCACCAAGGTGTACTTCCCGCGGATCGCGCTGCCGATCTCGTCGGTGCTCGGCTGCGCCTTCGACTTCTTCTGCGCCGCCTTCCTGATCATCCCGATGATGGCCTGGTTCGGGATAAGCCCGAGCCTGCGCCTGCTGACGCTGCCTTTCTTCTTCCTGCTCGCCACCGCGACGGCGCTCGGCGTGTCCTTCCTCTTCGCCGCGCTCAACGTGCGCTACCGCGACGTCAAGTACGTGATGCCGTTCCTGACGCAGATCTGGCTGTTCGCGACACCGGTCGTCTACTCCGCCTCGGGCCTGCACCAGCCGTGGCGCGCGCTCTACGGTCTCAACCCGATGGTCGGCGTCATCAACGGCTTCCGCTGGGCGATCGTCGGCAGCGGGCAGGCACCCGGCCTGACCACCGTCGCGTCTGTCGCGACGACGCTCGTGCTGCTCGTGATCGGAGCCGTCTACCTCCGCCGCGTCGATCAGTCGATGGCGGACGTCATCTGATGGCGTCGCCGGCACTCGCGATCAAGACCGAAGGGCTGTCGAAGCGTTACCGCCTCGGCGCGACCACGGCCAGCTACGCGACGCTCGCCGAGTCCATAGCCAACTTCGTCCGCCGCGGCGGCAGGCAGGCGAAGGCATCGCGCGTCCTGTGGGCGCTCCGCGACGTGTCGATCGAGATCGAGCCGGGCGAGACCGTCGCCTTCATCGGCCGGAACGGCGCCGGCAAGAGCACGCTCCTCAAGATCCTGGCGCGGATCACGTCGCCGACCGAGGGCTATGCGACCCTGCACGGGCGCGTCGGGTCGCTGCTCGAGGTCGGCACCGGGTTCCACGGCGAGCTGAGCGGCCGCGAGAACGTGTATCTCAACGGCGCGCTTCTCGGCCTCACCCGCCGTGAGATCGACCAGCGCTTCGACGAGATCGTCGCGTTCTCCGAGGTCGAGGAGTTCCTCGACACACCGGTCAAGCGCTACTCGAGCGGAATGGCGGTGCGCCTCGCGTTCTCGGTCGCCGCACACCTCGAGCCGGAGATACTGCTCGTCGACGAGGTGCTTGCGGTCGGCGACCTGGCGTTCCAGCGCAAGTGCCTCGGCAAGATGAGCGAGGTCGCCTCGGCCGGCCGCACGGTCATCTTCGTCAGCCACAACATGGCCGTCATCCAGGCGCTCTGCCGGCGCGGCATCTACCTCGAGCACGGCGAGGTGCAGACCGACGGCCCGATCCAGGCGGCCGTCACCGATTATCTGCGCGCGCTCGAGGACAAGGCCGAGGCGCTCGACCTGTCGGAGCGCACCGACCGCCGGGGCACGCAGGAGGTCCGCCTCCAGCGCATCGGCATCCGCGGCCCGGACGGTTCCGGCACGATCGCGAGCGGCGCCCCCGCCGAGTTCTCGTTCGAGCTGATCGGCATGACCCGCGGCCTTTCGTGCCGGTTCATCGTCTACGACCAGCTCGGGCACCCGGTGACGAGCGTCTCGAGTGCCCAGCCGGCCCCGCAGGACGTCTACGAGCACCAGGACGAGCCGCACTTCGACTGCCACATCGACGAGCTCCTGCTCGTCCCCGGCCGGTACCGGCTCGACGTCCAGATACACGGCGGCGGCCAGCTCCAGGACAGGGTCGAAGGCGCCGCGTACTTCGACGTCGTCGACGCGATCGTCGGCGGCCGCCCGATCTCGATGGGCGAGTCCGTGGGGCACCTCGTCCTCCCGACCCGCTGGGTCGGCCCCAAGTCCGGCGTCGGCTAGGCCGCACAGGCGTGATCGACCTCCACTCGCACGTCCTGCCGGGACTCGACGACGGCGCCGCCGATCTTGCCGAGAGCGTCGAGCTCGCGCGCGCGCTCGCCGAGTCGGGCGTGCGCGTGCTCGCCGCGACGCCGCACGTGCGGAACGACTACCCGACCCGGCCCGAGCTGATGCGAGCGGCGCTCGCCCTCGTACGGGAAGCGGTCGACGAAGCGGGCATCGACCTCGTGCTCGTGTCCGGCGGTGAGATCTGCCTCGACCAGCTCGGCGTGCTCGACCTGGACACGCTGCGCGCCTTCGCGCTCGGCGCCAACAGCCGTTTTCTGCTCGTCGAGTTCCCGTACGACGACTTTCCGCCGCACCTCGCCGACAGCGTTCAGGCGCTGCACGACCGGGGCCTGGTCGCCATCCTCGCGCACCCGGAGCGAAACGCGGTCGTGCAGGCGGCGCCGCAGCGACTCGTGGGGCTCGTCGAGACCGGGGCGCTGATCCAGGTCACGGCCGGCTCGCTGACCGGCGCGTTCGGCAACTCTGCCGCCGTCGCCGCACGCAGCCTGCTCGAGACCGGCCTCGCACAGCTCGTGGCGAGCGACTCACACCACCCCCGTGGGCGGCCGACCGTCGCCGACGCGCTCGCGCACGTCCCTCGCGCGCTCGCGGGCTGGCTGACCCGCGACGCCCCGGCCGCCGTCCTTGCGGGCGAGCGCCCGCCCGCGCCGCCTTCGCGGCGGCTGTTCGGCCGCTGAGGCGGCCTCAAGAAGCGGTAAAGGCCTGCCGATAGGGGGAGGGATGGCAGCCGCCAACCCCGAGTCGGCTCACCACCCGCTCCCGCAGCCGACGCTCGTGGCCGCGACCGGCGCCCCGAGGCACAAGGTCTCCGACGCCCTGTACGTCACGCTGTTTCTCGCGGTTGAGATCCTGTGGGTCGCCGGCCTCGGAATGCTCGCGGCCTGGCTGATCTTCTCCTGACCGGCCACCGGTCCAGCATCCGCGCTGCGGCGTAGAGCAGCGAGACGCTCGCCAGCGGGAAGAGGATCCACAGCCCGATCCCTACCGCGACGGTCTCGTACCACGTCACGCCGGTGACGATGGCACCCCCTCCGGACGGAAGGCCGTCACGAGAGCGCCGCCACGTAGCGGGTCGTCGCAGCCGCGCAGCCCGGGCCGAGCTCCCGGACAACGACGGTGGCAGACGACTCCGTCGTGAACCTGCCGCGCAGCGCGAGCGTCGCCGCGCCGTGCGAGCCGCGCGCGGGACCTCGGTAGGCAAACGAAAGGTCGCGCTGGAGCCGCAGCGACGGCAGCTTCACGCGGCCGGCGCAGGCCAGCGAGACGGTCAGGCGCGTGACGGTGCGGGACGCGCTCGCGACCTCGAACCGCAGCCCGGATCCCGCCACGTAGCCACCGCCGGCCACCGGTGCGAACCCCGGCGGCGAGGGGAGCGGCTCGCCCCGCTGGGCCCCGCCTATCAGCGCGAGGCCGGCCGCGAAGGCCGCGCAGCCGGCGACCGCCGGCCGCAGGCCGAGAATGCCGCCGCGCGCAGCGGGGGGCGCCACGACCGCGGGAGCGCGGGACACGAGGACGAGCGCCGGCTGCGGCAGGAGGCGGCGCGCAGATGCCGCGAGCTCGGGATCGACGAGCGCCAGCTCGGGGCTGATCTGCTCCGAGCGGGCCGGAGTCGCCTCCGGGAAGGGATCCGCCACGGCCGAGAGCGCAGGAGCGCGCGGCCTGAAGACCGAGGGTGGCGGCCGAAGGAGGCGGCGCGCGGACGCCGCGAGCTCGGGATCGACGAGCGCCAGCTCGGGGCTGATCCGCTCCGAGCGGCCAACGGGAGTCGCCCAGGAGGGGTCGGCCACGGCCACGCGAACCAGTTCGTGTTCCGCCCCGCGACCCCTGTGTCTGACGGAGACGGTGCCTGAGGGCTACAGGCGCGAGCCGCCGGCGGCGGCGCGCACGGTGACCGCCGCTGCCTCGGCCGGATGGTCTTCACGTACCTCGGCCGGGCCGGCCTCGGTCACGATGTAGCCGCGCTTGAGGCGCTCCTCGAGCGTATGTCTGAAGACGTTCGCGTCGATGAGCCGGTACACGACCGCCCGGACAGGATGGAGCCGGAGGAATGACACCATGGTCATCTCTTCGGCTCGAAGCGCCCGCGACTTTAGCTTCTCCTGGGACCGGCCGATACCCGCAGTCGTTGATGCGATCGGACCACGCGAGAGCGTCGGCTATTCTCCTGCGATGGACGAGGTAAGTGCCAGATGACGTCGAGCTTCGACCAGACAGACTTCCGCGGCCCGGTCAAGTACCTCCAGGCGTTCCGTGCGCACCGCTTCCTGATCGTCTCCCTCGTCGTGATCGCAGTCGGCATCGCCGCCGGCATCAGCTACACGGCGACGAAGCAATACGACGCGAGCGCCGACATCCAGATCCAGGCCCTGCCCGCGTTCAGCGGCGATCCGTTCCAGGGCTTCGACCTGTTCCGGCAGACCGTCGACGGCTCGTCGCCCGTCGTGGCCGCCGCCCGTGTGCTCGGCTCCGCCCCGTACCAGCGGGCGGTGTTCAAGACGCTCGGCAGGCAGGGCAAGGGGGTTTCGATCGCGGTCACCCCGCTGTCACAGGCGGACATCGTCGCGCTCAGCGCGACCGCACCGCGTGCTGCGCAGGCCGCGACGGCTGCGAACGCCTACGCCGACATGATCATCACCGTCCGCTCGCAGCTCTTCCAGACGGAGCTCTCGGCGCGCATGCGTCAGGTCGAGGCGCAGATGGCGGAGATCCCGGCCAACGTCCGGCAGACGAGCGCGACCTACCAGTCGCTGGCCGGCACGCTCGCCCAGTACAAGTCGTACGTCGGCACGGCCGACCCGACGGTGCAGGTTCTGACTCGCGCCGAGATCCCCAGCGCGGCGTCGTGGCCGCGTCCGAAGCTGAGCATGGCCATCGCACTCCTGATCGGCCTCCTGCTGGGCCTTGGCACGGCCGTCACGCTCGAGCTGGTCAACCCGCGCGTCAGCCGTGAGGACGAGCTGACGTTCCTCCACCGGCTGCCGATCCTTGCGCGCATTCCGCGCATCGCGTCGCGCACAGCGCACGGCTATCTGACAGGGCGGGCCCTCCTCCCCGCCGACGTCTGGAAGGGATACCGGACGCTGCGCGCCGTGCTCGCGAACGCCGGTCGCGACGGCGGCTACCCGCGCTCGATCCTCGTCACGAGCGCGTCGCCCGGCGACGGGAAGACGATGACCGCGGTGAACCTCGCGATCGCACTCGCCGCCGCCGAGCTGCGCGTGACGCTGATCGACGCCGACTTCCACCGCCCGATGATCGGGACGATCTTCAACGTCACCGGCCCGCGCGACGGGCTGGTGCGCTTCCTCACCAAGCCGGACACCGCGGACGTCGTGTCGGTTCCCGCGGCGACGCATCCGCGGCTCAGGCTACTGCTCGGCAACCGCGAGCAGATGAACCAGCTGCACCTGCTCGACACGGCTCGCCTCGAGAAGCTGCTCGACCGCCTGTCCGACGACAACGACGTGATCGTGATCGACTCGCCGCCTCTGCCCGAGGTCGCCGAGGCGCTTGCGCTCGCCGAGGCCGCCGACACGGTGATCGTCTCCGTCCGGATCGGCCACACGCGGCGCGACAAGCTCAGCGAGCTGCGCGAGCTGCTCGGCCGCCGCGGCGTCTCTCCGCTCGGCTTCGTCGTCACGACGCGAAGCCGCTCGGGCGGCCAGTCGGCATACGACTACTCGACCGACATGGCGACAACGCCGGTGAGCGCCGGCATCCTCGCCCGCCTGGGCGACCGCCAGCGGGTCGTGCAGGCCGCGCCCGACAAGTAACCGGGTGTCCGCCCTCGCGCCGCAGACGACGCTCGAGGGCTCGCAGGTCCGAGCGCTCGCGCTCGCGACCTCCGCGGGCCTCGGCGCTCTCGCTGTCTACTCGCCGAGGTATGCGGTCGCTGCCGTCGTTCTCGCAGCCGTCGTCGCGCTCGTGTTCTGGCGGCTGGCGGCCGGTGTCATCGCGTTCACGATCCTCACGTTCCCCGAGCACCTCCCCGGCTGGCTCGGCGCCGGCGCAACCGTCGCGAAACCGCTCGGCGTCGTGCTCGCAGCATCCTGGGGCGCCATGATCATCGCGAAGCGCGGTGCCCTGAGACTTCTCCCGCAGGACCGGCCGGCGATCAGCTGGACCGTGATCGCGCTCGTCAGCCTCGCTACGACCTCATCGGCCTGGGCGACCGACTTCGGTCAGGTTCGGTACGAGCTCCCTCGCCTCGTGCAGGTCGCAATCCTGCTCTACGTCGTCTACACGGTCGCGAGCACCCCGCGCACGTTTCGCGCGATCATCTGGGCGTATCTCGCCGGCAGCGTGATCACTGCCACGTACGCCATCGCGACCGGCAGCTACCTGAGCGGTGGACGCCTGGCCGGTCTGTTCGACCCGAACACCTTCGCGGCCGAGATCATGCCGGCGCTCGCAGTCTCGTCGTTCCTGCTCCTCACGCCGCGCCGTACGCGAATCCGCATGCTCGCGGCGCTCGTACTCGCGGTCGACCTGCTGGCGGTCGCGCTGACGCAGTCGCGCGGCGGCATCGTCGGGCTCACCGCCGCACTCGTCGCGGGGATCGCGCTCGCGGGCCGTGCGCGGCCGCGAGTCGTCGTCGGCGTCGTGCTCGTGGTCGCGATCGGAGTCGGCTACTACTTCGAATACGCACCGGCTCAGGTTAGAGCCCGCTTCAGCCATATCTCGTCCCAGAACACGGCGGGCCGCTCCGACGAATGGCGGATTGCGTTGCGCATGTTCGCGGACCACCCGGTAACCGGAGTAGGGCTCGGAAACTACCCCTCGGTCGAGCCGCAGTATGCGACGCACTCGCTCAACCTGCAATTCGTACGGTACGTCGTCCAGCTTCGGCTCGTGGCCCACAACACGTACCTCGAGACGGCCGCCGAGCTCGGCGCCGGTGGTCTCGCCATGTTGCTCGCGCTGCTCGGGTTCACGCTCGTTCCGGCGACGCGCGCCCTCGCACGATTCGAGGCCGCCGGCGACGACCTCGAGTTCTACGCACGCGGTCTCGTGGTGGGCGCCGTCGGGATGCTCACGGCTTACGTCTTCATCTCCGCGGAGTACGAGAAGCAGCTGTGGCTCGTCTTGGGGCTCCTCGCGACACTCCCCACCCTCGCGGCGGCGTCGCGTGCGGCGCCCAACCGCAGCGGTACTTGATGGACGAACAGAGCTCGCCCCGCTGCAGCGTCGTCGTCGCTGCGCACAACAGCGCGCGCACCGTCGCGGCAACGATCGCCTCGGTGCGCCTGCAGACACTGGACGACTGGGAGCTGATCGTGGTCGACGACGGCTCGTCGGACCGCACGGCCGAGATCGTCGAGACGATCGACGACGCGCGTATCCGCCTCGTCCGGCAGGCGAACCGCGGCCCGTCCGCCGCCCGAAACGCGGGCCTGCGGCTGGCGCGGGGCCGCCTGATCAGCACCCTCGACAGCGACGACCTCTGGATGCCGAACTATCTCGAACACATGGCGGGCGTGCTCGATCGCCATCCCGATGCCGGCGTCGCGTATACGGACGCGTGGGCGCTCGACGATGCCACCGGCAGGATTCGGAAGACGAGCGCAATGAGATACCAGCGGCCGCCCGTGTCGCCGCCGGCTGCTCCGCCGGCCTTCCTGGCCGCACTCCTCGAGCGCAACTTCGTCTACAACTCGGTGACGATGCGACGGGAGGTCGTCGAGGCAGTCGGCGGCTACGACGAGTGGTTCTGGGTAGCAGAGGACTGGGAGCTCTGGCTCCGAATCGCATCGAAGGGCTTCCGCTTCGTCCGTGCCGACGACCTGCTCGCGATCTACCGCCACCGTGCAGGCTCCCTCCACACCCAGCATGAGCGCATGTTCGCCGGGAACTGTCGCGTCTACGAGCTCGTCGAGAACGAGTGGGACGTCCCCGCCGAGATCAAGGAACAAGCCCGGTTGCTCGCCTCGGTCTACCGGCGCAAGGCGAACGGCGTCCGGGGGTTTTCGGGCCGAGATCCCCTCGCCCTCGCGCGTATCGTGAAACGCGCCGTCGAGCGTCGAACGCTGTGGTACGGCAGTCCGCCTCGTGAGGTCGCCGTCGCGCTGGACGCCATCGACGCTCTCGTGGCCGGCGGCACCGGACACGGCGCCGCGTTGCAGCATCGCAACTAGTAGCGGGTCTCGTCCTCGGATCAGGGAGACTCCTCCCCCTTCCAGGGGATCAGCAAGCCGGTCCTGCAGCCCGATGGCAGAAGCATGGCCCACCTTCGCCGCCTGGGTTCTGACCGCCACGTTTCGCTGCTCATGTTGCTCGCCGCCGCGCTGATCGTGCTTGCCGGCGCCTCTTCCGCCGTCTCCGCGCGCACCCGCCTCGTCGTCGCCAACGTCGGCCTCGCCAACGGCAAGACCGTCGCAGGGGCCGTCTCCTGGCAGGCCGCCGTCTCGAGCGGCGTCGCGAACCGTGTCGTCTTCTCCATCGACGGCACGTCCCTCTGGACCGAGCATGTCGCGCCGTACGTCTTCGACGGCGACGGGAACACGCTCGCCACCTCGGGCCTGGCCAACGGAGCGCACACGTTCCGCGTGACCGCCTACCCGAGCTCCGGCACCCACGGCGCCGTGAGCGCATCCGTTACCGCCGTTGTCTCCGACTCGACATCCGTGATCGAGCCTCCTGTCGCCGCATCGGTCCCGACCATCAGCGGGACTCCGGCGGTGGGCCAGTCCCTGACGGCGACGGCGGGCGACTGGACCGGCTCGAACCCGATCGTCTACACGTACCAGTGGAAGGTGTGCGACGGCGCGGGCGCGACCTGCACCGCGACGTCTGCCTCCACCCCCACCCTCCACGTGCCTTCCGCCGCCGTGGGTCACACGGTGCGCGTCAGCGTCACGGCCAGCAACGCAGCCGGCTCGGCTTCGTCGAGCTCGGCCGCGACGACCGTGGTCACGGCCGCCACCGTCGCGGGGCCGGCGACGACGCCACCGGCAAGTGCGCCGTCCACGCCGAAGCCGCCCGCGACCACCGCCGCCACCACCACCACCTCCACCACAACGCCGTCGTCGTCGGGCTCCGGCTCCGGCGGCAGCTCCAGCTCGAGCGGCAGCTCCAGCTCGGGCAGCGGCTCGAGCTCGTCGGGTTCGCCCCCCAGCACGTCTCACGGCGGCGTGTGGGCGTGGGACGCAACAAGCGCGACCGTCGATCCGAGCTCCGCCGCGAAGGTCGCCGCGTTCCAGAGCTACGCGGTCGCGGCTGGCACCTATCTCCAGGCGACGGTCGCGTGGGTCAACTCCCCGGCCGGAACGCCCTCCTATGCGATCCCGACGGCGGAGGTGGTTTCGCCCGTCTCCGTCCCGGTTCCGCTCGGAACGAAGGTCGGCGTCGAGGCCGATCACGCGCTTGTGGTCTACGGCTCGGACGGCGTCGAGTATGACCTCAGCGCCGTGAACTACGACTCCTCGACAGGCAAGATCACCGGCACCTATGGGATCGCCACGGTGCAGCCCGGAGACGCCTACGAAACCGGCCCGGGCGGCAACAACGCGGATGCGGCCAGGTTCCCGCTCGCGAAGGGCCCGATCACGCCCGCCGACATCGCGTCGGGGGTCATCAACCATCCGCTCGTGATCTCGATGCCGAACGTCGGCGCGAAGCCGAGCGGTGGCAACCCCTACCCTGCGGCGCCCGGCACGGACGGCTACCCCGGCAACACCGGCTTGCCGCTCGGCACCTGGATCCGTCTCGACCCGACGGTGAACGTCGCCTCGCTCGGGCTGCCGAAGCTCGAGACGATGATCGCCGTCGCATTGCAGCACTACGGCATGTTCGTGAGCGACATCGGCTCGGAACTGGACATTCGCCTCACCGACCAGGTGAACCAGGGCGGCAACGCGGCCGACTGGTCTGCGGTCGGCGCTTCCCTTCCGATCTCGTACCAGGGAGTCCCGTACGCGCGGCAGTTGTCGTCGGCCTTTCCCTGGACCAAGCTCCAGGTTCTGCTGCCTCCCAGCCACTGAGCAGCTGCAGCCGCCGTACGGCCGACAACGACGCGAACCGAGCAGCTCACACGAGCTCGGCGAGCGGGCGGCGCACACGGAGAAGGAGATCGACGAAGTACTTCGCCGCCCAGGACGGGTACTTGAACGGGCAATACAGGCCCCAGATCGGATACGACCCGGCGATTGCGCCACGC
>Ga0187765_10000824_pt1 | contig 11593 bp, 12 predicted proteins | sample 0216_QUI02_MP05__3_FD_133018 | JGI IMG/M metagenome (GOLD analysis project Ga0187765, IMG submission 133018) | Tropical peat soil microbial communities from peatlands in Department of Meta, Colombia - 0216_QUI02_MP05_10_MG | ecosystem: Environmental > Terrestrial > Soil > Wetlands > Peat ...
CCCTGCCTCGGCCGTGCAGACGATCCCCGGAATGCCTCCGGTGCCCGACGCGACGAACCTCTACAGCGAGACAGGGGCGGGTCGGTTGAGCCCGGCCGTCGCCGGCGCGCTCCCCCGCGTGTACGTCCCGAACGTCAAGGCGAACACCGTGACAGTGATCGACCCGGCGACGCTCACGGTCGTGGACACGTTCCCGGTCGGCCTGAACCCCCAGCACGTCGTCCCCTCGTACGACCTCTCGGTCCTCTGGGTGGCCAACAACGCGGAGGGCTCGGCGAAGGGGAGCCTCACGCCCATCGACCCCGCGACGGGGAAACCCGGGCGAGCGGTGGCGGTCGACGATCCCTACAACCTCTACTTCACGCCGGACGGTCGCTCCGCGATCGTCGTCGCTGAGGCGCTGAAGCGTCTGGACTTCCGCGACCCGCGCACCATGGCGCTCCAGGCGTCCATCGAGGTGCCCAACTGCAAGGGCGTCAACCACATCGACTTCGCCATCGATGGCAAGTACCTGATCGCGACCTGCGAGTTCCAGAGCGGCCTGGTCAAGGTGGACCTGGTCGATCGCACGGTGGTCGGCTATCTCACTCTGCCCCGGGGCGGGATGCCGCAGGACATCCGGGTCTCGCCGGACGGGCAGACCTTCTTCGTCGCCGACATGATGGCGGCCGGCGTCCACCTGGTGGACGGCGCGCGCTTTGCGGTCACCGGATTCCTCCCGACCGGCATCGGCACCCACGGGCTCTATCCGAGCCGTGACGGGAAGAAGCTCTACGTGGCGAACCGGGGCTCGAAGCACATCCGCGGGCGCCCGAAGGGCCCGGGGAGCGTGTCGGTGGTCGACTTTGCGACGCGCATTATCGAGGCCACCTGGCCGGTGCCCGGCGGCGGGAGCCCGGACATGGGCAACGTCAGCGCCGATGGCACCCAGCTCTGGCTGAGCGGTCGCTTCGACGACGTGGTCTACGTCTTCGACACGCGCAGCGGGCAGGTGACCACGATCCCGGTCGGGAAGGAGCCCCACGGGCTGACGGTGTGGCCACAGCCGGGCCGGTACTCGCTCGGTCACACCGGCAACATGCGCTGACCGGCGAGGGGGTGCCGAGCCGCCCTCGGCGGGGAAGACGGCCCGGCGTCCCCGGCCGCGCTCAGTGCGAGAGCCGGCGCGCCGGCTCTGGCGGTGCCGCGTAGATCAGCGCGACGCCGAGCAGCGCCACGATCACGCCGCCGATCACGACGTCGGCCCGGGCAACGTGATCCCTGGCGAAGCTCAGGAGCCACGGCGTCACGGCCAGCGCCAGGCCGAACAGAACGATCAGCCACGACAGCATTCGCTGTGCACCCATGTCGTTCTCCTTCTCCAGTCCGGCGCGGGCCGGACCCCGGCGGGAGGGCGAGGAGCCAGCCAGCAGGTCGACCACGATGACCACGCCCTGCGCCACGACGGTGATCCCGGCGAGGGCGACGGCGGCCGCAGCAATGTGATTGGTCGAGAAGTGCAGCTCCCACGGCAGGCCTATCAGCGTGACGCCGAGCGCCGCGGTGAACATGCCGAGCGCCGTCCCCATCACGAGTCCGGCCGTCACGACCAGCGTGTCCTCGAGGTTCCTCATGGCTCTGACCCTCCACTCCCAGCGTGCGCGCGGGCGACAACGGCGGCTGTGACCTGAGTCTCCCCGGGGCGAGACCCAAGTCATTCCGCCGCCCGAGTCCGATGGGGACGATGGAGTCGTGGGAGGGAACATCGGACGGGGAAGGAGGACGACCGGACCCGCACTCGGCGATCGGCCGGCGCGGACGAGCGGAGGGGCGGGGGCCCTAGGACACGGTGGGCAGGCGGCGTCCGCTGTGGAGCTCGAGCTGGGCCCGATCGAGGATGACCGCGGACCGCGGTTCCAGCCGGATGGCTCCGCTGGTCTCCAGCTGACGGAGCGAGCGCGTCGCCACCTCGCGAACCGTGCCCACCATCGCCGCCAGCTCGTTCCGGGTCGGGAGCGTCGCTACCCCTCCGGACCCGGCGAGGCGGAGCAGCAGCCCGGCCATCCGGGGCACCACGCCGCGCAGGGAAAGATCTCCCGCCAGCCGCGCCATGTCTCGAAGCCGCCCGGCGAGAACGCGCGACATCGCCAGGCCGAGCTGCGGGTACTCGTGGACGAGGCTCGCCAGGGACTCGCGGCCGATCAGCAGAACCACGCTGGACTCGGTGGCCTGGGCGTTGGCGATCGCCGGCTCGCCGTCGAGTGCCGACGCCTCGTTGATCGACTCGCCGACCGCGGCGTGGAACAGCTCCTGCTCGCGGCCGTCCGCGGACATCTTGAAGACCCGGACCTGCCCGGATGCGACCACGTACAGGCCCGGCGCCGGCTCGCCATCCAGGTAGATGAGCGAGCCCTTCTCGTACACGCGAATCACCGTGCGGCGGGTCACCGCGGTCAGGGTGTCCGGATCGAGGCCCGCGAAGAAGGGGTGCCGCCCGAGCACGTCTACCACGTCGACCATGTGATGACCCGTCGGGCGGAGCGCTCCGCCCGTGTCCTCGATTCTAGCACCAGGGGTCGCGAGGCTCCGGGACGGCGAGTGCAGACGCACCGCCTCAGGGCCAGCCACCCATGAGCGCGCCGCACGAACGCCAGGCCGTGCTCCAGGTCTTCGGCGCGCCGCCCACGGGCGCCGTCGCCGTGGTCGCCGCACAGAATCCGGGACAACGGCTCGCCCGCGCGATCGGCGTGCTGGCCGCATGCTGGGCTGCGGCGGTCGTCTCGATCTTCATCCCGCTGGCTCACTTCGTCCTGGTCCCCGGCTTTCTCGTCCTCGGCATCGGCCTGGGTCTGGTCCGGGGTCGCGAGCGAGAACGGCTCCTGAGCCTGCGTGGCACCTGCCCCCGGTGTGGGCAGGCCGAGGAGTTCGGACGGGGCGGCCATCAGGGCGGCCGGCTTTGGGTGACCTGCCCCGGGTGCCACAACCGCGTGCGCGTGACCATCGAGCCGGGAGGACCGCCCGGGCCGAGGGCTCCCGGACAGCCGCGGCCGGCCGGCGGCGCCATCCGGTGAGCCCCGTCCTGGCCGATCTCCGGGTCTTGCTCGAGGCCGAGCGGGAAGTCACCATCGCCCTCGAGGGCATGGCCGGGGTCATCACGGCACCGGAGGCCCGCGCGTGCCTCGACGAGCTCCACTTCGCCATGCGGTGGTTCTGCGCCGGCCTCGGCAAGCACGTGACGGCACCGGCCAGGCCGTTGGTGCGGCGGAGCACGCCCGACCTCGGCGTCGCCTTCCTCATGCGGGAGCGGGTGCTCGCGGCGCCCAGCGGCGTCGATCGCATCCGGCTCCTGACCCATACACAGCGCTCCGTGGTGGCGCGCGTCGAGTCCATGCTGGCCGGAAGCCTGGCGCCTGACCTCCGCACATTCCTCGAGCAGGCGCGCGCCATCCTGATCGAGAGCATCCATTGCTGCGAGGGCGCCATCGCGTCACTCGACCGTCAGCGCGAGGTCCCTCTCGACCCGGAATTCTGAGCGGCGCGGTCCCGCGCGGCGCCGCAGATCTCGTGCCGGAGCGGGCCCGGCCACGCGTCGGGCGTCGACGCGCCCCTGCTCAGCTCTTGGCCGACAGGTCGAAGTGCAGCTTCACCTCCTGACCGGGCTTGACGTCGACCTCCTTCGTCTGCGTCCCGAGCACCGGATGCCACACCTCGACCTTGTGCTTCCCAGCGGGCACGTTCTCGAGCCGGAAGTCGCCCTTCGCGCCGGTCAGCGTCGCGGCGTGGTCGGTGACGAACAGCCAGCCCTGCATCCAGCTGTGCACGTCGCACTGGACCTTGATGATCTCGGGCTTCGCGATCTCCTCGGTGATCACCTTCTTGAACTTCGGCTGTGCCATGTTGAAGGGACTGTTGACCGTGGACGTGCTGTGGATGTTGTGGAGGATGCCGTCGGAGTTCACGATGTCGAGCTCGCCCGGCGCCATGATCAGGACGTCGGGATGGAACTCGCAGCCTTTCTGGTCGAGTGTGCTCTTGGCCGCGCCGGGAGCACGCTTCACGTCAGGCAGGGAGACGACGGCGTCGGCGAGCCCGTGCTCGGGCCCAACCGCGACGGTGACCAGCTTCTTCTCGGCGCCGCAGACCTGGGGGTCCTTGTTCACCGCAACCGTCTTCGGTGCGGGCGGCACGCCGAGGACCGTGACCTCCCCCACGATGGTGCCGCCTCCCTGGGCGCCAGCCCGGGTCCCGAGCCCTACCACGCCGCCGCCCACCAGCCCGGCGATCGTCAGCGCTCCCAGTCCCGCCCATGAGAACACCCTTCGGCCTTGTCGCATGGTCGCCTCCCCTCGCGCGCCTGCCTCGCGGCTCTTCTCGCGATCCGTGCAGTCCACAGTGTCACTGTCCGCGCCGGCAAGCCGAGGCGCCGTGACTTAGGTCACACGGTCGGGAAGGGCTAGTCAGAGCCAGCGGGGAAATCCCGACGGGCTTCCGGGCCGCAGCCGCCCGAGAGGCGGACGGACGCGAGCGGGCCGAGAATCTCGAGCTCGTTAGTTCGCGGGCAGGCGTCCCTTGAGATCAGCGGCGCGAAACGGTCCCGGGGCCGCGATCAGTGCGCGGGCGGCGTCCACCTGGTCCCAGGTGTTCCAGAGGAGCACGCCCCGGACCCGACCGGCCTCCAGATAGTAGACGACCCCCTCCTTCATCGGGTCCTTCCAGTCGGAGACCGTCTCGTGCCGTGCGTCCACCTCGCCCACCGCCTCGTACCCAAGCTTGAAGAGATCGGAATAGAAGAAGGGCAGATGCTCGTAGCGAAGCCCAGCTCCGGCCATGTTCTGGCCCGCGACGTCGCCCATCGTGTTGGCGTTGTCCTCGTGCTCCACGCGGATGCGCTTGCCGAGGGCGGGATTCGGGAAGCTCGCGACGTCGCCGGCTGCGTAGACGTCGGGCTGGCTGGTCCGGAGCCGCTCGTCGACCGTGATCCCGTCGGCGACGGCGAGGCCCGCCTGCCGGGCGAGGTCCACCTCGAGCTCGATGCCGAGACCCGCCACGACCGCGTCGGCGGCCACCACGCCGGAACCCTTGGTGTGGACGCGGTAGCCGCCCGCCGCCGCCTCGACGCGCTCGACCGACTCCCCCATCAGCATCGTCACGCCTTCCTGGCGGTAGTAGTCCACCAGATAGCGGGAGAGATCGGCGGGAAAGACGCGGGCGCCGAGCCCGGGCTGCGGCACGATCATCGTGACCGGGCATTGCTGCATCCGGAGCGCCGCCGCGACCTCCGAGCCGATGAAGCCGCCGCCGATGACGACGAAGCGCGCCTTCCGGTCGGCCAGCTGCCGCGAGCGCCGGTAGTCGTCGAGGGTGCGAAAGTAGATGAGCCCCGCCGGCGCGCCCGCCAGCCGGCGCGGTGTCCCGCCGGTCGCGAGGAGCAGCGTCTCGTACTCGTGGACGGCGCCCTGCGCGTCGGTGACCCGATGGGCGCGTGGATCAAGCGCCACCGCGCGACGGCCAAGGTGGAGCTCGGCGCCGGTCTCCCGGCTCTTCCGCCAGATGCTGTCCTCCGCCTCTCCTTTCCAAAGTCCCTTGCTGAGCGGTGGCCGATTGTACGGGGCGTGGCCCTCGGCGGCGACGATCCCGATGCTGCCGGTCGTGTCGCGCTTCCGGATGCCGTGGGCGGCCGCATCGGCGGTCATGCCGCCGCCGACGATGAGATAGCGGTACCTGGCCATCGTGGATCTCCCTCCGGCGGGCCGCCGTGACGGGCGTGACCCTCAGGGAAAGGGTACTCCCGATCGGTGAGCCCCGATCGCGCCGGGCTCCCGGGGCCTAGGGGTGAGCAGCGGGTGGAGCGGAGGAGCCGGGCCCGCGGTCATAGCCGCCCGGCGCGATCGTCTCCCGGCTCACGGCGCTCGCCGATCGAGCAGGATGGTCCACGGCTCGACACGCGCGATCTCGAGCAGCCCGATGTGAGTCCAGGGATCCATAGCGAGGCGAGCCCGTACGGTCGGCTCGCTGTCGGCATCGATCACCAGGAGCGTCTCCTCGCCGCCCTCGCCGATGGGCCCGCCCAGGACCACGAGCCCCTCGGCGGCCAGCGCGTTCATGAACTGGGCGTGCGCGTCCCACAGCACCTGCTCGCGCATCGGCCGCGACCAGTCCCATGCGGGGCCGCGGGTGCGACGAACGGCGAAGTATCGAGGCGTGCTCATGGCTCTCTTCCTCGGCTGTCGGAGCCGGGTGGTCGCCCGGCGAGCGCTCGGGCCAAGGCCCCCGCTAAGGTCCTGCGCGCGCGTCAGCCGGTCCGGCGGTGGAACGCGGGTACGATCTCGGCGGCGAGCTGGTCGAGTTGATCGAGCATCCGCTCGGGCGGGCACATCGGCCGCAGGATGAACTTCGACGCGCCGCCCGCGACGTAGGCCTCGAGGTGCTCCCGCACCCGCTCGGGCGGCCCGAACGCGGTGCAGCGCGCGAGCGTCGCGTCGTCCACCCGGCCCCGCGGGATGAACGGGTCCGCCAGCGCGCGGGCCGCCACGGGATCGGGGTCGAGGCAGTAGTAGAAGAGGGCGCCGAAGTGGTCGGCGGGCACCTCGCGCCCGGCCTCCGCGGCAAACTCCTGGGTCTTCAGCACGCCGACCCGAACCTGCTCCGGGGTGATGAACGACGGGATCCATCCGTCGACGAGCCGGCCGGCCCGGCGCATCGCCGCCTCGCTGTTCCCGCCGATCCAGAGGGGCATCGGCCGCTGGACGGGCTTCGGCAGGACGCTGATGCGGTCGAGGCGCCAGAACTCGCCGGCGAACGTCACCTCGTCCTCGCTCCAGCAGCGGCGGATGATCTGGATGGCCTCGTCGGTGCGCCGGCCGCGCTCGCGAAACGGCACGCCCGCCGCGTCGAACTCCCGCGGCTGGTCGACGCCGATCCCGAAGGCCGGCAGCATGCGCCCGTTCGAGAGGTAGTCGATCATCGCGATCTCGCGGGCGGCCATGACCGGGGTCCGGAACGGCGCAATGAACACGCTCGGCCCGAACTTGAGCCGGGTGGTGCGGGCGGCGACCGCGGCCATCGCGGTCATCGGCTCCGGCACCGGGAGCGGGGACGACAGCCGCTCGGAGAACCATACCGAGTCGATCTCACTCTTCTCGCAGAGCTCGACGAACTGCCAGAAGACGTCGCGCCCGGCCGGCCCCGGCGGCCACGGCCCCGGCATCACGCCGATGCGGTACTTGATGCGCACACCGGCGACGCCGCCACGATCGCGCAGTCCGCTCATCGCATGTTCCCGATGCCGAACGGCACGTGCACGGACGGCGCGACGGCGGCGGCCGGCACGGCGTGCGTCCGCTGATCGTCGAAGAACATGTGCGGGCGAAACACCTCCAGGACCCGGTTCTTCTCCAGACCCCCCAGCAGCAAGGTCTCGTCCACCGTGATACCCCAGCTGCGGAGCGTGGTCACCAAGCGCCGGTGCGCGGGCGCGTTGCGCGACGTCACGATCGCGGTCCGGATCTTCGGGACGTAGTTCGAGTCGCGCTCGACGCGTCGGCGCTCCAGTCGCTGGAGCCTCGACATCTCCTCGAGGAGGTGCTTCAGGGGGCCCGGCTCCAGCGGGAGGGGCGCATTCGCACTCTCGTGATCGAGGAACTGCTGGAGTCCGCGTTCCTGGTTGACCCGCTCCGCCTCGTCGCTGGCCAGGACACCGTCGAAGTCGAAGGCAATCCGGAGCTCCGGGTCGCTCGGATCGTCGTCGAGGCTCTCCCCGAGGACCTGGCCGGCCGGCCGGCCGTCACGGAGGGCCGCCCGCACGTCCTCCTCGTTCGCCGAGAGGAAGAGGCTCGCGTTGAAGGCTGGCATGTAGCGATAGGGGCGTCGGCCGGTGACGAACGCGCCGCGGGAGATCGCCAGCTTGTAGTGCGCGATGGAGTTGAAGACGCGCAAGCCGGTGTCCGGGTCGTTCCGGGAGAGCAGAATCACCTCCACCGGTCGATCGCCGGGATCCGCTCCGTTGAGACTCAGCAGGCGGCGGACGAATGGGAAGGCCACCCCCGGATTGAGCACGTCTTCCTCGTGCTCGCGCTGGTACAGGCGATACTCCTCCTCCCCCCGCTCCCTGAACACTCGATCGGATTCGGTGAGATCGAAGAGCGCGCTCGACGCCAGCGCGACGACGAACTTCTCTTCAATGTCGAACGCACCGGTCGGCTCCCGGACGGCGCTCCCGTCATTCGGCGCCCTCATCGGCGGGGCAGGCGCGCGGCGACGCCGTCGGGCACCGGATAGCGTCGCGTCGCGGGGCCGGCCTTGACGAGCTGGCCCGGCAGCACGCGCCCGACGACCTCCTGTACGCGCCGCGACACGCCCAGCAGGCGGTCCAGATCGATGCCGGTCCGAACGCCCATGGCGTGGAGGCAGTGGACCAGATCCTCGGTGCAGACGTTGCCGGAGGCGCCGGGCGCGAAGGGACACCCGCCGAGGCCGCCGATCGAGCTGTCGAAGTGCGTCACCCCGCAGGCCATCGCCGCCAGGATGTTCGGGATCGCCATCGCGCGGGTGTCGTGCGTGTGGAGCGTCCACTCGATGCCCGGGAAGCGCGGGATGAAGCGCTCCAGGATCTCCGTCACCTGTCGCGGGTTCGCCATGCCGGTCGTGTCGGCCAGCGCGATGCCCGGCGCGCCCATGTCGACGAGCGAGCGCACGACCCACTCCAGGCGCTCGATCGGCACGTCGCCCTCGAACGGGCAGCCGAACGACGTCGAGATCGCGCAGTTCACGGCCACCTTCGCGCGAGCGGCGACCTCCAGGACCGCGCGGAGCTTCACAAGCGACTCGGCCACCGTCATGTTCACGTTGGCGAGGTTGTGGCTCTCGCTCGCCGACACCACGGTGTGGATCCCGTCGACGCCGGCGTCGACGGCGCGGACCGCGCCCTTGTCGTTCGGCACAAGCGCGACGTAGCGCGTGCCCGGGCGCCGGCAAATCCGCGCCATGACTTCCTCGGCGTCCCGCATCTGGGGCACGACCTTCGGGTGGACGAACGACGTCACTTCGATGCGCGGGAGGCCGGTCTCGGACAGGCGGTCGATGACCTCGACCTTCGTCTCGGTGGGGATCCACTCGGGCTCGATCTGGAAGCCGTCGCGCGGCCCCACCTCGCAGACGGTCACCTGTGCCGGCAGCTTCATCATTCCGCGCTCTCCACGTCCCGGGTCGCTCCGCGCTCGGGTCCGGGCCAAGCTGGACGGAGCCCGCCCGCGCCCCGCCTCGTCGACGAGGATTTCGCCGCTACGCCCGCCCGCCCTTCATAGTACGCGTGGGCAGCCCGGGGACCCGACGCTCAGCGCGTCCGCCATCGCGCGGAGGTGCGCGGGCGCGCTCCCGCAGCAGCCGCCGACGATGCGGACGCCGGCGGCCACCAGGCGCCGCGCGTAGTCGGCCATCTCTCCGGGGCTGCCGCGGTACACCGCCTTCCCGTCCTCGAGCACGGGGAGGCCGGCGTTCGGCTTCGCGACGAGCACCGCGTCCGGCGCCGCGGCGTGCATCGCGACCATGGCGGGGAGAAGCTCCGCGGGGCCGAGTCCGCAGTTGCCGCCGACGGCCACCGCGCCGAGGGCGGTCAGCTCCTTGACCGCCTGCTCGGGGCTCACGCCCATCATCGTGTGCCCATGAGTGTCGAAGCTCATGGTGATGATCACCGGGAGGCCGGGCGCCGCCCGGTGGACGCCCTCGATCGCCGCCTCGACTTCCTCGAGGGCCGACATGGTCTCGATCCAGACGACGTCGACGCCGCCGGCGTGGAGGGCCGCCGCCTGCTCGGCGAAGCCCTTCACGGCGTCGTCCCGCTCGAGCTCGCCGAGAGGTGCGAGAATGCCGCCGCTCGGCCCGATGTCGCCCGCGACGATCGCGCGGCTGCCGGGCGCATGCGCCACCTCGCTGGCCAGCCGCGCCGCCGCCTCGTTGAGCTCGGCGACCTGGGTGTCGAGACCGTGGAGCGCCAGGCGGAAGCGATTCCCGCCGAACGTGTTGGTCAGGAGGATGCGGGAGCCGGCGTCGCGATACGCGCGGTGAACGCCCCGGATCACGTCGGGGCGCTCCACGTTCCAGCGCTCGGGCGAGTCGCCGGAGGTCAGGCCCGCCTCGAAGAGCATCGTCCCCATGGCGCCGTCGGCCAGGATCGGGCCCGGCGTCGCGAGGAGGGCCCGCCAGCGCCCGCCGTCAGGCAAGCGAGCCACCCATCTTCTCGGCCATGAGCCGCTTCGCCGTCGCGACCGCCTTCGCCGCGTCGCGACAGTAGGCGTCGGCGCCGATCGTCTTCGCGAAGTCGGCGTTGAGCGGCGCGCCGCCGACCAGCACGATCAGCTTCTCCCGGAGTCCCGCTTCCTTCAACGCCTGGATGACCACGCGCATGTAGGGCATGGTCGTCGTGAGCAGCGCGCTCATCCCGAGGATGTCGGCGGCGTGCTCGCGGACGGCGTGGAGAAACTTCTCCACGTCGGTGTTGATCCCGAGGTTGATGACCTGGAAGCCGGCGCCCTCCATCATCATCCCGACCAGGTTCTTCCCGATGTCGTGGATGTCACCCTTGACCGTCCCGATGACCAGCGTGCCGATGCGAGGCGCCCCCGTCTCAGCAAGGAGCGGCCGCAGCACTTCCATGCCGGCCTTCATCGCCTTGGCCGCCATCAGCACCTGGGGGACGAAGAGCTTGCCGGTGCGGAAGTCCTCGCCGACCACGTCCATGCCGGCGATGAGCCCCTGGGTCAGCGCGTCGTACGGGGTGAGCCCACGGCGGAGGAGCTCGTGGACGCCCGCCACCACCGGCTCGACGTTGCCACCATAGAGGTTGTCCTGGATCTGCTCCAGAAGCTCCTCGAGCGGGAGCACCGTCAGGTCGCTCACGACCGCTACGCCTCGGCCTGCTGGGCGAGCCGGCGGCGCCGGCGCTCGGCCCGGTCGGAGAGCGCCTCGTCGGGGGCGCGGGTCCACCCTTCCGGCGGGGCGAACGTGGCGGCGACCATGCCGGCGAACTCGGCCCGGAGCCGCGCTTCGACATCCGGCGAGAAGAGGCTCGGCGCATCGCGGGTGAGGATGTCGCGGACCCGCTGCATCGCGCGGCCCTGGGCGTCGACGCTGCCCTTCTCGGCCCAGCCCTGCCGCGGCTCGCGGTCGGCGATCTCCGGGAGGAAGCCCGTGGTGCGCATGCGTTCGAGCGTGTGGAGATGGTCCGCGAACATGCCGCCCGGTCCCACTTCCTTGATCACGTCGAGCGCGAAGTTCTCTTCGGTCAGCTCGAGGCCCTTCTGGATGCGACGGAGCATCGCCACGATTTCGTCGTCGATGACCGCCTTCGCGAAGTCGAACGACATCAGCGCGTCGAGGAGTCCCGCCATGTTGAAGAGGTGGTTCCCCGAGAGCAGGGCCGCCACCCCCGACATGCCGGTCTCGAAGCCGGACTGCGCGTCGTTCACCTTCGCGTTCGAGAGGCCGATGTAGCCGCCGCACGGCACGCCGTAGAAGCGCGCCATCTGGGCCACTCCCATGAACAGCATTCCGGTCTCGATCGCCCCCGGCGCGTAGGCCCCGGTCCGCATGTCGGCGACCGTCGGAAGGCTCGAGTAGA
>Ga0187765_10000825_pt1 | contig 11592 bp, 9 predicted proteins | sample 0216_QUI02_MP05__3_FD_133018 | JGI IMG/M metagenome (GOLD analysis project Ga0187765, IMG submission 133018) | Tropical peat soil microbial communities from peatlands in Department of Meta, Colombia - 0216_QUI02_MP05_10_MG | ecosystem: Environmental > Terrestrial > Soil > Wetlands > Peat ...
GCCCGCGGCAGCGCCGGCAGCGCGGCGGCAGACGCGATTGCTCGCAGAATATCTCGGCGCTGCAAAGTCATCATCGCGTCACTGCGTTTCACGGGTTTACTGGCTCCTTACGCCGGCGCCGCGCGCCACTTCGGACCAGCGCGCAATTTCGCTGCGCAGGTACGGGCCGAACTTGTCGGGACCTTCTCCCAGTGGATCGAAGCCCTGCTTTTGCAGCACTTCGACCGCATCCGGCCGATGCATAGCTTTCTCGGCAGCGTTGGCAATTTTGTCGATCGCCATTTGCGGTGTGCCGGCGGGCGCCATGATGCCGAACCACAAGCTGGTATCGAAGTCGGGTACGCCCGCTTCAGCCATCGACGGCACATTTGGCAGCGCGCTCGCGCGCGTGTTTGCCGCCGTCGCGAGCGCCTTGAGCTTGCCCGCCGCGATCTGCCCGATCACGGTGGAGGCGGGCGAGAAGAACATTGTCACGCGTCCAGCAATAAGGTCGTTTACGGCCTGCGGGCTGCCTGGATACGGAACGTGGACCACCTTGATTCCGGCGCGCTGCGCAAAAAGTTCTGCCGCCATGTGCGGCAGGCTGCCAATGCCGGCATTCGCGCAGAGAACCTGATCCGGTTTCGACTTGGCCATTGCAATCAGGTCAGCGACGCTGCTCAACCCTGACTGAGGATTGACGACGAGGATCACCGCGCCGCTGGCAAGCAGAGATATCGGTGCGAAATCCTTGACCAGATCAAAGCCCGGATCGGGATTTATGATCTGGCTGGTAACGATCGATAGCGACGCCAAGAACAACGTGTAGCCGTCCTTGGCGGCGCGGGCGACATATTCGCCGGCGACGCTCGAGCCGGCGCCGGGTTTGTCCTCAACGACGACCTGTTGGCCAAGAAGGTCCGAGGCGCCATTGGCAAAGGTGCGACCCGTGATATCGGCAGCGGTGCCCGGCGTGAAGCCGACAATCAGCCGGATTGGGCGCGACGGATAAGATTCCTGGCTAACCGCCGCGCGACCAAGAAATGGCAGCGAGACAGCACTCATCGCCAATTGCAGAAACTCGCGCCGGCCTTGGGTCATGATCAAACTCCCTTCATCAAACCAGCTTAATAGGTTCGGCGGCCATCGACAAAGTCAGACCATGACCCAAACGTGTGAGCGTCCGCGCGATTTTGCTGTGACGCACAACATGGCCGGCCCGCCGACAGACCGATATGCTAAGTTGCGGTTTCGGCCCTTGGGCGAAGACTATGAGGCGGCGCGAATTCATCATGCTGATCGGTGGCGCGGCGGCGTACCCGCTCGCCGCGCGCGCGCAGCAGCCGGCGATGCCGGTGATCGGATTTCTCAGTAGCCGATCGCCCAACGAATCCAGCGGTGTCGTCGCCGCCTTTCACGAAGGATTGCAGGAAACCGGATTTTCGGAGGGGCGGAACGTCACGATCGCGTTTCGGTGGGCCGAAGGCCGCTATGATCGTTTGCCCGGATTGGCATCCGAGCTTGTCGATCTCAAAGTCGGGGTGCTGTTTGCGGCGGGCGGACCGCCGTCGGCGTTGGCCGCAAAGGCGGCAACGTCGACAATTTCCGTCGTCTTCTCGGCCGTCAACGATCCGGAGCACATCGGGCTTATCGTCAGCCTCAACCGGCCCGGCGGCAACGTCACCGGTATGAGCATGTTGACTTCGGGCATTGCCGCAAAAAGCGTCGAGCTGCTGAAGGAACTGGTGCCCTCAGCAACGCTGGCTTGGCCGATACGCTCAGATTGGGGGCACGCCCCCTCACCCGGATTGCCGTCGCAATCCGACCTCTCCCAGCGCGACGGGGAGAGGTGGAATTCGCGCTACGCATTTGTTGCTGCGCTCGGCGCCGGCGCATAATCATCGCCATGCGCGAACGCAACCGACACTCGAGGTCACCACGTCGGTATGATCGCACGCGCGATCGCAGCGCGCGGCGCGAAGCAAGCGATCAGGTCGTGCTCTACGGCTGGCACACCGTCAGCGCGGCGCTGAGCAATCCGCAGCGCCGCATTCGCCGCTTGCTGGCGACCGAGAATGCGCTGCGGCGGCTTGCCGATGAAGGCATCGTCGTTCCGGTCGAAGCCGAAGTGATGCGGCCGGATGCGCTGGCGGCGCGGCTGACGCCCGACGCGGTGCACCAGGGCCTGATCGCGGAGGCCGATCCCCTGCCCTCGCCCGCGATCGAAGATCTACCAGCGAGCGGAATAGTGCTTGTGCTCGACCAGATCACGGACCCGCACAATGTCGGCGCGATCCTGCGCACCGCCGCCGCCTTCGCCGTCGCCGCAATCGTCACCACCGCGCGCCACAGTCCCGAGGCGACCGGCGTGCTGGCGAAATCGGCGTCCGGCGCGCTTGAACTCGTGCCCATCGTGATCGTGCAGAACCTGGCGCGCGCGCTCGCCGGCTTGAAGGCGCGCGGATTTTTGACCGTCGGCCTTGACAGCGAGGCGCCCGACGATCTTGCCGCTGTCTCGCTGGAAGTGCCGCTAGCGCTGGTGCTCGGCGCCGAAGGCCGCGGTCTGCGGCAGCTCACCGGCGCCACTTGCGATCGCCTCGCGCGGCTTGATCTGCCCGGCGCGATCAAAAGTCTCAACGTGTCGAACGCGGCGGCGCTCGCGCTCTATATCGCCTCGCGGGCGGTGCGAGTTTGCTAGCCTACTGCAATTCCGACCCGGTGATCCGCCGCTGGATGAAATTGCGCAAAGCCGCCGCCAGACCACAGAGGAGCGCAAAAGCAAGCATCGCGCCGAGCAGCTCCCTGGCGACGCCCAAGCCGGATTGCACGTCGCTCCACGGCGCGAAGGACTTGATGGCCGCCGCGGCCAGCCCAATGGCGCCGCCATAGACGGTGGCCCGGAGCGTATTCCACTCGCGCATGCAAACCTCTGTGCGGCCGCCGTAAAATGACGGCGTACTTCCCCTCCCCCCGCTTGCGGTGGGGAGGGGAAAGCGAGTCGCACACTTAGAGCCGTCGACACAAGCTCTCGGCGCCGTCACGATCGTAAGATTGGCGGGCGAGCCGCGGAACGGCCTGACCGCTTGGTCGTTTTTCCTGTTTGAGGGCTGATTCTGCACATTCGACAGACATTGCGTCATGAGGTCCCCATGAGGTCCGAAGCTGCCGCTTCCCGACCGGACGCCCGTCCCTCCGCAGGCCAGCGCGATCTCGACAAGCGCTGCATCGATACGATCCGCACGCTGGCAATGGATGCGGTCGAAAAAGCGCAATCGGGCCATGCTGGCACGCCGATGGCGCTGGCGCCGGTGGCTTACACGCTGTGGCAGCATTTCCTGCGCTATGACCCGGCTGACCCGCTGTGGCCGAACCGCGATCGCTTCGTCCTGTCAGCGGGCCACGCCTCGATGCTGCTTTACGCGCTGTTGCATCTTGCCGGCGTCCGCCGCGTGGAAAATGGTCGCATCACGGACACTGCCGCGGTCAGTCTCGACGACATCAAGAATTTTCGTCAGCTCGACAGCGTAACCGCGGGTCACCCGGAGTATGGCCGCACCACCGGCGTCGAGACCACGACGGGACCGCTCGGCCAAGGCTGCGGCAACAGCGTCGGCATGGCAATCGCCTCGCGCTGGCTCGCCGCGCGCTACAACCGGCCGAACGCGACGATTTTCGATTTCGACGTCTACACGATCTGCAGCGACGGCGACATGATGGAAGGCGTGGCGAGCGAAGCGGCCTCGCTCGCCGGGCATTTGCAGCTCGCCAATCTGTGCTGGATCTACGACAGCAATACCGTCACCATCGAGGGTCACACCGATCTCGCGATGAGCGAAGACGTAGCGACCCGCTTCAAGGCCTATCGCTGGAACGTGGTGCGGCTGGCGGACGCCAACGACACCGCGGGCTTTGCCCGCGCGGTCGAGATCTTTGGCGCCACCAGAGATCGGCCCACGCTCATTATCGTCGACAGCATCATCGGCTACGGCGCGCCGCACAAGCAGAATACCGCGGCCGCGCACAGCGACGCTCTGGGCAAAGACGAGGTCAGGCTGGCAAAGCGCTTTTTCGGCTGGCCGGAAGATGCGCAATTTTTGGTCCCGAACGGGGTCTATGAGTCGTTTCGCGACGGCATCGGCCGCCGCGGCCGCGCTCTGCGGGACGACTGGACCAAAGTCTTTGCCGATTACAAGACGGCAGACGCGCAAGCCGCGCGCGAAGTGGAAATGCTCCTGCAAGGCAAATTGCCGGAAGAATGGGACCGCGATTTGCCGATCTTCCCCGCCGACGAAAAAGGTCTCGCTACGCGCGAGGCCTCCGGCAAGGTCCTCGGCGCCATGGCCGAAACCATTCCTTGGCTGATCGGCGGCTCCGGCGATCTCGCTCCCTCGACGAAAACCTCATTCCCCGACGCCAAGCCGCTCGAGGCGGACGAGCCGGGCGGGCGCGTCATGCATTTTGGCGTGCGCGAACACGCCATGGGCGCCATCGTCAACGGCCTGGTCCTGTCCAAGTTGCGCGCCTTTGGCGCGACCTTTCTCACCTTCAGCGACTATATGCGCCCGGCGATCCGGCTCGCGGCGCTTATGGAAATACCGGCCTTCCATATCTTCACCCACGACTCGATCGGTCTCGGCGAAGACGGCCCCACCCATCAGCCGATCGAACAGCTCGTGGCGTTGCGCGCCATTCCTAACATCGTGATTTTGCGCCCCGCCGATGCCAACGAGGTGCGCGAGGCCTATAGAGTCATCATGGCGCTGACCGACCGTCCGGCTTGCCTCGTTTTGAGCCGGCAGAAACTTCCGACCCTCGACCGCAATCGTTACGCCGCGGCCGAAGGCGTTGCCCGCGGCGCCTATGTGCTGGCTGGAACGAACGATCGCCAACCCACTGTGATCCTCATCGCCAGCGGCAGCGAAGTTGAGCTTTGCATCTCGGCTTACGAACAGCTCGCGCGCGAGGGAATTGCTGCGCGGGTCGTCAGCATGCCAAGCTGGGAGCTGTTCGAACAGCAGGATCGGCACTACCGCGAGGAGGTTCTTCCGCCAAGCGTGAAGGCGCGGGTCACGGTCGAAGCTGGCGTCGTGATCGGCTGGGACCGCTATGCTGGTCCGGACGGCACGATCGTCGGCATGCACAGTTTTGGCGGCTCAGCACCGGGGACGGGATTGATGAAGAAGTTCGGATTTGTTGCCGATCGCGTATTGCAAGCCGCCAAAGACCAGATTGCCAAGCACCAGAAGCTTGGCACCGCAAGGACGACGTCGCGATGAACCCGGTGAAAGCACTGCAAGATCATGGCCAGGCGGTGTGGCTTGATTTTCTCTCCCGTGGCTTCATCGCCGACGGCGGACTAAAGAAGCTGGTCGAGGAAGACGGCCTGCGCGGGGTCACCTCCAATCCCTCGATCTTTGAGCAGGCTATCGGCCGCACCAAGGAATATGACGACGCCATCGGCCGGATGCTGCAGAGCCGTGACCATTCACCGGGGCAAATCTTCGAAAAGCTCGCGGTCGAGGACATCCGCAGCGCCACCGATGTCTTGCGTCCGGTGTTCGATGCCACGCATGGTGCGGACGGTTTTGTCAGCATCGAAGTGTCGCCCTATCTGGCGATGGACACGCAAGCAACGATCGACGAGGCGAAGCGGCTATGGCGCGAAGTGAACCGGAAAAATCTGATGATCAAGGTTCCGGCGACCGCGGAAGGCTTGCCGGCCATTCACGACCTGACCGCCGACGGCATCAACGTCAACATCACGCTGTTGTTTGCCCAACAGGTCTACGAACAGGTCGTCGAGGCCTATCTGTCCGGGCTCGAAGCGCTGGCCGCCAAGGGCGGCGAAATCTCGCACATCGCAAGCGTGGCGAGCTTCTTCGTCAGCCGCATCGACACCGAAGTGGATAAATTGCTCGACGAAAAAATTGCTCGCGCCAACGATCCCGACGAAAAGGCTCGTCTCGGCGCGCTCAAAGGCAAAGTGGCAATCGCCAATGCCAAGCTTGCCTATCAGCGTTATCTGCGGCTGTTCGCCGGCGAGCGCTGGCACGCGCTTGCCGCGAACGGCGCCAAGCCGCAGCGGTTGTTATGGGCCTCGACGGGCACCAAGAACAAAGCCTATAGCGACGTTCTTTATATCGAGGAGCTCATCGGCCCGAATACGATCAACACCATGCCTTTGGCGACGCTCGAAGCGTTCCGCGAGCATGGCAAGCTTCGCGACAGTCTGAAAGCCGATGTCGCCGAAGCGCAACGCCTTCTTGGCGAGCTCGACCGCGCCTGCGTTTCGCTGCACGCGGTCACCGACAAGCTCATTCGCGACGGCGTGCGGCTATTTTCCGACGCGGCCGACAAGCTTTTTGCCGTTGTCGCGCACAAGCGCATTGAAACCCTCGGCGAAGCCGTCGACCGGCAGCATTTTGCTCTCGATCCGCAGCTCAAAAAACGCGTTGACGAGCTCGCCGAGGAGTGGCGCGCGCACGGCAATGTGCGCAAGCTCTGGCAGCGCGACAAATCGCTATGGACCAATAGCGACGAGGATCGTTGGCTCGGCTGGCTCGACGGCGTCGACGACGGGCAGATTGCCGAATACACCGCATTCGCCGATGAGATCAAACAAGCCGGCTTCAAAGATGCAGTCCTGCTCGGCATGGGCGGATCGAGCCTCGGCCCCGAAGTGCTGGCTGAAACCTTCGGTCGGCAAGACGGCTGGCCGCGATTGCGAATCCTCGATTCGACGGTGCCGGAACAAATCAAGGCGCTGGAAGCCGACCTCGACCTGAGCCGCACATTATTCATTGTTTCCTCCAAGTCCGGGGGCACCACCGAACCCAACATTCTGAAAGATTACTTCTTCGCTCCCGTTGCCAAAAAGACTGGAGCGCAGGAGGCCGGACAGCACTTCATCGCCATCACCGATCCCGGTTCATCGCTCGAGCGGCACGCCAAAGAGCAGCGCTTCCGGCGGACCTTTTACGGCATCCCCTCGATCGGGGGACGATATTCGGTGCTCTCGCCATTCGGCCTCGTGCCGGCGGCGATCGCCGGGCTTGACGTTGCAGAACTCGTCGCACTCTCCCGCCATATGATACGCTCGTGCGGCCCCGACGTGCCGCCGAACGAAAATCCCGGCGTCGCACTCGGCCTTGCGCTCGGCGCCGCCGCTGCGCGCGGCCGCGACAAGATCACGATCCTGACTTCGCGCCCGCTTGGGAGTTTCGGCGCCTGGGTCGAACAGCTGTTCGCGGAATCGACCGGCAAACACGGCGAGGGTCTCATTCCCATTGATGGCGAGCCGCTCGGCCGGCCTGAAGTCTATGGCGACGATCGGCTCTTCATCGATCTTTCGCTGAAAGCCGAAAGCGACGCCGAGCACGAGACGAGACTTAAGAAGCTGGAGACCGCGGGCCATCCCGTCATTCGCTTCGCGTTGAATTCGCTTGCCCATATCGTTCAGGAATTCGTCCGCTTCGAAATCGCGACCGCGGTCGCCGGATCCGTTCTTGGCGTCAATCCATTCGATCAGCCCGACGTCGAAGCAAGCAAGAACAAAACCCGCGATCTGACGAACGCGTTTGAAAAGTCCGGCGCGCTGCCGCCCGAAACACCAGTCTGCAGCGAAGGCTCGCTTGCAGTCTTCACCGACGAAGCCAATGCGGCCGCGTTGCGCAAAGCGGGCGCCGGCGATAGCGTCGCGAGCTGGCTTGCGGCGCATTTTGCCCGTCTCACCGGCGGCGATTACTTCGCCTTGCTCGCCTATCTTGCGCGCAACGAACAGAACACGGCCGCTTTGCAGCACCTGCGCCTCGATTTGCGCGAGCGGCGGCACGTCGCGACCTGCCTCGAATTCGGACCGCGTTTTCTGCATTCGACCGGCCAAGCTTACAAAGGCGGCCCGGATAGCGGCGTATTCCTGCAAATCACCGCCGATGACGGCGACGATCTCGCCATTCCCGGACACCGCGCCAGTTTTGGCGTCGTGAAAAATGCCCAGGCCCGCGGCGACTTTGACGTTCTCATCGAGCGCGGGCGGCGTGTGCTGGGCCTTCATATCAACGGCGAGATCGCGGCGGGACTCAAAGCGCTACAGGCCGCATTCGAACGCGCGCTGGCGTGACTGGCGTAATCGAGGTTGTGAGATGCAGATCGGCGTGATCGGCCTCGGACGCATGGGCGGCAATATCGCCCGCCGCTTGATGCAGAACGGGCACGAGGCGATCGTCTACGATCACGATCCCAAGGCAGTCGCGGCTTTGGGCCGTGATGGCGCGATCGGCGCGAAGGGTTTGGACGCGCTGGTGCGCCAAATGCGTGCGCCGCGCGCGATCTGGCTGATGCTGCCCGCCGGCAAGGTCACCGAAGACACGATTGCCGAACTCGCACCGTTCTTAGCGGCGGATGACATTATTATCGATGGCGGTAATACGTTCTGGAAGGACGACATCCGGCGCGCCAAAATGCTCAAACAGCGCGCCATCCATTACGTCGATGTCGGCACGAGCGGCGGCGTTTGGGGCCTCGAGCGCGGCTATTGCATGATGATCGGTGGCCCTAAAGCCATCGTCGAGCACCTCGATCCCCTGTTCAACGCGCTGGCGCCGGGGCTCGGCAACGTGCCGCGCACGTTTGGTCGCGACGGCCGCGATCCGCGGGCTGAGCTTGGCTATCTGCATTGCGGGCCGAGCGGCGCCGGCCATTTCGTCAAAATGATTCATAACGGCATTGAGTACGGAATAATGCAGGCCTTCGCCGAGGGCTTCGATATTTTGAAAAACGCCAACAGCGAGACCTTGCCGGAAGAGTCTCGTTTCGATCTCGATCTAGCCGATGTCGCCGAAGTATGGCGCCGCGGCAGCGTTATCAGCTCATGGCTCCTTGATTTGACGGCGAGCGCGCTGGCTTCCGATCCAAAACTCGGCGGCTTCGAGGGCGTGGTCGAGGATTCCGGCGAAGGCCGCTGGACGGTGATGGCCGCGATCGAAGAAGCCGTGCCGGCCGACGTGCTCTCAGCCGCGCTCTATACCCGTTTTCGCTCGCGCCGCGACCACACTTTTGCAGAAAAAATCCTCTCCGCCATGCGCAAAGGTTTCGGCGCGCATGTCGAGCCCAAAGACCACGAGGCCAAGCCGTCATGACACCGAAGACGGGCGCCACCACCGCGCGCCCCGCCGATCCCTGCTGTCTCGTTATTTTCGGCGCCTCCGGCGATCTCACCCATCGGCTCTTGGTGCCGGCGCTCTACAATCTCGCCGCGGCCGGACTCCTTCCGGAGGCGTTCGGCCTGATTGGAGTCGCCCGCAGGGCGTCCTCGAGCGAAGCGTTTCGCGAAGATCTTGCGAAAAGCCTGCCGCAATTCGCCGGCCGGCCGATCGACCAGAAAGTGCTCAGACGCCTTCTCGGCTGCGTCGCCTATGTGCAAGGCGACCCCGACGATGATTCAACTTATGCCCGGCTTGGACGCGAAGTGGAGCGCATCGAGAGCGAGCGCGGAACGCGCGGCAACCGGCTGTTTTATCTCGCCACCCCGCCCGCGGGCTTTGCGCCGATCGGCCTTCATCTCGGGCAGTCTGGCCTGGCGCGGGAAAACGGCGCCGACAACGGCTCTAGTAACGGTCCTTGGCGGCGCGTCATCATCGAAAAGCCGTTCGGCACCGACCTTGCCAGCGCGCATGTGCTGAATGAAAAGCTGCTCGGCATTCTCAACGAGAACCAGATTTTCCGCATCGACCACTACCTCGGCAAAGAGACGGTGCAGAACATCATGGTGCTGCGCTTCGCCAATGGCCTGTTCGAGCCGATCTGGAATCGCAATCACATCGACCATGTCCAGATCACGGTCGCGGAATCGCTCACCGTCGGCCGCCGCGGCAACTACTACGACGCTACCGGCGCGTTGCGCGATATGGTGCCGAATCATTTGTTTCAACTTCTGTCGCTGATCGCCATGGAGCCGCCGGCCCGCTTTGCCGCCGACGCTGTGCGTTCAGAGAAGGCGCAAGTTCTCGAAGCGGTGAAGCTGCAGAGCCGGGATGAGGCGCTGCACAATTCGGTGCGGGCGCAATATGAAAGCGGCTTCGTCGAAAACCAGCCGGTCGAACCCTACCGCAAGACCAAAGACGTCGATCCGCACAGCACGACTGAAACCTATGTCGCGCTCAAGCTGATGATCGACAATTGGCGCTGGGCCGACGTGCCGTTTTATCTCCGCACCGGCAAGGCGCTACGCGGCAAGCAGACCGAAGTCGCGATAAAATTCAAGCAGGCGCCGATCGCGATGTTTCGCGACACGCCGGTCGACCGTCTGGCCGAAAACTTCCTGGTGATTGGGATTCAGCCCAATGAATGCATCGGGCTGGAATTCAACGCCAAGGTCCCCGGACCGTCCATCTCACTCGGCGGCGTGAGCATGACATTCCGCTATGATGATTATTTCGAAGTCGCGCCGAGCACCGGTTATGAGACTCTCATCTATGACTGCATGACCGGGGATGCCATTCTTTATCCGCGAGCGGATGGCATCGAGGCCGGATGGCGCGTGGTGCAGCCGTTTATCGATGCGTTTCACCAAGCAGGCGATCGGGATCTGGCGAGTTATCGCGCTGGCAGTGAAGGACCCAAAGAAGCGGACGAATTGCTCGCCCGCGACGGCCGCCATTGGCGGCCGATCGGCTGACTGCGCCAGGACCAGGGCAAGATGAGTCCAGCAAAGCCGCAGATCGTCATTGTTGCCGACGCCGCCGCGCTCGCGCAAACGGCGGCGCAGCGGCTGATTGCGTGCGTCGACCATGGCGATCGCGCCGCGGTGTGCCTGACTGGCGGCTCAAGCCCGCTCGGCCTTTACCGCCTGCTGGCGCAGGCTCCGCGCCGCGACGAAGTAGCCTGGGAGCGCGTGCATTGGTTCATGGGCGATGATCGCTTCGTTCCGCAGAGCGATCCGTTGAGCAACATGGGCGCGGCCAGGCACGCATTTCTCGATTCGGCGCCGGTTCCACAGCAGAACATCCACCCCATGCCGACGACGTCGAACGATCCTGACACCGCCGCGCGCCGCTACGAGGCTGAGCTCAAACAATTCTATGGCGCCGAGCGCTTCGATCCCGGCCGGCCGCTGTTCGATCTCGTACTGATGGGATTGGGTCCGGACGGTCACACCGCCTCGCTGTTTCCGAATTCTCCCGCATTGGAAGAGCGGCAGCGCTGGGCTGTCGGCGTCGCCAAGGCGGGGGCTGAGCCGTTCGTGCCGCGCGTGACGTTGACCTTTCCGGCACTGGCGTCGACTCGTGAAATGCTGTTTCTGGTGGACAGCGCCGACAAACGCCAGATTCTTGGCCGCGTTCTGGCCGGCGAAGACCTGCCGGCGCACCGCGCCCATGCGCAAGGCGATCTGGTCTGGCTTATCACTCGGGCCGCCGCCCCGGAGCGATGAATGAATCCCAAAGCGCCTTCGAACGACATCCACGCCGTTGTGGTCATGGGCGTGTCCGGCTCCGGCAAAAGTACGATCGCCTCGATGCTGGCGCAACGGCTGCATTGGGTCTACGAGGACGCGGACTGGTTTCATCCGCAATCGAACATCGAGAAGATGCACCATGGCGAGCCGCTCAACGACCA
>Ga0187765_10000828_pt1 | contig 11586 bp, 9 predicted proteins | sample 0216_QUI02_MP05__3_FD_133018 | JGI IMG/M metagenome (GOLD analysis project Ga0187765, IMG submission 133018) | Tropical peat soil microbial communities from peatlands in Department of Meta, Colombia - 0216_QUI02_MP05_10_MG | ecosystem: Environmental > Terrestrial > Soil > Wetlands > Peat ...
GAGCACAATCGCCGAGCGGAACCGTGATGATCCCTCTCGCCCAATATGCGCCTATGAGCCTTCTTTCTTGATTTGTTCTGCGAGGTAGTTTTCCAATCCGATTTGATCGATCGTTTCCATCTGGGTTTCAATCCAGTCAATGTGCGCATCTACATCCTCGGCCATGTCTTCGAGCATGTGGCGAGTCGTAAAGTCTCCAACCTTGGTGGCGTGCACGACTCCGTCGCTCAACAAGACCAACATCTCTTGCTCCGCCTTCAGATCCAATTTGAACTGTTCCGGTACCGTCTCACCGACCTGAACCGTATTCAACCGCTGAACGTTGGGCACGCCTTCCAGATAGAGAATGTGCTCGATCAACTCTTCTGCATCTTTCATTTCATCCATGCTGCGCTCACGGACTTTGTGATGGAGACGTTCATAGCCCCAGTTCTCACACATCTTGGCATGCACGAAATACTGATTGATCGCGGTCAAATCCGCTGTGAGAATCTTGTTCAGCGTATTCACGATACCTTCTTTTGCCTTCATGATTGTCCTCCCTTCAGCGGTTAGTCGTGCGTGCGATCGGACGTTCAATCGGTATCACAATTTCATTATCGATGCGACTTAACTCTTCGTCAACTTGGTGGACGCGGTCTTTTTGATTCCGTCTCTCAGAGTCAGATGACATGGATTCTCAATCTCGCACGACTCGGCGAGTCCCGCAGCGCAGAAAAAGCACGAAGCGCTCTTCAATTGACATGAAATTGATGTCGAAGGAAGAAGGTGAGAGAGGAGCTTATCCGGCTTCGCGGTAGCCGCAGTCTTCATTACGGCATTGAACGCTCCGCCCGGTCTGCTTACTGATTTTCTCCACGAGGAACGGGGCCTGACAGGTTGGACAGGTTTTGTTTACCGGGCGATCCCACAGCGCATACTCGCATTCCGGATACCGGCTGCATGCATAAAACGAACGACCTTTACGGGTGCGCTTTTGGACGAGATCGCCACCACAACCGGGTTGTGGACACTTCACGCCCAAGGCCAGCGGCTTAGTCGTCTTACATTCCGGATAAGCAGAACACGCGATGAATTTTCCGAATCGCCCAGTCTTGACGACCATTGGACTCCCGCATTTCTCGCATGTTTGATCGGTCGTAAATTCCTGTTTTGGCACCACTTTGATCGTGCCGTCCGGAAGCTTTTCGAAGTTTTGCGTATTCTTACACGGAGGATCATCTTTGTACCCCGGGCAGGCAAGAAACCTCCCGTTGCGCCCCCACTTGATTTCCATCATACGACCACATTTTTCGCAGGGGATATTTGTCGGTGGCTCGACAGTATCTTTGGGACCCGGAATGGTCTTGGCTTTTTCCATATCGCGTGTAAACGGCTCGTAAAAATCACGGATAGCTGCCACCCACGGTTTGCTGCCTTCCTCGACTTCGTCCAACTCCTCTTCCATCTGTGACGTGAAATCGACATTAATAAGGTCAGGAAATCCCTTCATGAGAAAGTCGTTCACGGTGCGCCCGGTTTCCGTCGGAGCAAACCGACCCTCGATTTTCTCGACGTACTTGCGATCCTGAATCGTCGAGATGATTGAGGCATAGGTCGACGGGCGTCCGATGCCCTTCTCCTCCAACTCTTTGATCAATAATGCTTCGTTATATCGCGGCGGCGGCTGCGTAAAATGCTGTTTTGAGGTTAGACCTTGGACCGTCTCACCTTCCTGCGAAACCAACCGCACCTGCTCACCCTCATTGAGCACCGGTAACTGTCGCTCGCTGTCATCCTCGACTTCCTGCTCACCCTTCGGCTTTTGAGCGAAGAGTTCTCGATCGATGCCTTCCAGGTAGACAATCGTATGACCGGGAAATTTCACCACGGTTCCAGTCGACCGGAAGAGATACTTATCTTTCGTATTCATCGGGCTTGATTCGACCCGTGTGACGTCCAGAATGGCCGGGACCATTTGAGAGGCGATGAATCGATTCCAGATCAACTTGTAGAGATTATAGACATCCGGCTCGAGATATTGCCTGATTGATTCCGGATCGCGTGAGGCGGCCGTCGGGCGGATGGCCTCGTGGGCCTCTTGGGCAGCCTTCTGGGTCTTATAAATATTCGGCGTAGCAGGAAGATACTCCGCACCGAATCGATCCTGAATCATCTGTCGTGCATCAGTCATCGCTTCATTAGAAATCCGTGGTGAGTCGGTTCTCATATAGGTAATGAGCCCCGTCGCCCCCTCTGCACCGATTTCCACACCTTCATAGAGCTGCTGGGCCAATGTCATGGTCTTCTTCGGTGAGAAATGAAGCTTTCGCGCAGCCTCCTGCTGCAATCGGCTCGTAATGAACGGGGCCACGGGATTTCGTTTCTTTTCCTTTCGTTCGATCGACTCAACCGCGAAGGTTTTCCCCTGAATAGCCGTGACAACCCGTTGCGCGTCTTCGCTGGAGGCAATGGAGGCTTCTTCACCATTAATACTATGAAGCTTGGCTTCGAAGGCAGGCGGATTCGCTCCTGCGAGGAGCGCCGTCACCGACCAATATTCTTCCGTGCGGAAGGCTTCGCGTTCGTGTTCCCGCTCGCAGATCAACCGAACAGCAACCGACTGAACACGCCCCATGGATAAGCCACGACGTACCTTGTGCCAAAGCAACTGGCTCCCTTGATACCCCACGATCCGGTCGAGCACACGCCGCGCCTGCTGTGCATTCACGAGTTTCATATCGATCTGTCCCGGAGATTGCAGCGCGCGTTTGATCGCCGACTCAGTGATTTCGTTGAAAAGCACCCGAAAGACCTTTTCGTCCTTTTTCTTCTTGACTTTCCCCTTCAATTCTTGCGCGATGTGCCAGGCGATCGCTTCACCCTCGCGATCCGGGTCTGGCGCGAGATAGACCTTGTCCGCCGCTTCCGCTTTCTGCTTGATCTCGGCTAACACTTTCGATTTGCCCTTGATCGTTACATAGTGAGGCTTGAAATCGTGCTCTAAATCGATCCCGAGCTTGCTGGTGGGTAAATCCTTGACGTGCCCGACCGAGGCCATCACCGTATAACCCCGACCAAGATATTTGGTGATCGTCCGTGCCTTGGTGGGAGACTCAACAATAATGAGCGATTTGGCCATGAACACTCCGTCTCTGAAAGGTCGCTAGCGTATTATCCGTATCAAATATAGCAGACACATGCAACTGGGCGACTTCCTCCGGCGCCTCCTAGGTCTTCAGGTAGCGTTGCCCCGGCAGCTGACGCACTCGCTGTTGTAGTTCGAGCGATAAGAGCGCAGTGACCACTGCTGACGCGTGGAGGCCTGTCTGTTCAATTACAATATCCACTGAGGCTGGGATATACGAGAGAGCATCATACACGAGCGCTTCCTCTTTTCCCAAGTGATCAACGGTTTTCTTGAGCGGCACCGAATCGTGCAGTTTCACCCGGAGCTCCGGTTCCAACTGCGGCATCAATACATCTAACACATCCTGCGCCTGCTCGACCAATCCAGCTCCATCTTTCAGCAAGCTATTCGTTCCTCGACTTGTCTCTTCCTTCACGTGACCGGGCACCGCAAACACTTCCCGCCCCTGGTCCGCAGCTAACCTCGCCGTGATCAACGACCCACTGTTCATCGCGGCCTCGGTCACGATCACGCCCAAGGACAATCCGCTAATGATGCGGTTACGGCGCGGAAAATGATGACTGTGGGGCGACGTGCCCATCGGAAGTTCAGACAGGACGGCACCGTGTTCTTCGATTTGTTTCCGAAGGCGATCATGCTCCGGCGGATAGGTACGGTCAATTCCGCACCCGAGGACGGCGATGGTGCGTCCGTTCGCATTCAACGCACCTCGGTGCGCCGCTGCATCAACACCACGGGCCAATCCACTGATGATCGTGACGCCTGTCGCAGCAAGATCGCGGCTCAGCTCTTCCGTCACGAGCCGACCAGAAGGCGAAGCTCTGCGCGCACCGACGATCGCCACGGCCAGTCTATCTTCGTCAGTCAAGGTCCCGGCGACATACAGGAGAGGCGGCGGGTCCGGGATCATCTTCAGTCGAACAGGATAGTCTCGATCCAAGACGCTGAGCATCCGTGTACGATGCCGTTCGATAGCCGTCCATTCTCGATCGATCCTCCGTCGACTGTGCGTATCAGGTCCCTTGTGAATGGCCGCGGCCAGTTGGAGACTGCACCCTCCTTCCATCAGTTCATCGATTGACGCTGCACATACGGCTTCTGGAGTCTTCCACTGCTGGACAAGTTTGAGCACTGTCGCATCTCCCACCCCTTCGATGGCTCGCAACCAGAGCCAGGATTCCAATGAAGTTCGGTTCATTCGAGGAGTCAACGTATGGAGGGCATATCCTCGCGGGAGTTGAGCAGGCACACTGCTGAGAGACTCGCCACGCTTCGTCTACTTCCAATAGCATCCATTTAGACCACCGTTAAGTCATACTGTTCCAGATGAAGCCGTTCATCCGGCATCACGATCATTTTCGCCGAACAGTCCCGTTCGAGAGTCTCGATTCCCTGACGTTCTTCATCTTGGAGTAATCCTGCAACGGTCGGATGCGCTCCGATCACGATCCGCTGCTGTTCCGCTCCCTTCCCGATTCGGCGAATCTCTCGGAAAATTTCATACGCCACGGTCGTCGGAGACTTGGTATACCCCCGCCCTTCGCAATAATGACAAGGCTCCGACAATGAGCGAAGCAGATCTTCGCGCACGCGTTCCCGTGAGATTTCGATCAAGCCCAGATCAGAAATTCTTGAAATCCTCGTCCTTGCCTTGTCCGCCGCCATGGCGTCGACCAACGCGTGATAGACTTTGTCGCGGTTTTTTTCTCGTTCCATGTCGATGAAGTCGACGATGATAATGCCACCGATCCCCCGCAACCTGATCTGATAGGCTACCTCCTTGGCCGCCTCCAGATTGTTTCGAAGGATGGTTTCTTCTTGGTCTCGCTTTCCAACAAACCGGCCGGTATTGACGTCGATCACCGTCATAGCTTCGGTATGATCGATCACGAGGTAGCCGCCTGATTTCAGCCACACTTTCCGGCTGAGGGCGCGCGTGAGTTCTTGTTCGACACCGAGATGATCGAACAGACTCTCCTCCTTATCATAGTAATGGATGCGGGAGGTCTGTTCCGGTGAGAATCGCTGAACGAAATCACGCACCGCTTCATACTCCTGTCTGGAATCGATCCACAAGCGGTCGACCTTCTTTCCAAAAAGATCGCGCACGACGCGAAAACTAAGACTTAAATCGGCATGGAGCAATGCCGGCGCAGCTAACTGAGCCCGCTTGGCCAGAATGTCCTGCCACAGCACGTGTAAGAATTCCACGTCGGATCGCAGCTCATCTTCCTTGACCCCTTCACTCACCGTTCGCACAATATAGCCACACCCCGGATGACGTACTCGTTTCATGATGTCTTTGAGCCGTGCCCGTTCCTCGTCTCGCGCAATCCGTCGTGACACTCCGATATGCTCCACATTGGGCATAAAGACGAGATACCGTCCCGGGAACGAGACATAGGTCGTGACTCGAGGTCCTTTTGTGCCGATTGGGCCTTTTGAGATTTGGACCATCAGCTCTTGCCCTTCGCTCAACAACTGCTCGATGGGTTTCGAGCTCTGCCGGCGGGGCCGTAGCATATCCGCGTCCTTGTCGTCATCTTCATCTGTGTCCACCAAGGTATCGCCCGGCTCGGAATCCAACGACAAATCCGAGACATGCAGAAAGGCGGCCTTGTCGAGACCGATATCCACAAACGCCGCCTGCATGCCAGGCAACACCTTTGCTACCTTGCCCTTGTACACATTCCCAACAAAGTCTTTTTGCTTGGCACGATCCCCGAAGAGGTCCGTCACCACTCCGCCGTCTATGACAGCTACACGGGTTTCTTCCCGTGCGACCGAAATCGCAATTTCCATACTCATACCCTACTCCTTCCGTTCAGAAGGATGACTGACGCGACGTATCTGCCGAACGCGGGAGAGCCCGAGGTTCAGTGTGTCTTGTTATGATGCGTCGAGACAATTGTCCTTCCGATAATAAAAATGTATCGATGTGTCGGCTCCTCCATGGGACGCCAGACACCATATTCAATAAAACAAACTTAAGCGTCGCCGCTTGACGTTGAGTAATAACCCCAATGAGGCCATTGTCATGATGGTCGCACTGCCGCCGTAACTCATCAGCGGAAGCGGAATTCCGACGATCGGGAACATACCGGCAGTCATGCCGATGTTCACCACCACGCAGAAACACAACATGCAAATGATGCCGACCGCGAGCAAGGCCCCCAATTGATCCTTGGCTTTGGCCGCAATCTCCAATGACAGCCAGATGAGCGCGACGAATAAAAGCAACAAGGCTAGCACCCCGAGAAAACCCCATTCTTCCGCGAACACCGAAAACACGAAATCGGTGTGGCCTTCGGGCAGAAACTTCAACTGGCTCTGGGTCCCTCCGTAGAGACCTTTTCCCAACAGCTCGCCTGCGCCGATGGCAATTCTGGATTGCAACGCATGATACCCCTTGCCTCCAGGGTCATAGGCCGGGTCGACGAATGCCATAATGCGCTGTCGCTGGTAATCATGCAAGGAGCCCCACATCGCTTCCCAAGCGAAGGGGAACAACATCAGCGAAAACAAGAGAATGACGCCCAGCGCCTGAGACCGCATACCAACGATCAACAACATCGCAGCATACACTGCTAGAAAGCTGAGCCCGCTTCCCAGATCCGGCTGTTTCAGAATAAGCAATAGTCCGGGCAACATCAACAATCCCGGCATCACCACACGTTGCAACCACCCGACGCGAGGCACTTTGGAGTAGTAGTGGGCCAGCACGAGAATCAGGATCAGTTTGGCAAATTCCGACGGTTGAAACGCGAATGGTCCGATTGGAATCCACCGTTGTGCTCCCCGACTTGTTTTTCCTTCGACCAACACCACCGCCAACAAGACGAGGATGATGGCGTAGGCAGGATAGGCCAACCGGGCAATCCGATGATAGTCCCATACCAGCATGACGAAGAAGGCGACCGTGCCCAGCAGAATCCAGATGATCTGCTTGGCAAAAAACGGGAGCCCCGGCCCTGTCTGGTCATGCGTTACGCTGAAGATTGAGAGCACTCCGATGGACAGAATCAGAAACACGAGAGCGATGAAGCGGATGTCAAAATTGTCGACTCTCCGTGTATCCATCATCCGATCAATCATGAGTCACGACCTCGGCGATGGAAGCAGTAGGAACAGACTCAGCCTTTGCTGCCAGAGTCGGCGGCTGAGACCAGAGCTTCGCATGCAATTCAATCAGTTCTTTGGCCAACGGTGCCGCAGCCGATCCCCCGTGCCCCATATGTTCTGCCAACACGGCGACAGCGATTTTCGGGGACTCTACCGGTGCAAATGCCACGAACCAGGCATGGTCACGCAACTTCTTGGGAATGTCCTTCTCGGGACCGGTCCGGAGTGCTGCCGTTTGGGCTGTTCCGGTTTTTCCTGCAATCGCCACGACGGAAGATTTGGCCCTGGTTCCTGTCCCCTCCTTGACCACGCCGGCTAAGGCATCTTGAATGAGTTCGAGCGCTTGAGGCTTGACCGGCAATTTCCGTTTAGGAGCAGACGGCAGCTGCTGCAACTGGCTCGATGTCCGATCCATAATCCCCTGAACCAACCGGGGCCGGTACATCACACCGTTGTTCGCGACTGTCCCGATTAAGCTCGCCATCTGCAATGGTGTGACGGTCACATACCCCTGCCCGATGGAGGCGGAGATCGTTTCGCCCGGCAACCACGGTTCATGCTTCACTTTCTGCTTCCAGTCCGTGGAAGGAACGATACCGACTCGCTCGGAGGGCAGCTCGACCCCAGTCTCTTCGCCCAGACCGAACTGGTGGGCATAGGAGGCAATCGTATCGATGCCCATCCGTTGCCCGACGGTGTAGAAGTATACGTCACACGAGTGGACCAGGGCTTGATGAAGGTTGACAGATCCATGACCTCCGGCTTTCCAATCTCGATAGACACGTTTTCCAAACTGGTACCCGCCGTTGCATTGTACGGTGCTCGAAGGACTCATGGTCTTCGTTTCCAACGCCGCCGCAGCCATCAAGATTTTAAACGTCGATCCAGGTGGATACTGTCCCTGCGAGGCCCGATTGTTCAAGGGGCGACCCTCATCCTGAACGATCTCCACCCACTGTTTTGGCGTCAGTTCCCGTGAGAGGACATTCGGGTCAAACGCCGGCCGGCTGGCCATCGCGAGGATATCCCCGTTGGTCGGATCAAGCGCCACAATGGCGCCGGATTCCTCTCCCAAGAGCTTTTCCGCCAGAGCCTGGAGTCTGAGATCTATCGTTAGATAGAGATCGTTCCCGGCCTGCGGCTGGTCGACGACGACCGTCCGCTTCTCATGGCCCAATGCATCGACCTCGACGCTCTTCAATCCGGCCAGTCCTCGCACATGCCGATCAAAAAATTTTTCCACTCCGTATTGTCCGACGATACTCCCTTGATGAAGATCGGCATATTCCGGCCTCTCCAATTGTTCAGCCGACACTTCTCCAACGTACCCCAAAAGATGCGCAGCCGTGACGCCGCCAGGATAATTCCGTTGCGATTCGACTTGGATCATGACACCGGGCAAGTCCAACCGGTGAGATTCGATGAGCGTCGCCTCGCGAAGCGTCAGCCGATCCTTGATTTTTCGAGGAAGCTGCTTTCCACCACGACCGGCGAGTTTCTTCTGTACGACTGCAGGATCCAATCCGATGAGATTCGTCAGCGCATCGATTAAGGCATCGCGGTCTTTCACATCTTCAAGCGACACATAAAGACTGAAACTCGGGACATTGTTCGCCAACAAGACACCTTGTCGGTCGTAGATAAGACCGCGAGCCGGTTCCAGCGTAACCGAGCGAGTGCGATTGTTTTCCGACAGGTCTCGATAATACGGGCCTTCTCGGATCTGCAGGTGCCAAAGTCGGAAGGCTAACAAGCCGACGACGAGTAACAGGCCGACTCGCAGGACAGCCAATCGTCGTTGCACCTCTCCTAATTCCGAATCCTGAAATCCGATGCTCGCCATCATTCGGCCCGCTGTTGGTCACGCGCCATCGCTAGTACCGAGACGCCATGCTGAATCGATCCCTGATGAACCACTCGGACCCGAGCCAATATATTCCTGCCGCAAGAAGAGCGTCATAACAGGCCTGCGGAAGCATGATTGACCACACCCGCCACCATGACTCGGAAAGGGATGTGAGAGTGAGGATCTCTACGAGGCCGCTCAGGCACGACAAGGCAAAGACCCCAATTCCCATGAGCGTGGGCGATACATGAGCGAGATGCCGTCCCATCATCCCAGCACAAAATCCGGCTCCTCCCTTTGTTACAAGACTGATCCACAATTCACCGGCCGAAAAGAGATTTAATGCCCACCCGATTACAAGTCCGACAACCACACCCTGGAGTTCGCCTGCGAACAAGCCAACAAAGCAGGCGGCTATGAGTCCCATATCCGGTTTGATCTCCCAGACTGTCACGTGGAGTAGGAGCGTCGCTTGGAGTGGAATGAGAAGCAAGACCAATCCGCTATAGATCAAGACATTCATGGTGATGGCTCAGGACTTCTTGTCGCTCCTTCAATCCGAACTGGAGGACTGGCCGCGCGGGTCCTGAATGACGAGCACCTCTTCGAGACGCCCCATGTCAACGTCAGGCATCAATTCCGCAGATTGAAAGAGAGCGCCTTCCGCTCTGTCGATCCCCGTAATTGTGCCGAGCGGCAGCCCTCGCGGGAACCCTCCCACGAGGCCGGACGTCACGACCCGATCTCCATTGCGGACAGTCGAGAGCAATGGAATGTATTTCAATCTGGCCAATCCCTGCTGAGTGCCCTCGACAATTCCTTCATCCCTCGTGCGCTGAATGAGGCCAGCGATGGCATTGTTGGGATCGGTGACCAACAATACGACTGCCGTCGCCCCGGTCGTTTTCACCACGCGACCGACGACCCCCGCCGGTGTCACCACGCCCATATCCGACCTGATGCCGTCACTCTCGCCTTTATTGATGATCACTGACCGATATAGGTTGGTCGCATCTCGTCCGATCACCTGCGCCGCAACGATCACAGACGGCGCCTGTTCCTTGAACTGTAAAAGAGACTTCAATCGCTCGGTGGCCGCAGCGGCTTCGCGAAGCTGACCATTTTGCCCTCGGAGGAGGTCCATATCCTTCCGCAACCGCTCGTTTTCTTCTCTCACCCCTTGCAGGGCGACATAGCCCGCCCAGAGTTCGGAAATCCCGTGATCGATCGAGCTAATTGCCTGCAATGGAAGACTCAATACTTCGCCCAGTGGACTGCTGACGTATTGTAACAACCCTTGACTTTGGCTGGGGAGCAGGAAGAGGGCGACCAATAGCAAGACAATCGACGCCAGCACCAGGCGTCTGGTCCCAGAAGGCGAGCGAAAATTGACCATCCACATGAAGGATGGAACCTTACCGGAAGGTGTTGGCTTGAGACATCACCGAGACTTTGGCGAGCAAATCGAGCTCATCGAGGATCTTACCGACCCCCAATACGACAGAAGTTAAGGGATCGTCAACCGTAATAATCGGCAGGTTCGTTTCCTCCCGGAACCGAGTGTCCATGCCCTTCAGTAACGATCCACCGCCCGTCAGCACAATGCCGCGATCGATGATATCTCCCGCCAACTCAGGTGGGGTATTTTCCAACGCCACCTTGATTGCGTTGACGATTGTTCCGATGGGTTCCTGCAAAGCTTCTCGAACTTCCGCGTCGTCGATCACCAGCGTCCGCGGAATGCCGGAGATCAGATCGCGGCCTTTAATCATCATCGTTTTACGTTCTTCGAACGGATACGCGGACCCGATTTCGAACTTGATCCGTTCCGCCATATGTTCGCCGATCAGGAGATTATATTTCTTTTTAATGTAGTTCATGATCGCATCGTCCATGCGATCGCCCGCCACCTTGACGGATTCGCTGTAGACGATTCCCCCAAGCGAGATGACCGCGATATCCGTGGTGCCACCGCCGACGTCGACGACCATATTCCCGGACGGCTCGGTAATGGGGAGCCCCGCCCCGATCGCTGCAGCCACTGGCTCCTCGATGAGATAGACCTCTCGAGCGCCAGCCAGTTCCGCCGAATCCCGGACAGCCCGCTGTTCCACCTGAGTGATCCGTGAGGGCACACCGATGATGATGCGGGGGCGTACGAACGCGCTCCGATTGTGGGCCTTCTGAATGAAGCGTTTGAGCATCTGCTCGGCCATCTCGAAGTCGGCGATGACACCTTCTTTCATCGGTCGAACCGCTACGATGTTGCCTGGCGTCCGGCCCAACATCTTCTTGGCATCAGCCCCGACAGCGAGCACCTTTTCGGTTTTTTTCTCGACGGCCACAACCGACGGCTCGTTTAAAACGATGCCTTTCCCGTGCACGTAGACCAGTGTGGTCGCCGTCCCCAGGTCGATCGCCAGATCGTTGGAGAACCATCCGAAAATGTCGCTCGCAAACCCCACGGTCAATCTCCCTTCCGTCTCAA
>Ga0187765_10000830_pt1 | contig 11560 bp, 10 predicted proteins | sample 0216_QUI02_MP05__3_FD_133018 | JGI IMG/M metagenome (GOLD analysis project Ga0187765, IMG submission 133018) | Tropical peat soil microbial communities from peatlands in Department of Meta, Colombia - 0216_QUI02_MP05_10_MG | ecosystem: Environmental > Terrestrial > Soil > Wetlands > Peat ...
CGCGCTCGCGGGCGGACAGGTCGGTCGCTTTCGGCACGCCGCCGCGCACCATGTTGGAGCGCAGATCGTCGGGCGCCGGCACCCGGTTGACCGCACCGGCGAACTCGCCGTCGACCAGGATGATGCGCTTGTCGCCATCCTTCACCGCCGGCAGGAATTTCTGCACCACCCAAGGCTCGCGGAACGTGACTGCGAACAAATCATAGAGCGAGCCAAAATTGAGGTCCTCGCCCTGCAGCCGGAAGACCGCCTCGCCGCCTTTGCCGTAGAGCGGCTTCATCACGATATCGCCGTGCTCGGCGCGAAATTTCTTGATTGCCGCGAGATCGCGCGTCACCAGAGTCGGCGGCATCAGATCGGGAAATTCGGTGACGAAGACTTTTTCCGGCGCGTTGCGCACGGCTGCCGGATCGTTGACGACGAGCGTCTTCGGCTGGATGCGCTCGAGCATATGCGTGGACGTGATATAGGCGAGGTCGAACGGCGGATCCTGGCGCAACAGCACAACGTCGAATGAGGAAAGTTCGACCGCGCGTGCCTCGCCGAGCGTGTAATGGTCGCCGGCTCTGTCGCGCACCGCGAGCGGCTGCACGCTTGCCGAAACAGCGCCGTCGCGCATGACAAGCTGATCGGGCGTGTAATAGAACAGCGAATGGCCGCGCGCCTGCGCCTCCAAAAGCAAAGCAAAAGTGGAATCGCCGCGAATGTTGATCCGCTCGATGGGATCCATTTGGACGGCGACGTTCAAGGGCATCGGCGTTGATCCGGCTTTGCTGATTGGTTCGGGATCATGCACTAAAGGCATTAACGATGTGGCGCGGCAACTTGCCGGGCGTGACCACGATTACATCGAAGCGGACATCGCCATTGGCATGCTGCGGATGGCGCGCAAGCCACAGTTCGGCCGCGGCAATGATGCGGCGTCTGGTCCGTTCGGTCACCGCCTCAACGGCCTCGTCAAGGCTGCCGCGCGCCTTGACTTCGACGAAGACGACGACGTCACGACGCCGCGCGACGATATCGATTTCGCCGAACGGGGTTTTCCAGCGCCGCGCGAGGATGCGGTAGGCCTTGGCGATCAATAAGAGCGCCGCGCGACTCTCCGCCGATAGGCCGCGCTGAAAAGCTTCGATCCGCTCCGGGCGTGCCGGCGGTTTCGGCGATTGAAGCGGCTCAGCCCGGCGCGCCATGTTTGCCATCCTTTTTGGCGCCTTCCTGCAAGGCCAGCGCGTTCTGATATACGTCGCGGCGGCGCCGTCCGGTCATCGCAGCGACCTCGGCGACAGCATCCTTCAACGATAGTCGACCCAGTGCATCGCGCAGCAGGCTTTCGCTGTCCGCTTCCTCCATTTGCACCGGCGCTGGCGGCGGAGCGACCACGACAACAATTTCGCCGCGCAGTTCGTCACCGGCACAGGATTCAGCGAGGCGCTGCAGCTCGCCGCGCCTGATCTCCTCATGCAGCTTGGTCAATTCGCGGCACAATGCGGCCTCGCGGCTTTTGCCCAGACCGGCGGCAAGGTCGGCCAAACTTGCCGTGAGGCGCGGACCGCTTTCGAACAGCACGAGCGTTCCTGGAAGTCGAGCGAGTTCGGCAATGCGGCTGCGGCGGGCGGCTGACTTCGGCGGCAGAAAGCCGGCGAAGAAAAACTGATCGGTCGGCAGTCCGGCGACTGTCAATGCGGTCAAAACCGCGGAGGCGCCGGGGAGTGCGGTGACCAGGTGACCGGCCTCTTGCGCGGCACGGACCAGCTTGAAGCCGGGGTCGGAAATCAGCGGCGTGCCCGCATCCGAAACCAGCGCCACGGCCGCACCGTCGGCGAGGCGGCGCAACAGGCCCGGGCGCGCTTTGGCGGCATTGTGCTCGTGGTAAGGCGTGAGCGGCGTGGCGACGGCGTAGCGGTCGAGCAATTTGCGGGTGACGCGAGTATCCTCGCAGGCGATCACATCAGCTCCGGCGAGCGCCTGCAGCGCGCGCAGCGTGATATCGCCGAGATTGCCGATCGGCGTTGCCACCAAATAGAGCCCCGGGGCGAGTCGCGAGCCTTGGATCGGCTGATCGGCGACGACGAAGGAGCGCACCACCCTTTCCTCACGGCTTTGCAGAGGGTGCTCCTGCCGGCCGTGTTGCTGCGATCGTGGGCGGGCGGTGATAGTCATTTGCGGCTAGTCTAACTTCGGTTTGTGTACCGGTCACAGGAAGGGCGCATCCGAGCCAAATTCCTTATTTTTCTCATTTGGTTAACCATTCGCCGCCAATATGTCGGATTGGCAGTGCCGTATGCTACCGGCGCTTGGGGCCGCCGCCGTGGGGAGAACTGCCGTGTCCGCGCTGCTGCAGGTTAAGGGCCCGGCGGATCGGCCAACGCGCCGCCGCGCGGTCGCCGGCTTGCTTGGCGCTACCGCTCTGTTTCTGCCGGGTTGCTCGCAAACCTCGCAATATCTCTCCGCCACGCCGCCGCAGTCGCCGCAAACGCCGGTGGCCGCGCCGATCGGCACTGGCCAAGTCAAAGCCGGGCTTATTCTGCCGCTGTCGGCGCCCGGCAATGCCGGGCTGGCCGGTCAAGCCATGCGCAATGCCGCGGAAATGGCGGTCGCGGAGTTTAACAATCCCAATATTCAGCTTTTAGTCAAAGACGACGGCGGCACGGCCGAAGCCGCACGCGCCGGCGCCCAGCAAGCCATCGACGAAGGCGCCGAGATCATCCTCGGGCCATTGTTCGCGCAATCGGTCGGTTTCGCCGCGCAGGTGGCGCGGCCGCGCAATATCCCGGTGATCGCCTTCTCGACCGACGCCAACGTGGCCGCAAACGGCGTCTATTTGCTCAGTTTTCTTCCCGAATCCGACGTCGACCGCGTCGTGCAGTATGCGGCTTCGACCGGAAAGCACTCCTTTGCCGCGCTCATTCCCGATAATCCCTACGGCACCGTGGTCGAGGCGGCGTTCAAGCAGGCGGTGGCGCGGCGCGGCGGCGGCCAGATCGTCGGGCTCGAACGCTATCCGCACGACAAGGCGGCGATGGCGAATCCGGTTCGCAACATCGCCCAAGCTTCGGCGCGCGCCGACGCGCTGTTCATTCCCGATGGCGGCGATGCGGTGCCTGACGTGGCGCAGGCGCTTGTCGCCGACGGCGTCAACCTCAAACGGCTGCAGCTCCTTGGCACCGGCCTGTGGGACGACCCGCGCATCTATGCCGCGCCTTCGCTTGACGGCGGCTGCTATGCCGCGCCGGACGGCGTCGGCTATCGAAACTTTTCGGCGCGCTATCGCGCCCGCTACAGCCAGGATCCGGTGCGTACCGCAACGCTCGTTTATGACGCGGTCGCGCTGATCGCCGCGTTAGTGAAAACGCAAGGACCGCAGCGATTTTCCCAGCAGGTCCTGACCAATCCGTCGGGCTTTACAGGAATTGATGGCTTGTTTCGCTTCCGCCCCGACGGCACCAACGAGCGCGGCCTGGCGGTGCTTCGCGTCACGGCTTCGGGGGCACAGATCGCGGCGCCGCCTTTGCGCAGCTTCGGCGGTGGATCGGCGACCTGAAGCTCCTAAAGCGAAATGATTTCAGATTGAATGGTATCCACCCTCGGATCAAAGTCCGAGGGCAAACTTTTTCGGGATCATGCTCTAGGCCGCGAGATCGGCGACCACGGAATCGAGAACAGGAAAGCCGGACAGCGTCACGCGCATCCGCCCCGAAGCGGTTGTCTCAATCAATCCGTGCTGGCGCAGCATGGCGATGCGGTCGGGTTCGAGCGGCCGTCCGGCAATCTGCGTGTAGCGTGTTGCGTCGATGCCTTCGGCGAGGCGAAGCCCCATCAGCAAAAACTCATCCGCTGCTTCGGCGAGCGTGAGCGCGTCGTCGGTGACCAGGCCATGGCCGTCCTGCTCCACGCGCGTGAGCCATGCTTCCGGTCGTTTTTCGGTTGCGGTGGCGTGCCGCGCGCCGGCGATATCGAGCCGGCCATGGGCGCCGGGCCCAATGCCGGCATATTCATGCGCGCGCCAATAGACCAGATTGTGCCGGCATTCGCCGCCGAGCCGGGCGTGATTTGAAATCTCGTAGGCGGGCAAACCGTGGGCGGTGCAGATCTCCTGCGTCACATCGTAGAGGATGCGCGCTGCATCGTCGTGGGGCACACGCAGCTTGCCGGTAGCATAAAGCAGAGCAAACGGCGTCTCCGGCTCGATCGTGAGCTGGTAGAGCGAAACATGTTCGCCGGCTTGTCCCAAGGCGGCGTGCAGTTCGCGCGACCATTGCTCCGGCGTTTGCTCGGGCCTTGCATAAATGAGATCAAACGAATAGCGGTCGAAAACCGCGCGCGCGAGCCCGACCGCGTCCAGTGCTTCGCGCGCCGAATGGGTGCGTCCCAGTGCCGCCAGCGCGCGGTCGTCGAGCGCCTGCACGCCGAGCGAAACGCGATTGACGCCGGCTCCACGATAGGCGCGAAAGCGCTCGGCCTCGACGCTGGTCGGATTGGCCTCGAGCGTGATCTCGACATCCGGCGCGACTTGCCAGTGCGAGGCGATCGTCTCGATCACCGTGCCGACGGTCTGCGGCAGCATCAGCGAGGGCGTGCCGCCGCCGAAAAAGATGCTCGAGACCACGCGCCCCGGTACCCGCGCCGCGGTCGCCGCGATCTCGGCGGCAAAGGCGCGGGCCCAGCGCGCTTCATCGATCTGTTCGCGCCGGACATGGCTGTTGAAATCGCAATACGGGCATTTCGAGAGGCAGAACGGCCAGTGAATATAGACGCCGAAGCCGGGTTGATCGCCTTGGCCGTCGGTCGGTATCGCGGGCAGCGAATGATCAGCGGCGCTCAAGGCAAGCCTCGGCAAGTTTTAGGAATGCCCGGGCGCGATGTGACAGCCCTTTGCCCCGCGGCGGCAATCCGTGTTTCTCCTCGCTTGCCATTTCGCCGAAGGTGCGTTGCTGGCCGTCGGGCAAGAACATCGGATCATAGCCGAAGCCGCGGTCGCCGCGGGGCGGCCAGACCAGCGTGCCGGCGACGCGCGCTTCGAATTCCTCGGTATGACCATCCGGCCAGGCGAGACACAGCGCGCAGACAAAATGCGCCCGGCGCCGTTCCAGCGTAGTCGCACCCCGCGCTTGTAATTGGTGTTCGGTCCTTTCCATAGCGCGGCGAAAGTCGCGCTCCGGTCCAGCCCAGCGCGCGGAGTGAATGCCCGGCGCACCGTCGAGCGCTTCGACAACAAGCCCCGAATCGTCGGCCAGCGCCGGCAGCCTCGCGGCCTTGGCGGCGGCGACGGCTTTGATGCAGGCATTTTCGGTAAAGCTCATTCCGTTTTCGTCCGGCTCGGCCAAAGCTAGCTCAGCCGCCGAGATGGCTGCGATTCCATATGGCGCAAGCAGGTCGCGCATTTCGGCGAGTTTGCCTGGATTATGCGTGGCGATCACGAGGCGGTCGGAGGTCAGGGGACAGATGTCAGATGTCAGATGAGGCTCTGTTGAGGGTTTCGGCGTATTAACCATCAACGATCCGTCCTCTGACATCCGACATCTGATTTGCGACCGCCGGCATGCGCCTACATCACCGCCATCTTCTGCAAATCGACCAGTTTGGCCACGCCCTTGCGCGCCAGCGCCAGCAAAGCGGAGAACTGCGTTTCGGTAAACGGAATCTTCTCGGCGGTCGCCTGCACTTCGACGATATTGCCCGAACCGGTGAGCACGAAATTGGCGTCGGTGTCGGCCTGCGAATCTTCCGCATAATCGAGATCGAGCACGGCCACGCCGGAGCACACGCCGCAGGAGATAGCGGCGACATGGTCGCGCAAAAGATCCATCTCGACCATTTGCCGCGCTTTCATCCAGGTGAGGCAATCAAAAAGCGCGATCCAGGCGCCGGTGATGGACGCGGTGCGCGTTCCGCCATCGGCCTGGATGACGTCGCAATCAATCGTGATCTGGCGTTCGCCGAGCGCCTTAAGATCGACTACTGAGCGTAGACTCCGCCCGATCAGGCGTTGGATTTCCACGGTGCGGCCGTTTTGCTTGCCGGCCGAAGCCTCCCGCCGCGTACGCTCCAGCGTCGCGCGGGGCAGCATGCCATATTCGGCCGTGATCCAGCCGCGCGCCTGGCCTTTGAGCCACGGCGGCAGCCGATCTTCGAGCGTTGCGGTGACCAGCACATGGGTGTCGCCGAATTTTACGAAGCATGAGCCTTCCGCATATTTCACCACCCCGCGCTCGAGCGAGACCGGGCGTAATTCATCGGGCTGTCGTCGGCTCGGCCGCATGCATTTCTCCGAATTGTGCCAGCACTACTGGGCCGCTGTCGTACGCTTGTAAAGGACGTACTTGGAGCGCGTGGGAAGCTTGTAGCGGGTGCGGGATTAACCGCACAAGGCGCTGCTCGTGCCATGGCGGCGGCGCAATGATACATATGCTCTCATCGAGCGGGTCGTCTAACAGTGCGGAGTGAGATTTTGACCAGCCACGACCTTCCGCTTGGCGCAAACCAGTTGGGCCTCGCTCAGCTCAACGAACGCTCGCGTGAAATCTTTCGTCAGATCGTCGAGAGCTATCTCGCGACCGGGGAGCCGGTCGGTTCGCGCAATCTATCGCGCATCCTGCCGATGACCCTGTCGCCGGCTTCGGTGCGTAACGTGATGTCCGATCTCGAACAGCTCGGCCTGGTCTACGCGCCGCATACGTCGGCGGGGCGCCTGCCGACCGAGATCGGGCTTCGCTTCTTCGTCGATGCGCTGATGCAGATCGGCGATCTCAGCGAAACCGATCGCCGAGCAATCGAGGCGCAGGTCGCAGCTTCAGGCCAAGCCAAATCGGTGGAAGGGGTTTTGACCGAAGCGTCTGGGCTGCTCTCCGGATTAAGCCGCGCTGCCGGCGTGGTGCTTACCGCCAAATCGAATCCGCGGCTCAAGCACGTCGAATTCGTGCGGCTCGAGCCCGAGCGCGCAATGGTGGTCCTGGTCGGGGAGGATGGGCAGGTCGAGAATCGGGTGCTCAACGTTCCAATCGGTTTGCCGACCTCGGCGCTTACAGAGGCGACCAATTTCATCAATACGCGCGTCCGTGGTCACACACTGCCCGAGGTCAGGACCGAGATCGAGCGCACGCTTAAGGAAAGCGAGGCGCAGCTTGACCAGCTTACGCAGAAGATCGTCGCCGAGGGTTTGGCGAGCTGGTCTGGGGGCGAGAGCGACGAGCGCAAACTCATCGTGCGCGGGCAGGCGCATCTGCTCGACGATCTCAAGGCGCTGGCCGACCTCGAACGCGTGCGGCTGTTGTTCGATGACCTGGAAACCCGGCGCGAGGTGATCGATCTGCTCGGCCGCGCCGAGCAGGCCGAAGGCGTGCGCGTGTTTATCGGCTCGGAAAACAAGCTGTTTTCGCTGTCCGGGTCGTCGACCATCGTTGCCCCCTATCACAACGCGTCGGGACAAATCGTCGGCGTTCTTGGGGTCATTGGTCCGACCCGGCTCAATTACGCCCGCATTGTGCCGATGGTCGACTACACGGCCAAGGTCGTGAGTAAACTGCTCGGCGGCTGAACCGCTTGCATTCGGCTTGATTTTTACGGCTTCAGTCCTGATATGCGGTGCTGGTCGGGCCAAACCTGAAGCCAAATAACCCAGGGCGGTACGACCGATTGCTGATCGCGCTTATTAAACGGTAGGAAAATGACGGACCAAACCGCTCGCGTTGAGGACGATGGCCAGCAGACGGAGGCTGGACCGTCGGCGCAGGCTCCGGCGCCGTCGACGGCGCTCGAGCGCGAGCATGCTGATATGAAGGATCGGCTGCTGCGCACGCTTGCCGAAATGGAAAACCTGCGCAAGCGCACCGAGCGAGAGATCGCCGATTCCCGCCTGTACAGCGTGACGTCATTTGCCCGCGACTTGCTGGTAGTGGCCGACAATATGCGCCGCGCGCTGGAAGCGGTGACGCCCGAATTGCGCGACAATGCGGAGAGCGGAGTCAAGGCGCTCATCGACGGCATCGAATTGACCGAACGCGAACTGTTGAAGGCGCTGGAGAAGAACGGCGTGCGGCAGTTCACGCCCCAAGGCGAAAAGTTCGATCCTAATCTGCACCAGGCGATGTTCGAAATTCCCGACGCCACGGTGCCCGCCGGCAGCGTGGTACAGGTTGTGCAGCCCGGCTACATGATCGGCGACCGGGTACTGCGTCCAGCGCTGGTTGGCGTATCGAAAGGCGGACCGAAAGCCGGCCCGGTCCCGCCGAGCAACGACAACGTCAAGGCGAGGGAGCGGGCGAATAAATCCTAGTGCGTTGACTATTTAAGTCCGACGCTGTCACGCACGGTCCGCAGTCGACCAAACACTTCCGGCCAGGCATCGGCGCGCGCGATCCCGATCATCCGCAGGTAGCCGCCCGAGCCAAACCGCAGCCATTGCACCACCATTACGTCGGTTCCGGTGCCGGAATCTTTCGCTTTCGCCAGCATCTGGTAGCCGGGTCCGCTGGCGATGCGGAGGCGGCCGGCGTCCTGCAGTTGCACATCCTTGATGCCGGCGATTTGGCCAAAGGTCACGCGCGCAAAATCATCACGGTCGGCGGCCTCGTCTGGCCCGCCTGGCAGCGCGGCGATAAACATGCGCGCTGTCGCCGCCGTGTCGGCGCCCTCGGCAGTTTGACTGGCGGGATCGACCAAGACAACAGCGCGGGCCGGCAAGACTTCCTCGACATGAAAGCCGGCCAGATCGCCGATGCTGAAAGGAGCGAGCGCGAGCTGTTCGGCTTCGGGCACGCTTGCCCGCACCACAAGCGTTGCGAAGGCCGCGCGCACGGCTCCCTCCGAATAATTCGCGGCGGCCTGTTCGGGCACCTGAACGTTGACCAAGGCGGTCAGATCGCCCGCCGAGGCGATCAGCAGCCATTTGCGATAATGCTCTTTATTGATGGTTTGGTGGCCGCTGAGCACGAAGCCTTGACCGGCGGCAAGCTGGATCGGGTCGCGGCGGTCGACGTCGATGCCCTCTTTCTTCATAGCCTCGGGCACCATCGCCTTGGTCAACTGTTCGTAGGCATTCACCGGTAATGTCGTGAGTACAATAACGGCATTGGTGCCGGGTTCTTCGAAGCCTTGGAAGGTGCGGCTCGGCACCATGCCCGCAAGCGGCACTAGTCCAAGCCGCGAACCGGTCGGAAAGATCGGATCTGCCGCGGCGGCCGGCCATGCGGGCAGCATCAGCAGAAACAGCATCAGCAGAAACAATGTGGTGAGCGTAGCAAGATGGGCCGCTGCTACTGCGGCCGCGCCGCGGCGGCTACATCGAGAACTCGTTATGGTGGCACGATCCATGGTCATCGATTTGATCGGTCGGGCACCCTGCGGGTACAAATCTCAAGCGGGCGCCTGCGGCGGCGTCACCCGCCGCATGGTGAGATTGATCCGTCCACCCTCGGCGAGCAAGGTAGATGTCTCCGGATAAATGCGATCCACGCCGTGGAAGGCGAGCCGCGCCTCGCCACCAAGGACGAGCACATCGCCGGAATTGAGGCGGAACGAGCGGGTAGGATCGCGGCGTTTGCCGCCGCCGACCCGGAACAAGCAAGAATCCCCAAGTGAGATCGAGACGACCGGCGCCGAAAAGTCGGCCTCGTCACGATCCTGGTGCAGCCCCATTTTCGCAAGCGGACCGTAATAATTGATCAAGCAAGCTTCTGGCGGGTGCGGATAATGCGCAAGCTCGCGCCATAACTCCAGCAGCGGCTCGGGGATGGCGGGCCAAGGCCGATTGGTCTGGGGATGTGCAGGGCGGTAGCGATAGCCGCGCTCGTCGGAAAACCAGCCCAGCGGACCGCAATTTGACATGCCGACCGACATTGGCCGGTCCGATTTTGGCATGCGTGGAGTAAAGAGTGGCGCCGTCGCGAGGACGCCGCGGATAGCGGCGAGCACAAGGAGCTGGCCCTCGCGATCGAAATAGCCCGGATAAAAGCGCAAGCCCCGGGAGCCGGTTTGGAGGTACATCGTTTTGCTTCGCTCGCCTTTTATCGGATTTTTACCGCTTCTCGCCACGGTCTGGGGCGCGCCGCCTGTGCCAGTCCGGTCTCTTTACTCCTCCCGAGCCGACGAGCGGCGCAGTTTACGGCCGTGACTGCCTGCCTGCTTTCGCTTCGCCGCAGCACTACATCCGAGCCGGTTGGCTGCGACCCGCAACGTCGCCTGATGCCGCATTGCTGCCTTGCAGGCCGATGAGGCCCACCTATATGAGCCAAGGAAATCGCCTCGCGCAGCCGCTTCGGACCGCCGGGGCGATGCGTGGGTCAGGGGGTCGGACTTAAGGGCGCCTTACGGGCCAGCCCGACCTGCCGCAAAGAAGAGGATTTAACACCATGGCCAAGGTCATCGGTATCGATCTCGGAACGACCAATTCCTGCGTCGCCGTGATGGAAGGCAAGACGCCGAAGGTCATCGAGAACGCTGAGGGTATGCGCACCACGCCGTCGATCGTCGCTTTCACCGACGAGGGCGAGCGTCTGGTCGGTCAGCCGGCGAAACGCCAGGCGGTCACCAATCCGGAGCGTACAATTTTCGCAGTCAAACGCCTGATCGGCCGTCGCTACGACGACCCGATGGTGGAAAAAGACAAGAAGCTGGTCCCTTACAAGATCGTGCGCGCATCGAATGGCGACGCCTGGGTGGAGGTCGAAGGCAAGACCTATTCACCGTCGCAGATTTCCGCGTTCGTGCTGCAAAAAATGAAGGAGACGGCGGAAGCCTATCTGGGCACCAAGATCGAGCAGGCGGTCATCACCGTTCCTGCTTATTTCAATGACGCACAACGCCAAGCTACCAAAGACGCCGGCAAGATCGCCGGGCTCGAAGTTTTGCGCATCATCAACGAGCCAACGGCGGCGGCGCTCGCTTATGGTTTGGACAAGAACAAGACCGGCACCATTGCAGTCTATGATCTCGGCGGCGGTACTTTCGATATTTCCATTCTCGAAATCGGCGACGGCGTGTTCGAGGTGAAATCCACCAACGGGGACACCTTCCTCGGTGGCGAAGACTTTGACATGCGGCTCGTCAACTATCTCGCCGACGAATTCCAGAAAGAGCAAGGCATCGATCTGCGCCGCGACAAGCTCGCGCTGCAACGGCTCAAAGAATCTGCCGAAAAGGCCAAGATCGAGCTGTCATCGACAACGCAGACCGAAATCAATCTGCCGTTCATCACTGCCGATGCGGCCGGGCCGAAGCATCTGACGATGAAGCTGACGCGCGCCAAGTTCGAGGCGTTGGTCGACGATCTCATTCAGAAAACGATCGATCCGTGCCGGCAGGCGCTCAAGGATGCCGGCGTCTCCGCGGCCGAGATCAACGAGGTCGTATTGGTCGGCGGCATGACGCGCATGCCGAAGGTCCAGGAAGTCGTCAAGCAACTGTTCGGCAAGGAGCCACACAAGGGCGTCAATCCCGACGAAGTCGTCGCGGTGGGCGCCGCGATCCAGGCCGGCGTGCTGCAGGGCGACGTCAAGGACGTGCTGTTGCTCGACGTGACGCCGCTGTCGCTCGGCATCGAGACGCTGGGCGGTGTGTTCACGCG
>Ga0187765_10000831_pt1 | contig 11557 bp, 11 predicted proteins | sample 0216_QUI02_MP05__3_FD_133018 | JGI IMG/M metagenome (GOLD analysis project Ga0187765, IMG submission 133018) | Tropical peat soil microbial communities from peatlands in Department of Meta, Colombia - 0216_QUI02_MP05_10_MG | ecosystem: Environmental > Terrestrial > Soil > Wetlands > Peat ...
GCCGGTGATCTGCACCAGCTGAGCCCGGGACTGCTCGGCGGAGGCGTGGTAGAGCTCCTTCACGAGCCGCAGCTCGCGCTCGCGGCCGACGAAGGGCGCCTCGAGCCCTTCGGACTTCAGCGCCCCGCCTCGTGCGGCGGTCACGCGCAGGGCCCGGTAGAGCCGGACCGGCTCCGTCTTCCCTTTCAGCCGCCGCTCCCCCGCCTCTTCGAACGCCACCGCCTGCTCGCTCGCCCGCCGGGTCGCGTCCCCCACGAGCACGGTTCCGGGGGATGCCTCGGCCTGGATGCGCGACGCCGTGTTGACGAGGTCGCCGACGACGAGGCCCTCGCTCGCGTCGCCCGGCATGACCGCGGCCTCGCCGGTGAGGACGCCCGCGCGCGCCCGCAGGTCCGGCACCTCGAGCTCCCGGCCGAGGTCGGCGACCTCCTGGACGAGGTCGAGGGCGGCGCGCACCGCCCGCTCGGCGTCGTCCTCGCGTGCGACCGGCGCCCCCCACACCGCCATCACCGCGTCGCCGATGAACTTCTGCACCGTGCCGCCGTACCGCTCGATCACGCGCCGGCAGGTGTCGAAGTAGTCGGAGAGGAGCTCGCGGACGCCCTCGGCGTCCCGCGTCTCCGAGAGCGAGGTGAAGCCGACGAGGTCGGCGAAGAGCACCGAGACGAGCCGCAGCTCGCGCCCGGAGGAGTCCGGCACCGCCATCGCCGGAGGCTCGGCCGGCACCGCGTCGGCCGGACGGGCGGAGCCGAGCGGCGACCCGCACTCGCCGCAGAACTTCCGCCCGGCCTCGTTCTGCGTGCCGCACGCCGGGCACGACGCGGCAAGCGGGCTGCCGCACTCGCCGCAGAACTTGACGTCACCGTTCTGCGCCGAGCAGTTCGGGCACAGAGGCATACGGGAGAGCCTAAACCACGATTCGTCGGAGGACGAAGTGGGCAGGCCCGCCCGGAAGCGGCTTCCGCTGCATCGCCGACGTTGGCAGCGCGACGTCTAGGTGTCGGGGCGGTCGGTCCTCAGGAGCGCCGCCGCGCCTTCGGCGTCCGCTTCGTCCACGAAGAGACGCGCGCCGCCGCTCAGGTCGAACGGATAGGCACCGCCGGCGTCGTCGGCTGAGAGCACGGACCGGATTCCCACCGCCGCGAGCGCAGCCTGGGCCAACTCCGCGTCGCTTCGGGTGGGATAGATACCGACCTCGATCATCTCGCTTCAGCTCGCCTTCGCTCCTCCAGGTGTGCCCCGCGAACGGACTCGGTCATGGGCAGATCGTTGCAGAGCGATGAGCGTCCGGCACGCGGACGACCTGGGCGGCGCCTTCGGCTATGAGAACATATGTTCGTGCCCGTCGCGGCGACGATCCTCCACGCCGACGCCGACGCCTTCTTCGCGGCGGTCGAGCAGCGCGACGATCCACGGCTGCGCGGGCTGCCCGTGATCGTCGGAACAGGGGTCGTGCTCGCGGCGAGCTACGAAGCCAAGGCCTACGGCGTTCGCACGGCGATGGGTAGCAGGCAGGCGCGCTCTCTCTGCCCACAGGCGATCGTGGTCGCGCCCCGCATGTCGGCCTACACGGAGGCGAGCAAAGCGTTGTACCGCGTGTTCGAGGACACGACGCCGCTGGTCGAGGGGCTCTCGATCGACGAGGCGTTCCTCGACGTTCGCGGCATGGAGCGGATCGCCGGAACGCCCACCGAGATCGCCGTGCGTCTCCGGCGCAACGTCCTGGAGCAGGTCGGCCTGCCCGTCACCGTCGGAATCGCCAGAACCAAGTTCCTCGCCAAGGTGGCGAGCGGCGTGGCAAAGCCCGACGGGCTGCTCCTCGTGCCACCCGATCGCGAGCTGGCGTTCCTGCACCCGCTCCCGGTGGAGCGGATGTGGGGTGTCGGCCCGGCGACGGCGGCCAAGCTTCGCAGCCGCGGCGTGGCGACCGTCGGCGACATCGCCGGAGTCGCCGAGCCCACGCTCGTGGCGATGCTCGGTCGGGCAGCCGGCCGGCACCTGCACGCCCTTGCTCACAACCGCGACCCGCGGCCCGTACAGACGCGCCGCCGTCGCCGCTCGATCGGATCGCAGCGCGCACTCCGCCGATCACCGCGATCGCACGAGGCCGTCGACACCGACCTCGTCGCCTTGGTCGAACGCGTCACGCGCCGACTGCGAGCAGCGAGACGGGTCGGCCGCACGGTCGTGCTCCGGCTGCGCTTCGACGACTTCACCCGTGCAACTCGTTCGCGCACGCTGCCGCACCCGACCGCGCAGACCCACACGATTCTCGCCGCCGCGAGAGACCTCCTCGCGAACGCGATGCCGGTGATCGAACGGCGCGGTCTCACGCTGATCGGTCTCGCGATCGCCAACCTCGACGACGACCTTCCCATCCAACTCTGCCTCCCGTTCGACCTCGACAGCAGCGCCCTGCTCGACGCCGCACTCGACGAGATCCGCAACCGCTTCGGCGCAACCGCCGTGACCCGCGCCGCGCTGTTCGGGCATGAACCGGCCTTCGACATGCCGATGCTCCCCGACTGAGGGCACCATCGTTAGGCTCGAGGTCGTTGCCGAGCTGGGCTGCCCGAATGAGATCGTGCGCCTGATGGACAGGCCGTGGTTCCGCCGACGCCGGGTCGGCTTGGGTTGGCGACCGATCGGATGGCAGGGCTGGCTCGTCACCGGCGTCGCCGTCGCGCTCGCCGCCGGCGCTCTGACGCTCCTGCACGCCTCGTCCGCGCGCGTTCCGATCGTCATCCTGGTCGTTGCCGTCTACGCCGCTGTCGCGCTCGCGACCGGTGGCGCCAGGTCTGCCGATCCCGCTGCTCCGGAGGATCAGCCGAACGGCGGCGAGGCCGAGATCGGCGTGGGCGGCGTCGAGCAGCGGCTGGCGCTCCGGGCGCTCACCTCGGGGCGGGTGTCGACGAGCTCGCCGGACGAGCCGGCGCTCGTCGTCGAGCATCTGACGAAGCGGTTCGGGGAGCGGCTCGCGGTCGATGATGTCTCCTTCAGCGTCGCGGCCGGTGAGGTGTTCGGCTTTCTCGGCCCGAACGGTGCCGGCAAGACCACCACCGTCCGCATGCTCGCCACCCTGATCGCCCCCACCTCGGGCACGGCCCGCGTGGCGGGTCTGCTGCTCGACCCGGCAAACGGCGTCGACATCCGCCAGCGGATCGCGGTGATGACCGAGAACCCCGGCCTCTACCTGCGTCTCACCGTGGCCGAGAACCTCGAGTTCTTCGCCGGGCTGTACGAGCTCGCACAGCCGAAGGCTCGGATCGGGCAGGCGCTGGCCGCCGTCAACCTCGGCGGCCGCGCGAACGATCCCTGCGGCAGCCTCTCCAAAGGCCTCCGCCAACGCGTCGCGCTCGCACGCGCGTTGCTCAGCGATCCGGCGGTCGTCTTCCTCGACGAGCCGACCTCCGGTCTCGACCCGGTCGCATCCCGCGAGGTGCAGGAGCTGATCGACGGCCTGCGCGAACGAGGCGTCACCGTCTTTCTCACCACTCACCGGCTCGAGGAAGCCGAGCGTCTCTGCGACCGCGTCGCCATCCTCAACACGAGCATGCTCACGGTCGGCCGACCGGACGAGCTGCGCGACCGGCTCTTCACGAAATCGCTCGTCGTGCGCACCGTGGCGCCGCTCGCCTCGCCGGAACGCGTGTTCACGGTCGCCGGCGTCGATGGCTGGCGCGCTGACGACACGACCCGCTACGTGCTGACCGTCAGCGACGCCCGCATCGCGGCCCCGGCGGTCACGCGGGCACTCGTCGCCGCCGGCGCGGATCTGCTCTCGCTCGCCGAGGAGCAGCACTCACTCGAAGACGTCTACCTCGAGCTCGTCGACGACGACGTCGAGGCGGCAACGTGAGCGGAAAGCGCATCGTCTCGGTCGTCCGCAAAGAGGTGCGCGAGTTCCGGCGCAACCGCTTCGTGATCGGAACGATGGCCGTGCTGCCGTTCATCTTCCTGATCACGCCGATGCTCACCATCTTCAAGATCCCCGAGTCCTCCACCGGCCCGCAAGTCAAAGCCGCAGTCGGCACGATCTCCCTCCTGCTGCTGATCGTCCCGATCGCGGTCCCACCGGTTATCGCGGCCTACTCAGTCGTCGGCGAGCGGGATCAGGGAACACTCGAGCCGGTTCTCACCGCGCCGGTCCGCGCATCCGAGCTGCTGCTGGGGAAAGCCGCGGCCGCATTCCTGCCCTCGGTTGCGATCACGTACGCCATCTACCTCGTCGTCTTGACCAGCGTCCGACTCGGCGCCGCCCACGTCGTCAGGACGGTCGTCTTCCACCCGCCGCAGCTGCTCGCCCAGATCCTCTTCACCCCGCTCCTCGCACTCTGGTCGATCTGGGTCGGCATCGGCATCTCCACCCGCGCCAGCGACGTCCGCGTCGCCCAACAGCTCGCCACCGTCGCCAGCCTCCCCCTGCTCGGCTTCACCTCACTCATCTCGTTCCAGCTGATCAAACCCTCCGTCCCGATCGCGATCGGCCTCGCCCTCGCCCTGCTCGCCGCGGACACCGCCCTATGGCGCATCGTCTCCCGCCTCTTCGACCGCGAACGTCTGATCACCGGTCACCGCCGCACGGACGTGCGAGCACGGGACCACGAGGCCGCCCACCAGGCCCGCCCCGGGGAACGGGGCGGGCCCGGCTAGCTCAACTGCGATCGATCTTCTTCCCGGATGCCGAAAGCACGTACCAGCCGGCACCGAAGTCCTGCAACCCCTCGCCGTTGGTCTGGCCGCGCCGGGTGTCGCCGGAGAAGAGGTAGAGCGGGTGTCCCGCGTAGGTGACCTGGCGGGTGCCGTCGCCCCGAGCGATGCTTCCGATGAGCGACTGCTTCGCTCCCTTGATCGCGATCGCTTTGCCGGCCGTCAGGGCGGGGGGCCAGTAGTCAGCGCAGAGGCCCGAGCAGGCGCTGTGAGCGCGTGTGTCTTTCTCGAACAGGTACAGCGTGCTGTCCTGACCGTTGACGATGATCTGGCCCAAGCCGGTACGGGCGGTCGTCAGCGTCGCTGAACGCGTCGCCGGCTTTGCCCCTGCAATTGCTGCGCCGGCCAAGGCCAACGCGACGACGGCAATGACGCCGACGCTCAACACGTTCTTCATTTCTGCCTCCACGGTTCTCGAATGTCTATGTACTCGTGTAGTGACTCTCGGGGCGATGCGGATTGCCGGCGAGCCGGACTCTTACGGCACTCTCATGTCGATGCCGCTGGGCGGCGGCGTGCAGGAGTCGAGACCGCTCGCGGCGTCGATCGCGGCTTGACCACGGGTGGAACGGTGCGGGCGGCTAGATTCGGTCGCCATGGCCGGCTACGAGGCGTGGGCGCCCTTCTACGATGCAATGCGAGGCGACCAAGCCGCACCGGTCACGTACCTCCGCGGTCTGATCGAGAAGCATCACGCCAGCGCAGAGACGCTGCTCGAGCTCGGCTGCGGCACCGGCTCCGTCCTCGAGCAACTGCAGGCGCGCTACACCGTGACCGGTGTCGACCTCTCGTCACAGATGCTGCGGATCGCGAAGGCGAAGGTGCCGCGGGCGCGCCTCCAGCGCAAGGACATCACCACCGTCGAGCTCGGAGAGACATTCGACGTCGTCGTCTGCGTCGCCGACGTCGTGAACCATCTGCGTCCATTTCGCGCCTGGGAGGCGCTCTTCGCGCGCGCGTACGAACATCTCGCCGACGGCGGGATCTTCATCTTCGACATGAACACGCAGCTGCACCTGAGCGAGCTGGCGGCCGGGCCGCCCCTGACCGCCTGGTCGCCACAGGGCGACTTCACCATGCTCGACGTCGTCGAAGCCGCAGGGAGCGGGGTCGCGGTCGAAGTCACCGTGTTCGAGCACCGCGACAACGACACGTACCGGCTCCACACCGCCAGCGTGCCCGAGATCTCCTTCCCCACCGAACGGGTCGCGCGCAGCCTGCGCACACGGTTCCGGCACGTGCGTGTGTATGACCAGGACCGTGTGCGCCCATCGCCCCTCTCGGAGCGCCTGCACTTCGTCTGCACGCGATGACGCTCGACAGGACTCGCGCTCCGACACGCCACGAGCGAACGGCCCGGTGGGGGGTACCGGGCCGTTGCTCTGGGGAAGGCGTCCGCTCCGCCGGCCTGGGCCGTGCCGGCGGTCTCTCGTCTATGGCAGACGGACCGAGACGAGCCTCGATGCCTGCAGCGTCGACGTGCGTGCGGTGACCTGGAGGTAGAGCCGCTTCCCGAGCATCGAACGGCTGACGGGAACGGTGAAGGCAGCCTGCCCGAGCTTGTTGCTGAAGGTCACGCGCCGGCACGCGCATGCGAGCTTCGCACCCGGGACGCCGTTGATCGACACGATCCCGCCCTGGACCAGGCTTCCCTGCTGACCGCGAACCGTGACGACCAGGCCGAGCTTCTTCGCCGCCCGGACACGGCTCGTGGTGAACCGGATGACGTCGATGCGGAGCTGGCTCGCGTCCGCCGCCTCGACCACGGAGGTCGTCGTCTGCGCCGAGGAGCCGGAAACGACGTGACTCTCGGGAGCGCCTGCTCCTGCGCCGCTTGCGCCACTCGTCGCCGAGCTGCCCGCCGATCCGGCTGCCGTGCAGGTGCTCGTGTCGATCTGCAGGACGCCGGTCGGCGTCGAGGCCGTGGGATCGACCTGCGACTGCTGGCCGTTGAGGCACAGGTTTGTCTGCCCTCCCGACGATGCCGCAGCCGACGCCGACGCCGGGCTCGTCGCCGCACCGGACGAGGGCGAGGCGACGGTGATGATCGGCTGGTCGGCGCTGGCTGCCAGCGGCGCGCTCAACGCAAGCAACGCGGGTACGGCAAGCGCCGCGAGAAGCCGGCGGACTGGCAGCCGGCGGCCTTCGGACCTGCGGTTCATCGTTTCCTCCTTGCGCTCGATTGCGACCATCGAGAGGGAGGGGCCGCTCGATCCGGTTTCCTGCGCCGCCGGCGCGAGAATCACTCGATCGAGCGCCGGCCTGCGCGGCCGTCGTTCAGGGCTTGATGGGAAGGCCGCCGGCGAGTTGCGTCGTTGCGGTGGAGACGGTGTTCTTCACGCTCGACACCGTCTGATCCGGAGAGGGTCCGGGGAGCGGCGCGCTTCCGGTCGCCCCCGCGACGGGAGCGACCGGAAGCGGTGGGAGGTCCAGTGCCGCCGACACCGCGGAAACGGTCTGCGTGGCTGCGGAGACCGCCTGGCCGAGCTGCTGCGGTTGCGGCAGCGCCGGCAGCGGCGGGAGCGCAGGCAGGATCGGGGACGTCGTCGCCGCGCGGACGAGATGCGACGCCTTGCCGACGACGGAGCCGGTGGCGGCCGCGGCCGCCGGATCTGCCGGTATGCGCGCCGGCGCATCGGCTTGGGAGGTGTCGCTCCGTGCGACCGGCGGCGCGAGCGGGCTCGCGGAAGAAGCGTTCGGCGTGACCGCGTGCGCCTGCGGGCTCGTCGCTGTCGCAACCTGGCGATCGACCGTCATCGGCGCCGTCGTCTCGACGCGCGCGACGCGAGCGGGCTCACCGACCGGCGCCGGCGTCGGGCTCGTGTTCGCTACCGGGGCCCGCGGCTGCGGCTGGCGAAGGGTTCGCTCGAGCGGGACGGCCGCGCCGGCCGCAAGACCGACGGCCGCCGCCGCGGCCGCGGTCTTTGCGCCGAGACTGCCCCGCAAGAAGCGGCGGCCCAGCCGAAGCAGCACGAAGCCGTTCAGCATCACGGCGACCTTGTCGGCGGCGGTGGTGAGTCGATTGGCGAGGCTGCGCCGCGCGCGGAAGAGGAGCGTCTCGACCGCCGATTGTGAGAGCCCGAGCGTCTGACCGATCTCGGCGTAGGAGAGACCTTGCCACTCGCGCAGGAGCAACGCGCGCCGTTGCGTCTCGGGCATTGCTGCGAGCGCGTCGCTCAGGCCGTACAGCTCGTCCGGCGCGGACGTGACGGGTGCGCTGAGAGCATCCTGCATGGCGTCCAGGTCGGTCGCAGTCTCGACGCGGCCGCGCCGCCAGAGGCTACGGCGGCGCGAGCGGCAGACGTTGCGTGCGATCGTGAACAGCCAGGGCAGCTCGGCATCCGGTACGACGCCACGCTCGAGAAGCCTGAACGCATAGATGAAGGTGTTCTGAACCGCGTCCTCCGCCTCCTGGCGGTCGCGGAGCCGGCTGAGGCAGAAGCCGAAGATGCGCTGCCCGTGGCGCTCGTACAGCAGCCGTGTGGCATCGGCACAGCGATTGCCGCGGCTCGTGTCCTGGATCGGCGCGACCGCTGCCATCGAGTCACGCAACCAGTCCGGCGAGGAGCGCCGCGTCGGTTCCGATCCGTTCGTACGCCGCCTCGAGCGCGCCTGCTTCCTCGATCGTCTGCATCAGGTCGCCGGCCGAGTGCGCGCTCGACACGAGCTCGGCGGACCCGACCGAATGGGCCTCGCCGGCTTCGAGGGAGTGCTCGTCGGCGAGAAGGACGATGCGCATGCGCGGCCAGATCCGGTGGGCGAGCCGCACGAACGAGAGGCTGTCGAGGCCGTCGAGCTCGGGGCCGACGACGATGACGTCGGGCTCGAGCGCCGTTGCCAGCTCGACGGCCTCCCAGCCGTCGAGCGCGTACCCGACCGGCTCCAGCCGTTCGTTCGTGCCGAATGCGAACATCAGCGTCTCGGCAGTGAGGCGACTCTCGTCGGCGACGAGAACGCGGATGGCGCGGTCTTCCTCCACACGGGCCGACGGTCTGGAGTCGGGCCTGAGATCGATGACCGTCGCGGATCTCGTTGCCTGCTCGGTTTGGGCTAGCACGGTCTGCACCTCCGGTTGTGGGAATCCACCCGGAGAGGTGCAGCAGGCGCTCAAACCTTGCGCCCGCGCCGAGAATCCCCCGTCCGAGGGAGAGCCCTCCGGACCGGGGCGTGGCGGGGCATCATCGCGAGGACCGCTTCGTCGAGCGGGACGGCGTGATCGGGACCGTCACGCGCCGGCTCGCCGCCGCGGCGTCTTCGGACGTGGCGCCGGTCCCGTGCACGCGGGCGATGATCGTCAGGGTTGTGCCGCGCCGCAGCGGCAGCAGCGTGGTCGTCTGCAGGCCGAAGCGGACGACTCCGTCCTTGCCCGTCCTTCGGGCGGCGAGCCGCTTGAGCGCGCGCGCCGGCTTGGCCGTGAGGCCGAGGAGCGCACCGCGGACGACGTAGCCGCGGCTGTCGGTGACACGCAGGGCGAGGACGAGCTTGGCCCCGCGCAGCTTGATCGCCGCGGGCGAGAGCGAGACGCGGGTCACGATCAGGTGGGCCGGCAGCACGACACTCGTGACCGGAATCGAGACCTGCCCGTCCGGGAGCCGGACGGCACCGGAAACGGCGGCCTGCGAACCGCCGCCGGCGCGATCCGACGCGTTCGACGGCGTCGCGCCTGACGAGGAACCGGCCGCACCGCCGCTGCTGGCCGAGCCGGCCGATCCAGCTCCGCCGGTCGTGGTGCCGGTCGTGGTGGTGACGGTGGTGGTGGTCGTGGTGGTCGTGGTCGTGGTGGTCGTGCCGCCGAGCGGTAGCGAGACCGTGGGGAGCGGCAACGACGGCAGGGAGTCGGTCGGCAGCGGGGGCAGCAGTCCGTTTCCCGTGGCGGCCGAGGTTCCGGCAGCGGCGGCCCAGCCGAGCCCGGAAGCGGTTACAAGCGCCAGGACGGTCAGGCAACGCCTGAGAGAGCGGGGCAGTCGCTGAGCCATGATTGACAAAAGGATCGAATCGGACAGCGATGGGCGCAATACCCCCGCGGGGGGATCTTGCGGCAAAGGCCACAAGCGTTGCGCCGGTCGCCCGGCCGGCTCAGCCGTGGGCGCGCGGCGCCGGCCGGGCGAGGCTCCGGGACGCGTCGATCGGGTCCGGGGCGCCGAGCAACCGGGCAACCAGGACGCGAAAGTCGCCCGGGTCGATCGAGGCCGACCAGTCGCCTGCGCCCGCGGGCTTCATCGAGTTGTCGTTCGAGGGCCAGTAGGCCCACGCGAGCATCGCCGCGAAGCGCTCACAGGCGTTCGCGCCCGCGGGCAGCGCCGGGTCGTCGTAGCACCACTGCCGAGCGCCGAGCGCGCTCGTGAGCTGCGCCCGCACCTGGGCGTCCTCGATCGCGTACTGCACCTGCTGGCCGTATTCCATCTGCACGACCCCCCACGAGAAGCGGCCGCCGTCGAGCAGGCCGGCGTCGAGCCAGCTGTCCCCCGGTGTGGAGTACGAGAGGGGCAAGCCGCGGACGATGTGGATCGTCACCTGTGCCGGGACGAGACTCCAGTCGAACGCCGACGCATCGAGCGCCCGCCGCACCTGTGCCTGCTCGGCCGCGGTGCCGCCCACGAGCACGTATCTTCCGCCGGCGGCGACGGCCGCTCTCGCCGAGAGGAGCATGAGCACGAGCAGCGTGACGAGGACGGCCGCGACCACGAGAGCCAGGCGGCCACGCACTCGATTCCTCGGGACGACCACGCGAGGTAGGGGGCGCAGCGGCCGAAAACTTGCGCCTGCCTGGAGGTCCGCACTCCCGGGGCCTTGTCCACGTTGTTACGTGCAGATACCCCGATTTGGGGGTAGGAGGAGCGGGCCAACTTGACGACACTTGACAACAGGGATTCGGGGCGTGCCTGGAGTCGCAACCGGGTACGGGGAAGCTCGCCGCTGAACCCAGTCCCTTTCAGAACGGCCCGGCCTCTCCAGCCGGGCCGTTCGCGCTCCGGTCCGCGCGAGCCCGCCGACGGTGCTTCGACGAGTGCGCCCACGGTCAACTCGCCTGTGCGCGCGCTGCGAAGAGGGGATCGACCGTACGCGCAAGGATCGCCATCAGGTCGCGCGGCCCTTGATCGGCTGCGCAAGCGGAGGAAGGAGAGTGCAGCGCGCATGAGGTCTGCAGAGCGGAAACTGGGCGGGCGCCGTCTGGTGATCGTCGGAGTTCTCGCAGTCGTATTCGCCGTCGTCGTCCCCGGGGCCCTCGGGGGCAGCTCGGCGGCCGGTCCGGTCACCAACTACCTCACGTACGTCGGCGGCAAGGCGGGCAAGGCCAACCCGAAGCTCTCGCCGATCGTCATCGGCGCCGTCAACACGCAGGGCGGCCAGGTCCTCGTCGGGCCGAACTGGACGAAGGGCGCAGAGCTCGCCGTGAAGTACGTCAACACCTACCTCGGGGGCGTGCAGGGGCACCCCGTCGTCCTCAGCGAGTGCTTCACGACCTCGGCGGAGGAAGAAGGGACGAAGTGCGGCCAGAAGTTCGCGAACGACAAGCGCATCTCCGTCGTCGAGCTGGGCGCGGTCGCGGTCGGCAACCAGTCGTTCTACGCGGCGCTCGGCGGCAAGAAGCCGATCGTCAGCGGCGTGGCGCTCCTTCCCGTCGACGCGACGCAGAAGAACGAGTTCGCGTTGTTCGGGACGAACGACTCGGTGCTCGGACCGTGGGGCACGTTCGCGAAGACCCAGCTCCACGCGAAGACCGCGGCGGTCATCTACCCGCAGGTTCCGGGAATCGACGTCGGCGCGAAGGTCGAGAAGACGAGCCTCGACGACGCCGGGATCACGACGAAGCTCGTGGGCTTCGACCCCAGCTCGACCGACCTCA
>Ga0187765_10000832_pt1 | contig 11553 bp, 8 predicted proteins | sample 0216_QUI02_MP05__3_FD_133018 | JGI IMG/M metagenome (GOLD analysis project Ga0187765, IMG submission 133018) | Tropical peat soil microbial communities from peatlands in Department of Meta, Colombia - 0216_QUI02_MP05_10_MG | ecosystem: Environmental > Terrestrial > Soil > Wetlands > Peat ...
CGTGCCCTGCGGGACCAGCTCGAGCTCGACCTCGCCGGAGCGGATCTGATCGGCGAGCGGGGTCTTCTGGATCGGGTAGATCGCGTAGGTGCAGACGATCTTGCGGATCTGGTGCTTCTCGGCCAGGATCTGCGCCGACGTCGGCCCGACCCCGGTCGAGTTGCAGATTACGGTGAGGCCGCTCACTCCCTTCTCGCGGACCGCCTCCAGGAGGTCGATCGGCCAGCTCTGCGGCGGCCCGAAGCTGTGCACGAGAATCGAGGCCCCGTCGCGCATGTCGGCGATCGCGTCAAGCGCCGAAGCGCAGATCGGCTTTGCCATGCGGCCGAACTGTCACGCGTACACGGCGAGCGCAACCCAGGCCGGCGCAGGGAGCCCGTGCGCCGCTTCCCTTTGACGGGCTCGATCCGTAAGGCTGAGGGCATGCATTCGAGCATCGACGCGCTCGCCGCCGGCGAGACCCGCACCAGCATCGCGGGACTCGAGGCGGCGCGCGAGGTCTTCGCCGGCCAGCTCGCCGCCGGCAGCCACCCCGGCGCGCAGCTCACGGTCCGGCGTGCGGGCCGCATCGTCCTCGAGGCCGCGGGCGGCACGGCGCATCCCGACGCCGCCGGTCCCGAGGTCACGCCGGAGACCCTCTTCCTGATCTTCTCCGCGACCAAGCCGCTCACCGGGCTCGCGATCCACATGCTCGCCGAACGGGGCAAGCTCGAGCTCGATCAGCCGGTCGCGCGCTACTGGCCGGAGTTCGCGCACAACGGCAAGGAGAGGGTGACGATCCTGCACGTCCTCTCGCACCAGGGCGGCTTTCCGCTCGGCCCGAAATGGCTCACCTGGGAGCTGTGGCGCGATCGCGCGGCGATCGCGCGCGCGATGGAAGAGCGGCCGCTGCGCTGGGAGCCGGGCGAGGACGTCGGCTACCATCCGCTCAACTACGGCTGGGTGCTCGGCGAGCTCGTGCGGCGGGTCGACGGACGATCGCTCGGGCGCTTCATCGGCGACGAGATCTGTGCTCCGCTCGGGCTCGGGAGCACGTTCCTCGGCCTCCCCCCCGAGCTCCACGACCGGGTCGCTCGCCTGGTCGATCTCTCCGGCGAGAGCGACTTCGTGGTGGACTTCAATCGCCGCGAGGTGCACGCCGCCGAAGCGGGGGCCGCGACCGGCATCACCACGACGCGCGATCTGAGCCGCTTCTACGCCATGCTCCTCGGCGGCGGCGAGCTCGACGGCGCCCGGATCGTGGCGCCCGAGACCATCGCCCGCGCCACGCGCGTGGTGGTCGACGGCACGCGCGATCGCACGATCCAGGGCCCGAGGCTCTGGGGCCTGGGGTGCCACCTCGGCGGACCACAGTCGGCGTTCGGCCGCCGATCGAGCCCGCGTACCTTCGGTCACAGCGGCCACGGCTCGACGACCGCGTGGGCCGATCCGGAGCGAGGGCTCGCCGTCGCCTACTTCACGAACGGCGTGCAGGGCTCGATCGTCAACTACCTGCGGATGTCGAAGCTCTGCGACGCGATCCTCGCGGCGTGCGACTCCTAGCCGCGAGCGGGCGAGCTATTCCGCCGCGCAGGCGGTGAGCACCGGTCGCCGGCCGATCCCCTTCGAGGCGTTCACGGCGTTCGGGTGGTGGTAGGTCGTCTCCTCGGTACCGAAGAGGAGGTGGTCCACCGCCTCGACGCCGAGCATCAGGGAGTGATCCTGGTTCGAGACCTCGTACTTCCAGGCCCCGAAGCGTCCACGGCTGAAGATGCCCATGCGCCGGAGCTCGGGATCGACCGCGGAGAGGATCTCGTCGCGGCCGACGAACGGCGTCGGATAGCCGTACTCGAGCCGGCGGTGCCAGAGGCTCAGCAGAGGGGCGTCGGCGGGGATGAAGCCGATCGCACGCAGGTCGTCGAGCGTGCGCTGCGCGATGCGATCGCCGTCCACCGGCTTGCGCGGCGACTCGCTGACCTCGCACATCAGCGACCATTGCTTCCCCGGAATCGGCACGTTGTAGGGTGAGTAGTTCGAGAACACGGTGATCCGGTAGGGCGGCACCTTGTCCTCCGGGAAGTACATCCAGCACTTCGTTCGCAGCTCGTCGGGCAGTCGACCGTCGAGACCGATGCCGATGATGTGCGAGCTCGAGTGCTTGAAGCTCGACGCGTGACGCGAGAGCTCGGGCCGCGCGCTCATCGCTCCGAGCAGGCAGTCGAGCGGCATGGTGGAGACGAGCGCGTCGTAGCGGCGGATGCTTCCGTCGTCGAGCTGGACCGTGCGCGCGTCGCCGTCGACCGCGACCACGCGCCGGCCGAAGGTCAGCTTCTCCTCCGGCAACCGCGCCTGGAGCGCGCGCCAGACCGCCCCCGTCCCGCCGTGGCGGGGAAAGCGGAAGCGAGCGTTCGGACCCCAGCTGACGTCGTCCTTCTGCGCGACCAGGTTGCGCAGCGTGCGCGGCAGATCGATCGTCGCCACCCGCTCGCCCATCCAGCCGACCATCAGCTCGGAGGGGTCGTACGCCCAGACCTTGAAGTTGTAGGGGAGCATGAAGGCGTCGGCGATCCCCTGACCGAAGCTGCGCAGGATCCACTCGCGGAAGTTCGCCGGCTGCGGCCCCGAGCTCGCAGGCTGACCGTGCACCGCGAGCATGCCTTCGAGGCAGGCGATCAGCTCGGCCTGCGGCAGGCGCCACACGTTGTGCTGGAACGGATAGGGAATGAACCGCTCACGCATCCACACCCACGACTCGCGGATGTGCTCCTCCCAGGCGTCGCCGAGCAGATCGTCGAGCAGGCGGTCGAAGTACTCGTAGTGCGAGAAGATCACGTGGCCGCCCAGGTCCCAGGTGAAGCCCTTGTCATCGATGACCGAGCTCGCGAGGCCGCCTGCCCTGTCGCCGGCGTCGATCAGCTCCCAGGCCTGGTAACCCAGCTCGTGGAGCCGCCACGCGGCGCCGAGACCGGTCGGCCCACCGCCGATGATCAGGACCTTCGCCTCACCGGCATCGCCGGAGCGGCGGGTGATCCGCGAGAGCGCGCTTGCGGCGTGCGGAATGCTCATCGGGCGAGTCGCGTGGGCGCCGTTGGTGGTGGTGGTCGCTCCGTCCATTCGGGACCTCGTGGGAGAATTCCGTGCTCTGGTCGTGCCGTTCGGGACTTCCGGTTCAGGTCTTCCTCTGCCGGTGCAGCGTGTGATCGACCACCGCCAGCATGGCGTCGGCGTCCAGCCCGCCGCCGAGGAACTCGTTGACGCGGCGTACCTGCTCGCGGGCGTTGGCCAGCATCTCGTTGTAGCTCACGTAGATTGCCGCGAGGTGGCGCTGCCGGGCGATCCAGGCCTCGATCTGCGTCAAGTGCTTGCGGTAGAGCTCGGCCATCTTCTCCTCGGGCACGCTGTCCGCCGGCTTGTCGTTGCGGACCAGCATCTGGCGCTGGGAGGCGAGGATCTCCTCCATCCTGCGCCGCATGAACACCACCTTGTAGGCGTAGCCCACCGGCAGGTCGAGGAGCAGGGTCGACACCATCTTGACGACCTTCCCCTTCGCATCCTCGAGCCACGCGCGGTCGGTCTTGACCTGCTTGACTCGTTCGAATTCGTAGTAGCCGCGCGGGTTGTCCTCGTCGGCCTCGCGGACGTTGTCGATCAGAGCAGGGACGCCCCCCGCCTCGAGCATGCGCATCATCATCGAGGTGCCGGAGCGCGGGAGGCCCGACACGATGATGACCGTCTCGGCGGCGGTCGGGTCCGGGCTCACGCGAGGTACCCGAGGTCTTCGAGCCGGCGGCGCATGTCGTCGTCGATCTCGATCGTATCGCGACCTTCGGGATCGTGCGTCGCGTGATCGAACGACGACGTCCACGACTCGAGCGCCGAACGCAGGTGCGCGGCGCGCTCGGGCTCGGCCTCGATCCGGTTCGAGGTCTCACCCGGGTCCTTGACCAGGTCGTAGAGCTCGTCGCGGCCGTCCGAGGCCCAGACGTACTTGAGCTCGCGCGTCCGCGCCGAGCGCAGCGCCCGGTCGTACGGCCTGGGCTCGAACTCCGGGAAGCGGCGACGAAGCTGCGCCATCGCCGGCTCGGGCTCGAGGTACTCCGAGTAGGCGAGGCGGTCGCCGCGGCTGTGAACGTCGGCAGCGAACAGCGGCTCGCCCTGGTTCTGCTCGGATGCCTTCTCGTCGCGCACCCCCGCGAGGGCGAGGATGGTCGAGAAGAGGTCGAGCGTCTGCACCTGCTGGCCGACGCGCTCGCCGGCCGGGAACTCTCCGGGATGGCAGAGGATCAGGGGAACGCGGAGCAGGCTGTCGTACAGGCAGTACGAGTGCGACATCAGGCCGTGGTCGCCGAGGTTCTCGCCGTGGTCGCTGGTCACGATGACCAGCGTGCGTTCGAGCAGACCCGCCGAGCGCAGCATCTCGAAGACCTGCCCGACGCGCTCGTCGACGTAGCTCACCTCGCCGTCGTAGAGCCCGGACAGGATCGCGAAGTCCTCCTCGTCCATCGGCGCGCGGCCCGAGAGGAAGCGCCACGGATCCTGATTCACGCGTCGCACGCGCTGCTCGCCGATGCCGGACGGCACGTGCATGCGGTGAAACCGGCCGGGGGCGTTGTAGCGGATGTGCGGCTCCATGTAGTGCAGGAACGCGAAAAACGGTCGCTCGGCGCGCGACCACTCGCCGACCCAGCGCTTCACCAGATGATTGACGCGCCAGGCGCCGTCGTCGTAGGCGTGGAGCCGCTGGCGCAGGCGCTTCGTGGCGTCCTCGTAGAGCGCGTTCAGTCGGCTCGCAAACGCGTAGCCGAGGCCCGCGGGCGCGGCATCGCCCGCGAGCGCGTCGCTCGCGAGCTCGTTCTTGGACTGCTGGCGGCGGAGCGGATGGTTCGTGCCCGCCATCTGCACGAGCTGCCAGCTGTGGACGAACTGATCGAAGCCGCGATCGAAGCGCGTCTCGCGCGAAAGCCAGTGGTTGCTCGAGACGCCGTAGGTTCGATAGCCGTGGCGGTGAAGCACCTCGGGGAGCGGATCGAGGGCAGGGTTGAGAACCAGGCGGCTCAGCTCGACCCCGTGGCGTGACGGGTAGGTGCCGGTGAACAGCGAGGCGTGCGCGGGCGGTGTCCACGCGGCCGACGAGACCGCGCACTCGAAGAGCGTACCCCGCTCCGCGATCCGATCGATGCTCGGGCTGGTTCGCCTCGCGTGACCGTAGCAGGACAGATGGTCCGCGCGGAGCGTGTCGATCAGCACGAGAACGATGTTTGGCTGCACCTTGTGATCCATTGAACTCAGAGCCTGGCCCGGTCGAGCGACCGACGGCGAGCGATCTCGAAGGGTACTGACTGGGCCCGACGCCAGTCAACCCGTCTCCGCCGAGCCGAGACGCCGCAGGCGCGCGGTTTCACGCCGCTCTCGCCAGCCGGGACCGCGACGCCATTCCCTCGATCACACCCTGCAGGATCCGTTCGCCGACGTCCCAGCTGTAGCGTTCGATGACGCGCTCGCGCGACCGCCGGCCCATCTCGCGGGCCTCGTCGGGGTGGAGGAGGACGTGCTCGATCGAGGCCTGGAGAGCAACCGCGTCCTCCGGCGGGATCACGTATCCGCAGCCCTCGAGGATCGACGGGATGTCGCTCACGGCGGACGAGACGACCGGAATGCGCATCGCCATCGCCTCGTAGATCTTGGCCGGAATGTAGCCCTGCGACTTGGGGTGGTTGGTCTGCGGCAGGACGACCAGGTCGGCGATCGAGTGCAGCTCGGGCATGAGCTCGAAGGGTTGCGCGCCGAGCACCAGCACCTTTCCCGGTGCCGCCTCCATCAGGCGGCGCGTGTACGCGTGGCTCTCGTCGCGTCCGACGATCACGAGCAGCGCGTTGACTCGATCACCGAGGCCCCGCAGGGCCGCGATCATCTCCTCGAGCCCCTTCATCGGCTGCGGATTGCCGCCGAAGAAGAGCACCGTCGCGTCGAGCGGCACGCCCCACTTGCGGCGCACGGCCTGCTTGTCGAAACGATCGGGATCGAACTTCGCCGTGTCGACGCAGAACGGCAGGACGACGCCGCCGTAGCGCTGCTTGAGGAACGTGCACGCGACCGTCTTCTCGTCGGCGAAGCCGGTCAGGTGGTCGAGCATGTAGCGATACTTGAAGCTGTGCGGATTCGACCAGCCGGGGCCGACCAGGCTACGCGCGATCATCAGACCGCGGGCGAGCGAGCTCTTGTGCTTGAGATGGTCGTGCACCTCCCACTCGCCCATGTCGAGGATCACCGGCGTGCCGCGACGTCGCTTGGCGAGGAGAGCGGTGCCGAAGGTCCCCATCCCGATTCCGCTCGCCATCACGATGTCGCCGGTGATCGCGCGCTCGAGCCGGTCCATCGTCTCGACCATTCCCTCCGCGCGCACCACCTTCCAGTCGTAGTCGCGGCACCAGGGCAGGATCTCCTCGCCCTCGCCGAGACGACCGATCGCCTCGACCTCGTGGTGGCGCCCGAGGAGCTGCGCGATGATCCACATGCGCAGGATGCCGTTGCTCGCCAGCGAGCCGTTGACGATCGTGATCTTCACCAAGCCGCCCGATTGTCCTCGGTGAGAGCCCCTGGGCGGGCCTCTCGCCGTCCTGCCGCCGGAGCTCGCACCGCCCCGGCGCGAAGCCGGTTCTCGCCCCCGGCCGCGATCATCGAGGGCGGCGCTGGAGCAATTTGAAAGCCACTACCGGCCAAGCGCGCCCTCGCGATCGTCCCGATGCGGATCAACTTTTTTCACCCCTGCGCCGGCGTCGCCGGGCACGACCCGTGCAAGCGTGCAGAAGCCGCCGTCGATCGTGCACTCCCGCGGGGATCGGCCCGACACCACAGAAACCGCCACTGCTCTTGCCAGGCGCCCGTCCCGCCGCAGGCTCACGAGTCCTAGCCTCGCTTCCTGATCGTGGGCAAGCGCTTTCCGCTCGCCGATTCGCTTTCCAAGTTGACAGACGGCTTGGCGGGCGGTGTACGATTGCGGTTCGCTGCTCGAGCGCGAAGCGTGGTGGACTCTCGAGCAGTTCGTGCCGAAGGAGGAGCGAGGGGCCAATGATGCGCTGGAAGTCGTCGGAGAAGCTGAAGAACGGGGTTCTGAACTGGAGCATCGACCCCGACGATTACGCGCGTTTCACCGAGACCGTCTGGCCGGTGGTGGACAGTGTGCCAGGGAACCTGCGACGCCTCGAGGCGTACTTCCTCTACCACGCGGCCAAGAACCTCAACACCTCGACGCAGCTCTTCTCGCGCACTCACTCGACGGCGGTGGTCGAGATCGGCAGCAACCGGGGCCGTTCGGCGGTGGCGATCGGCCTCGGCCTGAAGGGCAATCCCAACGGCCAGCTCCACCTGTACTGCGTCGATCCCTACCTCGACGGCCGTCTCTCCGCGGGCCTGCTGGACGAGTTCCGGAGCAACACCTCTCGCGCCGGCGTCGCCGACCTGATCACCGTGATCGCCAAGTATTCCGACGAGGCGGCGCGGTCGTGGCCGGCACACGAGATCATCGACCTCCTCTGGGTGGACGGCAATCACCAGTACGAGTTCGTGCGCGACGACTTCCTGCTCTGGCGACGCTACCTGTCCGCACGCGGGATCGTCGCCTTTCACGACTGGCAGTTCGTCGGCGTGCGCGAGGCGCTCACCGAGTTCCTCTTCGCCTCGGATGCCTTCCAGGACGTCTGCGCGATGAACTACAACCTGGTCGCGGCGCGACGACTCAACTACGGCAAGCCGTCCCGCCGCCAGCTCGCGCTCAAGAGGCGGGTCTACTGGGCGCTCGTCCTCGGCACCACGAACCCCGTCGCGCAGGCGATCGGCATGCTCCACCACCGCTTCGTCCGGCCACCCTTCGGCAACCTGCGCAGCTTCTTCCGCGAGCGGCTGACACTGAGCGCCGATCCAGCGGGCGAGATGAAGTCGAGCACGCAGCTCTCCGCGAAGCGATCGGCGGAGGAGGCGGCCGCGGCCGCCGAACGCAAGCAGAAGGGCGCGGCGTGATCGCCGCTACTTGCTCGCCTTGAACTGCGTCGTGACGTTCTTGGACGGCGCGGCGTAGCCCGCCTGCCAGCAAGCGCCCGCCGAGGATCTGAGCTGCACCGTGACGGCGGTCGCGAGCGGCAGCGGCGGGACGAGCAAGCCGTCGCCCTTGGCCTTGGCGGACAGGGTCGCGCGTCCCAGCGTTCCGCCGCCGAGCTTGAGCTGCTGCACGCTGCTCTCGGAGAGCTTGCTGTCGACGTAGGTGAAGCCGCTCCCCACCGGCTTCCAGCAGGCCTTGCCGCTGCACGATCCGCCGCCCGGGACGTTGAGGCTCAGGCGGAGCGCGGGCGTCGGCGCCGCGTTCTCGTAGAGACAGAGGGCGTAGTCGGTGGTGGTGGTCGGATCGCCGAAGCTCGTCGCCGGTCCCTGGCCAAAGCGTGCCTTCCAGGTGAAGGCGTTCAGCGTCGGGTTCGTCCCCATCTTCAGGAGGACGCTCGACGACACTGCTTGACGGCAGCTCGTCAGCGGTGCGGGGTCGCCGACGCACGCGCCGGAGTGGCAGCTGTCGCCGGCGGTGCAGAGGTTGCCGTCGCTGCACGGGCTGCCGTCGGGCTCGAGCTGGCAGGTCGAGGAGCAGCAGTCGCCGTCGGTGCGATTGCCGTCGTCGCATTGCTCGCCCGGCTCGAGGATCCCGTTGCCGCAACCCGTCACCTGGCAGTGGTTGTCGCAGCCGTCGTGGTCGTCGAAGTTGCCGTCGTCGCATTGCTCGCCGAGCTCGGGCTCGATCACTCCGTTCGGGCAGCCCTGGCAGGGGCCGAGCGCCACCGGCTCGATGTCAGCCGGGGGATCGACGTTCCCCGGCCCCAGCCCAACCGGCGCCACGACGCAGCCGCCGTCGCAGACCCCGTCGACGTTTGGGTCGACACAGCGACAGTTGATCGTCACCCCGCCGTCGTCGTCGGCGTCGAGGCTGCCGCTGCTGGCGTTCAGGCTCTGGCGGTACTGGACCGAGATCGCGCCGCCGCCCGCGGGGCTCGTCGTGAGAACGGGCGCCGCGACCACGACGCTGCACGCCGGTCCGAGATCGATCTCGCCGTCGGCGGTGCCGCTCGCCGTGGTGGCCGCCTTCAGCGCCCGGTTGATCCGCAGCGTGTGATTCGCGCCGGCCTCGACGTCGATGTTCCCGCCGAGCGTGCCCGACCCGGAACCGGTGGCGCTCACCACTCCGTTGATCGTGACGTCAGCCTTGCCGGTCAGGGTCACAACGCCGCCGTCGCCGTTCTGGAGGCCGTCGGCCAGCAGAGTGTCGCCGATCGTCATGTCGCCGTCGGCCTGCAGCGTCAAGTACCCGCCGTCGCCGTCCTGCAGGGCGAGCACGTTGAGCGGGGCCGTGATGTTCAACGGCCCCGCCGCTTGCACGTTGATCGTCCCGCCGCTCTCCGAGTCGGCGATGCCCTTGGCGTGAACCACGTGCGCGACGGTCACGGCGCCACCGGTCGAGGTGATGTCGACCTCGCCCGCTCCGCCGCTGCCACCGTCTGCCGACACCTCGGCGCCGTTCAGGACGACGCTCGCGCCGGCGATCGAGACCAGGCCGAAGAAGCCGTCGGCGGAGACCCTGATCCCGCCGATCGTCGCGGTTCCACCGGCCGAGACGTCGATCGAGCCGAAGGTGCCGTCGGCGATGATCTGGCCGCTGGTGGTGGTCCCGGAGAGCTTGAAGTCACCGTCGGCCGTGATCCCGATATTGCCATCGAAGGCCTGGATCAGCCCGCGCGCCGTCAGCGTGCCGGCGTGGAGCAGGAGCGTGCCGCCGTCGGGTAGTTCCAGGCTCGAAGTCGGAGCCAAGGTCACGTTCTTCCCGCCGAAGTCGAGCGTGCACGGCGTGCTCAGCTGGTGCGTGCCGGTGACCGTGCAGGGGTTGCCGGAACAAATGCTGGTCGTGCACTCGAGCGCACGTGCCCGCGGCGCGCTTGCGAGCACGCAGACGAACACGCCGGCGACAAGCCATGCGCCTCGAATCTTCCCCCCGAGCATCGGCTCTCTCCTGAGTTCGCTCCCGGCGGCCGCGGCACCGTCCAGCCGGAGCCCTCATTATCGTCACACGCGACTCAGTCTTGTCGAGACGAAAAGAGCCGAATCGAGATGCCGATGCCCCGGTCGGCGGCGCGGCTCACGGACCGATCGCGTAGAGGTAACGGTCCTGCGAGCTCACGTACAGGATCTGTCCGGCCCCGATCGCGGCCGACGAGATCCGCCCGCGGGTCTTCAAGCTCCACAGCAGCGATCCGTCCTGCCCGTTGAGCGCGAGCACGGTCTTGGTCGCGCCGACGTACACGTTGCCGCGCGCGTCGAGAGCCGCGCCGTAGACGAAGGGCTCGAAGCCCGATTTGCTCCACAGGAGCTGCGGGCTCTGCGGGCGAATCTTGTAGAAGGTGCCGCCGGTCGTCCCGAAGAAGAGGTTGCCTGCGCCGTCGAGCGCGGGCGTCGACAGCACGATGGTATTCGGCGTCGGGAACGTCCACAGCACGCTGCCGTCGGAGGGCCGCACGGCCGAGACTCCGCCGACGGCGCCGACGTAGATCGTCCCGTCGGGGCCGACGGTCGCAGACGAGACGCGCTCGCGACTGAACGCGAACCGGACGTTGGTCGCCTGGCCCACGGTTGCCGTCCACAGCTCGACGCCGTTGCCCTTTCCGTCGCCCGCGGCCTTGAGCGCGTGCAGGACGCCGTCGCGCGAGGTCAGGTAGACCGTGCCCGCGTCCGGGGAGAGCGCCGGCGAGGAGTTCAGCAGTCCGAAGAGCGGCAGCTGCCACTTCGTCGTGCCGTCGGGATTCACGGCGAGCGCGAGCCCGAATCCGGGCTGGATGTTGATGAATGGACAGGTGGCGGTCGGACAGGCGCTGATCGTGTAGATCGTTCCGTCGGGACCGATCGCGGGCGAGCCCGTGACGTCACCGTCGACGTGCACCACGTACTTCCAGTTCGCCTGGCCGGTCGTTCCGTTGACGGACCACAGCTTGTTGTCACGCGAGCCGAGGTACACGGTGCCGTCCACTGCCACCGCCGGCGCGGGCGAGGAGTGCGACACGTCGCCGCCGCGAGCCGTGCACCACTTCTGCGTGCCGTCGCTCGGATCGAAGGCGCAGATCGGAGTCCAGCCGATCCCGACGTAGATCGTCCCGTCGGATCCGATGGCGGGCGAGCCTTTCCAGCGCCCCGGACCGGGGTGCTTCCACTTGACGGTACTGGAGAGCGGGCCGGGCAACGGGCTCTGGCCGGTGTGCTGGAGGTCGTGCTGGAACATCGGCCACGGCGTGTCGGCCAGGCCCTGGCTCGAATCTGCGCGCGCGACGGCGGACCATCCGACGCCCGCCGCGGCGGCGCAGGCGAGCAGGATCGCGAGGACGAGCCGACGATGTCGAGGGAGGATCAAACGCGAGCAGCTTCCCACGCGGTTCCGGCGTACTCAAGAGAGAGTCTTCACCGCCGGTGGGTCGGTGACCCGGAGCCACCAGCCGCGATGCATCGGCGGCTGATGTGCGCGGGATTTCGGAGGACACTAGCTCAGGGCTGCGC
>Ga0187765_10000833_pt1 | contig 11552 bp, 13 predicted proteins | sample 0216_QUI02_MP05__3_FD_133018 | JGI IMG/M metagenome (GOLD analysis project Ga0187765, IMG submission 133018) | Tropical peat soil microbial communities from peatlands in Department of Meta, Colombia - 0216_QUI02_MP05_10_MG | ecosystem: Environmental > Terrestrial > Soil > Wetlands > Peat ...
CGGCGACCCCATGGCAGTGACCGACCCGGCGGGCCGGGTGCGGGCGGTGGACGGCCTGCGCGTGGTGGACGCCTCGATCTTTCCGGTTGTGCCCTGCGCGAACACCAATTTCCCGGTGCTGATGACCGCCGAGAAAATTGCCGATGCGATTTTTGCGGTCGCTTGATAAAAATCATGGCTGAGTTCGCGGCGGTTGATCCGAATTACGCCGAGCGCGTCGTTGCCATGTTCGCGCGGCAAAACTTCATGGCATCGATCGGCGCCCGCATCGCTCGCCTCGCGCCTGGCATCGCCGAGATTGAGCTTTTCTACCGCTCGGATTTGACGCAGCAGGACGGATATTTCCACGGCGGTGTCACCAGCGCGATCGCCGACAATGCCGGCGGCTGCGCCGCCTATACCTTGTTCCCGGCGGATAGCGCCATCCTTACCGTCGAATTCAAGCTCAATCTGCTGGCGCCGGCGGCGGGTCAAAGGTTGATCGCCACCGGCCTGGTGCTCAAGCCCGGGCGCACGCTCACCATCACCGATCTCAAGGTGCACGCGGTCGCCGGCGATCAGCGCACGCTCTGTGCCTCAGGCCAGCAAACCCTCATGCGCCTCGATCACCCTGGCTCTGCATAAGCCGTTCAACGCAGTGCCGCGGGCAGGCGATAAATGTGCTTCACGTTCTCGGATGTGATTTTTTGGACGACATCCGCGGGCAAGGCATCAACGAAGGCCCGAGCGCGATGGGTTCTGACGATCTCCGCATCTTCGTAGAACTGATCGCTGCCGACGACGAAGCGGTCGGGAAACGCTTGCAGCATCGCAGCCCATCCGGGTTTTAGGCCGCCACCCAACTGAAAAGGCGCGGTCGCGGGCGTGCCCGAGGGGTCGGACTTCACGCTCATAAAGAGGTTGGGGTGCTTCTTCAGGAGCTCTCGCATGAGCTGTACGGTGCGCTCTCCAGTCAGATCCCAACCGGCGTGGACCCAGACAATGCGAGCCCTGCGGTTGTGATCGAGTAGCCGCTCGAAAGCAGCGATGTTCTCGTGCAGATTGGTCGGGTTCGGTGGTCCCGCGATCTTCGCATCCGGAAACGGCATGTCGCGCGGCACAGCTTCCATGTGCAGCTCAATCGGCATCTCGTATTGCGCCGCGAGATCGGCAAGCGCCAGCAGCAGCGGATGATCCGGTGGCACGCTCTCGTAGGGGTGATTGTTGATGTGAAACGAGAAATGTTCCGCCGCCAGTTCGCCGAACGCCGCGGCGCCCGACTCAGCGATAGCCCTGGCCTCCTCCTGAAATCGACGGAGCACGTCGGGCGTCACCGCGTTTGCGGGCGTGCCCTGAATCAGGGGATTGAGGGATTCGCCACCGGCCGAGAAAGCAAAGCGTGTCGGATTTTCCCGCACGACCGCCTGCAGCTCCTGAACGCCATATGTGCCTTCTCGGCCGGAAGGAGACGGCGGCGGCGAAAGGATCGCAAACGAGATACCGAAACGATCCATCAGTGCGAGGGCTGTTGATACCGCGGCATCGGAGCTTTGCCCGCGGTTCCTGGCCTGACCTCCGCCCCCTCGTGCGCTCCTCCCTCCCGCGCTCGGCGTCCCGCCACCCGACCCGGGCGGGCCTCGGTACAAGTGCGTGTGCGCATCGATGAACGGAGTGGTTCCCCCTTCCGCCCCTGCCGCTGGAACCACAATTCCGATCAGCCACGCAATTGTAAGAATTGAAAGCGCGGCAGTACGCCAGCGAACGCAAGCTCCACTCAATATGAGAGCCAATCTCCTGTGCGCCTTCTCGCGCATGGAGACCGCACCCCCCGTCAATGCGAGAGAATTTGACTCAAAAAGAGTCGGGTGCGGTCGCTCTTGGGGCTGGCGAAGAAGTCTTTCGGCGCCGCCGCCTCGACGATCTGACCCTGATCCATGAACACCATGGTGTCCGCGACGGTGCGGGCAAAGCCCATCTCGTGCGTGACGCAGATCATGGTCATGCCCTCTTGCGCCAGCTCGATCATGACGTCGAGCACCTCCTTGATCATCTCGGGATCAAGTGCGGAGGTCGGCTCGTCGAAGAGCATCACCTGGGGGCGCATGCAGAGCGCGCGCGCGATGGCGACACGCTGCTGCTGACCGCCCGAGAGCTGCCCCGGGTACTTGCTGGCCTGCTCCGGGATGCGCACCCGCTCGAGCAGCTCCATCGCCAAAGTCTCGGCGTCCTTCTTTGGCATTTTTCGCACCCAGATCGGCGCAAGGGTCAAATTCTCCAGCACCGTCTTGTGTGGGAATAGGTTGAATTGCTGGAACACCATGCCGACCTCGCGGCGGATCGCCTCGACGTGCTTCTCATCCGAGGTAAGTTCGATGCCGTCGACGAAAATTTGGCCCTGCTGATGCTCCTCGAGCCGGTTGATGCAGCGGATCATGGTTGACTTGCCGGAGCCCGATGGGCCGCACACCACCACGCGTTGTCCGCGGCGCACTTCAAGGCTGATGTCCTTCAGCACATGAAAGTCGCCGAACCATTTATTGACCTTGCGCAGCTCGATCATGGCGCCGTTCGACGCCGAGTTCGTTGCGCTCGTTTCGCTCGTCATCGCTTGCTCCCCATGGGCATGACGCGATGGTCCACGGCTGGGCGCGGTGCGTCAAGGTCGCTTCTGCGGCCTTGACGGCCCGGCCGCCGCCCTGGAGATTGCATCGGCCGATTTCATGTTCAGGGGCTGTCGAGATCGTGAAGCGCGCCGGCATGCGCCTCGTTGGTTTGACTACTGTCTTTATCGCATCCCTTTGGCTTGGCGCGGGAAATGTCCGTGCTGCGCCCGCGCTTTGGGTGGTCAAATCAGGCGACACGACCGTCTATCTCTTCGGCACCGTGCACGTCGCGAAGAGCGGAATCCCGTGGGAAACCCCGGCGATCGCGCAGGCATTGCGCGAAAGCCAGGACCTCTGGCTTGAGGAGATCGACGATGCCCCGGCGACGGCGCAACCGTTGATCAAGACCCTCGGAACCGATCCTGAGCATCCTCTTTCCACCAAGCTCTCGCCCGCCGATCTTGCCCGTGTCGATTCCGCGGCCAAGTCGGCCGGGTTTCCTGGCGGCGAGGCAACCCTTGAACCGATGCGCCCGTGGCTGGCGGCGGTGAGCCTCGCCATCGTCCCCATCATTCAAGCCGGTTACGACCCCAAGCTGGGAGCGGATGTGACGCTGAAGGCGGAGGCAGAGGCTCAGAAGAAGCGCACTCACGGCTTCGAGTCCCTGGAGCAGCAGATGCATTTCTTCGGCGACTTGCCGCAGGCGGTCGAGGTGGAGTTTCTGCAATCCACATTGGACGAGGTGGATGAGGGCCCGGCCAAGGTGGACGAGCTGTACTCGGCTTGGTCGAGCGGTGACCTCAAGACGATGGACGAACTGTTCAGCGACCTCACGCAGGAGAAATACCACGATCTCTATGATGTGCTGATCGTTCGGCGCAATCATGCATGGGCGGATCAGATCGCGAGTTGGCTCAGTGGGAAAAAGGCGACGATCTTCGTGGCGGTGGGAGCCGGCCACTTCACCGGCACGGACGCGCTGCAAAAGCTGCTGGAACAGCATGGCCTTCGCGTCGAACGGCGATAACCGCGGTCGCTACTGGAACGCGCTCCGCGAACCTGTGGTAGAAGCCGCTTTGCGGCCGGCGGGAAGCGCGGCAAGATGGGATTTCCTTCTTGGCCTCCGATGGATCTCATGAGCGACAAACCCCAGAAGCACGACACGTTGCTGACCCACGCGGGAAACAAACCGTTTGAGAATTTCGGCGTGGTCAATCCGCCCGTCTATCATGCCTCGACGATCTTGCATCGCACCATGGCTGCCCATGAGGAGTCGCAAAAGCGCCGCCTCGAGAAGGGCAATATGAGCTATGGCCGCTACGGTACGCCGACCACCTTCGCGCTCGAGGAGGCCGTGGCGGCGGTCGAGGCCGGAGACCGGGTGATCGTCTATTGCTCGGGTGCCGCCGCGTGCTATGGCGCGATTTTGGGCTTCGTCAAGAGCGGTGATCACGTGCTCATGGTGGACACGGTCTATGGACCGGTGCGCGCCTTCTGCAGCGGCTTCCTCAAGCGCTTCGGGGTCGAGACCACGTTCTACGATCCGATGGTGGGCCGCGACATCGCCGGCCTGATCCGCGACAATACCAAGATCATCTATCTCGAAAGCCCCGGCTCGATCACCTTCGAGGTGCAGGACGTGCCGGCGATCGTCGCCGTTGCCAAGGCGCGCGGTATCGTTACGATCGCGGACAATACTTGGTCCTCGCCGCTGTTCTATCAGCCGCTCAAGTTCGGCGTCGACGTCTCGGTGATCGCGGGCACCAAGTACATTGTCGGCCACTCCGACGTGATGATGGGCTTCGCGGTCACGACCCATCAGCGCTTCCCCGCGATCCGGCAAGCCGCCACCGAGTTGGGCTATCACGCGGCGCCGGACGATTGCTACTTGGCGCTCCGCGGCCTGCGCACCGCCGGCGTCCGCATGCGCCATCAGGAACAGCAGGCGCTCGCCTTGGCGCGGTGGTTGCAACAGCGTCCGGAGGTCGAGCGCGTATTGCATCCGGCGATGCCGAAGCAACCCGGCCACGCCTTCTGGAAGCGCGATTATTCCGGTTCGTCGGGACTTTTTGGCGTCGTGCTGAAGCGCGAAATACCCGTGAGCGCCCTGCCTGCCATGCTCGACCACATGGAGCTCTTTGGCATGGGCGCAAGTTGGGGCGGATATGAGAGCCTGATCTTGCCCACCCATCCCGAGCGCATGCGCAGCGCCACCAAATGGGATACCGGGCCGACGCTTCGCCTCCACGCCGGGCTCGAAGATATCGGCGATCTCATCGCCGATCTCGACGCGGGCTTTACGCGGCTCAACGCCGCGCGCTGAATCGGTGGAGCTGAGCGCGCTGGAAATCAGCGCCCTGGAGCTCAGCCTCCAGGTGGCGGTGGTCAGTCTACTGCTGAGCCTTCCAGCCGGGCTTGCCGCGGCATGGGTGTTGGCGCGCTGCCGTTTCCTCGGCAAGAGCCTGCTCGACGGCTTAATTCACCTGCCGCTTGTGCTGCCCCCGGTGGTCGTGGGCTACGCGCTGCTGGTGCTCTTCGGCCGGCGTGGACCGATCGGCGGCTGGTTGCACGATGCGCTCGGGATCACGCTCGCTTTCAACTGGAAGGGCGCTGCTCTCGCCTCGGCCGTGATGGCATTTCCGCTGATGGTGCGCGCTATGCGGTTGTCGCTCGAGGGGGTCGACCGCCGCCTTGAGGCTGCCGCGCGCACGCTGGGTGCCGGCAGCGCCCGCGTCTTTCTCACGGTGACGCTGCCCTTGATGGGGCCTGGAATCATTACGGGCGCCATCCTCGCGTTTGCGCGCAGCATCGGCGAGTTCGGCGCCACGATCACTTTCGTCTCCAACATTCCTGGCCTCACGCAGACGCTTCCGCTCGCGCTTTATTCGCTGACGCAGCAACCCGACGGAGACGCGGCCGCACTTCGGCTCACGCTAATCGCCGTCGTGGTTTCGCTCGCGGCTCTATTGGCTTCGGAGCTGCTCGCGCGCCGCGTCGCGCGTCAAGTCGGCAGCGCCGGATGATCGAGGTGGACATCGAGAAGCGGCTTGGCACTTTCGAGTTGGCCGTCAAGTTCGTCGCGCCAACGTCCGGAATTACGGCGCTGTTCGGCCGTTCCGGCGCGGGCAAGACCACGATTGTCAACGCGCTTGCCGGGCTGCTTCGCCCGGATCGGGGGCGAATTGCCGTTGGCGATGACGTGCTGTTCTCGGCGGCTGAAGGCATCGACCGTCCGCCGGAGAAACGCCGCCTCGGCTACGTCTTTCAAGAAGCGCGGCTGTTCCCACACTACTCCGTGCGGGGAAATCTCGCCTACGGAATGCGACGAGACCTCGATCGCGATCCTTCTCTTTCCTTCGACGCAGTCGTGGATCTGTTGAAGCTTGGCACCTTGCTCGCCCGCCGGCCGCACGATCTTTCCGGCGGCGAAAAGCAGCGAGTGGCGATCGGCCGCGCCTTGCTCGCCAACCCCCGCCTTCTGCTGATGGACGAGCCCCTTGCTTCGCTCGACCTCGCGCATCGCGCCGAAATCTTGCCGTTCATCGAGCGGCTGCGTGACCGGCTCCGTGTGCCAATCGTCTACGTCAGTCACGCCATGGAGGAGATCGTCCGCCTCGCCGACGTTTTGATTTTGATCTCCGACGGTCGCGTCGCAGCGCAAGGATCGGTAGAGGAGATTACCGGCCGTCTGGACCTCCGACCCTTGACCGGGCGATTTGAAGCAGGTGCCGTCATTCGCGCCAGCGTGGCCGGTAACGACCTTGCCTTCGGACTGAGCGAGCTGGCCTTTCCCGGAGGGAGGCTGCGGGTCCCGTATTTGGGTCTGCCGCTGGGAACGCCGGTCCGCGCCCGAATCCGCGCTCGCGATGTCGCTTTGGCGCTCGAGCCGCCCAAAGGCATCTCGATCTTGAACATTTTCGGCGGCGAAGTGGTCGAAATTGCCGCCGATCGTGGCCCGCTCGCGGACGTCCGCCTGGACATCGGCAAACCGGGACGGCCGGTTATACTTTGGGCGCGGGTGACGCGCCGATCGGCGCAAGAACTCGCGCTCGCGATCGGGAAACGGGTTTATGCGCTCGTGAAGTCGGTTGCGCTCGATCGAATGAGCTTCAGCCCCTACGATCCCGCCCGCCGCGAAGTGGCGCAGGACGATGAGTGAGAAAGCGTATCTCGCGACTGCTCACTTGGGTACTAGCGGCTGAGTTGCATCGCTGGTGTTGATCTCAGTTTTCCTTAAACGCAGACCATCGGTCTTATTAATAGTGTTGCGTTCGCTGTAAAGGCGGCTCCGCTTATTCAACCGGCTGGGTTCAAGCTGTTGTTTTGGCATCGATTTCTTGGCGCGCATGGATTTTGCGCACGCAGTGGAATCTTAAGATCTCGACGAGTTCCAGCGGCGGTTCCTCGGCGTATCTGTTACTTTTAGTTGCGTTGCCATCCTACAGTGCGTGTAAAAAGCTACGCTCTGCTGCTTTAGAACTGCGTTAGACTGAAACAGATTTGTCAAAAGTCTTTCTCAACCGCTCGGCGCGCACTATATTGGCTCGGTTCGACTCGTCGCGCGATTTTTGTGCACCCAGGAGGTATCCATGCAGGCTCGCAGTGCAAGTGCGGAGCGGACCCAGCCCGGCCGGCGTCGGCGAACCGTTAAGGAGCACGGACCCGATCCCGCCGACGTGCATGTCGGCTCCCGCCTTCGTCTCGCGCGTGGCCTGCTTGGCCTGAGCCAAGTGCAGGTGGCTCATGCACTCGGCGTTTCATTCCAGGCCGTGCAGAAATACGAGCGTGGTGAAATCCGTGTGAGTGCAAGCCGCCTGCTGCAGTCGTCGCGACTGCTCGGGCAGCCATTGGAATTCTTCTTCGAAGGACTTGATACCCCCAGCACGGCCGAGAGCGACAAAGGCGAGTTCGTGCGGGCGGAACTGGAACTGCTGCGCGCGTTCCGCGCACTCCCCGATGGGGAACTACAGCGGCATATTCTGCGTCTCGTGCGCAGCATGGGGCGCGTCATCGGCGAAAACTGATCCGCGGGGCGCCTGGTTCGACCAGCGCCGGAGGACGCGGCCCGATCGGCGCCGCCAATTTTCCAAGCCGTCGCTTCGAAACGGAGTCCTGGCACGCGCCGAGCTCCGAAGGCAAACTAGCTTCCGTTTATAGCCGCGACCGGAAGCGAGCACCTCATGTATCGACCGAGCGATGACCCGCACCCGATTCCGGTCTTTTATGCGCGATTTGCGCCACCTGCGCCGGCGACGCAGCCATTGGTCGGGAACCTGCGCTCGCGCGTCGCGGTGATCGGTGCGGGATTTACGGGAGTATCTACGGCCCTTCACTTGGCCGAGCGCGGCATCGAGACCGTGGTGCTGGAGGCTCGGTCGGTTGGGTGGGGCGCTTCGAGCCGGAACTTCGGCCAAATTGTTCCCTACTTCAAGCACGATCAAGATCATGTGATCCATCGCTTCGGTGTCGAGCGCGGCGAGCAGATGATCAACGCCGTTGCGCAGGGTCCCGATCTCGTCTTTTCGCTGATTGAGCGACACGCGATTGCTTGCAGCGCGGAGCGCAAGGGGCTGATCTTCGCAGCGCACTCGCCTGCCGGCCGGGCGCAACTCGAACGACGGAGCGAATTTTGGCGCGCGCGCGGGGCGCCTGTTGAAATGTTCGACGGCGATGCGGCGGCGGCGTTGATCGGCAGCCGCTATTACGAGGCGTGCTCGCTCGATCGCCGGGGAGGGACGATCAATCCGCTGGCATATGTGCGCGGGCTTGCCGCGGCCGCGATCAGAGCCGGCGCCAAAATATGCACTGAAACCGCGGCGCTGGGACTTGAGCGCAGGGGGAATGATTGGTGCGTGTTAACGCCAAGCGGCGAGGTTGCAGCCGACACCGTGGTGCTCGCTTCCAACGCCTACACCTCGGCACAACTGTGGCCGGGCTTGCGTCAGAGCATAATTCCGATGCGCGCCTATCAGTTCGTGAGTCGCCCGCTCGGCGACAATCTGCGTCGAAGCGTGCTGCCGCAGGGACAGCCGCTGACCGACACGCGACACTTATTTTCAGGCATACGCCTCCATCCCGACGGACGTCTGCAGAGCAGCGCCCAAGGACCCGCCTTCCGCGTCGGCGGCAGCGGCAAACCCGCGCAGGCGACCCGTCGGATCGCCGAGACCTTTCCGCAGCTCGGCTCTCTCGATTGGGAGTTCGCCTGGGCCGGCTGGGTTGCGATGACCTACGATCAGTACCCGCATCTGCATCGGCTTGCCCCCGGTCTTTGGGCCGGACTCGGGTATAGCGGACGCGGCATCGCGCTCGCGACGATGATGGGACGTGAGATTGCGGAACTCATCGCGGGAACTGATGCGGCGCTCTTGCCATTGCCGGTCACGCCGCTGCGGCCCCGGGCGATGACCCGATTAGCGCGTCCAATGGTTGGTGCTCTTCTCGCATATTACCGGCGCCTGGATGCCCGTGATTCAGCTCGCCGTCGTCGGGAAATCCGCCGCGATGGTTCGCGTTAGCTCTCCCCAAATAGAGGGTGGCGGATACGCGCGCTCATCGGAGTAATTATTGTATTGTTGCTCAAATGGCACGCGAATTAATCAAATAGAAATGATCTTCTCTTTTCCTGTTGCTCATCGCGTGAATAACTTGCGACCGGGGGCCGCTGATGCTGGACGATGCGGAACGCATCGCGACAAACTACGCGCAGGCTGCCATGGCGACGATTGCCCGCCTCGGCATCCCGCCGACACCGCAGAATTACGCGGTCTGGTACGAATATCACGACGGCAGCAATCCCGACTTGCAACGCACGATCGACGTGTTGCTGTCGAACCATCGAGAATTCGACGAGGCACTGCTTGATGAGCTCTACGAGCGTTTCTTTACCGCGGGCAAGGATCACCAAGCCGTGCGCGAGACAGCCCGCCGCGTACAAGAGACGCTGCGGGAAGTAGTGGACGCCGTAGGAGACGCAGGGGTTGGCGCAAGTCGCTATGGCGCGACGCTTCGCGACGTATCGGGTCAGATGCAATCACCGCAGGTGCCGTTGGCGCCTCTCGTCGCGCGTCTCATCGAGGAAACCAACGAGATGTCGCGCCGCAGCCAGCATCTCGGGTATCGCCTCGATCAATCCGCGCGTCGCATCGAAGTGCTCAAGACCAATCTCGACGACGTTCGTCGGCAGGCGATGACCGACGGCCTTACCGGTATCGCCAATCGACGCTTTTTTGACGCGGTGCTGCGCGAGCAGGCGAGCAACGCGATGGAGACCGGCGACGATCTATGCTTGTTGCTCATTGACATCGATCACTTCAAGAAATTCAACGATACCTGGGGTCATCAGACCGGCGACGAGGTGCTCAAGCTGGTGGCGAAGACGCTCGTCGACAACATCAAGGGACAGGACGTCGTCGCCCGCTTCGGAGGTGAAGAATTCGTCGTGCTGCTGCCCAAGACGTCCCTGAGTGCCAGCGTGATGGTTGGAAACACGATCCGCACCGCATTCGAGAAACGCCGTGTCGTGGACAAGGAAAGCAAACGAATGATCGGCGACATCACCGTGTCGATCGGTATTGCGCGTTACGAACTCGGCGAGTCTCTCGCCGAGTTGGTCCGAAGGGCCGATGCGGCGCTATATCGCGCCAAGAACGAGGGTCGCAATCGCGTCATCGCCGATCCGCCCACCGGGGCTTAGGGCGCACAACTTCGCTGTCGCGAGTCAGAGATTGTCGGCGAGCTATAGGCCGCCGAGATCAGCCGCTGATCGTGCTGGAGCGAGCGGGGACTTCGGGATGCACGACCGTGGCCTCCTCGGCGATGCTGAAATGGTCCTGCGTCGCAAGCACGGTGCGCATTGCCGCTGTTGCATCTCGGTAGAACACTTGCGCGATCAAGACCATGTCCACCGTTGCGCCATCGCTCGACAGCGGCAGCATTACGCGCGCCGTGCGCAGCGGCCATCCCTGCAGGAAGGCGCGGCTGTCGGGGTCGGAAAAGGTGTTCTCCGAATAAATCGGAATGCAGCGCTCGATCACCTGCTGGTACATCCCTCGAACGAACTCGAGATAGCGTCCGCGCATGACCTCATCGATATATCGGCCGGTCATCGAAACGCCGAAGTTGCGCTCGACTTCGGTGCCGACCAGCCTGTAGCGGAGCTGCCGCGCGCCAGGGAAGACATCGACGAGCATCAGATGCGGCAGAAGATTCGGGATGTCGGTCGGATCAAGATCGGACCGCCGAGGCGCCAAGCGCTCCCCTCGACGCCTCTGCCAATAAAGGTACGCTTGCTGCAGACGTTCGTCGCGAATGTGGGGCAGAAGGTTCAAGAGAACTGTCCACCTTCTGACGGGGTCCGGTGTCTCATGATCGGAGTTCCGCTCGCCACCGCCTACTGCGTCGGTTGACCGCCGACGATAACGGTACCGTCCGTTCCGCGCAGCAACGGCCGCGGCGGCGCCTTATCGGGAAGCGATGAGCGCGCAACCGCGTCACTCCAGAGCCAGCACGCCGCCGCGTCCATGCTCTCAAGACCGGCCCCGCAGCCATTGGCCTGGGTACTCTTGATGGGGTCAACCGAACAGGCGGCCAACGCCGCCAGCAACGAGATCAATGCGAAATGTACTTTCAAGGTCCGCGTTCCTCCGCCATGCAAGCTCGGCCGCATACGAGTCGCAGTCGAACAGGCAGCCACGACGTCCGATTACGCATATCCCGCACGTCCTCGTATGACCCCGAACTTTATCGGCGTCAATCGGGTCGCGTGAAATTCGTGCAAAAGGATTAGTCCGCTAGTATCGGGTGCGGCGATTAAAGCCGCGTTAAGTGACTCATTGCGGCTGGAGATTGGCGCTATAAATCCAGCCGAATACGCCCTGATAGTCGATTCCCCACCATCCAAAGAGCGAACGACCATCGACGTTGACGATAGTGCCGGGTGGCAGAACGGCGATAATTCGAACGCCGGAA
>Ga0187765_10000836_pt1 | contig 11527 bp, 16 predicted proteins | sample 0216_QUI02_MP05__3_FD_133018 | JGI IMG/M metagenome (GOLD analysis project Ga0187765, IMG submission 133018) | Tropical peat soil microbial communities from peatlands in Department of Meta, Colombia - 0216_QUI02_MP05_10_MG | ecosystem: Environmental > Terrestrial > Soil > Wetlands > Peat ...
GTCCCTGCGTGTTGAGCGGAAGCCACCCTTGGACGCGCTGCAGACCATAGAGCACCAACAGACCTGCTGCGTTAAACAACAACATGGCGAGCCCATAGCTCCTCCAGTCCATTTCATCTGTGCGTTGGACGCCGCACAAGCGATAGATACCTCGTTCAACAAAACCCAGCACTCGATCCAGCCCACAGGGTTGCCCCTCATAGACTCTGGCCATGTACCAGCCGAGCGGCTTGACCAGTGCCAAAAGAATGAAAAAGAAAAGACCGATTTGCACGAGACCGTTCATCATCAGAACCACTCCGCTTTCAGCAACGCAATCATGAGATAGACCAACAGACCTATCGACAGAATGCCGCCGAGCACGTACATCGCATTCATAGCCGTACTCCCTTAAAGTCGATCCAGCGCGGAGATAAGCCAACCAGAGAGGATGAAAAAGCCCACTGCGAGCAAAATGAAGACAACGTCCATAGTCACTCCTATCCGAGCAGACTAGATTACCAAAAGAGGGTGTAAAAAGTGTGTCAAAATCTGAGCGGGTTTCAGGTTCCTTACGCCGCTCGCCTCGGCTTGTCAGTCCCTTGGCCGATAAGTCGACGAGCGTCGTAGCGAGCCTTTAATCGTAGAAGTGCTCGACGGAGTTCTTCCTTGGTTTTGGGATGATTAACCTCGTGACCGCGCTGCAGCCGTTGATTGACGATGCGTGATGTATCCACTCGTGACAGGTCAACACTTCGCCATTCCCTTACGGTCCCTACGATTTTTGTGAACCTTGGGAAGATCTTGCCTTTGAAGGTCACCGCTGTCATGCCAACTCTCCTTGCATCTCTTCACCATCATATACGTCGGCGAATCAAAATGCTGTTAAGATGCGTAGGCATGAGATAAGAACTCTGTTAAGACGGACACGGACGAGTAAGGGAAGAAGCAGGGATCCGTTCGATCATCTGAGCTTGATCGAACGATCTAGCGCGGCCAGTACATAATCACAGCAACCCCGAGCAGACAAATACCGCCGCCGAGAAAATCATAGCGGTCAGGCCGTATCGCATCAATACCCCACCCCCACGCAATCGACAGGACGACAAACCAGCCCCCGTACGCGGCGTACACGCGACCAAAGTGAGCCGGTTGATAAGTCGGAACAATACCGTATAACAGCAGGATCATAGCTCCGATTGCGCCTATCAGCCATGGAGACCCGTTCCGCCACCATTGCCAAACGAGATAGCCGCCGCCGATTTCACAGAGACCTGCAACAAAAAACAGTGCTATCGAATGATAGATCGCGGGCATGGAGCCTCCGTATAGCCCTCAATGAGCCAAATGCAACGAGTCCTTGCCGTCCAGGTTTGTGCCACTTTTTCCTCCGGCACTGGCAACGCATTAGCGATCGCTCCCTCTCCCTAGCTACTAACGTCCCGGGGTTGCCACGATACGTTACGATGCCTTTGGTAAGAGATACTCCTCTTCGAACCGATGACGCTCGCCGGAAAATCCCCACTCGAGCGCGAGCGCTTCTGCTCTCTCCTCATGAGTTGTCGTTGAACTCACTTTGCATCGCCAGGATTGACCGGATTCAGAAAGCACGCGGGCAAGCTCTCGTGCGAGGATCCAGCGCACGGCTTCGTCCGAAAGCGTGTCGAGGCAAGATGTGTAGAACGTTACAATCCACGCTTCGTCCGACTTGAACTGCAGCCGGGCAACACAAGCGACGGCAGGTCGTCCCTGCGTGAGATGCAAAGTCTCTCGTGATTCTTCAAGCCGCACTACTCGGTTCGCATGCCACCCAGTCGGCAAGCGTCCCAAGACTTCGTTCGCCAGACACTGATATCGAGCCGACAGCGCCATGGAGATGTTGTTATCATTCATAGAAGCCTCCTTGGGTTCGTATAGCACTAACTGTTCCTCACTTTAGAACCGCAACGTCATGTCGGCACCGGCCATGAGCATGTCCCTTTCTTTTCCCAGATCGAAAGCCGGACCTGACCAATTCCGGTAATAGCCGATCTCTGGCCGGATCGTCACGATGTCGTTGAACTGGTGGCTCCACCCTAGCGTATTGCTGGAATAGTTACCGGCGAAGCCCGAACGAAATCCGGTTTCGTCCCGCCACCATTCGTTCCGGACAGTAATGTAATCCCGCTGAGTGATGCCAAACAGCGTGTAATTGACGAGGCCATACGCATGGGATGTTCCGGGAATGATGGATCCTCGGCCCCCGCCGCCGCCGAACGGTTGGGCCGGTCCGATGCTCGGCGATCCACCCACGGGCGCATCCACCTCCCACATGTAATAGCCTTCCAGCTTGGTATGGATCTCTCGCGTGAACCGGTGCTGCCATGTCCCGACGAGGTAATTAAAATTCGTATGACCATCGGGCTGACCGTCCACTTCAAAATTCCGGAACTTGGCATTGTTGATCGAATTCAACACGAGATAGACCGAATCGTTGTTGTCTAGGGCCACCCACCGGACACCCGCCATGCCCGTCGGTGTCGCGCCTTTGTACCAGGGCGCCATGTCGGTGCCGGAATGGACGCCGCCCTGAACGGACCATTGCTGGTTCAGCATTACAGTCGCCATGACGCCGGTCTGCGTGTATGTGTCATACGTGAACAAAATCGAGTGTGTCCCCACGTAATTGTCCGGCGCGAACTGCGTTTCGATGTCGGGTGTCGCGACCCAACGGCCAACGCGCAGCACCAACCCCTGGACTACACCCGGAACATAGGTATCCACGTAGAGTTCGGTGGGATCGAACCCATAGCGAAAATTGTGTTTGTCGTATTGGCCGTAAAACCACCCTCCCGCCGTCATATATCTGTAATCAATTCCGTACAGGCCTGTGGCACGAAATCCAAAGTCGACATGATCGGTCTGCACCGTGTCGACTTCCCGCTCCACTCGGAAGACGGCCTGGTTCAGGACAATGGAGTTCGGAACAATCCAATAGGACGTCGGCATGTTCGAATTCTTATTCGTGCTCCAGTTATAGGAACCGTTGACCCATCCGTAGGTCCTGATGCGGTTGTCCGTCAGCAAATTCCCGAACTGCCCGCCTTTGAGCGCCTTCTCCAACGGATACTCTTTCGTACTCAAAGGAATCCCTAGTACGGGCACTCCTTGATATTCGGACATCGGAAAGGGCGGCGCATCCCAAGGGGAAGGCAAGGCTCGCCTGGCCGGTTCGGGTGCTGGTTCGCCTGTCGAAGGAGGCGGATTGAATTCATCGATATATGCATTCAGCAGTCTTCTGACAAACCATGGGCGTTCCTCGTTTGATCGGCTGTCTTCTGGCTGATTAATTGTGCTCTGAGTGCTGGCTTCTGCAGACTCGCGTACCTGGAAATCGGGGCTGACCGGCGGCTCGGCCCAAGCGATGGCAGAGAAACTCCACACCACACTTGCCACATACACGTTTCCGACAAACCATTTCCTGATGCCCATGCCCCTGTCCTTTCTTTCGAAACCTGCCCATTCGATTCTGCATGTATCCCCGCTGGCTCTGCTCACTCTATCGAATGTAGTATCAAAGCCGAATTAAACCGGAAGGACAGAGCGTCAAGAATCCGTAAAAACGGCGCTGGTCTAGCCACGTGTCCGACGGAGAGCACCAAGACACTGTTGTGACTTATAGAGGTGGGATCGACTCCGAGGGAGTTAAAAATCTGCCGCATGAAACAGGATGAGATTGAGTAGGAGGTAAATCAGCCCTCATTCCTGTGGCCCATCACTCACTATCACGGGGAACGTCGCTCGAATTGGCGCTCTGCTGGGAGATTGGACTGTCACCATCAGGCTCCATTCTCCGGCCTTACTCAAGTAAAGTTTTGAAGAAAAAATACCGATGTCTGTATTCCGCAAGGGCGTCGTCATGGGGCTGACTGATGGTTCCTTATAGGTCAGAAGCACGTGAAATTCTGATAGGACTTTCTCGGATCCGGCCGCAAGTTCCACGAAGACGATGTTTTCGCCAACTCGCGCAGGACTCGGCACAGTCCAGAGCACGATACCGACACCTCCCGCGGTCTGTTCTTGCTTCTGGTCAGCCTTCACATAGCTTTCACGGTCAGACATGCATGAGACCAGACAACAAGCTAGGGGCAGGACCGTAGCCAGACGAATCGCTGATCCTCTTTTCCAGATTGCAGCCATTAGCCAAACCCCGACTTTCCCATAAGAAAAATACCTGCTGCTCTATTAAAAAGGCATAAAATCTGAGACCAATTCCGTCAAAATGTTGAGAAGTCTGATGGCGAATTTCATTCTTTGGCTATGGAACAGTCAGGCACTCTGCTTTAGTGCAATGCGGTACCTGCATAACGTCGAAGCGCTAAAGAAGAATAGGCTGCGGTGTGGGACGCTATGTTTCTAGCTACGGGGAATCGTAGGTCCACAGAATGGCAGCAATCAGCAAATGCTGAGCTTGCACAAGGCCGGGCACGCCGGGGCTGACTTCCCCCCCTTTGAAAAACCCGCCTTGCGGGCCGGTCGAATCATCGTATCGGTACTCCAGCCTCAGTCTTGCGATGGTGGAGGCAACGGGCAACTTGTATTCGAGCGTGGTCGTGATGGCCTTAATGAATTGTTCCGCTCCAGTCATTCTTCCGTTACGGTCCCAATAAAACTCAGGCCGAATAGACGCCCCCCAGCGGTCGGTAATCTGCCACCACGAATAGATTGCTCCTCCCGTCCAGAAGGTTCTGGGGGACCCGGATTGCTCCGCGGCATTTTCTGTTCCGACGTCGTAGGACATCGCGAGAGTGAGGTGATCACCCTTCCATTGGACGATGCTGTCGGAAAAGAAACGCCAGTACTTCAGATCTGTATTGCTCTGATCGGGACCGTAGTAGAAGTTTTGGGTCAACGTGAGTTGTGAGTTGGGCGTCCAGCTGAATTGGGTTCCATAGCTCGGTGCGTCATTGGGCCGCGAAAGCCAGCTGTACCCGTTGATCACGTATAGTACATGTTTGACGTTCTCACTCAGATAATATTGCGCACTGACGCCCATCATGAAATATGGAGAGTAATCCGGCAGATACGTTCGGGTGTAATTGAAGTTATCCTTGGCGTAGAACGACTCATACCCGATAAAACTATTAAAGATCCCGGCGGTGAGCGTTACGCCGCTGCCGACGGGAGCCAGGTAAGACACGTTGGCGCGGGAAAAGTGCTTGAGCGTGTCTGCGCTGGCTAGTGGACGATCTCGACCCGGAACGTCATTCGGTACTTGGCCGTTCGGATCGTTGCCGCCTTGAACGGCAAGCTCCAGACCCCAACGCGACGATTCATTCACATCCTTCCGCACGTAACCCAGCACCATATTGGGCGTCAGCTCATTCATATTCTGCGTCGTGACCTTGCTGCGCCAGCTGTGATTCTCCGGAAAATTGAAGTCAACGGGATAACTCAGATCCAGATATGCACCATGGCGCCATGACGAATTGAGCCATGAGGGTAAGCTCAGTCCTGTCGAGAGCTCTGGCGGCTGCGATACGGGCGGGGTTGCTTCCTCGGCGACGGCAGGAAGAACTAGAGCCACTATCATCACCAACTGCCACAGACACTCCCAGCAAGCCAGATACACGCTTATCAACGCACGCGTTCTCTTCACTTCAGTCTCTTCTTCTCCCAGAGCCCTTGCTGTGCGACACTATACTTTCTCCCGTGCTTTGAGAAAAGCAGTTGCGTAGATCGTGCGTGCTGCCGATCGGTACCTGGGCTCCGTTCGCAGAACTTTCCATGCCGGGCCGCGATGTCGTCGTTGGAGTCAGGCGTGGCTATCCTGTGGATCTCAGATTTGATTTGGGGAACGATATCCGGGCGGCACCGAAGGATCTCGTTGAGGTGTCAAACACTCTTTGTGTAGAGTATGATGCTTCGCGAGCTGCTTAAGCGGTAATTGTCCGCCGGAAGATAAAAATCGATCTCTATGTCTGATCCGAACGCTCCTCATACCGATAAAATTGTTCGGCACTTCCGGCAGATCCTGCTCTGGCCCGTGCAGCTCATGCCCATCCGCGACGCCGCGCCGATCCAGAAACACTGGGAACTCCTGCAGACGATGGAGCGAGACAATCCCTGGCGGGCGTTGGTGGACGAGTTCACGGGTGACCCGAATCAATTCCAGGAGCGCCATTACAGCGAGTTCGTGACGTTTCTCCCCTACGTTCAGCGGTTCCTCTACGGAGAAGGGAAAGGGAGCGACGTGGACGTCCGTCAGGAATCCTGTATTCGCGTGTTTCGCCGTTGTGATGTCGCCAAGGCGCGGGTGACCTTCCCCGGCCCCCGCACTGTCCCCGTAACCTTTCGTGTGGCGCACGTTGATCTGTATTTTTTCTATGACATTGACGTGGCAATTCTCGTCGTGGAGGTCTATGCCGACGATCTGCCGTTGCCTCAGGCACAGAACGCGCTGTTCCGACTGGGCCGCTGTTATCCCACGTATTGGGAGCCGGACGGGCATGGCGGCCACTGTCCCAAGTTTGTGGAGTGGCTGTCTTCCGAGGACAAGGTGCTCGCGGTATCCGACTACGAGAACCAGGAGAAATATCTCTCCTTCGTCTGCCAGTATCGGTCGCCGAGTCTCGCCTCCCACTGGGAATTCTTGCTTGAACCGCTGGTGCTCCACCATTCTGGGAAGAAGGGCCTCATCCGCTACCGACAGATCGAATACCATCTGATGCCTGTGATGGCTTATCTGGTCATAGACGATCCGGGAGCGTTGACCCGCGCCGAATTCGTGCGGGTAGGATTGGCCAGCGCGCCGGGTGCACCCCATGCCTTGCCCTATTCCGACCGCCATCTGCGCGACTTCGAAGAACGCTACTGTTACGACCGCTACTGGAACGGACCGGGAATCGATCCACCTGGGACGCGTTTCATGTGCACCGGGCGCGTATTCACGATGGTGGGGGATTGCGGTGAGCGTGTGTTCGTAGACCGCAAAACCGACCTCGAACAGTTTCGACACGAATACTTTCTGTTGTTCCTGATCCCGCACTTTCACAAGGCCGCCCTGCTGATGTTGGCGAACCGCCTGGTGGAAGCAACGAACCAACTGGATGTAACCCAGCGGGACTCCGTGCGGCAGTTCCGGCGCGTCATACGTCAGACGCTAGGGGTCTTTCTGCGCTTCACCCATCGCTATTGGTCCCATCAGGTCTCGGATCACGGGCAGGTGAAAGAGCTGTATCGAATGATCAGCGAGCATCTGGGCACGGATCGGCTCTTTGCCGAACTCAGGTCCGAGATCGAAGACATGAGTCAGTATCTCGACAGCGAGGCGCTGCGGCGCCAGGGCGAGACCATGGTGCGCCTGAGCGTCGTGGCCACGATCGGCTTGATCGGTGTCGCGACGACCGGTTTTTGGGGCATGAACTTGTTTGTGGTGACTGAGGAGCCGCCTCTGACACGGTTCGTCTATTTTTTGATCATCCTGACTCTGGCCATCGGCTTGACCTTCTACACGATGTGGAAATCCAGGCGACTATCCGACTTCCTGGAGACGCTCGCTGACGAGCGCCAATCATCGCGAGCAAAGCTTGCAGCATTAGTGAACGTCTGGAAAACAGCCGGGGATCTGGAGCGACAGCGCTAGTATCTTGACCCGAGGCGCGCCGGCATTCCAAACATTTCCACAGCAATCTCTTCTTATTCTTGTCGATTCCGCACTGACGGATGTATTTGCTATCTCACAATCGCTCACGCTGACCCATGGGGGGAAGAAAAAAGAAGGGCTCAGTTGGACGGATTAACCAGCATACACCACATGCGACGGGTGCCGGATTTTTGATCCGCCACCGGTTTGTCGCTGAAAAAAATGACCTGCCTGGCAACGCTGTCGTTTTCTTGATCGGGCGTGGCCGTTCAGTGGATCTCAGATTTGACCGTGGGGAATGGACGTTCAAGCGGCCACGAAGGATCATGCCGAGGTTTCCAACGCCGTTGTCCTGGAGTATGATGGCTCCTGCTTTGGCTGGTGCAAGACCATCAAAGTGTTGCAGCCCATCCGTGAACAGGCAACCAAGCAACATGAGGACTATTTGAGGTAACGTATGCTTCTCCCCGATGCTCTACCGTCTAGATCGACTGTGCAGGGTGTGGTGCCTATGAGCTGGCCTCCCCTGGTCGTCATCGTCGCGCTCTGTATGGGGGCTGTCCTTCTCGTCCTCGGCTGTGCCTCCACAGAAGATCGGCAGCGTACAGCACGCGCAGCTGACTTTAACCAATATCTCGGGCAAGACAAACAAAGCCGGGTCAAACAGGCAGGCCCACCAGCCAGCTGCACCCAGACTGGCGGTGGCGAGCTCTGTGAATGGCACCCCGAGGGGAATACGTTGCGGTACCGCTATGACACCAAAGGGATCGCGCAAAGTTGGGCGTATACGAATCGGCAATCGGGCGTGATGGAACGGGCCGAGGATTCGGCAGCACAGGGGGGCGTGTGGGAGTCATTCACCGGCTGGTTTATGGAGCCGAAGCGCGCTCCTGGAGGCCCTAGTCAGTGATCGCTCTATTCCGCGGTTTGCACAGAAGGTGATGTGCGGCCTAGACAAACAAGAGAAGTTACACTTTTTGCATCCGTCATCATGACCATCCTCGTCGCAGTCGCTGCGGTGATAGGTGGGGGCGTTGGGGTCTGGTGGATTAATCAACCACTTCTTTCATCAGCGCTACCGGAGATCAACACGGCAACGGTGAGTGAGCGGACCACCTTATCTGGAATTGACCAATCGACAGGGGAGAAGATTGTCACTGAACGCCCCGATATTCGAATCGATGATCTCGTAGGGAAAAACATCATCCCCTGAGCAACCACCAACAAGATCAAGGGCCAGGTGGTAGCGAAGCAGAAGTAATTCGTATACAGTGCGCTCCGTGTGGCAACCGCGACGCGGCAACGTTCGAAGAGCCAAGAGACTCGGGCGATGAAGGTCAACCGGCTGATGGTTCTCATGCTTGGCCTGACGATCGTGGCCAGCACCTCGGTCGTGGCCGAGCCAGGCCCAGGCAATCTCAAACAGGGTCAGGCCCTCTACCAGCAGCATTGTCTCCGGTGTCACGGCGCGAGGTTGGATGGGAAAGGGCCAGAGGCGGTGAAACTGAGTGTGAACCCCACCGACTTTCATCAATACCTCTCCCGCGTCAAAGGAGAGCTGGAATTGGAGGTCACGATCCGACGAGGCCGAAAGGCCACCGCGATGCACGAGTGGGACAGCCTCTTAACCGATCAGCAAGTTACAGATCTGATCGCGTACATCCGAAGCGCCGTTCCGCATCTAGAGGTGAACCCCTAAACCTCGCAAGCCCTGCGGGTTGCCTCTAGCTGTTTGACGACAACAAGATGAGCATCTGATGAAAGAGACGTCGCGAGTCCCTTCCGAGAGATGGAACAGAACCTAGACCTGTAGATGGAGCTTGACCATGAACGTTGCACGTATTGGTGTGCTGCTCGTGAGTCTTGGAATACTAATCACTGTGGGGTGTGCGAGTCAGCCCCCCTTCCCCGAATCGTCTTTAACCGGAGGACTGTTTGAGGTCAAGATTGGTGAATCGGTGACGCCTCCGGTGGTTACTGCGAAACGAGGCGATGAAGTGAGGTGGGTCAATATGACGAGCGGCCCGGTCGACATCTTCTTGGTGCAAGCTCAGGATGATCTCATCTCTTGTCAGAAGGGATTTGCCTCAACCGGATGGGGCTATCTGTTTGGATCGCAGGCACACGAGACCATCTTGGTCGCCACGGTTCACCCGAACGACTCCGTCAGCCTTTGCTTCGCCGTCCCCGGGACGTACGACTATACGGTGCGTAGGTATCCGCCCATACCGGGCCTTGCAACCAAGCTCACCGGCACGGTCACGATCCAGTAGTCTCTGCCGCGATCGGTAGGAGGAGTGACCATGTGATAGGGACAGGCCGCCAGGGCTTCAGTTTGCCCTCGGCCTCGCCTTGCTGCTCCTTCCGTCCTCCGCTCCATGCCTGGGCACAGGAAGGCCATGAGATCATCGCCCTGATTGCAGAGCCACGACTTCACGCCAACGTGCGAGACATCGAGCGCCTCCTCGCGAGTATGGAACGGATGCGGACCGAGCCGGTGACGAATGAAGAACTGAAAGAAACGAATACGGGTGGTCGCGCTGACGAGGGAAGAGATCCTGGCCGCGGGCGAAGCATGAACGAACAACTCTGGCTGACGGATACTCAGAGCAGAACCAGACCTACTTTGCAGGTTGTCCGAGCACACACCACATGCGACGGGTGCCGGATTTTTGGTCTGTGACCGGCTCACCGCTGAAGAAGCTGACCTGCCAGGCGACGATGTCGTCTGTCGGATGCGGCGTGGCAGTCCAATAGATTTCGGACTTGATGTTGGAGAAGGGATGACCCGTTGGTAAGGCAGGGTCATGCTGAGATGAATCGATCAAGGTCTTGAGTTCGTCGACCGACGGAGCACGCCAGCCGGTTTTCCCCCCAACCGTTTTCGTCCCGCAGCGGGCCACGGAGGCACCCCACACATCATGGATGCGATCCGGCTCTTGTTCCCAGATGAGACCAGTCTGGTTGTCTTTTACGCCAGCCCCGTCCAGAACCACCGTAAATCGTTCTGGAGCGTCTGCGCCTGCCATGCCCCCGTACCACGCAACACATACGATCCCTGCAGTGAGCCCAAGGGCTCGCGATAAACTTTTCATCGTCGCCCTCCTCGTGAGGAAGATAGACGTATCCTAAGAGAGTCATCCAGACGGCGCAAGCGGCGGCTATTCAAGAAGAGAGCCGGCGGTATTGTCGGATTAAGAGGAGTCCGCCCCAAAGAAATGAGACAAGCATGAGCAGGATACCGAGATTGTAACACAGATGCGCGAGCCGATGATCGTACGGAAGCCAGCCGAGCATGCCCAGAATATTCTCCCAGTCGTGTCCGTCGGTTTCTTTACCCGTCACGCCACCCAACAGCATTAAATCCAGCGCTCGGGCATCGTTGACATATGGGGCGATGTCCATGAAATTTTCCGCCGTCCACCAGAGAGCCACCGAGGCCCCGAACGGATCCCGCGTCTTGAGGAGAAACGTCGCGAGACAAACGAGCGGCATGAGGATTTGGCCAAGAGTCCCGCCAAGAAACATCATGAACCGGCCAAAGGGCATGAAGAGCAGATGGCCAGCTTCATGGAACGGCAAATTGATGAGATGAAGAAACGACTCACCTGTGTAGTTCGTTTCAAGTGGTGTCGTGATGAACTTCCAACCCCACCACAAGAGCAGGAGCAGGACCAGGCCGCGGCCGGCGAAGGTCAGGGCATCATCGGCCTGATCGCACTCGATGAACCATTCTTTCACGAACAGTCTCCACTGCAAATGATTCGAGATCGACGTCCGATGCTGAAGCTGAATGCCCATGTCGACCGGTCGATACTTGGCAAACACGATTCCACATTTCGGGCAGTCCACTGCTCCATCCTGCTGCTCGAACTGACATTTGGGACAAAGAACGGTTGCTGTCGCCGGAGTTGCCATACCTCA
>Ga0187765_10000837_pt1 | contig 11521 bp, 9 predicted proteins | sample 0216_QUI02_MP05__3_FD_133018 | JGI IMG/M metagenome (GOLD analysis project Ga0187765, IMG submission 133018) | Tropical peat soil microbial communities from peatlands in Department of Meta, Colombia - 0216_QUI02_MP05_10_MG | ecosystem: Environmental > Terrestrial > Soil > Wetlands > Peat ...
ACCACATTCCGACCATCTGCCTCTCCCGATTTTGGGCGCAGGCCGGTTGCCTTGCTTCCTATGGCGAGGACGAAGCGCTGCTCTACCGCCAGGCCGCCTCCATCGTCGACAAGATCCTGAAGGGTGCGCGGCCCTCGGATATTCCGGTGCAGCAATCGACAACATTCAAACTATTCGTCAACCGCAAGACGGCGCAGGCGCTTGGTCTCACGATCCCCGCCTCGGTGCTGGCGCTGGCGGACGGGGTGATCGAATGAACGATCGCATTTTCGCGCAAGCAACCTCCACCCATGAAGGAGAAACGCCATGACGCGTCCATTCGAGGGCGTTCGAGTGATCGACGTGACCCATGTGCTCGCGGGACCATTCGCGGCTTATCAACTCGGTGTGCTCGGCGCCGACGTGATCAAGGTCGAACATCCCGACGAACCCGATCAGAGCCGCGGCTCCGGCAGCGACAAGGCGCTCAATCGGGAGAACATGGGCACGGCGTTCTTGACCCAAGCCTCCAACAAACGGTCAATCACCCTCGATCTCAAGCGCCCCGAGGATCGCGAAACCCTGAAGGAGCTGGCGGCGAGCGCCGACGTCTTCGTCGAGAATTATCGCCCTGGCGCGATGGAAGCCCTCGGGCTTGGTTATGAGGCCCTGGCGGCGATCAACCCGCGACTCATCTATGCGTCCTTCTCGGCATTCGGCCAGGAGGGACCTCGCCGCACACAAACCGCTTACGATCACGTGATCCAAGGCACTTCCGGCATCATGGCGATGACCGGCACCAAGGACACGCATCCGGTCAAGCTGGGCACGCCCGCCGTCGACTACGCGACCGGCATGACCGGCGCATTCGCATTGGCCTCGGCGCTCTTCCAGCGCGAGCGCACGGGACGCGGCCAGCGAATCGACATGGCGATGCTGGATGTAGCGATGATCCTCATGAGCTCGCATCTGACGGCTTATCTGCGCAATGGCTGGCATCCCGAACCGCACGGCAACACTAATCCGCACGCCACCAACAGCGCCTACCAAACCAAGGACGGGTTGCTGATGGTGGGCGCGAGCAATCTCCAACAGCAGAAGCGGCTCTGGACCGTGCTGGAGCATCCCGAGATGATCAAGCGGAGCAGCGATGAGCGCGAGGCCGACCGTTCGCGCGAAGCGGCGCTGCTCAGTGAGATTCTGCGAACGCGAACCGCCGCCGAGTGGGAAGTCTTCTTCCAGGCGCGCCACGTGCCGGCGGCGCGCGTGCGCGCCATGGCCGAGGCCGTGGCCGATCCGCAACTTGCGACGCGTGGAGTGATCCACCGGCACAAGGACGCACCTGGCATCAAGGGCGAGTTCGGCGTGCCGCTCGCTGCGTTCAAGTTCGCCCATGGCGGACCGCGCATCGACACGCCGCCGCCGCGTCTGGGCCAGCACAACGAAGAGATCAGAGCCGAGCTGCGTGCAAAGCGGCGATAAATACGCGCCCGAGCAACATTACGGGACAAAGACAAAGAATATGAAGGTCGCGAACACGACCAGGTGAACGAGCCCGTTCAAGATATTGGTCCGACCCGATCCGAATGTGAGAAGACTGAGGAGTAGTGTAAGCTCGAGTAGCAGCGTGTCACGCTCGGAAAGCCCCAGTTCCATCTGGCTGACGAGAATCACGTTGGTGATCGCGACGGCGGGAACCGTGAGGCCGATCGTCGCGAGGGCGGAGCCCAGCGCGATGTTGATGCTCCGCTGCAGCATGTTGCGCAGGGCCGCGCGCACGGCCGTGATGCTTTCGGGCGCCAAAACCACCATGGCGATGATGATGCCGGCGACGGCCGGCGGCGCGCCGACATAGTCGATGCCAACCTCGACGATAACCGCGAATTTTTTCGTCATGAGTATCACCGCGCCCAACGCAACGAGGAGCATTGTCGCGCTGACGGCCACCGCCCTGCCGGATGGATAGTCGTGTACGTCGGAGATTTCTTCCTCGGCTCTGAAGTAGTCCGCATGCCTCGAAGTCTGGATGAAGAGAAAGGTCGCATAGAGGACAACCGTAACGATGCTGACGAAAATGAGCTGCGAGGTCGAGAGGTAGGGTCCGCGCACCGTCTGCGTATAATTGGGCAACACGAGGGTAAGAACCGAAAGCGCGCCAAGCACGCTGAGATAGACGCCCGCACCGGACACCCGGTACTCCTGCTCGCGATGGCGCAGCCCGCCCACCAGCACGCATAGGCCCACCAATCCATTGCAGACGATCATCACGACGGCGAACACGGTATCGCGTACGAGTGCCGGCGAGCTCTTTTGCGCCAAGACAACAGACTCGATCAGGGCAACTTCGATGACGGTGACGGCCAAGGTGAGTACCAGAGTTCCAAAAGGCTCCCCTACACGATGGGCGATCACGTCGGCATGATGCACGGCCGAAAAAATCGCACCGAGCATGATGACGACCATCGCTGTCGAGAGGATTACCGACACCGCAGAAGAAGAGCTGGCAACATCCGCGGCGAGCGGCGCCAGGATCACATAGGCAATCGCCAAGATCGGAAAGACAATCGTCGCTGGTTGCCGTTTCACTGGCGCAGTCATTTTTGACCCGGGTTTCTCCGCTGCTACACGCCCGGAAACAGCTCCATGCCCGCGGCTTCCACCAGCGCGCCGCTCCGCACGAGTGCCCGCGCCTCGGCGATGTCAGGGGCGAAGTGGCGATCGTGATCGAGCATCGGTACGCGCCCCCGCAGCACTGCGCGCACGCGCTCCAGCGCCCCGCTGGACTGCAGACCCCGATGAAAATCGCAACCCTGCGCCGCCGCCAGCAACTCGATCGCTACGACGTTGGCGGCATTTTTCGCCATCGCGAGCAGGCGCCGCGCGCCGTGAGTCGCCATCGAAACGTGATCCTCCTGGTTGGCGGAAGTCGGAATTGAATCGACGCTTGCGGGCGTGGCACGCTGTTTGTTCTCCGCGACCAACGCCGCCGCGGTCACCTGCGGGAGCATGAACCCGGAATTGAGGCCGGGCTTGGGCGTGAGGAACGCCGGCAGGCCCGAGAGATCGGCGTCCACCAGCATGGCAATGCGCCGCTCAGAAAGCGAGCCGATCTCGCAGACCGCGAGTGCCAGCATATCAGCGGCGAATGCGACAGGCTCCGCATGGAAATTGCCGCCGGAGATGACCTCGCCCGGCTCCGGGAAAACCAAGGGGTTGTCGGACACACCGGCCGCCTCGATCGTCAATGTATCGGCCGCTTGCCGCATGACATCAAGGCAGGCACCCATGACTTGCGGCTGGCAGCGCAGGCAATAGGGATCTTGGACGCGGTCATCGTTGGTGAGATGCGAGGCGCGGATCGCGCTTCCCGCCATAAGGGCGCGCAAGGTCTTCGCCACCTCGCGCTGTCCTCGATGTCCTCTCAGATCTTGAATCCGCGGATCGAAGGGAACGTCTGAGCCCTTGGCGGCCTCGGTTGCAAGTGCGCCCGTGACCAACGCCGACTGAAACACGCGCTCGATATCGAACAATCCAGCGAGCGCCAGCGCCGTCGAAACCTGGGTACCGTTGAGAAGAGCCAAGCCCTCCTTTGGGCCCAGGACCAGCGGCGGAAGGTCGGCGCGCGCCAACGCCTCGCTCGCCGCGAGCCGCTCGCCGCCGAGGCGGATTTCCCCCACACCCATTAGTGCTGCCGCCATGTGCGCCAGCGGCGCCAGATCGCCGGACGCACCGACCGATCCCTGTGCGGGGATTACGGGGATGAGGCCAGCCGCAAGCGCCCGCGCGAAGCACTCGATGGTCGACCACGCGACACCGGAAGCGCCGCGCGCCAAGCTCGTTACCTTGAGGGCCAAAACGAGACGCACCACCGCGTCCGGCAATGGCGGTCCGACTCCGGCGGTGTGAGAAAGCACGAGGTTGCGTTGGAGAGCCGCCAGATCATCGCTTTCAATGCGCACCGAGGCGAGACGGCCGAAGCCGGTATTGATGCCGTAGACCGGCGCACCGCGCGCGACGATGGCCGCGATGGTCGCGGCGGCAGCCTCAACTGCGGGGCGCGCGGCAGGGTCCAGCGCCACGGCGGCGCCACGATACACGCGCCGCCAGTCATCGAGCGCGTTCCCTCGGTTTGACAGGGTGATGGGCGTCATTGTGCGCCCCTCCAGACCCGAGCGTGGAGAGGGTTGAAGCCCATGCGGTAGACCAGCTCCGCCGGTTGCTCGATGTTCCAAATCGCGAGGTCGCACTGCTTGCCGAATTCGAGCGTGCCGATCTCACCCAGGCGGCCGAGCGCTCGCGCGGCCTCGCGCGTGACCCCTGCGATCGCCTCCTCGACCGTGAGCCGGAACAAGGTCGCCCCCATGTTCATCGCCAGCAACAGCGAAGTGAGCGGGCTCGATCCGGGATTGCAGTCACTGGCGACCGCGATCCGCGTGCCATGCCGCCTGAGCAGCGCCACGGGCGGCACCTGGGTCTCTCGCAGGAAATAGAAAGCGCCCGGCAACAGCACGGCGACCGTGCCTGCTGCCGCCATCGCCGCTGCTCCCTCCTCGTCCATGTGCTCCAAATGATCCGCCGAGAGCGCGCGGTGCCGGGCCGCAAGCAACGCGCCGCCGATATTGGAATGCTGGTCCGCATGCAGCTTCACGGGAAGGCCGAGGTGGCGCGCCGCCGTGAAGACACGCGCGACTTGCGCGGGCGAAAACGCGAAGGTCTCGCAAAAAGCGTCGACCGCGTCGGCGAGGCCCGCATGTGCGATCTTCGGCAGCGCGTCGTCGCAGACGAATGAAATATATCCATCGCCTTCGCCGCGAAATTCCGGCGGCAGCGCGTGGGCCCCCAGATAGCTGGTGACGATCGCGACCGGTCGCTCACGGCCGAGGCGGCGCGCCGCGTGCAGCATACGCGCTTCGGTCTCGAGATCGAGACCATAGCCCGACTTGACCTCGACGGTGGTGGCGCCTTCGGCAATAAGGGCGTCGAGACGCGGCAACGCACCCTCCACCAGCGATGCTTCACTGGCATTGCGCGTCGCGCGCATGGTCGAGACGATGCCGCCTCCGGCCTCTGCAATCTCGGCATAGGTGGCGCCGCCGAGCCGCAGCTCGAAATCCCTCAAGCGATCGCCGCCATAGACGAGGTGCGTGTGGCAGTCGATGAGACCGGGCGTGATCCAACGGCCCTCGCAATTGATTTCCCGCGCCCCGGGCGCCGCCGGCAGATCACGCATCGATCCCACAAAGGCGATACGACCGTTGGCGGCCGCGACAGCGCCTCCCTCAATTGCACCCAATCCAGGCTCGTCCGGCGCTAGCGTCGCCACGCGCGCATTGGTCCAAATCGTTTCGAAAACCATGGGCAGCGCTCTTCTTGCTTTGGGGTAGGGATAACGAGGATGCTGCGAAAGGGCAAAGCATGCAAAATTTCGAGCGGGGACGCCACCCCTCGCCTATTGGTCAATTGAGATGGATCAAAGCGAACCCAACCCTGGATGCCAAACTTCTGATAGCCTGACTCGAGGAGGCGTCACTTGCGTAAGATACTCGCGGCGACGGACGGCTCCGAGCCGTCATTCAAGGCCGTCGATTTTGCGGCTGGGCTCGCGGCGGAAACGGGCGCCGAGCTCATCATTCTGACCGTGACCGAGCCGATCGCCTTTTCGGACGAAGCGCTGGCCGCCTACGCCCATGCCGAGCATCTCTCGACTACCTGGGGCGACCTTTCCGAGGCCGGCGCGAAGGAGGTGCTGTTCCAGGCAGAGCAGCGCGCGGCAACGCGCGAGGGATTGCGCTTTCATACGGAATGGCGGACAGGGCAACCCACCGAGGAGATCGTGCGCTTCGCCTGGGAGAATGAATGCGATTTGCTTGTAGTCGGACATGTGGGCCGCGGGCGGCTCGCCGGCGTCATGCTGGGTAGCGTCGCCTTCAAGCTGTTGTCGCTTGCACCCTGCCCGGTCACTGTCGTGGGCTCGCCGCCGCAGCGCTGACCCCGCCACGCGAGCGTGGCCTCGCAACGATCGGGCGTCGCGCTTATCCTCGCCCCCCGGCTCGGTCGTTTCCAATCGGGAGGGCGCAGGCATGCGGCAGGCCCCATTCATCGGCGATCTCGACGTTAAACGGGCGCGGCTTCGGCGCAGCCGGGCCGGTGCCACGGCGATGCTTGTCGTCGCGGTGCTCGTCTTCCTTGGGGCACGATTGTTCCTCGAACCATCGTTCGGCGTCCGGCTTCTGAGCGCCGCCGCCGAGGCCGCGATGGTCGGCGGATTGGCGGATTGGTTCGCGGTGACCGCCCTCTTTCGCCGGCCGCTCGGTTTGCCTTTCCCGCATACTGCGCTCATTCCCGTTCACAAGAACGAGATCGGCCGCTCGCTCGGTAATTTCGTGCGCGATCAATTCCTCGACCCGGAGCTGTTGCGTGAGCGACTTGGACGGGAGAACCGCGCCGCGCAGATCGCGCGATGGCTCGACACACCGGGCGCCGCCGCCTTCTTCGCCGAACGGCTTGTGGCGATCGTGCCGATCATGGTCGACAGCGTCGGGGACGAGCGGCTACTTCGTTTCTGGCGCGAGGTCGCACAGGACAGCCTCAGGCGCATCAACCTCGGGCCAGCGCTCGATGCGGTCGTCGAGGCCTTGGTGCGCGGGGGCCAGCACATGGAGATCGTCGATGCTCTGGCCGTCGCCATGAAACGCACGCTCGGAGGACTTAAGGAACCGATCGTCGCCAAGGTCGGCGAGCGCACCGGGCGGTTCTTCCCGGCCTACTTCGACCGCAAAATCGGCGAGGGGATTCTGGAAGGTGTCGAGAAATGGCTCGATGCCGTTCGCACCGAAGGGAGCGACGAGCGGCTCCGCGTGGCGCGGTGGATCGAAACCGCGATAGACGATTTTCGCGGCTCGCCAGACTTTGCGCGGCGCGCAACCGACATGCAGGCGATGCTGCTTGCGCATCCGGCGGTGCAGCACTCGCTAGGCGCGATCTGGGCCGAGATCAAGGCGGGATTGACCGCGGATGCGCGGTCGGCCGAGCCGCGGCTCGCCGTGATCGGCGGCGAGCTGGTTCGCACGATTGGACGGCTGCTGCAGCAATCGCCGGCGATGCAAGATTATCTCAACGCCGCCATCGAGCGGTTGCTGGTGGATTACATCGCGCCTTGGCGCATCGCCATAGGCGACTACATTGCCGACGTTGTCGCGGGCTGGAACGGTCCCGAGATCGCGGCGGTTCTCGAGGCCCAAGTAGGGCGCGACCTGCAATTCATCCGCGTCAACGGCACATTGGTCGGCGCCCTTATCGGCTGTGCCTTATTCCTGCTGGGGGCGGCATTGCCGCAACTCATTTTGCCGGTAGGGTGAGATCGCCGAAGCCGCTGCGACCTCATTTTTTGTCGGGGTTGAACTCCTTCCACGGGTCCTTGACCATGGGAATGGTCTCGAATTCCACGTTGGCGAGATGGCCGTCCACCTTCTCGACGCGTCGGATATAGACGTTCTGCACGATGTCGCGGGTCGCGGGGTCGATCTCGATCGGGCCACGCGGGCTATCGGGGTCCTTCCAGCTCTTGAGGATCGCCATCGCCTGATCGCCGTCGAACTTCCCGCCGGTCGCCTTGATCACCGCGAAGATAGCGGCCATGCCGTCCCAACCACCGACGGCATAGACACTGGCCAGCGCTTTGCCGTCGTATTCCTTCTCCCAAGCCGCGAGGAACGCCTGGTTCTGCGGCCGTTGCGCGGCCGCCGAATAGGTTCCGGCGGTGACGACGCCGAGCGGTACGTCTCCCATGTTGGGCAGCTCGTCATCGGGAACAATGTCCTGGGGGCCCACTAGATGAATTCCTGAATTCTGCAGCCCCAGATCGTCCCACGCCTTGATGAAGGCGGTCGCTTCCTTGGCCGCCGGAACGAATACGAACACGACATCGGGATGGGCATCCTTCACGCGCTGGACGAATGGCGTGTAATCGGTGGTGGCCGGCGGAAACCGCACCGATCCCAGCATCTCGCCGCCCCCATCGGTAAATCCCTTGGTAAACGCGGCCTCGCCATCGTGGCCCGGAATGAAGTCGCTGACGGCGGTATAGCCCTGCTTCCATCCCTGTCGCGCCGCCCACTTTCCCATCGGGTAGCCTTCTTGCCAGATGGTGAAGGAGACGCGCGCCACATAGGGAGAAATGCGGGGGATCGCAGCCCCGGCGGCATTCATAAGGACCAGCGGGATCTTTGCCTCGGCAGTCAGCGGTGCGATCGCAGCCGCGATCGGCGAGGCAACGACCCCCGCCAGCAGCTGCACGTGCTCGCGGGTGATCAATTCCTGCGCTAACCGCTTGCCGGTATCGGGGCTGCTGCTGGTGTCGTCGCGCCTGATCAGCTCCACCGAAACGCCCTGCGGCAGCTCGCTCTCATGCGTCTTGATGTAGAGGCTTGCCCCCTTGTCCATGGAATCGCCGATCTGCGCAAGAAAGCCAGTGTAGCTGGTAATGAAGCCGATCTTGACGGTGTCCGCCCGTGCAGCACACGCCATCGCTAGCGCCGCCGTGGTCGCAAACCCAAGAAAAGCCAGCCGCGCTCTGGTCCTCCGAGCCATCACTGCCCCCGCTCCCGTCATTGTTACTAGCAAGATGCCCTGCCAGGGCGACAATGGAAAGATCGATGCTATCAAAGTCCATGCGACGGGACGCTGAGCACGGGGTCGCGCAATTCAGGGGTGCAACCTATGGCCGACGAAGTGGTCGAACCGAAGCGCTTGGTGTTTCCGGGACTGGCCGGGCTTTACGAGAAAATCTCGCCATACAGCTATGCTCTCATGCGATTTTCCACCGGCGCAGTGCTGGTGCCGCACGGAATCGTGAAAATTCTTCAAGTGCCGCCGGAAAAATTTGCGGAGAATTTGACTGCACACGGCTTTCCAATGCCGCTGCTACTGACTTATCTCGTTTATTTCACGGAATCGGTAGCGGCAGCGTGCATGGCGATCGGTCTTTTTACCCGCATCGCCGCGGCGATGGTTTGGTTGCAGATGTCGGTCATCATCGTCGTGTTCCAGTGGCAATACGGCTATTTCTGGACCAACCGCGGCATCGAATTTGCGCTGCTGTGGTGGCTGTTGTGCATTGCGATCTTTTTCCGCGGCGGAGAGCGTTGTTCGATCGACCGAATGATCGGTCGAGAAATCTAAGCGCGGTATTAGGCGGCCCGAGCACGTGGCGTCTCGGGGTAGCTCCCAAAGCGCAATCCTATCTAGCGGCTATACCGGGCCACGATGCTGGTCTCGGCAAGGTTATGGCCGCGGATCGCCTCAAGAAACGCGTCTCGCGTGAGCCCGGGCTGCAGAGCGTTTGGCTCGAGGTCGAGCGCATAGACCCCGATCACATAATGATGCGGGCTGTCCCCCACCGGGGGACAAGGTCCACGATAGATCATGCTGGCGCCGTTGTTGCCGGCGATGAATTTCTTCGCGGGGGCGCTTCCCTCTCCTTCCGCAAGAGCCGTGACGGAGGGCGCAATTCCGTACGCGATCCAGTGCACGGACCCAAGCCCCTTACCGCCGTCGGGATCGATCATCACCACGGCGAAGCTCCGCGTTCCCGCGGGCGCATCCGACCATGCAAGCGGCGGCGAAACATTCTCACCGCCGCAATTATTGGCGCTGTTGGCGTTCTTTGCGGTCAACAGACCGTCTTCGTCGAAGGCGGATGAAGACACGGCGAATGATTGTTGTGCGTCGGCCGGCAGCGTTCGCAGCGTCACGATGGCCGCGAAAGCCAGGAAGACTGGCACACCCGAACGGAAGACGCGCATGCAGTGAAATCCTGGGGGCCTCGAAGGCACGAGCATAGCCTCAGCTCGCGTGAACTCTCATCACCTGCGCGTGAGGGGCCTTTCAGCACCGTTGGGGGGTGCCGGCATCGGCACCGAACTTCAGTACAGCGCGCCCCCTTGCATCGCCAAATGCTCGGCTACGGGGCCGAGAGCGAGTCCGGGGAGGAAGGTTAGTCCCCCCACGATTACGATGGTTGCAATGAGTAACGCCACGAAAAGAGTGCCGTGAGTCGGCAGCGTCCCTGCGGAAACCGGCACTCGGCGCTTTGCCGCCAATGTGCCGGCGATCGAAAGCACCGGCACAATCACGAAGAACCGCCCGGCAAACATCGCGAGCGCCAGGGTGAGATTGTAGAAGAGGGTATTGCTCGTAAGTCCAGCGAATGCACTGCCGTTGGTCGCGGTGGCGGAGGTGTAGCCGTAGAGAATCTCGGAGAACCCGTGGGGACCCGAATTGCCGAGACCGGCAAGCCCGGCCGGCAGCACGCACGCAACCGCGGTTAGGCCGAGGATGAAGGCCGGCACGCAGAGCAGTGCCAGCATCGCCATCTTGACTTCGTTGGCTTCTATCTTCTTGCCGATGTACTCGGGCGTGCGCCCAATCATCAACCCGGCAGCGAACACCGCGACGATCACGAGCAGCAGCATGCCGAAAAGCCCCGAGCCCGGGCCGCCCACGATCACCTCGTCCACCATCATGTTAGCCATCAGCACCAGGCCAGAGAGCGGCATGAAGCTGTCGTGCATGGAATCGACGGCACCATCGGAAGATGCCGTGGACGCGCCGGCAAACAGCGACGATTGCGCGATGCCGAAGCGAACCTCCTTCCCCTCCATGTTGCCGCCGGACTGAGCAGCACTCGCGCGCTGGTCCACGCCCAGCGAGGTCATTGCCCCGCTCGAACTCGCCTCGCTTCCATAGATCACGGACACGCCCACGAGAAACAGCACGGCCATGGCGGCCAACAATGCCCAGCCCTGGCGTTGGTCGCCAACCATCCGGCCAAAGGTATTGGTGAGCGCGCCCCCCAAGAGGAAGATCAGGATCATCTCGACCAGACCGGCGAGCGCATTCGGGTTCTCGAACGGATGCGCCGAGTTCACATTGAAAAATCCGCCACCGTCGCCGCCCAACAGTTTGATTGCTTCCTGCGATGCCACGGGGCCGCGCGCGAGCAACTGGGGCGCGCCTTCCAAAGTCGTCGCGCTCGCAAAGGGATCGAGCGTTTGCGGCACCCCTTGCCAGACCAGGAAAATCGCCGCGGCGACACAGATGGGCAACAGCACGTAGAGCGTGATCCGGGTCAGGTCGACCCAGAAATTGCCGATCGTGCGCGCCGAGCCGCGAGCGATGCCACGCATCAGGGCAACCGCAACAGCAACGCCGGCTGCGCATGAGAGGAACGACTGCACGGTAATCCCGATCATCTGCGCCAGGTTCGCGAGCGTGGTCTCGCCACCATAGGACTGCCAGCTCGTATTGGTGGCGAAGCTGACGGCGGTGTTGAGCGCCAGATCCGGCGCAACCGCACCGAAATTTTGCCAATTGAGGGGAAGCGCCGCTTGCAGGCGCAGCAGCACAAAAAGCGCGACGATGCCCACGAAATGGAACAGGAGCAGCGATAGCGCGTACTCGCGCCAGCTCTGCTCCCTCGACTGATCGACGCCGGCCAGGCGGTAGAAGCCACCCTCGATGATGGCGAGCGGCCGCCACACGC
>Ga0187765_10000838_pt1 | contig 11511 bp, 10 predicted proteins | sample 0216_QUI02_MP05__3_FD_133018 | JGI IMG/M metagenome (GOLD analysis project Ga0187765, IMG submission 133018) | Tropical peat soil microbial communities from peatlands in Department of Meta, Colombia - 0216_QUI02_MP05_10_MG | ecosystem: Environmental > Terrestrial > Soil > Wetlands > Peat ...
GCCTGGTAGGTTTGCCGGTATATCGAGACCTCGTTGATGGCGCGATACTCGTGCCGGTCGCCATTGATGTCGACGGCGTGCATCAGCAACGGATGGATCAGCGTCGCCTCCGCGGCGCGCAGCCGTTCCTTGCCGTCGATCAGGATGCGGAGCCGGGCGGCCTGGTAGCTCTGGCGGAAGAGGGAAACCTCGTTGATGGCGTGATATTCATGCTTGCCGCCGCTGACATCGCGGGCGCGCATGACCAGCGGGTGAATCACGGTAATGGTTGCCGCGTTCAGCCGCTCGCGCAATTTCTTTTCGTGGAAATCGTTCATCAGGAAGCCGACGGTGCCGCGGTGCATGCCGTAGATTGGCTTGCCGGACTGCATGAACTTGTGCAGGGTCTGCAGCATGAGTCCGTCACCGCCGAGCGCGACCACAACGTCGGCCTTGGCGGGGGTGAAATAGCCGTAGTGCTTGACGAGCCGGTCGCGCGCTTTCTGTGCCTCAGGAATAGGGCTCGCCACGAAGGCGATGTGCTCGTAGCGGTGCGTGGCTCGGCTCATGGCGCGTTCCAACGAATTCGGGCGCGCTCAATACACCATCGGGGTTAAGAACCATGGAACGCGCGGTGTTCGTTTACACAACCTACCCGTCCATTGTCGAGGCAGAGCAGGCCGGCCGTACGATCGTGGAAAAGCGGCTGGCCGCGTGCGTTAACATTCTGCCGGGCATGGTTTCGCACTATTGGTGGGAGGGAAAGGTCGAGCGCGGTGAGGAAGTGGTGATGATCGCCAAGACGCGCGCGTCGCTCGCACAGGAGGCCGGACGGGCGATCAAGCAGATGCACTCCTATACGACGCCGGCGATCATGGTGCTGCCACTCGAGAGCGTCGAACAGACCTACCTCAATTGGCTGATGGCCGAGACCGACAAAGCGAAAACTGGCTGACGCGCGGTTCGGAGCGCCGGTCTGCATCGCGCGGATGAACGGCCGCTGAACGGCGCTATAGAGCCCGGTTCATCTAGCTGAATTTGCACTGTCGGCGGACTTCAGGGCGAGTTCAGCGCGCCGCGTGCATGCTGTCGTCACGATCGGCACGGAGTCGATCCACCTTTCACCAGCGGTATTCGGAAAAGCCGAACCGCAAATCGAGGACCAGGATCATGTTCAGGAAAATTGCAGTCGCGCTGCTCGCCTCCACCCTGTTGGCGGCGCCGGCGTTCGCACAAGGCACTGCTGTCGCGCCGAAGACGCCCGCGACTCATTCTGCAGTGCATTCAGGCCATGACGCCATGGCCAAAGTGACGAAGGCCAAAAAGGTCAGCAAGCACAAGGTCAAGAAGGCCAAGGTCAGTCACGTCAGGCACATCAATCACGTCAAACATGCCAAACATGCGACGGTCCGCCACATGGCCCGCGCAAACTGGAAGCAAGCGACGCCTACGAATAATTTCTAACAAGGATGGCTCCACGCGAGCTTCAGCGTCGCGAGGCCGGCCGTGAGGCCGGCCTCTGGCGTTTCTAGGTTTTTTGACCCTGCTTCGCGGCAATCTTGACTCCGTTAACGATATCGGTTTTGCATTTGCGTTGCACTGGTTCCTCGGCGCAAGCCGGGGAGGCAAGAGGGAACACGGTTGCTGCTGTTGGTCGTCATGCCGATCGCAGCTAATCCGTGGCTGATCCCGCAACTGTGAGCGGCGAGTCCGCGTCCGAAAAAGGCCACTGGGAAACTGGGAAGGCCGGACGCCTCCGACAACGACCCGCAAGCCAGGAGACCTGCCAGCGCAGTCACCCAACCGGTGGGCGGGAGCACCACACGGAGCGGCGTTCGCAGCGGTGACATCAGTCCGATGCGGGGGCCGTGCGGGATTTTTCCCACGACTTTCGAAGACGTAATGCGTCGCAAGGTGGCAGTGCGTCTGTGCGTCCTTCGCAGCGGGAACGGTTCACCCCAATGCGCGCGTAGTATCGCGCGCAAGCGAAGGAGTGCGTCATGTTTTCGTCTGCACGTGCGTTTTTCGCCGCGCTGGCGGCGAGTTGTTTGCTCTCGACCGCGCAAGCCCAGGACAACCAGCGCATCCTCCCCACCATCGACGTTACATCAAGCCGTATCGACCAGGGCATCCCCGGCGCCTCGACGATCGTCATCACCGCCGAGGAGATCGCGCGGTCGCCAGGCGAATCCCTGCAGGCGATCATTTCGCGCGCGGCCGGCGTGCAAACCTGGAGCACGTTTGGGGCGGTGAACGGCACGGGCACGATCATCGACATGCGCGGATTCGGCGCGGCGGCGGCATCCAATACGCTCGTGCTGATAAACGGCCGCCGGCTCACCGACATCGATCTGGGCGGCGTGGATTTCTCCGCCATTCCGCGCGACAGCATCGAGCGGATCGAGATCACCCGCGGCAACAGCGGCGCGGTGCTCTACGGCGACGGCGCGGTCGGCGGCACGATCAACGTCGTGACCAAGTCGGGCGTGAATATTCCGCCTTCGGTGAAGGCGGAGGGCGGTTTTGGCGCGTTCAAATGGCGCGAGGGCAATGTGTCGGCCAACGGCGCCCATGGGCCTTTCGCCGTGGCGATTTTCGGCAATGCGATCGATTCCGACGGCTATCGCGTCAACAACGCGCTGAAGCAGCGCAACATCGTCGGCGACTTCCGCTATACCGGCGACCAAGGCACCTACTACGCAAACGTCTCGGTCGACGACCAGAAACTCGGGCTGCCGGGGGCGCGGCATGTCACGCTGACCAGCAGCGAATTGGATACGGACCGCCAAGGCGCCACGACGCCGACCGCCTTCGCCAACAAGCAAGGCATCAATGCCACGTTCGGCGTCACGCGGCAGATCAACAATTGGTTCGAACTCATCGTCGATGGCGGCGTGCGCAACAAGAAACAGCAGGTGTTTTCGTCGCTGTCGGGTTTCGATACGTCGGACGATCGCGAACTGACCACAATTTCCTTCACGCCACGCTTTGTTGCCACCAACGACTTCATCGGCATGCCGGCGAAGGCGATCGGCGGAATCGACTATTACGACGCGTCGCTGCGCGTAAACCGCGGCGCAATGCTGAGCGATCCGCCGATTCATGCCTACACCCTCAAGCAACGTTCGATCGGGGGCTACATACAACAGACCGTCTATCCAGTGCCTTCGACCGACATTTCGTTCGGCGCGCGGCTGCAGCAGACGTCGGTTTCGGCGCGCGACACTTTCGATCCCAATGCGCCGGGCGCCTTCATCTTCGACGCGCAGGGAACGCCGCTCGACACCACCGACGTGCAGCATGCGTTGCATTTCGGCGTCGAGCACAGGTTCAACGGCCATTTCGCCATGTTCGGCCGGCTCGCGCGCAGCTTTCGCACGCCCAACGTGGACGAGCGCATCGGCGTTGCGGTGTTTCCGGTCGATTTCAACCTGAAATCGCAGACGTCGCGGGATTCCGAAATCGGCGGCCGTTGGCACTTCGGTCCGCTCGATTTTCAAACCAGTGTCTACGACATGTGGCTGAAGGATGAGATCCACTTTCTTCCGACGGTGTTCGCCAACATAAATCTCGATCCGACCCATCGCTACGGCAGCGAGAGCAGCGCGACGCTGCGGGTCAGCGATAGTCTCACGCTGAAGGTAGGGCTCGCCTATACGCGCGCGCTGTTCAGCGATGGGCCGTTCAAAGGCCACGACGTGCCGCTAGTTTCGCGCTGGACTGCGAATGCCGGCGTTTCATGGAACGTGTGGCGCAAATACGTCGTGATGGATGCGGTGGTGCGCTATGTCGGCACGCGGCGCATGGACAACGATCAGGCGAATTTCCAGCCGCTCATTTCGGCGTTTGCGACCGTCGACATGCGGCTCGGCGGGGAAGTCGACCGGATGTTCTGGTCGGTGGCCGTGCAAAATTTGTTTAACGAAAAATATTTCGACTATGCGGTCGCGAGCACGTCGACATTCGGCACCTATAATGCTTATCCGCAGCCGGGCGTATCATATGTGGCGCGGCTCGGCATGAAGCTGCCGTAGGACCAGAGGTTCGCGCTCCACAAAGAATTTTTTCATCTGTCTCCCCGTACAATCGCACAGATCGACTTCAATACAATTTGAACGATCGTGTTAAAGGGAGGCTATGGATGTTTGTCGTGCGCACAGTTGCGGTGTTAGCGCTGGTTGCAGGCTTGGTCGGCGCGGCACGCGCCGACGATATTTCGGAAGCGATCGACGCAGCACGCAAGTCCTATCAAACCGGCGATCTGACGGGCGCGAAACAGTCGCTCGATCTGGCGTCGCAGCTTGTCGGACAGAAGAACGCCGAAGGTTTCGCCGCGCTGCTTCCGGAGCCGCTGGCGGGTTGGAAGGCGGAGCAGGCGCAGACCACGTCGGTCGGCGCGGTGATGTTCGGCGCCTCGATTGCGAGCCGCAACTATTCCAACGCCAAAGGCGACACCGTCGAAGTGCAGATCACCGGCGACTCCGCCATGGTGATGCAGTTCGCGATGCTGCTGAACAATCCGCAGGTCGCGGGCGCCATGGGCAAGCTCGTGCGCGTAGGCAGCCAGCGCGCGATTCAGACCAGCGAGGGCGACGTGAACATGGTGATCGCCAACAAGTTCCTTATCACCGTGCATGGTTCGGCTCAGGCCAGCGACAAAGTCGCCTACGCGCAAGCGGTGGACATCCTCAAGCTGACAAAGATGTGAGCCGTTTCAGGCGCGACGGATTCGGCCGGTCGCGGGCGCGGGCGCGCTTTTTTGCGGATCCTCGATCGGCGGGGCGCGCTTGATGTTGAGGCGGCGCATCTCGGCTTCGTCGAAATCGTCGTCGGTCTTGAAACCGGCGGCACGGATGCCGGCGATGGCGCAAAGGTCGTCGACCTCGTTGGTGTCGCCCGTGACGCCGATGGCGCCAACTACTTCACCGGAGGCGTCGCGGATCAGTTGACCGCCGCCTTCGAGGAACATCGGGCCGTCGGCGAGCGCGTTGAACGATTCCATGAACAGCGGCTTGTCTTTGGCCTTCTGCAGCACCAGTCGCGACTGGCGGCCGAGCGCGAGCGAGGCATAGGCCTTGCCGTAAGAAACCTCGAAACGCAGCAGCGAGGCGCCGTCCTGCTTGAGCACGGCTTTGACGCGGCCGCCGGCGTCGAGCAGCACGGCGGTGAGCGGATAGGCGTTGCGGCGCGCCGCTTCAGCGAACGTTTCGTTGATGATTGTCAGGGCCTCGTCGAGCTTGATGGCGCGCATTCGGGTTCTCCTTGCGAAGGGCAGTATAGCCGGTCAGAAGGCGAAGCGGTCACGTAAATTGCGGCGATCGGCAACGATGCGGGCGACGGTTGCGCGTTCGGCGTCGTCCGCGATCAGCGTGTCGATGAGGTCGAGCTGGTTCATGGCGACCAGTTGCAGGATTTCGTTGCGCACGCCGCCGGCGGCGTTGCGCGGCAGCGCGTCGACGATCTGCAGCCGCTCGGGCGCCTTGGCGGAGCCGATCGCGCTGACGATGAAATCGCGCGCCGCGTCCTCCGACAGTCCGGGCGCCTCGACGAAGGCATAAAGGCCGGTACCGGCGCGGCGGTCGGGGTAGGCGACCACGGCTGCGTCGCGCACCTGCGGATGCTTCTTGATGCTGGTTGCTATCGAGGGTGCATCGTAGACGAGGCGCGGGCCGCCGCCTTCGCGGTCGGTGAAATGCAGCAGGCCGCGGGTGACGAGGTAATAGATTTTCTTGCCGGTTGCCATCCAGATGCGCGTCGGCCAGCTTTTGCGCGCGAGCACGCGGCGTTCGGACGGCGTCAGCGCGTCGGGTGCGTAGCGGCGCTTGTGCTTGAGCAGGTGGCGTAAATCTTCGTAGGCGGCGACGCGAAAGAGCAGACCGCGATGCCGAAACCACATCGCGAGCTGGAAATCGGTGAGATAGGCGCGGCCGTCGGCGCCGCGCAGCCAGTTCTGCTCCTTGGCAAGGTCGTTGTGGCAGATGCCGGCGCGGTGCAATTTGTGCAAGGCGATTTTGGCGCTGCGGAAATAGTTACGATCGCCCTGCGGCTTGGCGATGTGCAGCGCGACGCCGTCGATCCAGCTGCGCACGAGCGACCGTCGGCCTGCGAACAGCAGCCTGGGCGCGATGCCAAGCTCGCCGGCGCGCGCAAGCGCGTTGCGCTCGCGCGCAAACAGCAGCCATGCGAGCGGAAACATCCAACCTGATACGCCGTCAATGCGACGCAGCACGGCCGCGACCTCGCCGTTTGGCGTGATGAAGCGGCCGCGCTCGACGGTGCTGAACACGTCGCGCTTGAGCACGACCCCGCTTTGCCATCTATCGGCAATCTCGGACGGCGGCTTGTTTCGGCTTTCCTCGGCCATGTGCGGGTTTTGCATGCTATTTTGCTTGCGGCGATGCTATTTATAGCGGACCGCGCACAAGTATGGCGCGGAATCTGGTATTGTCCTCCGAGCGTCAGAGGGATGCACTTCAGTATAATTGATGCGTCGCCGGACTCGATACCGAAAGCGGTTCGTATTGCTGGTATGGGCAAAGATCGATGCCGATGTTTGCGCGCACATCTATAATTTCCTGATGCTGGATAAAAATGCCAAAGTAAATTGGTTTTCCGGCGTGGGCTCCCTGCAAGCAGACAAGCCAAGCCCAACCGTGAAGGCTGTTCATCCGCCGCGCACCGGAGATGGCAAATGGTTGATATTTTTCTGGATCTATAATGTGCTGCCGTCGCCCAAGAGCTGCTCTTATCATCTCCTTGTATGGCGGTAGTGAATCGTCAGACGGATCGGCGGGTTTTGTTAAATCAATTTGTTCCGTACAAGCAGCGAGACAACTGAAACTTGCCAAGACACTGGCGAGTAATACGACGGAAGCCTTGTTTTTCATTCCTACGCTCGAATATCGCACGCCCTTGTAACATAGGGGGCACGAGGGGCCGTTCACCAATCGGCTCGCATATTTATTTCTTAAATCCGACCGCGCACCAATACGGTGGGGACTCCGAAAAACTGATGTCTCCCAAGCCTGCGTGCGTCATCGCAGCCTCGATCTGACGTTTGGTCATCCGGTGCTCCAATCGCGTGCCAAAGCGATCGAGCGCGTCGTTGCGCATGCTGTAGAAGCTGCGCCAGCGATAAGCGCTGAGCGGCCAGTGGTCGACAGTACAGCCGAGCCGCTCGCCAATGCGTGCCGTCCGCGCGAGCGGCCAATAGACCAAAGCCGCGATCAGGTCCGTGATCAGCGATTTCAGGCGAAAGGGCATTTTCGAGAGCGCGCGGCGCAAGAGGTCGCTCACCCGCCACAGAAGGCGAAACCATGCGGGGCGATTGTCGAAGGCGTAGTAGATGTAGATCAGCATCGGCGCTCGCGGCTTCAGTTTCTGCACGCACGCAGCGAGCCCGGCTTGCGGATCGGGCAGGTGATGGAGCACGCCGAGGCTATAGGCGAAATCCACACTGGTGTTCGGCAAGGGCGCGGTGTCGAGGGGCGCTTGGTGGAAGGAGACATTGCCTAAGGCGGAAAGAGCCTTTCTCGCCACTGCCAAAGCGTCGACGCTGGCGTCGACGCAATGGATGTGACCGACGCGCGGCGCCACCAAGGCGGCCCATCGACCGCTGCCGCAGCCGAAGTCGACGCCAATTGCGTCGCGCGGCAGACTCTCCCAGGGGAAAATCGCGAAATATTCGGCGAAGGAACGCGCCAGTTCCGCATCGGCCATACCGCTTTGATCGAAGCGTTGCCACTCCCGCCCGAAGTCGCGCACGGTGGCGGTGTCGATGTTGTCGGCGTTACGAGACATGGATCTCAAATATATCCAATTAGCTTTACGCATGCCGTTGGTTATCGAAATTCGATGACTTGCGGGGCCGCAGTGTGGTCCTAACCGGGTCTATGATGGGACGAATCGGCGCCATAATCCGGGTAGGAGCTGGTGTATAGACTCGGGCCAATCTCGACGACCGCATGCGCTATTTTATATAATAATATCAAAATATTATAGCGTTCATCATGTGAACGAATAGCCTTGACGTTCAGGCCATGAACGTCCTATCAATGAGGCTGAAAACCAGCCTTGGGACGGGTCGGAGATCGGCTAATGGCCAATGTGCCGCGGGAAGACGACGCCGAGCATTCCCGCATCATGCTGGGTCTCCTGGAATCGGTCGAGCGGAACGGTGCGCAGACGCAGCGCCATCTCGCGTCCGAGCTCGGAATAGCGCTGGGTCTCGTCAACGCCTACCTCAAACGCTGCGTCAAGAAGGGCCTGGTCAAGGTCAGCGAGGCGCCGGTGCGGCGCTACGCCTATTATCTGACGCCCAAGGGCTTCGCCGAGAAATCGCGGCTCACGATCGACTACCTGAGCTATTCGTTTTCATTTTTTCGGCAGGCGCGATCGGACTGCGCCGAAGTGCTGGCGGCTGCGAAGGGGCGAGGCTGGAACCGCATCGTCCTGATCGGAAAATCCGATCTTGCGGAAATCGCCCGCCTCTGCGCAATCGAGATCGGCATCGAAATTGTCGCGGTCGTGGAACCGCAGACGGCCAATTCCTCGGTTGAGATGTTCGTCGGCGTACCGGTTTCGTCTTCGCTGGATGCGATTTCGGCTGAATTCGACGGCGCGGTCATCACGGATCTGAGAGCCACGAATGAAATGTTCGAGGCTGCGGTTGCGCACCTCGGACGGGAACGCGTGCTTGCGCCGTCGCTGCTGGGCGTGCGCAGCAACGCACACGAAGAGGTCGCGCCATGAACGCGACCGATCAGCGTTGGTACGTGGTGCAGACCAATCCGCATGCCGAGATCAAGGCAGGGTCCCATCTGCTTCGTCAGGGATTTTCGATCTATCTGCCGCGCTATCTCAAGCGCCGGCGCCATGCGCGGCGGATCGAGACGGTCGCGGCGCCGCTTTTCCCCCGTTATCTGTTTGTCGCCGTCGATCTGGCCGCGCAGCGCTGGCGTTCGATCCATTCGACCATCGGCGTCGCGCGGCTGGTGTGCAATGGCGACGAGCCGACGCCGATCCCCGATGCGGTGGTGGATGAGCTGAGGAGCCGCGAAGATGCCGCCGGCTTCGTGCGGCTCGATCAGCGGCTTCGCTTCAATCCGGGCGACAAGGTTCGCGTGATCGACGGCGTGTTCGCGAGCTGCCTCGGTCTCTACGAAGGCATGCGCGACGCCGATCGCGTGGCTGTTCTGCTCGATCTGCTCGGCCGAAAGGTCCGGGTGGTTTTGGACGATTTGTCTGTCGCCGCCGCCTGAGCGCGGCGAGTAGCTGCCGAGTGGGTTGCGCAATGCGGCCCGACGGGTCGACGGTCACGTCACCCGAAGTGCGGTAGCGTGGGCGGATGCGCGACAAATCAGAGCGAGTTCGAGCCGTGATGCGCCTGTCAACATTTCGCACCCTCTGTCCTCACTGCTGAATCCGAACGGGCTCGTGCAGGCCGCGATACACGGATGAACCAATTGCCGAAACGAGTCATCGTCACGACAACGCCGTTCGGCGTGATCGATCCGGCGCCGCTCAAAATGTTTGCCGAGGCGGGAATCGAGCTCGTGGTCAATCCAATCGGGCGAAAGCTCAAGGCCAGGGAGGTTTCCGGCGTCATTGCAGGATTCCCGGTGGTGATTGCCGGAACCGAACCCATAAACGCAGAAACAATGCAGAGTTGCCGCGATCTTAAAGCGATCTGTCGCGTCGGCATCGGGCTTGACAGTGTCGACCTGGCTGCGGCGCGTCGGCTCGGCATCGCCGTCGCGTACACGCCGGATGGTCCATCGCCTGCGGTCGCGGAGTTGACCGTGGGATTGATCATCGATCTTTTGCGCGGTGTCGGACAGGCCGATCGTGGGATGCGGGCAGGGGAGTGGTCGCGAATCTCGGGAGCGCGGCTTGCCACATCGACCGTTGGCGTCGTTGGGGTCGGCCGGGTTGGACGGAGGGTGATCCGCCATATCCAGGGTGGATTTACCGGAGTCAGAATTCTTGCGAACGATCCAGTCATTGATCCGGCGCTCGATGCGATCGAGTGGACGGACAAAGAAACCATTTACCGGCAATCCGACATTGTGACGCTGCATCTGCCGTTGAAGGCCGACACGTTCAATCTGATCACCGCGCGCGAACTCGGCATGATGAAGCAGACCGCGGCGCTGGTTAACACGTCGCGTGGCGGCATCGTCAACGAGCAGGATTTGGCGGACGCGCTGAGACACAATCGATTGCGGGCTGCCGCACTCGACGTGTACTCGGAAGAGCCGTACGCCGGAGTGCTTGCCGAACTGCCCAATGCGCTGCTCACCTGTCACATGGGATCCATGACCGCCGACTGCCGTGCTCGCATGGAGATCGAGGCCACGCGGGATGCCATTCGCTTTTTGACCGGCGAGCCGTTGCTGTCACCCGTGCCGGAACAGGAATATGTGAATGCCATGCAATTGGCGCGGCAGTTTGAATTGCGGCGCGACGGTCGAGGCTCGGCATGAATAATCCGCCCCGGCCAAACGAGCACTTGGATGCCATCTACCGTGACAGCGATTGCCTCGGGGAGCGGCGCGGTTTCGTCTGCCTGGATCGCAACGAGAGTCCCGCCCCGTGGCCGGATGAAGTGTTCCGGGACATGCTGGCGACACTCGATGCCTGGGATTTCACCCACTACCCCGATCTTGGACCCTTGTACGACAGCCTGATCAAGACCACTGGGCTGCCGCATGAACGCCTGTGCGTCGGCGCTGGATCGGACGCGATCATCCGTCGCGCATTTCAGGCGTTTCTGCGGCCGGGCGATCGTGTCATCTCACCGGAGCCCAGCTATGGCATGTATGCGGTATGGGCCAAGATCTTTCAGGCAAAACATGTCGCCGTGCAATACCAAGCCGACCTCAAATTGCCGCTCGAAAGTTTTATGACATCAATCGAATCGCTGAAACCGCGTATCGTCGTTCTCGCAAATTCCGACCAACCGACCGGCAGCATGTTGTCGCGCGAAGAAATTTTGTCGATCGTTTCAGCCTGCGAGCGCGTCGGCGCGATTTGTCTTATCGATGAGGCGTATCATCCGTTCTCACCTGTTACGGTCCTGGATGAGGTGATCGCGCACCCATGTCTGTTGGTGGCGAGATCATTTTCGAAGAATAGCGGCATCGCCGGTCTGCGGGTCGGATTTGCCGCCAGCGACAAATCGATCGTTCGGGCCCTGCATGCGGTCAGGAGTCCGGGCGAAGTTTCTTCGGTAGGAGCGAAAGTCGCGACATTTCTCCTGCAGCGGCCGAGCGTCATGGAAAATTATCGCATCGCGGTGGAAGAGGGCCGCGGTGTCCTGATTGCGGCGGCAAACGAAATGGGTTTTCGCAGTCCCCAGTGCTTTGGGAACTTTCAGCTGCTCGAAGCGCCGCCCGATTTGCGGCCGGATCAAATCGTTTCTGAAACAAAGCGCCGAGGGTATTTGATCAAGGGCGGTTTTGCATTTTCCGGCTTGCGCAACTTTGTCCGCGTAACGCTGGGTGGCCCGGCAATCATGCAGCCCTTCGCGGA
>Ga0187765_10000839_pt1 | contig 11506 bp, 9 predicted proteins | sample 0216_QUI02_MP05__3_FD_133018 | JGI IMG/M metagenome (GOLD analysis project Ga0187765, IMG submission 133018) | Tropical peat soil microbial communities from peatlands in Department of Meta, Colombia - 0216_QUI02_MP05_10_MG | ecosystem: Environmental > Terrestrial > Soil > Wetlands > Peat ...
AGCCCGGATCACGTCATAGTCGGGTTGCCTCTCCGCGTCGAATGCCGTCGCTTCGCGTTCGAGTACCGCGAGCACGCCCTCCATCCCCTGATGTTCGTGCCTGAGCTGGTCGAGGAATTGAGGCATGGGCCTAACTCCGCCTAAGCCAACGCCAATCTTATATATCCACAGTAAAGTCAGGGATTTGATCTAGCTCAAGCGGTTGCCAAAAAGACCGACTTGGCACGGGCGCTCTCGCTGCTGCAACCGCAGCACAAAATCAACAGTCACGAATTTGTGTGGGCTCTCGCAACTTGTGGTTTTGTCGAGGTTGCTTATTTGTTCTCATTCGTGAATGTCCAACGCTGGAGCATGCGATGGGAGCTCAAGGTGAAGAGGGGCGTCTGGTTGATTATGAGACCGGTGTTCTGCGGCGGGGGCGAGTACTTGTCATGGACGCTCCGTCCGCCGTTCTGTTCATAGGGCTGGGTACTCGCGCTGTACGGTTGGTGCGCTTCGCTCTTGGCGAAGATGATCGCCAAAATCCGCTGGCAATGTGCTGCAAGCAAATCGAGGACGAGATCGAAGAAAAAGGAGCCCAGGAACCGCGATGGGCCCGAATATCGCGTGCGGTTTCAGTTATCGAAGATCGGGCGTTGCGGCGTTTGGCTATCGCGGAATTGCTCGCCAAAGGTAGCTACAATCCTGATGAACCGCGAGTTCCCGCCGGAAATCCGGATGGCGGTCAGTGGACCACTGATAGCGAGGGAAATATTGGGGCGGGAAGCGCAGAAATTGACCTCGCGGCCTTTAGAGGCGCCACGCCAGAGGACAAAAGTGCATTCGTAAATGCACATCTCGCGGATACTCAAAAGGTCGCCGACGAGTTGGGCGTTCCCGTGGAGAACATCCTTGGGCTTGCCGCGTTGGAGTCTGGTTGGGGGACGGCAAGCAGATTCGTTACCCAAGGCAATAACTTTTTTAGCATCCATTACCCGGCGCCCTTCGCCACTGGCTACATACTCGCGGCAGGTGGAAAAAAAGTCGCAACCTTTGCAGATTATGCAGACAGCTTGCGTTCCTTTGCCGCAATTTCAGGTTCACTCGGTCATGGAAAAAGCGATCCGGTAGAATTTGCACGCGCACTGCAGAACTCGGGAAAATTTGGAATCAACCCGGATGGGTCGAAAGTACCCGACTATGTGAGCAAAGTTGTCAGCACCATCCGCGGCGTCGCCGCGATCACCGCGCGTCAAAATATATGAAAATGGTTGTGCTGCTGCTTCGGCTCGCCGTCGGTCTGATTGTTGCCATCCTTCCGCTGCGCGACGGCCTCGCGCAGACGGCATTGTGCTCGCCGCAAACGATCGCTGACGCTGCCGCACGGCTTGCTATCGCGCGGCGGGCGCTGCTTGCCTTGCCGATACGTGAGGCGCCAATGACTGATGTTTCGTCAGAGGCGCAAAACGCCGCCGTAGCGATGAAGCGACGGCTCGGGGAGTTAATCGAAGCTTATATGCGGTGCGCTCCGATGGACGGCGCCGTCGGGTCCATCAAGGCGGACCTGGCGCGGCTCGGGCACGCGCGCCCCGAAGAGGAGGCCTCGGTTGCCCACGGCACACCGCCGGACGAAACGCTGCGTGATGGCTATTACCTCGATTTCGCCGTGAAGAAGTGGGGCGATCGCCCGCGCATTCTCGGCATTTCTCCTTGGTTCCAATTCGAGTGCGGAAGCGATGCCATGCTGCTCGTCTTCGTGGAGAGTGGCGGTGGATGGCGGGAAGCCTTGCGATGGGAAAGCGGCCCTTACAAAGTCGTGGGCGGGGCGCTCGGGGCGTTTGATTATGCGATCTCGCCGCAAGGGCACGGCCGTTGGTTCGCGGTTGTAAAAAGCGTTGCGCCCTGGTGTCTCTCCTACTGGTCGACGATCCGATACGAAGCGTTGCGACCGATGCCAGAAACGACCGTGCCCAAGGTTCTGTACCGGGCCGAAGAACGGATGTGGTGGGGTGACGAGGATTTCGGGACGGTAACGGCCGGGAAGGACGGTTTCGAGGTCCGCTTCACTGGATCGAGCATCGACAGCGGCGTCCATCACCGGGCCTGGATCAGGCACTTCACGATCTTCCGCGACGATGCAGTGACTCGGGTCGATCCGCTTGCGCTCTCTCCCTGGGATTTCGCCGACGAGTGGATCGTCTCGCCTTGGGATTCAGCGGCGCGCTGGTCGGCGTCGGTGGCGTTGCGCGGCATGCATGACGAACTGCATCGAATCGGTTCCCTCAATTATGAGTCTGCGCGTCTCTGCCGCAATGCGCCGGATCGCGTTCAGGTGGCGTTGCACAGCGACGAGACACAGGCGAGCTATTTCCTGTTCATCGCCGGCAGGACCGACTATTGGATGGCCGCCGTTTCCACCAAGCCTGATCCGACCTGCGACGGCGAGGACCTGCTCGGCGCGCAATAGAATCTGCCAGAAACGAACCCAAACACCATTGAAATTACTGGCTGAATTGGATTCGTTCGTCCCAAAGAAACGATGCGGCGAATGGCATCTGGGCTCGGCGGCCGCTCTCTGATCGTGCTTGTACCTTAAGCCGCCCACCCGCCTTTCGCCATTGGCGGCGGCGGCCTATACTTTTGACTATCGATCGCAACAAGAGGCTGCGCCCGTGCCGCTCGATATCGCCCCTTCCGTCTGTCCGCATGACTGTCCCAGTACCTGCGCCCTCGAGGTCGAGCGGATCGATAGTCACACCATCGGCCGTGTGCGTGGCGCGCGCGACAACAGCTATACCTCGGGCGTGGTCTGCGCCAAGGTCGCGCGCTATGCCGAGCGTCAACACCATCCGTTGCGCTTGACCGAGCCGCTGCTGCGGGTCGGCGAGAAAGGGGCGGGGTTCCCCGCATTCAAGCCGATCTCCTGGAGCGCGGCGCTCGATCTGATCGCGGAAAAATTCAAGGCGGCCGAAGCTCGCTTCGGTAGCGAGGCGATTTGGCCCTACTACTACGCGGGAACGATGGGGCTGGTGCAACGCGACGGCATCAATCGTCTGCGCCATGCCCTGCGCTATTCGCGGATGCAGAAAACGATCTGCACCGCGCTCGCCGATGCGGGCTGGAATGCCGGCACCGGGGTCAAGCGCGGTGTCGATCCGCGCGAGATCGCGGAGTCCGACCTGGTGGTGGTCTGGGGCGGTAACCCCGTCGCGACTCAGGTCAACGTCATGCACCACATCACGCGAGCGCGGCGCGAACGGGGCGCGCTCCTCGTGGTGGTCGATCCCTACCGCAGCCATACCGCGGAAGTCGCCGACATTCATCTGATGCCAAAGCCCGGCACCGACGGCGCGCTCGCCTGCGCCGTGATGCACGTGCTCTTCCGCGAGGGTTTCGCGGACCGGGACTATCTCGCTCGATACACGGCGGGTGCGCCCGAGCTTGAAGCGCATCTGAGCACGCGCGATCCTGCCTGGGCCTCCGGCATCACCGGGATACCCGAGGCGCAGATCATCGACTTCGCGCGGCTCTATGGCCGAACCCAACGCAGCTTCATTCGAATCGGATACGGTTTCTCGCGCTCGCGCAACGGCGCGGCGCAACTTTTCGCGGCGACCTGCCTCCCCGCCGTCACCGGCGCTTGGCGCCACCGCGGCGGCGGCGCGCTCTACGGCAATGCCGGCATCTACCGCCTCGATCGCACCTTGATCGAGGGCCTCGACGTGATCGATCCCAAGACCCGCATCCTCGATATGACCCGAATCGGGCCTGTCCTCACCGGCGACAAGCGCGACATTGCCGACGGCCCGCCGGTCACGGCGATGCTGATTCAGAACACCAATCCGATGGTCGTGGCTCCCGAGAGCTTCAGGGTGCGCGAGGGCTTCGCGCGATCCGACCTTTTCGTCGCCGTGCACGAGCAATTCATGACCGAGACCGCGGCGATGGCGGACGTGGTGCTGCCCGCCACTACGTTCCTGGAGCACGACGACATCTATACCAGCGGCGGACACACCTTCCTTCAGGTGGCGCGCAAAGTGGTGGAACCTCGCGGGGAGGCCCGCACCAACCACTTCGTGATTTCCGAGCTCGCGCGTCGCTTGGGCGCCGAGCATCCCGGCTTCGACATGACCGAAATGCAGATGATCGAAGCGTCGCTCAAGGTGTCGGGCCTGCCGCCGGCGGATCAGTTCGAGGCCGGCGGACGCTGGCTCGACTGTGCGCTGTCGTTTGAGACAGCGCATTACCTGGATGGGTTCGGGCACGCTGACAAGCGCTTCCATTTTGCCGCCGACTGGAAGTCGCTCGGCCGGTATCACGAGGAACTTCCGGCCCTGCCCGATCACGTGACGATCATCGATTCAGCGGACGAGGCGCATCCCTTCCGCATGATGACCTCGCCGGCGCGGTCGTTCCTCAACACTACCTTCAACAACACGCCCACCGGGATCGAGCGCGAGGCGCGCCCCTCGGTGCTCGTGCATCCCGAGGATCTGGCGGCGCTCGGTCTCGCGGAGGGCGATCGGGTCCGGCTCGGCAATCGCCAAGGCAGCGTCGTCGTCCATGCCAAGCGCTTCGATGGGCTGCAACGCGGCGTCCTGGTGGTGGAGGGTATCTGGCCCAATCAGAGCTTCGAGGAGGGGATCGGCATCAACGCGCTCACCAGCGCCGATCCCGGCCGCCCCGATGGCGGCGGCGTATTCCACGATACTGCGGTTTGGATGCGCGCGGCGTGAAAGGTGGAGCGGCGCGATGATTTACTTTGCGGTCGGCGTGGTGCTGTTGGTGGCCCTGTTGGCCGGTGGCCGCGCTTTGGCCGACGCGGAGCCCGCGAAGGTACGGCGCCTCAGCCTCTGGGGCGGTGGCTTGCTGGCGCTGGGACTTGCTTGGGCGCTCGTGGAAACCGGGCAGATCATCGCGCTCCTGGTGTTGCTCGTCGTGGGTATCGTGCTGACGTGGCGCAACGAGGCCTCGATCAAGCGCTGGATCGATGGCCAGGGACGCGGCCCGCGCCGCAGTTCCACGGTCAAAAGCGACTATCTCCGGCTCAGCCTTGACCACGATACCGGCACGATGACGGGGAGCGTGCGCAAGGGGCCCTATCAGGGCCAGCGGATCGAGGACCTAGACATCACCGATTTGCTGGCGCTCCGTCACGAAGTGGCGAAGGCCGATCCGCCCTCCATCATGCTCGTCGAATCCTATCTGGACGGCTTCATGCCCGATTGGCGCAAGAGCGAGTCCAAGCCCGGTCAGTCGACCATCGGTACTCTGTCGATGACCCGCGAGGAGGCGCTGGCGGTCCTGGGACTACGGGCGAATGCGAAGACCGCCGATATCCTGGCGGCGCACGTGCGCTTGATGATGAAGCTGCACCCGGAGCAAGGCGGCTCGGACCGGCTGGTGGAGCAGGTCAACCGCGCCAAGGAGGTATTGCTGGGGGAATGAGGCGTCCCGCTGGCGCCGAGCATATCCTTCGCGCTATAAGGGCCGGCGCCAATCGGCACCGTTAACAAAAATCGAACGTCATTGGTGCCATAATTCCCTGTGACGCGAAATCCACGCATTCGCGAGAGTCCCCCGCATGGCACCAAAGGTTCGCAAGGCCGTATTTCCTGTTGCAGGCTTGGGCACGCGCTTTCTGCCCGCCACCAAGGCGATGCCCAAGGAGATGTTGCCGGTGGTGGACAAGCCGCTCATCCAATACGCGGTCGAGGAGGCGCGCGAGGCCGGGATCGAGCAATTCATCTTCATCACCAGCCGCGGCAAGGGGGTGATCGAGGACCATTTCGACCGGGCGGTTGAACTGGAGGCAGCGCTCCACGAGCGCGGCAAGGAGGCGGAGCTTGCTGAGCTCAAGAGCTGGATGCCAAAGCCGGGTGAATTCGCGTTCGTCCGCCAACAGCAGCCGCTCGGCCTCGGTCATGCGGTCTGGTGCGCGCGCGATCTGGTGGGCCACGAGCCCTTCGCGGTGCTGCTCGCCGATGATCTGATTCAGGCACCGCAATCCTGTCTCAAGCAGATGATCGACGCGCATCGCCGCGTCGGCGGCAACATGATTGCGGTCATGGATGTGCCGCGAGAGCACACGCAGCGATACGGCATTCTCGATATCGAGCAGGACGACCCGCGATTGGTCAAGGTGAGGGGGCTCGTCGAGAAACCCGCACCGGACAAGGCGCCTTCCACGCTCGGTATCATCGGGCGCTATATCCTGCAACCGGAGCTGTTCCAGCATTTAAGCCGCTTCGAGCGCGGCGCCGGCAACGAAATCCAGATCACCGACGCGCTCGCGCGAATGCTGGGCGGCGACACGCCATTCCACGGTTTTCGTTTCGAGGGCACTCGGTTCGATTGCGGCGACAAGGCGGGGTTCCTGGCGGCCACCGTGGCGTTCGCCCTGGCGCGACCGGAGCTCGCGGATTCGATGCGGCGGATAATCCACAATCTCCGGTAACGGACCGACCATGGCAACGCAAAGCGGGCGCCCCCGCGCCCATCGCTTCGATCCCACTATCCTCAGGGAATACGATATCCGTGGCATCGTTGGTGAGACGCTCGGCGAAGACGATGCGTGCGCGATCGGGCGGGCGTTTGCGGTCTGCATGCGTGAGCGTGGGTTTGGCCGCGCGGCGGTCGGCCGCGACGGCCGACTGAGCTCTCCGAAGCTCGAGCCCGCCTTGGTGCGGGGCTTGGCCGAGAGCGGAATCGATGTGGTGCGGATCGGTCTCGGGCCGACCCCCATGCTCTATTTCGCGGCGGCCACTCTCGATGTCGATGCCGGGTTGATGCTGACCGGCTCGCACAACCCGCCGGATCACAACGGCTTCAAGCTCGTGCTGGACAAGCGCTCGTTCTATGGCGCGGATATTCAGCGCCTCGGCGCCATTGCTGCGCAGGGAGCCTTCCAGAGCGGCGCCGGAGCAATCACCACCCGCGACGTGCTCGATGCCTATGTGGCGCGGCTCGCCGCCGATTACGATGGCACGCGCCCGCTCACCGTGGTTTGGGACGCAGGCAACGGCGCCACCGGAGAGGTGTTGCAGCGGTTGACCGCTCGGCTGCCCGGGCGTCATGTCCTGCTTAACGAGACCATCGACGGGCGCTTTCCCGTGCACCATCCGGATCCGACAGAGCCCAAGAATCTCGTTCAGCTCCAGGAGACGGTGCGGCGCGAGCACGCCGATCTCGGCATCGCCTTTGACGGCGACGGAGACCGCATCGGCGTGGTCGACGGCAAGGGCCGCATTCTCTGGGGCGATCAACTGATGGCGGTGCTGGCGACGGACGTGCTGCGTGCTCAACCCGGTGCCACCGTGATCGCCGATGTGAAGGCGAGCCAAGTGCTGTTCGACGAGATCAAGCGTTTGGGCGGAGCGCCCTTAATGTGGCGCACGGGCCATTCCCTGATCAAGACCAAGATGGCGGAGATCAAGGCGCCGCTTGCCGGCGAGATGAGCGGCCACATCTTCTTCGCGGATCGCTATTACGGCTATGACGACGCCCTCTATGCGGGGGTTCGGCTCGTGGGGCTGCTTGGACGAACCACCCTCGGCATTGGCGATCTCCGCGACCGGCTGCCACAGGCCGTCAACACGCCCGAGCTGCGTTTTCCCTGCGCCGAGGAGCGCAAATTCGCGGTGGTCTCGGAGGTACGCGACCGCCTGCGTCAAAACGGGGCGGACATCAACGACATCGACGGTGTGCGGGTTACCACGGCGGATGGCTGGTGGCTGCTCCGGGCGTCCAATACCCAAGCCGTGCTGGTGGCGCGCGCCGAGGCCAGGGACCAAGCGGGCCTCGACCGGCTGAAGCGCGCACTGGAAGGTGAATTGTCGCGGAGCGGCGTGGCGCCGCCGAAGTTCTAAGCGATCGGCCGCGGCTCAGCGCGCTTCGGCGACGTGCACCACGCCGGTCGGCACCACCGAGCAGGCAGTGTGCCGCTCGCGCAATTGCTCGCAGGCGCGCTCGGCTTCCTTGGCGGTGAAGTTGACGATCCGGGCGCGATAAAGCCGATCGAGCCGGGTCGGGGCCAATATCTCCACCACTTTGTTCTTCAGCGAGGCGAGTTTATCGAAGGCCGACTTGACCGCGCGGAGCGCGGCAGGCCGTTCCGCGAAGGCGCCGATCTGGATGCCCCAGTGTGTCTCGCCGTGCGGTTCCCGGCTCAGCGCCGTGTCGCCGGAGCGAAGCTTGGGTGCAGGCTCCGCCGCCTGCGCCGAGGCGATCGGCGCCAAGCTATTCAGGATCGGGCCGCTGCCACGCTCGATGAAGCTCCGCGCCTCGGCATTGTCGGTGGCCTCGTTCAGCGCCAACACCGGATCGTTCGCCTGTTGGCCGAAGGCTTGATTGAGCAACGACGCCATGACTTCGTCGCGGGCGGCAGGGCTCGGGCCGCCGAGCACCACGCCGATCACGCGGTGGCCATCGCGTACCGCCGAGGCTGCGAGATTGAAGCCGGAGGCACGGACGTAGCCCGTCTTGATGCCGTCCATCCCCGGGAAGTGTTCCATCAGGTGATTGTGATTGCGCAAGATCGCGCCGCGAAACACGAATTCCTCGGTGGAGAAGTAGGGGTAGCGGTCGGGGAAATCGTGATAGAGAGCACGGGCGAGTTTGACGAGGTCGCGCGCGGTCGTGACTTGTTCGGGATCGGGCAAGCCTGAGGGGTTACGGAATACCGTGTGCGTCATGCCGAGCGCACGGGCCTTCGCGTTCATGCGCTCGACGAACGCATCCTCGTTGCCGGCGAGCCCTTCAGCTGCCACCACCGCGGCGTCATTGGCCGAGCGGGTAATCATGCCGAATATCAGATCGTGCACGGTAATGCTTTCACCGGGCTCGACCCCCAGCTTGGTCGGAGATTGCTCCGAAGCATTTGCCGAGACCAGGTATTGTGTATCGAGGCGAATGTGGCCCTGTGCCAGGGCCTCGAACACCAGGTAGAGCGTCATCATTTTGGTGAGGGACGCCGGGTGGTTCTGAACGTCGGCGCCGTCCTGGCTCAGAACCTTGCCGGTCTCGGCGTCGATCACGATCGATGTGAGAGGCGGACGCGGCTCACGGGCCCGAAGCGCGTGGGCTGGCGGTGCGAGCTGCGCGAGGAGGACGACCGCAATCGCGAGGGGCGCCAACCATCTGGCGGCCCAAGGCCGCATCGCCGTTGCTCTCCACCCCACCCCTAGATCTCCGCCCATTTCAAAGTGCCCGACTTAAAGTGCGCGAACCCATTGCACGGCAACAACGTTAAGGAATTCTCTGCGGCCTGTCCATTATTTCCCAATTATTCAGGCGAAAAACTGCTTTCAGCGCCTTGATTCCCCTGATGGAATCGTGACGGTGCCACGCCACGGTCCCGGGCATGCCATATTGCGACGCAATATCGACGGACTCGCGTTCAATCGAAGGACTCTTGATCATCCGAACAATGCCCATATATTTGGCTCATGCTGCACCGCAATAGATTCGGGGGGACGATCCCTTGACCACCAAGCCGCCACCCGGCAAGAGACAGCGCAAGAAGACCACGGCCGCACCGCCGGAAAGGCCAGAAATTGTCGAGGAGAAGCGATTGCGCCCGGCGGAGGAGCAGGCATCAGAGCATCGCGCAGACGCCGCGCCGTTCGCGGAGCGTGCGGTGCTGGGGCCTGCGAACGTGGCGGTGCTGCTGGAGTGCAACGCCGGATGGACCGAAGGCATGGCGCTCATGGGACAAGCCGTGCTCGGGCTAACGCGCGAGACCATGCAGGGGGCTGCCGAGACCGGCCTGGCGCTTATCGATTCGCGCTCGCTTCCAAGCGCTTGGGTGCTCGGCATGCAGCTTGCGCGCGACCAGGTGGAACGATTATTGCGCGGCTCGGCCGAGCTGACGGAGATCGGCTGGCGCACGGCGAGCGCAACCTGTGAGCCGTTGCTGAGTCTGGCTCGGACGAATTTCGTTCGTGCCGCGGAGGGCAGCCGCTCCGAGACGCGGTAGAGCGCCCCGGCTCGCACGCAATCGTGATGGAAGCGGATTGCCAGTGCTCGGAGCGGCATGGCGACGCTCGGTTGCACTGCTCAACAACGCAATCCGACGCTGCTGTTGGGAATCGCCTTAGAGCTGCATTAACCTAGCCTATGTCATCGTACAGTCGCGCGGTACTGGCATTTGCGGCACGATGATCTCGGTGGAATGCCAAGACTCTTCCCGAAGCCCCCTGTTGTCCATATCATGAGCGATCTGGAACCGCATGACGTGCCCTTTGGTCGAGCGACCATGAGCGACAACGAGAAACGCGATGGTGAAGGACCAAGCACCGGCGTCATCGTCAAGGCCAAGCCGAAGACGAAGAAACCGTCGATGTACAAGGTCCTCATGCTGAACGACGACTACACGCCCATGGAGTTCGTCGTTCATATCCTGGAGCGCTTCTTCGCCAAATCACGCGAGGAGGCGACGCGGATCATGTGGCACGTGCATCGGCGGGGTGTCGGCGTGTGCGGCGTTTATACCTACGAGGTTGCGGAAACCAAGGTGACCCAAGTCATGGACTTTGCCCGCCAGCATCAGCACCCTCTGCAATGCACCCTTGAGAAGGAATAAGATGAAAATGCAGCGGGTCACGAGTTAGGGTAGGATCTCACAGAAGGACAGCGTCGCTTATGCTATCGCGGAACCTCGAAAAGACCCTTCATCGCGCTCTTGGCTACGCCAATGAGCGGCGGCATGAGTATGCGACGCTCGAACACCTGCTGCTGGCGCTCACCGAGGATCAGGACGCGGTGGCGGTGCTGCGGGCCTGCACGGTGGATCTGGAGAAGCTCCGCCGCGATCTGCTCGGCTACGTGGATAACGAGCTCGCGAACTTGGTGTCGAGCCATGGCGACGACGCGAAGCCGACCGCGAGTTTCCAACGCGTGTTGCAGCGCGCCGCAATCCACGTGCAATCCTCGGGGCGCGAGGAGGTGACCGGCGCCAATGTGCTGGTCGCGATGTTCGCGGAGCGCGAAAGCCACGCGGTTTATTTCCTGCAAGAGCAGGACATGACGCGCTTCGACGCCGTCAACTACATTTCCCACGGCATCGCCAAGGCGCCGGGCCGATCCGAGACACGGCGCGTTCAGGGCGCGGACGAAGAGGAGCGGCTCGAGAAGCCCTCCAAGCGCAACCATGACGCGCTCGACGCGTATTGCGTCAACCTCAACAAGAAAGCCAAGAGTGGGCGCATCGATCCGCTGATCGGTCGCGAGGCGGAGGTCGAGCGCACGATCCAGATCCTCTGCCGCCGGTCAAAGAACAATCCGCTTTACGTGGGCGATCCCGGCGTCGGCAAGACCGCGATCGCCGAGGGTTTGGCGCGGCGCATCGTCCAGCGCGAAGTGCCGGACGTGCTGCAGAGCGCCCAGATATTCGCTCTGGACATGGGCTCGCTGCTGGCTGGCACGCGCTATCGCGGTGATTTCGAGGAGCGCTTGAAGGCGGTGCTGGCGGAACTCGAGGCGATGCCGGGCGCGATCCTCTTCATCGACGAGATCCACACCGTGATTG
>Ga0187765_10000840_pt1 | contig 11505 bp, 10 predicted proteins | sample 0216_QUI02_MP05__3_FD_133018 | JGI IMG/M metagenome (GOLD analysis project Ga0187765, IMG submission 133018) | Tropical peat soil microbial communities from peatlands in Department of Meta, Colombia - 0216_QUI02_MP05_10_MG | ecosystem: Environmental > Terrestrial > Soil > Wetlands > Peat ...
AAATCCTGCCACTCCGACCATTAATATCAAGGCACTTTTTCGGACTCTTTCCGGGCAGCTTCACTGACGCGTTCTGAAAAGTTCTTTGCCGGTCAGAATCCTTTCGCGTAGGAAGCTGCGCTCGCGCGCTGATGTCTCTCACAATTCAAGAACGGAGATCACCTCGTTACGATCGAGGTGCCCTGCAACGCGCGGGTAATTGCGGGTACGCGCGGGTGACTGCGGATACGCGCGGGTAAATGCGGGTAGAGAAGTTTTTCAGAGAATATCCGTACTACCCGCGCTCGTTCTATGCGGGTAGCTCAGGGCCTGACTGTTCGCGTCGCGCACGAGGGTGAAAGAGAGCCGGTTGCGATGTCCGCTTTCGGGGTAAAGTGGATATTGCGCGGACGTGCTGCAATGTGTGCTTTTGACCCAAAGCGGACATGCGTCAGATCTCCCTCGGGCATTTACGTGAGTGGTTGCCGGACCAAATCAATTAAGACGCGCGCAGTAAAAATATTGATCTAAATCAAATCCCCGCACGAACAATGTCACTTAACTCGACAGGCAATTGGGGGCTAGCTCCGAGCGTTCCTCTGTGGAGGCTCCATGTCTGCAAATCAATGGATTGCGAGTGTTTCGGTTGTCGCTCTTGGCGCTCTGCTGGCGGCATCAGGGCCGACGTTGGCGCAGCAAGTCACCGGCACACCCGGATCGCCCAGCGCGACGACGACGATCGAGGGAAACCAGTTACCGCCACCGCCGCAGAAATTTGAAGGCAAAATTGAGCGCAACGCTGCGCAATCGACGCCATACTGGCCGATGCGCGTCGTGCCGCCGCAAGGCGCGCCAAATATTTTGTTGATTATGACGGACGACACCGGCTTCGGCGTCACCAGCACCTTCGGCGGTGTTGTTCCGACACCGACGCTCGATAAGATCGCTGCCAACGGCCTGCGCTACACCAATTTCAATTCAACGGCGCTGTGCTCGCCATCGCGCGCGGCCATCATTACCGGCCGCAACCATCACTCGATGGGTTTCGGAGTCGTCGCTGAGCAGTCGACCGGCTATCCCGGCTACAACAGCATTATGACGCGGGACAAGTCGACCATCGGCCGCATCTTGAAGGACAATGGATACTGGACATCGTGGTTCGGCAAAGACCACAACACGCCGGAGTTTCAAGCGAGCCAAGCCGGACCATTCGACCAGTGGCCGACCGGCATGGGGTTTGACTATTTCTACGGCTTCGTCGGTGGCGACGCCAATCAATGGGCGCCAAACCTGTTCCGCAATACCACGGCGATTTACCCATATTACAACCACCCCGGTTGGAATCTGATCACAGCAATGGCTGACGATGCGATCGAATATCTAAGGCGCATCACTGCCATCAATTCGGACCAGCCGTTCTTCGTCTATTACGTGCCCGGCGCCGTCCACGCGCCGCACAATCCGACGCCGGAGTGGATCAAAAAGATCAGCGACATGCATCTGTTTGACGAAGGCTGGAACAAGCTGCGCGACACCATCTTCGCCAACCAAAAGCGGCTGGGCGTCATTCCGCAAGACGCCAAGCTGACGCCGTGGCCGGACGATTTGCTCAAGCGCTGGGATCAGCTTTCCGACGACGAAAAGAAGATGTTCATTCGTCAGGCCGACGTGTTCGCCGCGTATTTTGCCTACACCGACCATGAGATCGGTCGTGTGATCGACGAGATCGACAGAATGGGCAAGCTCGATAACACGCTGATCATCTATATCGCCGGGGACAACGGAAACAGTGCCGAGGGGTCGTTGGTTGGGACACCAAATGAGGTCGCTTCGCTGCAAGGCGTCGATGTCCCGGTCGAGGATCAGCTGAAATACTTCTACGATGTCTGGGGATCAGACCAGACCTATCCGCACATGGCGGTGCCGTGGACTTGGGCGTTCGACACGCCGTTCTCCTGGACCAAGCAGATCGCGTCGCACTTCGGCGGCGTTCGTCAGGGCATGGCGATTTCGTGGCCTGCGGTCATCAAGGATAAGGGTGGCATCCGCAACCAGTTCACTCATTTCATCGACATTGTGCCTACAATCCTCGAAGCGACCAAGATCAAGGCGCCCGACGTGGTCGACGGCATCAAACAAAGCCCGATCGAAGGCACTAGCTTCATGTACACCTTTGACAAGGCGAATGAGAATGCACCTTCGCGGCACACAACACAGTATTTCGAGATGCTGGGCGACCACGCGATCTACCATGACGGTTGGATCGCCAGCACCAAGGTCATGCGTGTGCCGTGGGACGTTGCTGGAGCGGTGTCTCAAGATCCGGCCAGCTACCTTTACGAATTGTATGATGTCACCAAGGATTGGACGCAGTTCGACAACGTCGCCGCCAAGTATCCAGATAAGGTCAAGGAAATGGACAAGTTGTTCTGGGCTGAGGCAGCGAAATATCAGGTGCTTCCGCTTGACGCGACCTTGACGACTCGAGTCGTCGAACCGCGTCCAAGCCTTGCCGCCGGCCACACTGAGTTCAACTGGTCCGGCGAGATCACCGGAACGCCGAACGGCGACGCGCCGAGCATCCTCGCTGCATCATTCAACTACAAGGCTGAGGTCAACATCCCGCAAGGCGGTGCCGAGGGTATGATCGTCACCCAAGGTGGCCGATTCGGCGGCTACGGGTTCTACGTGCTGAAGGGCAAGCCCGTATTCCTGTACAACTTTCTCGACCTCGAGCGCACACGCTGGGAAGCTGCCGACGCCCTCCCGCCGGGCAAGCAGACGCTCGAGTTCGACTTCAAATATGATGGCCTCGGCTTCGGCACGCTCGCCTTCAACAACGTGAGCGGCATCGGGCGTGGCGGTACCGGCGTGCTCAAGGTCGACGGCAAAGAGGTGGCGAGCAAAACGATGGATCATACCGTCCCTATCATCTGGCAATGGGACGAGAACTTCGACATCGGTGCTGACACCGGCACACCGGTATCCGACGATTACCAGGTTCCGTTCAAGTTCACCGGCGCGCTCGACAAGCTGACGCTCAAGATTGATCGGCCGAAGCTGTCGCCGGCGGATATTGAAAAACTGAAGGCAGCGACCCGGAACAATCGCGCGGCCGAATAGAATAGGCCAGTGCTGCTCTGGGGTATCGCTTTTGGGCAAGCGGAATGTCCGCTTCTGGCACAAAGCGGACATCACAGCAGCATCGACGAATGTCTGCTTTTGGGAAATAGCGGACATCGTCCGCACTTGCTCGCGCCTTAATGCGAGTACGCGAGGCGAGTACACAAAGAGCCAACAGGTTCTAAAGGTCCAAATAATTTCAATGGCGAAAATTCAATCTCGCAAACCCTGCCGCTCCGACCAATAGTAACCAAATTGCTGTCTGCTTCGTGGTCCCTAAATCGCGGCCACCGTGCCTTCACTCGATCACATCGTCGTCGCCACCGATAGAATGACCGCGCAGCGTTTGCTTGTCGGTCTCTTTCTCGTCCTGCGCTGACCAAACCGACGCGCCGACCTCCGCAGCAATATGTTGCGCCATGTCTTGAACTTCATCGGGAGGATAGTCCCCAGTATCGCCGCTTGCTCCGGCGTGCCGGACGCCGCCGGGTGAAACGGGGCTAAGGCGTGCAATGTCCTCGCTCCCAGCCAATCTGTAAAAACTGTAAATGCTGTTCGTCGGCCTGAATGTGACGGTCACACCTGCCTCCGTCACAGCGCTGTCGAAATCGCTTCTGACTGGATGTTTCATTGCAGTATCGCCCACGCAGAACTGTGGTCCGCTGTCGATTCATATAGGCGACGAGCTGCATTGGGTACACCACGAAGGTACACAAACGGCGTAAGTGCGGCGCTATCCACGACCGCTTTAGTGCGGCACTGCGGTTGCCCCGCGCAATTGCCTAAACAAACGTGCCGCAAATCGTCGCGTGTGGGCAACAATCTATTAAATTGCAGCGCCATGACGCTTGTCGGAACGCAGCTCAATGCAGTTTACACGAGCATCGGCACCCATATCCAAACTGCCCTCGGCGGCGGCGGCCAAACATACGCTCGATCCGGCGCGCCTCGCGTGTGCCTCGATTTGCTCGGCCGGCACCTGCTTAAGCTGCGGGGTCGACCGAGCGAAATCGCTGGGTGACGGCGATCTCGCCGAGATGCGGCGCAATTACGGCGCTGCTCCGATTGCGCGCGTGCGTCACAGCTTCGCCACAGCATGAAATGACCGGAGCGCGAACCGACGTTCACGCGATCGGGCGAAAGCGCGTGATGCTGCAAAGGCAGCGCGCCACACCATCCCCTTCATCTCCTTCGCGGCTGCCCTTTCCCTCGGGCCGAGATTATTGCGGCGGAGCGGGCAATGGCTGGTTCAACGGTGCGATGGGAGCAAACGGCGTACGGTTAGGTGTTCTAGGACCGGGATTTTTAGAAGCTGTCGCTGAACCATCCGGCTTGGCCGTCGGCATAGTGAACAGGATGAAATTGTCAAAATTGTCGTATTCCCTCGCCAGAACCATAAGCGTGTGATTTCCAAAATGTCCCAATTCGACGATGGGTTCCCCGGGCGGTGGCAGACGTTCTGGAACCGCGATTCCAAAATCCGTTCGCCAGTATAACCAACCAGGTCGTCCTAACTTGCCGTTTATCTCCAGGCTGGCGCCGCATTTGACGCAGTGAGGCCGCGAAGTAAAAAATGGATCATAAACCCGCCGTCCTTTGTCGTTGATCGTAAATGCCGGCGTATAATCCTGTAAATTTCCAGCGCCTACAGCATAGCGATAAAGTGCCCGCAAATTCCTGAGCGAGTTCGAATCTGACACCGGCACGACAGACCAATTTTGTTGAGCGCTATCGGAAACGCTGAGCGTCGCTCCGGCGTTTGTGAGTGTTGTGGATGTGACCGCATTGTTCGCTGCCCGCGTCACCGAGTGGTTCAGCGGCGCGCTCGCGGCGGGCGTCACCGTGAAGTTCGTCTGAATTACCCCGCCCGTAATATCCAATTGCGATGGCAGCGCAGTTGGATCGTCAATAACGCGCGACAGATTTTCGAGCACCTGCTTTGCGTAAACATTGCTCACACTCGCGGCGATATCGAGTGTGTTGAAGTTTAGCTGAGTGCTGGCGCATGCTGCTGTCAATGCAGCGCACGTCAGCGCGAACGCAGACCTGATCATGTAGCCCCCCGTGCACGCAGTTAATCCTCGCGCATCATGATCACATTCAAGCGTTGATTGAGTCCACTTTTGAGAGTATCCGGAACGAATGGAACGTTGATCAATGCCCGCAGCGCTTCGGTCTGCTCCGTCGTAATACGCTGTGCCGCTGCTGGATCGCGTGGATAGGCCTTTTGAACGCCGATGAGATCTTGCGCGGACAAGGTCTCGTTCTCGGTTCCGGTGTAGCAACTACTGTTCAGCCCTTTCTCGAACATCGCGGGCTCGAAGTAATATTTCATGATCGACAATTTATCGAACGGGCCGAGCAGATAGTTTCTCGTCGCCGCGGACGAAAAGGCCTTCAGATTGGCGTCGACTCGGTCTTTCGGCCAATAGTTCGCCTTGCCCCCTAAATACGTATAGAGACCCGGACGCCGTCCCTTGCTGTCGGTCGTGTACCAGCCTTCCGCATCCGTCGTCTTGACGTAACCGGGATCGTCGTCGAGACGAAAATCGCAACCCCCGGAAGGACTTTGATGCTCGTGCTCGAACCCAAGCGCATGGCCGAATTCGTGCAGAACGGTTCCCGCCCAGTCCACTGGCAGCTGCTGATCGAAGCCACCGAAGTTCATGGAGCCTTGATTGGGCGCGCCGCCTTCAACCGTGCTGTCGCGGCTGTCGGTGCCGACCGCCGACCAATTGCCGGCGTAATCGCCTTGGTTGATGAAACCGATCCTGATATCGGCGGCGTAGTTTTGATCGCTGGCGCTCCAGTGCCGGTACTGTCCGGAATTGTCCTTGAAGGAGAATTTTAAATTCGCAGCGTTGGACTGGGTCCAAGGGGACGCCGCACCTTCGATTTTCGCATAAAGATCGTCGGTGCCGCCGTTAAATGCGATCGTCAGCGTGTTTCCGGGTGTCCACCGCCTGCTATGTTGCACGATGATGTAGAACGGTCGCATCGTTGCGACCGACAAGCTGGCTTTCGTGACGTCGTTGAGATGGCTTCTGCTGCTTTGCGTCATCGAGGTTGGCAGGCCTTCGTAGATCCGGTGTTGGAATCCCGGGGCCGCATCCTCGGCGTGAGCTGCAGTCGACGCGAAGCACAGCAGAATGATTGGCAATACCGCACTGTCTGCACGCTGAGACACGATGCGCTCCATCGAATGGCGCGACTGAACAAGCCTGAGCAGCTCATTGTGACTGAAGAGCGTGTTGCTGAAAATCCGGCCATTCCGACCAGTACTTTAGTATGTCCGGCAATTACCGGGTTGCCGCTATTTCCCGGGCGCTGGTTGGAAACACGGCAAACCAAGACACGCAATCGGCCGCGATCGGTTCCCCTGCGCCGGTTTGGACAACGGCGGATTACCGGCACAGTGGATACATAGCCCAGAGAGTCTTGCCGGAAAGAAAGATCGGCTTACGGGTGAGGCCGCCGTGCCGGCCGATCCAGTCGCGGATCGGCGCCGGATAGGAGGCGGCGACAACGCGTGTCGCTCGTTCGGCCTCGGCAGGATATTGCTCGCCGTTCTGGTCCACGACTCTCGCCGCGTGAAAGCCGAGGATCGCCCGTTTGGTGACGCAGATGCGGCTGCGTGGAATGGCGATGAAGACGAGTGTGCAGGCAGAGAAGCAGGGACCATCGATGACAATGCGTTCCCCGGATTGGCGCAGCGATTCAAAAACCGAAAGAAAAGTAAGCGCATTGCCGCCGGTGCTGCCTTCGATCCGCACGTCGGCCGCAGCGGGATTAAGAGAGGCGAATAACAAGAGGGCGCTACAAAAAAGAGGTCGCATCGCGCAATGCCCCTCGCTACGCAATCAAATAATAATAGCGGCGGCGGGACAGCAGTTCCAATTCTCCGGCACCGCTCGACTGGCAGGGGCGAGCGAAGTATCGCGGCGGCGGATCGGTCCTGCCGCGATCATTTCCCCGGCGTGAACCTGCTGGCGCTCGGACCAGTTCCGCGCATCCGCAAGTATGACAAGCGCCGTTGGCGGGACTGCTCGAGGTCGAGCAGGTTGAGCAGCAATATAATCGCTTCCTTGGTGTCCGCCCCGAGCTGCTTCAGCCGTTTGACGATCCGGTATTGCTGTTTGACCAGTCCCTTGGTCTCGTCCAGCTCGCGTTCGGCCTGGCTGATAGCGTCTGGCTGCGAGTGTCTCATGTCGTGAAAACGAGTCGCGTTCTGATCGGGTTTCAACAGTCGGCCCTTGGTTTTTATTGCAGCGCGGGGTCCAAGCTTCGGTGTAATCGGCGATTAACCTTTCACGTAGGGAACGGTTCCACATCTGGCTTGGAAAAACGAGGTATGGGCGAGAACCGAAAGACAACGCATTTCGTTTTAGCGCTCATCCGCGGCAAAGGAAAATCAGGCGGTTCCGCGACCCCAGCGCGTCGCCGCCACCGTTTGCTTTACGCAAACGCAACCCCCGAGCGGCGCCGGTAAAGAAGCCACAGCACGATTGTGCCATTGACGATGTTCCACGCCAAGCCATTGACGAATGCGGCCTGATACGAACCGGTCGCGTCGAAAATATAGCCCGACATCCAGCCCCCGAGCGCCATGCCGATGAGGCTCGCCATCAACACGATGCCGACGCGCGTGCCCGCTTCTTTGGCCGGAAAATATTCACGCACGACGATCGCGTAGCTCGGCACGATGCCGCCCTGAAACAGCCCGAACAGGGCGGAGATCGCATAGAGCGAGAACAAGCCGTCGAAGAACAGATACATCACCAGCGCGATGCCCTGCAGCGCCGATCCCAGCATCAACGTGCGCAAACCGCCCCATCGATCGGCGATGACGCCGGAGAGGATGCGGCCGACGACGCCGAATGCCATCATCAGCGCCAACATGTCGGCGCCGCGGGCAATGCCGTAGCCGAGATCGCCGCAATAGGCGACGATGTGAACCTGCGGCATCGACATGGCGACGCAACAGCAAACCGAGGCGAATGCGAGCAGCGCCTGCAGCGCGGCCGGCGATAGCCCGAGCGTTGCCGGCGACGCGGCGCGCGGTCCGCTCGCCGCTTCACTCGACGCCGGCGCCTGCCGGCGCAAAGCGGCAAAAGCAATCAGAAGGATCGCGGCGCCGCAGAGTGGTCCGATGGCGGCGTGGGTGGCGCGCCAGCCGTAGGACGCGATCGCGTGCTGCACGATTGGCGGCCACAATGCGCCGGCGAAATAGTTTCCCGCCGAGCACAGTGTCACCGCCACGCCGCGCCGGCGCACGAACCATTTCGAAATGTCAGCCATGAGCGGACCGAGCGTGGCGGAACTGCCGAAGCCGATCGCGACGTGGGCCAGCGCGAAAGTCGCTGGACTGCGGGCGCCGGCGGCGGCGACATAGCCGATGGCGAGTGCGACCGCGCAGACGCTGACCGGTCCCAAAATGCCGACGCGGTCCAGCAATCGACCCATCGCCACGCCGCCGGCGGCAAAGCCGAGCATGGCGAGCGTGAACGGTAACGAAGCTTCGGCGCGCGGAATGGCGAATTCCGATTGCACCGCGGGGAGCGCCACGATTACCGACCACATACCGACCCCGCCAATGGTCGAGAGCAGCACGGTCGCGCCAAGGCGCAGCCATGCCTGTGCCGAGTCGGTTACCGGCATAGTTGCGCGCCTACTCGCCGGATTTGAGTCCTGGAGCGCTTGCATTGCGATGACCTGCACCGAGCCGGACACCGCAGTCAACGCAGGCAGCGGCAGGGCTCGGTTGCGGCTGAGCCTTGGGCGAGAATCCTCGATTGAGAAAGGATTGGGGAGCGCCGCGGAACTTGGCGCCGCGATCGCGGTTAGTAGATTCGGCGCGAGCGCGGTAACCCAAGCACAAATCTCTTAAGCCCCCGATTGCCGCCCCGCCAAAAGCTCCGCGTGAGTCCGCGGAGCTTTTTTTGGCTTTCCTCCGGCGCACGAGCGCCGCAGGTCATTGCCTTCGCAACCACTCGATACCCGGCCCAAAGCCATGATAGCGTCATCCCGCATTGGGGCTCTCAATGACGCGGATATTTCTTGCGCTTTGCGCGCTTACGCTTGCGGGCTGCAGCGGCACGACAAAGACCAGCGCGCCGCCGCCGATCGATCCACGCGCCGATTACCAGAGCTCGATTGACGCCTATCAGGCCTGCGTCAATTCGAACCTGAACAACGTGACAGCCTGTGAGGACAAGCGCGTTCAGATGGAAACGACCGAGCGCGCCTACCAGGGCCGGTGATGGCCTTGCGTCCCGCTTGCTTGCGATTACCGATTACCTTTGGGCGATTGGCCCAGGCGTCCAGTCGCCGCCGGGCAAAGGTGTAACCCTGACATTTTGAATCACCCCGCGCGCCAGGCTTGGATCGAAATAGCGCATTGTTTGCTCATCGAAATCAATGATGCGACCGGGCTTGAGCGGCCCAACATCATTTATCTTGACGATGGCCTTCTTATGGGCGCCCTCGACCAGAGCGTAGCTGGACTTGCTGCTGGAACGGACACCGCCAAACTTTTCACGCAAAGCAGTTTGGATTGCGGCCGCCCAAGCGTTTTGGTTATAGCGCTCGCCTGTGGCTGTGCTTAAGCCGCCCTCCCGATAACCGGGCCGATAGGGGTTGTACATCGACGCGGCGCCGACAATCGAGGCGCCGTAGGCGCTTCGATCGGTAGTATCGAGATGAACGGCACGGATTTCGGACTGCGCCATTGTCAGGGAAGAAGAAACAAACAAGATCGTGGCGCCGCAAATCGCGGCGCTTAACCGCACAGACATTCCGATGCTCCTGGATGCGCCCCCGCGCGACCCCTAGTTACGATGACGAGCGGCGATTACCGTCGACCGATCGCCTCACTTCACGCGCGCTTGAGCCCGGGGGCGACAAGCCTCGTGCCAAGCACGTCTTCGTGCTCAGGGTTCGTTTGTTCTCGGTGGAGTTCTGGCCGCAGATGTTTTTGGCACGCCCGTAACAATTGACTGCCCTCTATCGCGTCTAGCTTGGTAACCAGTGTGCGAAAGCCGGTCGCCAATTGTTGGCGTCGTTCTGATCGATATTGCGCGGTGTCGTCAGGCAAGTGTGCGCGGCTATCCATTCGCGTGCACTCTTTTCGGAAGAAAATCGGCCGAACAAACGCTCGTATCCATTTGGTCCCGTTATCAGCACTCGCCACATCTGACCCTTTCGCACGATTACCAACGTCGCAATATGGGAGCGGCGCGTACGCTCGACGCGTCGCGCCGCTCCACCGCTGCTCCTGACTGTGCGTTGCACAGTGCGCAGTCTTGCGCCCTTCTCGCGCCCCTCTGGCCGGCGTCAGACTTGCACCAAGAGGCCGCCTGAAATCTTGTTCAATGGAGACGATTTGTTGATTAGATCTGCCAAACACAATCGGGGCCGCATGCCGGGCCATCTTGGCCGCATCACGCAACTTATTGGCTTGAATTAACAAGCGACGGCGCGCTCGTTCGGCATATCTCGACTTTGATTTTCAAGGTCGATGAACGAATGTCGAAAGAAAACAAAGAAAACGATGGCCCTACTTTTGAGGGTTTGTATCCGTCGCCGCTGTTTCGCGAATTTGCGGCCGAGTGCGTTGAATTAGCCCGAGCGGCTCAAACGCCTGAAAAACGCGCGTTGTACCTTAAGATGGCGGGCGTCTGGCATCAAATGGCGCTGCGTTGGGAGAAAAAAAGTTAGCCCGCGCCAAGATCGTCGCGAGATATCGCGGCGGATGTCGGCAAAGCGCGTCCGACTTAGCAAGCCTGCGTCAGACCTTGGTAGTGCGATAACTTTTAATGGCGATGATGGCTATGGGGGCTAGGCCCACAGGACCCGCCGACCCCGCGCACCGCCGCCAAGCATTGGTGGTGTGTCTTGAACCCGCAATTCGTGGAGCCGCCACCAAAATTGTAATGGGCACACCAGTTCGCCGCGGCGGGTTGCGCGATGCAGACAATGGCTGCGAAAACTCCCGGCACAAACAGTAAGAGTTTCATGATCGCCTCCTTGATCGTCCGATGGTCAGCTAAAAACGCGCATCCTCATGCTTTATTTCCAGCTCACATGAATGAAAGACGTGGCCGACGGCACTCATCTCGCCAGGTTCTCGCGTTATTGCTTCGCTAAAGCAAAGCTCACATCCTTCAGGATAGTCCGACGATCCTTTGGTTTATTTGGGCCAAAATGAACCGGCAATACTCGAAGGCAGAAGTAAGCGGGTCAAGTTTCTCTGAAACTTGCGCCCGCCGGCGTCGGCAGGTTTCTTGCCATTGATGATGCCAAGCGGGGCATCGCTTGAACCATCGGCTAAGCGCGAACTACTTCTGGATAGATTCCGAGCCTTAAGTTGAGCGTAAGCCCAAGCCCGGCAGGCCGCGAACAAAT
>Ga0187765_10000843_pt1 | contig 11502 bp, 11 predicted proteins | sample 0216_QUI02_MP05__3_FD_133018 | JGI IMG/M metagenome (GOLD analysis project Ga0187765, IMG submission 133018) | Tropical peat soil microbial communities from peatlands in Department of Meta, Colombia - 0216_QUI02_MP05_10_MG | ecosystem: Environmental > Terrestrial > Soil > Wetlands > Peat ...
GCCGGAATGCACGTGGCCGATGGTCCAGTCGGTGTAATGGGACAGCGCGTTCACCGACTTGATCGACATCAGCGGACCTTCGAACGTCGCCATGCCGTAGAACGCAACCGACACCACCATCATGCGCAGCACCGGGTCGGTGCGAAGCTTGTCCCACGCGCCCGACAGCGTCATCAGCCCGTTGATCATGCCGCCCCAGGACGGCATCCACAGCATGACCGAGAACGTCATGCCGAGCGTCTGGGTCCAGTCGGGCAGGGCGGTGTAGTGCAGGTGATGCGGACCGGCCCAGATGTAGAGAAAAATCAGCGCCCAGAAGTGGATGATGGAAAGCCGGTAGGAATAAACCGGCCGCTCCGCTCGTTTGGGAATGAAGTAGTACATGATGCCGAGAAAGCCGGCGGTCAGGAAAAATCCCACGGCATTGTGGCCGTACCACCACTGCACCATGGCATCCTGCATGCCGGCCCAGACGATGTAGGATTTGGGAGAGAATACGGACACCGGAATCGCGGCATTGTTGCCGAGGTGCAAAACCGCGATGGTCAGAATGAAGGCGAGATAGAACCAATTGGCCACATAGATATGCGGCTCACTGCGCCGAATGATTGTGCCAAGGTAGACAAGCAAATACACGACCCAGACGACCGTCAGCCACAAGTCGGCATACCATTCCGGCTCGGCATATTCCTTGGACTGCGTAATGCCGAGCAGATAACCGGTGCCCGCGATCACGATGAAGAAATTATATCCGAGCACGACGAACCACGGCGCAAGATCGCCAGCCAGGCGCGCTCGGCAGGTTCGCTGAACGACATAGAAGGACGTGGCAATGAGGACATTGCCGCCGAAAGCGAAAATCACCGCCGATGTGTGTAAAGGGCGGATGCGCCCGAACGAGGTCCAGGGAAGATCGAAGTTGAGAACCGGAAACGCAAGTTCAAGCGCAGCCCAAAGACCTACTGTGAAGCCGGCTATGCCCCAGAACATCGCCGCAATGGTCGCGAATTTGACCGGCCCCATATTGTAGTTGGGCTTGTCGCCGATCATCAGCGGCGGCAGGTTGGCTGGCCGGTCGTAATAACGGTCGATGATTTTGAACGCCGCGAGGGCACTCGCCGCCGCAAACAGGTAAGCATGAAACGCGAATTCGGGGGTGTAAGCCTTCGCTGCGGTGATGATCGAGTAAAAAGCGAGCGCAGCAAAAGCGAAGGCGGACCCGGCCTCTCCGAACGTCATGCGTTTGTCGGGAGCAATTGATTGCGTCATTCGAGCAGCCCCAGCACAAATAGGCCGCGGAAGCAGCCCGAACGATACACAATATGATGATCGCCGAAGATTCGACTTTGATCTAGGTCAAACGATATTCGCGCCTGATCCGGATCGCAATGCTTGGTTGTGAAATCGGCCGATGTTCCACACCAATCTCAATTTCAGCTTGGCAGAATTGGGGCAAACATATCTTTGAGCGCATTTAACAGTTACTTCGCGTCGAGCCCGCCTTTTTGTTCGATAAAAGCGCAAATTTGATCGATGCCCAGTCCGGTTCGGAGATTGCTGAACAGGAATGGTCGCGTGCCGCGCATGCGCTTGGCGTCGCGTTCCATCACCTCAAGCGACGCCCCCACGTACGGCGCAAGATCGATCTTGTTGATCACAAGCAGATCGGAGCGCGTAATGCCCGGTCCGCCTTTTGAAGGAATTTTATCGCCCGCCGCCACGTCGATCACGTAGATCGTAATATCCGCAAGTTCCGGCGAAAACGTCGCCGCGAGATTGTCACCGCCCGATTCGATCAGCACTAAATCCAGATCGGGAAATTTCCTGCGCATTTCGTCCACGGCTGCGAGATTGATCGATGCATCCTCCCGAATCGCCGTATGCGGGCAGCCGCCGGTCTCGACGCCGGCGATGCGTTCCGGCGCAAGCGCGCCGGAGCGTACGAGATACTCGGCGTCCCATTTGGTGTAGATGTCGTTGGTGATGGCCGCGATTTCGTAGGTCGCACGCATCCGCTTGCACAGCGCATCCATCAGCGCGGTCTTGCCGGAACCGACGGGCCCGCCGATACCGACACGAAGTGGGCCATGCTGTGTCATTGCAAAACTCGAAGCCTAGCTGCGGAACAGTCGCGTGTATTGCGTCTCGTGGTGCATGCTCGCAAGGTCAACGCGAAACGCGCACGTCGCGATATCGTCGAGACCGGCGGCAAGCGCCCGGTCGGCTGTTGCGGCGATCTTAAGTTCGAGAGCCGCGATCAGCCGCTGGCCATCCGTCTGTCCGATCGGAATGAGGCGTACCCCGGCCGAAATCAGGTTTGCCGCGAACGCCTGCAAATAGGCATGAACCGTCGCTCCAACCGGAATTACGTGACCCGCGCCTGCAACGCCGACCACGACCGGCATCGCAAACACGCCATCCGAGATTTTGCCGAGACGATCGAGCGCGTCACACGGCCATGCTGAACGCAGCGTCGCAAGAAAAGCCCGTCCTTGCGTCGTGGTCTCGACGAACCGTTCTTTGGTTGGAGCAAATGCAGCCGCGAGTTCCACGACCTCGCGCAACAAGTCAGCATCGTTTTCCGCGACGGCGCGATGCGAATGGACAAGCAGCACCGCGTCACAAAATCCGCCCCCCATGGTGAGCATCACACTCAGCCATCGCTTCAGCGAATCGGCGTCGGTGATATCGCCCGCCTCGACCGCCCATTCGACGCCGCTCGAATAGGAATACGCGCCGACCGGAAAGGCCGGCGAAAACCACGCCATCAGCCGGTAAAGCGCGGCCGGCGCAAGGCCGTCGTAGAATTTTGTCAGCTCGGGCTTAAAAAGCATGGCCGAAATCGCCGTCGCGGTCATTCCACTGCTGATCGTGATGTTGCGCGTCCGCGTAAGCGCCGGATTCCGGATCGAACACGGCTTCCATCGGCGTCAGTTGGGCGCCGAGTGACATCATCATCGCTTCCAGGACATGGTCTCGTCGGATGCGGAGCCGCTCACCGACAATCTGCAGGTCGACATGGCGATTGCCGATGTGCCACGCGAGGCGCGCGAGGTTGCGGCAACTTGAGGCCGTGATTTCGACCAGAGGCTCCGGCTTACCGACCACCGCAATGATCGCGCCATCGTCCAGCACGAGCCCGTCGCCATGATGCAGCACCGTTGCCTGTGGCAGATCCAGTAGAAACGCAAGACCGCGCTCGCCTCGCAGCGCAATGCGGCGGCGATGGCGCTCGCTCGAATCGAGCGCGACCAGATCGACGGCAGCGCTGGCGTCCCATTGCTGCGCCGGTCGCACGGCCACGGCACGTTTCATGTCGGAAGGCTCCGCATTCGGCATGTCCTGTCAAAACAGAAAATAGCGCTGCGCCATCGGCAGCACCTCAGCGGGCGCGCAGGTCAGCAATTCACCGTTGGCGCGCACTTCGTAGGTTTCCGGATCGACATCGATTTTTGGCGTCGCGTCGTTGTGCACCATGGATTTCTTCGAGATGCCGCCACGGGTGTTTTGCACTGCGACCAGCTCTTTCTCGATACCGAGCCTTTCGCGGATGCCGGAGCTCGCGGCCGCCTTCGATACGAACACGACCGAACTCGCGGTGCGCGCACGGCCAAACGCGCCGAACATATGTCGATAATGCACCGGCTGCGGCGTCGGAATCGAAGCGTTGGGATCGCCCATGGGCGCCGCGACGATCGAGCCGCCCTTGATCACGCAATCCGGCTTGACCCCGAAAAATGCCGGCGACCACAGCACCAGATCTGCGAGCTTGCCCTTCTCGACCGAACCGATGTGTTTCGATACACCATGCGCGATCGCCGGATTGATTGTGTATTTGGCGATGTAGCGTTTGACGCGAACGTTATCGTTGTCGCCCTTTTCGGCTTTGAAACGCCCGCGCTGCTTCTTCATCTTGTCCGCGGTCTGCCATGTGCGAATGATGACTTCGCCGAGCCGCCCCATGGCCTGGCTGTCCGACGACATCATCGACAGCGCGCCGAGATCGTGCAGGATGTCCTCGGCTGCGATCGTCTCCTTGCGAATGCGGCTTTCCGCAAACGCCAAATCCTCCGCGATCGACGGATCGAGATGGTGGCACACCATCAGCATGTCGAGATGCTCGTCGATCGTGTTGCGCGTGAACGGCCGCGTCGGGTTGGTCGAAGACGGCAACACGTTTTTCAGCCCCGCGACTTTTATGATGTCGGGCGCGTGTCCGCCGCCTGCGCCCTCGGTGTGAAAGGCATGAATGGTGCGGCCCTTGAACGCCGCGATCGTATCCTCGACGAAACCGCTCTCGTTCAGCGTGTCGGTGTGGATCATCACCTGCACGTCGTAATCGTCGGCGACCGACAGGCAGCAATCGATCGCCGCCGGTGTGGTGCCCCAATCCTCGTGCAGCTTCAGCGCGCAGGCGCCCGCCTCGATCATTTCTTCGAGCGCGGCCGATCGGGAGGCGTTGCCCTTGCCGGCAAATCCGAGGTTGACCGGAAAGGCGTCCGCCGCCTGAATCATGCGCCCGATGTGCCAGGGGCCGGGAGTGCAGGTCGTCGCGTTGGTGCCGGCCGCCGGCCCGGTGCCGCCACCGAGCATCGAGGTGACGCCCGACATCAGCGCCTCATCCACCTGTTGCGGGCAGATGAAATGGATGTGCGTATCGAAGCCGCCGGCCGTGAGGATTTTCCCCTCGCCCGCGATCACCTCGGTGCCGGGTCCGATGATGATCGTCACGCCCGGCTGGATGTCGGGATTACCGGCCTTGCCGATGGCGAAAATCTTTCCCTGCTTGATGCCGACGTCGGCCTTCACGATCCCCCAATGATCGATCACAATCGCATTGGTGATCACGGTATCGACGGCGCCTTGTTTGTTGGCGACCTGGCTCTGGCCCATACCGTCGCGGATCACCTTTCCGCCGCCGAATTTCACCTCTTCGCCGTAGGTGGTGAAATCCTTCTCGATTTCGATGATGAGATTGGTATCGGCAAGACGCACGCGGTCGCCGGTCGTCGGCCCGAACATGTCGGCATAGACGCTGCGCTTGATCTTGATCGACATGCATTTCCCTCAGAGCTTGCCCATGATCTCTTGTCGAAAACCGTAGACTTTGCGCGCACCTGCGAGTGCGACGAGCGTCACCTTGCGACTTTGGCCGGGCTCGAAACGCACGGCTGTGCCCGCCGCGATATCGAGCCGCATGCCGCGCGCCTTCTTGCGGTCGAATTCGAGCGCCGGATTGGTCTCGAAAAAATGATAATGCGAACCGACCTGGATCGGGCGGTCGCCGGTATTCGCAACCGTGAGCGTCACCGTTTTGCGCTTCTTGTTGAGCTCGATCTCGCCTTTCTTGATGAAGAATTCGCCGGGCTTCATGAGCGCCTCATTCATCGAATGGGATCGTGGACGGTGACGAGCTTCGTGCCGTCGGGAAACGTCGCCTCGACCTGGATATCGTGGATCATCTCCGGAATGCCGTCCATCACCTGCTTGCGGGTCAGCACTTTCGTGCCCGCTTCCATCAACTGCGCCACGGTCCGGCCGTCGCGCGCGCCTTCCATGATGAAATCCGTGATCAGCGCCACCGCCTCCGGATGATTGAGCTTGACGCCGCGCTCCAGCCGACGGCGCGCCACCATCGCGGCCATCGCGATCAGGAGCTTGTCTTTTTCCCGCGGCGTGAGGTTCATGCTTGCGCTCTCAGCTGAGCCAAAGCCGCGGCAGCGGCGCGCGAAGGGCGGTCAACACGGCGGTAAGATCGCTCCGCACACTCGCGCCGTCCTTGCCGCAGAGCCGCGCCACCGCGATGCCATTCCACGCAGAAATCCCGACCTCTCCGGCAAAGCTGCCTGCCAGAGCGCGGACATGTGCGGCCAATGTTTCATCGCCGGGAAAAATCAGCACGGTCGCGATGGCCACGCCTCCGGCGGCGACCCCCGGTTCGGCGAGGTTCTGCGCGACCGTTCCGTCGAGCCTCACTGTCTCTGCAAACACAAGGCGCCTGTCGCGCCGCACACGCCAGCGGTCGACAAACGAGCCCTGCTCCACGAACTCTCCCATGGCAGAGCGCCCGAACACCGCCATTTCCGCAACCGTCACCATGCCGTCGCCGGAAATATCGACGTCGATCCTTCGTGACATCCGCCCGCGATCGAACACGATGGTCTCCTGCGGCAGCCACGCCAATCTGCCGCCCGCGCCGACATCCAATCTCACCTCGATTGACGCATCCGGTCCGATCGAGCGGTAGATTTTTTCTGCCGCCGCCGTGGTGACGACGAGGTTCGCATTGTCTCGTGCCGCAATGCTCACCTCATGCCGGTCGCCGCCCGCGATTCCACCAGCGGTATTGACGATCACGGCCTCGAGTTCAACGCCCTCGGTCCGCGGAAACCGCACCCGCAGCGACCCGTCTTCCGCCACGTGACTCCGGCGTGTCCTGCCATCCGCCGCGCCGACTATGAGATCTATTCGCCCGCGTGCACGATTGGCGATCAGCATTTCATCGCGGTCAATCGCTACGGCTTGATTGGCGGCACTGGTTTTCATGTCGGTGCTACTATAAGGACAGAGATTGTTTGAGCGCCGCTTCGTTCAAATCCTTGCGCTGGCTAGCATAGACGATCGTGCCGCGGTCAACGACCGAAAATTGATCGCCGAGGTCGCGGGCGAAATCGAGATATTGCTCGACCAGAACGATCGCCATCTGCTTGAGCCCGCGCAAATAGCTGATGGCCCGCCCGATATCCTTGATGATCGACGGCTGAATCCCTTCGGTCGGCTCGTCCAGCAACAACAGCCTCGGCCGCATCACCAGTGCCCGCCCGATCGCGAGCTGCTGCTGCTGCCCGCCCGAAAGATCACCGCCGCGCCGGCGCAGCATCGTCGCCAGCACGGGAAACAGCGAAAACACATCGTCGGGAATGCTGCGTTGCTCGCGCCCGAGCGGCGCAAACCCGGTTTTCAGATTTTCTTCGACCGTGAGCAGCGGGAAAATCTCCCGGCCCTGCGGCACATAGGCAATGCCGCGCCGTGCGCGCTCATAGGGCTTCAGCGTCGTGATATCCGTGCCCTCCCACACGACGGAGCCCGAACTGACGGAATGCTGTCCAACGATCGCGCGCAACAGGCTCGTCTTGCCGACGCCGTTGCGGCCGAGCACGCACGTGACCTCGCCGAGATCCGCCGTGAGCGAGACGGATCGCAGCGCCTGCGCCGCGCCGTAATGAAGGTCGACCGCGTTCACTTCGAGCATCGCCGTTCCCGTTCCAAGCTCATCGCCCCAAGTAGACTTCGACCACGCGCTCGTTCGCCGACACCTGGTCGATCGACCCTTCGGCGATCACCGAACCTTCGTGCAGCACCGTGACCCGGACATCGAGATCGCGCACGAATGTCATGTCGTGCTCCACCACGACGATCGTGCGGTCGCGGTTGATTTTCTTCAGCAGATCCACGGTCTGCCGCGTCTCGGCGTCGGTCATGCCGGCGACCGGCTCATCCACCAGCAGCAATTTCGGCTCCTGCGCCAGCAGCATGCCGATCTCCAGCCACTGCTTTTGTCCGTGCGACAGGCTGCCGGCCGGGCGATCGCGCTGGGCACCAAGCCTTATGGTTTCCAGAATCCGATCGATGCGGTCTTTATCCTCGCCGTTGCCCTGCCAGAACAATGTCGCGCGCACGTGGCGATCGTTCTTCAAGGCCAGGGACAAATTGTCCTCGACCGTGTGCATTTCGAACACCGTCGGCTTCTGAAACTTGCGGCCAATGCCGAGCGTCGCGATTTCGGTCTCGTCGAGCTTGGAAAGATCGTGCGTCCCCTCGAAAAACACCTCGCCCGTATCGGGCCGCGTTTTTCCCGTCACCACATCCATCATCCTGGTCTTGCCGGCGCCATTCGGGCCGATGATCGCGCGCATTTCGCCGGGTTCGACCGCGAGCGAGAGATTGTTCAGAGCGCGGAAGCCGTCGAACGATACGTTCACGCCGTCGAGGTAGAGCAAAGCATCGGTGGTGCGGTCGTTCATCGCCTACTCCGCAAGCCGTGCCGCGGTCTCGGCGTTGGGTTCGACCGCAGATTTGCGACGATCATGCCACCATTGCTGCAGCGTGCCGACGATCCCGCGCGGCAGCAACAGGGTGACCGCAATGAACAGCCCGCCGAGCAGAAACAGCCAATAGGGCGCCAGCATTCCGGTGGTGAAAGTCGTCTTCGCGTAGTTGACCGCGATCGCGCCGATCACCGCGCCGATCAGCGTGCCCCGACCGCCGACCGCCACCCAGATCACCGCCTCGACGGAATTGCCGGGCGAAAACTCGCTCGGATTGATGATGCCGACCTGCGGCACGTAGAGCGCGCCGGCAACGCCGGCCATGCAGGCCGAGAGCGTGAACACGAACAGCTTGTAGTTCTCGACGCGATAGCCGAGGAATCGCACGCGCGCTTCCGCATCGCGAATTGCCACCAGCACCTTGCCGAATTTAGACGTGATGACACCGCGGCAGATCACGAAACCGACCAACAGCGCGATGCACGAAATCGAGAACAGCGCCACGCGCGTTCCCGGCGCCTGTACGTTGAACCCCAGGATTTCCTTGAAATCGGTCAGGCCGTTGTTTCCGCCAAAGCCGAAATTGTTGCGGAAGAATCCGAGCAGCAGCGCAAACGTCAGCGCCTGCGTGATGATCGATAGATATACACCGGTCACGCGGCTGCGGAACGCAAACCAGCCGAACACGAACGCCAGGACGCCGGGCACCAGCAAAACCATCAGCGCCGCATAGGCAAAGTGCTGAAACCCATACCAATAGATCGGAAGTTCCGGCCAATTCAGGAACACCATGAAATCCGGCAGGATCGGGTTGCCGTACACGCCGCGCGTTCCGATCTGCCGCATCAGGTACATGCCCATGGCATAGCCGCCGAGCGCAAAGAACGCGCCGTGGCCGAGCGACAGAATTCCGCAATAGCCCCAGATCAAATCGATCGAAAGCGCGAGCAGGGCATAGCACACATATTTGCCGAGCAGCGATACGAGATAGATCGGCACATGGAACGGAGAGCTCGGCGGAAACGCGAGATTCGAGATCGGCACCGCGACCGCGACAATCGCGATCACGGCCACGAATGCGACGGAAACGCTGTCGAACTGGCGGCCAATAACGCGGCTCATGTTTCGACCGCCCTGCCCTTCAACGCAAACAGTCCGCGCGGTCGTTTCTGGATGAACAGGATGATGAACACGAGGATTGCGATCTTCCCGAGCACCGCTCCCGCGTACGGTTCAAGGAACTTGTTGGCGATGCCGAGCGTGAACGCACCAACCAGCGTGCCCCAAAGATTGCCGACGCCGCCGAACACCACGACCATGAAGCTGTCGATGATGTAACCCTGGCCGAGATTTGGGCTTACGTTGTCGATCTGCGACAGCGCCACACCCGCGATTCCCGCGATCCCCGAACCAAGCCCGAACGTGAGCGCGTCGACCCGGCCGGTGCGAATGCCCATCGATGCCGCCATCGACCGATTTTGCGTAACCGCGCGCATTTCCAGGCCTAGCCGGGTGTAACGCAGCAGTACGAGCAACGCGGCGAAAACGCCAAGCGTGAAGCAAATGATCCACAGACGATTGTAGGTAATGGTGATCTGGCCGAGCTGGAACGCACCGCTCATCCACGACGGATTGCTGACCTCCTTGTTGGTCGGGCCAAACGCCGTGCGAACAGCCTGTTGCAGGATGAGCGAAAGGCCCCAGGTTGCGAGCAGAGTCTCCAGCGGTCGTCCGTAGAGAAAACGGATGATGCCCTGCTCGATCAACACGCCGACGAATCCGGCAAAAAGAAACGCCAACGGAACCGCAAACACAAGCGAGACATCGGACAGCGCCGGGTTGTAGGTACGGATCAATTCCTGAACCACGAACGTCACATAGGCGCCAAGCATCACCATCTCGCCATGCGCCATATTGATCACGCCCATCACGCCGAAAGTAATCGCAAGACCGATGGCCGCGAGCAGCAGAACCGAACCGAGAGAAAGGCCGTACCAGGCATTTTGCACCGTGGCCCACGCGGCCAGCCGGCTTTCGATCGCCGCAACGGCATCCTTCGATGCGCGCACTACCGAAGCGGGCGCATCCGCAGCCACCCCGGCGAGCACCGCGACCGCGTCCTGGTCGCCGCGCGCTCGCAGGATCGCGATGGCATCAAGCTTGGCCGCTTCCGTGGCATCATCGCGATTGAGCACAACGGCCGCGCGCGCTTCGATGAGCGCGCGTTTCACGGATGGATCCGATTCCTTTGCGAGCGCCGCATCGAGCGCGGGTAACGCGTTGCCTTCACGCGATTTGAATACCGCGCGCGCGGCATCGAGGCGCTTGGCAGCGTCAGGCGATTGCAAGGTCAGATTACCGAGCGCCGCATCGATGGCGCGACGTAACCTATTGGTGAGGCCGACGGTCTGCAGATTTGCGGGAGCAGCATCCGCCGCCGGCTGACCATTCGCGGCATCGAGCAGCTGACCTGCATCGGCCTTGATGTAGACCTTATGCGTCGCTGGATCGTAGAGCAGCCGCTCGTTTTGCAAGGCATCGAGGACTTGAGCGGCCAGAGGATTGCCGCTTGCCGCGATCGCCTCGATGCCGGTCTCGGTCTCGCCGTAACTGTCGGCCGTGAAGCGCGCGAGCGCCTCCTCGTAGCTCTCGGCCAGTCCCTGCCGGACGCTCAGCAGCAGCGCAGCGAGCCCGAACAACAGCAGCGCAATTCGCGCCGGACCTGCAACCATTTGGAGCTCCGAAAAAGTAATGGAGGCAACAGAAGCCTGCTGCCTCCATTTTTAGCACGTTTGCTTTGGTATGATCAGGTACCGCTGCCGAGACACTTCTTTTTCACAGTGTCGTAGTTGCCGCACTTAAGCGTTACCCAGTCGCCGATCAGGTTCTTGGAGTCGGGCAGTTCCTTCGACCATGCGTCGCCCGGGACCAGCCCCGGCGTTTTCCACACGATGTTGAACTGACCATCAGCCTTCACTTCGCCGATGAAGACCGGCTTGGTGATGTGATGATTGGGCAGCATGGTTGAAGTCCCACCGGTCAGATTGGGTGCGGTAATGCCGGGGAGAGCATCAATCACCTTGGTGGCGTCGGTCGTCTTCACCTTCTCCACCGCCTTCACCCACATGGCGAAGCCGATCACATGGGCTTCCATCGGGTCGTTGGTGACGCGCTTCGGATTCTTGGTGAAGGCGTGCCACTTTTCGATGAACTCCTTGTTCGCCGGGGTGTTGATCGACTCGAAATAGTTCCAGGCAGCAAGGTGTCCGACCAGCGGTTTGGTGTCGATGCCGGCGAGCTCTTCTTCGCCGACCGAGAACGCGACCACGGGGATGTCCTTGGCCTTCACGCCTTGGTTGCCGAGTTCCTTGTAGAAAGGCACGTTGGCGTCACCGTTGATGGTCGAGACCACCGCCGTCTTGCGGCCTTCCGAACCGAATTTCTTGATCGCCGC
>Ga0187765_10000845_pt1 | contig 11499 bp, 10 predicted proteins | sample 0216_QUI02_MP05__3_FD_133018 | JGI IMG/M metagenome (GOLD analysis project Ga0187765, IMG submission 133018) | Tropical peat soil microbial communities from peatlands in Department of Meta, Colombia - 0216_QUI02_MP05_10_MG | ecosystem: Environmental > Terrestrial > Soil > Wetlands > Peat ...
AGAACGTCACCCGTGACGGGAAACGGGTCTGGATCCGCTGGCAGAACAAGACCCTTTTCGATGAGCAGGGCCGCTTTTCCGGTCTCTTCAGTATCGGGACAGATATCACCGGGAATAAACGGGCAGAGGCGGCCCTCCGGGAAAGCGAGGAGCGGTACAGGCTCGTGATGGATGCTACCAACGACGGGATCTGGAACTGGAATATCCCTCGTCGCAGCGTCTGGTTCAGCCCCCGGTGGTACACTCTGATCGGTTACGAACCGGGTGAAATGCCCGGCACCTTCGCAACATGGCGTTCACTGGTCCATCCGGATGATTTGGATCTGGCGAAGAGCAGGATCCGTAATCACCTGGACCAGAAAACCGGGGATTACACCGTTGAATTCCGGATGAGGACAAAAGAAGGAGGCTGGAAATGGATCCTTTCCCGGGGGAAGGTTATCGAAAGAGATGCGGAAGGAAAGCCGGTCCTGATGGTTGGTACGCATACCGACATCGATGACCGCAAAAGGGTTGAGGAATCGCTGCGGGAGAGCGAGGAACGGTTCAGGACCATGATCGAGCAGTCCCCCTACAGCATCCAGATTTTATCGCCGGACGGCCACGTAGTCCAGGTCAACCACGCATTCGAGCATCTCTGGGGAGCAACTCTTGAGGATCTGAAGGATTACAGTTTGCTCAGGGACGATCAACTGAAGGCCCTTGGCATTATGCCCCTTATCGAGAGAGGGTTTTCCGGTGAAATCCTGACAATTCCCCCGGTGCACTACGATACCGAAAAATCCCTGGGATTCGGGAAGGTCAAGTGGGTCCAGGGCCGGATCTACCCGGTACGGGATGCAGCCGGAATAATCCGCAATATTATCCTGGTTCATGAAGATATCTCGGAACGCAAACAGATGGAGGAGGCCCTTCAATCTTCGGAAGAGAACTTCCGCACGCTGGTAGAAAGCGCCCCCGATGCAATTTATATCCAGACTAATAACCGGTTTGTGTATCTTAACGCAGAAGCAGTCCGCCTCTTTGGGGCTGTATCACCGGACGATCTGCTGGGAACCCCGACCCTCGAACGTATCCACCCCTCGTTCCACAAACTCATTTGCGAGAGGGTAATAAGTCTTGTCGCAGGACGGAAGCCTGTCAACAGGATCGATGAGATCTACCTGAAAATGGATGGAACACCTGTTGATGTCGAAGTAGCAGCTGTACCGTTCCGTTACCAGGGAGAGAACGGGGCGTTGATCTTTTTCCGTGATATCACCCGGCGAAAACTGGCGGAGTCGGAGCTGCGGGCTGCCTACCAGCAGATAAAGGCTGCTGAAGAAGAACTCTGGGTCCAGTACGAAAAGCTGAAGAAGGACGAGATCCTGATCCGGGAAAGCGAGGAGAAATTCCGGCTCCTGACGGAACAGACCACCGATATTCTCTATAAGATAGATCTTGAAGGAAGAATCCTCCATATCGGGCCCCAGACACGGAAGTACGGGTTCGACTCCCAAAAGATCATGTCCTGCCCGGTTTTTCAGTTTATCATGGAAGAAGATGCCCACCGTGTTTCTGAAGACATAAAAGTGGTTATCTCGACAAGCCAGCCGGTAAATTCGACATTCCGCATCCGGGATAAGACGGGAGAAATTCACTGGCTGGAAGCAAATGCGTCACCGGTGATTGACGAGTCCGGATCCGTCATCGCCATCTCCGGCATACTCCGGGATATTACGGAAAAGAAACAGGCAGAAGATGCCCTTGCCCGACGGGATGCACTCCTCGTGGCTATTAATTTTGCAGCTGAATGCCTGTTGCATTCTCCGGGATGGAGTGACTGTATTGACGATATCCTGGAGGAGATGGGAAAGGCGGCCGATGCGGAGAGGGCCTTTATTTTTGAATTTACGTTGCGAAGAGATGATCTCCCCCGTGTGCACCTCCGGTACGAATGGTCTGACCCCGGGGTTTTCCCGCTCGCCAGGGACGAGATGATGAAGGATCTTTCCTTCACAGAATTCGGACTGAAGCCTGTTGCCATGACGCTTCAGGAGAAGAATTTTTTTGCCGGCTATGCCGATGAGCTCCCTGCTGCGGCACAGGCCCTCTTCAGGTATCATGATGTCGGATCTTTTCTTTTTGTTCCCATAATGATTAAAAACCAGCCCTGGGGCTTCATCGGTTTCAGCAGCCCCCGGACCGTCAGGAGGACATACCTGCCCGTGGAGATCGAAGTACTCCAGACTGCTGCAGGAATTATCGGATCCGCAATTGCACGGACGCAGTACGAAGAGGATCTCAGCCGTTCCCTTGAAAACGGGGAGGTCCTGCTGAGGGAAGTTCACCACCGGGTTCGGAACAATATGCAGGTGATCTCCAGCCTTCTTTCCATCGAATCCGCATCCATGACCGAACCGAGGATGCAGGAATATTTGCGCGAAACGGAGAGCCGGATCAAATCCATGGCCCTCGTGCACGAGAAACTCTACAAATCCGATTCCCTTTCATCAATCATGATCGGAGAATACGTGCGCAGCCTTGTGGATGAACTCGTCAGCACCTATGCGATCGGAGCTGCGATCCTGGTTGATTTCGATCTGGAAACCGGTATCAGCATCGAGCTGGAACGGGCCATTCCGTTCGGCCTCATCATCCACGAAATGGTGACCAATGCCCTGACCCATGCCTTTCCGAATCGCGAGAGCGGAAAGATCTGGATTACCTCTCAGCTGGAGGAAAAAGACCAGTTCAGCATCACCATCCGGGACAATGGCATCGGGATACCAGCGGGGATCGATTTCGACCATGCTGAAACACTGGGATTACAGCTCATCGTCATGCTGACCCGGCAGGTCGAGGGCACGGTCAGCCTCTCGCGAGATCGGGGAACGGAATTCAGACTTACACTCCCGTGCGACTATACAAAGAAATGAGGCCCGGAACAATGATATTGAACAGGGTGATTTATTGCCCGTTCCAGGAAACAGATGTTAAAGGGGATGTGATTCCTGACCGGAGATAACACGTGTGACGACGTCGCAGAGTTCCTGGATCCGGTACGGTTTCTGAAGAATACCGCACGAGGAATTTTCCGGGAAGCAGGTTCTTGCCCGGGCATCGAAGAAGTCGGTGAACACGATAATCCGGACTTCCGTGTCTATTTCACGGAGGCGACTGATAGTTACCGGCCCCCCGGGGCAGCGATGCATATACAAATCTATCATGACCACGTCGAATGGCAATCCCTGGTTCCGTGCCTCAACGAACAGGTCGATTCCTTCGGTACCATCCCTGGCGCAGGCGACTTCGTACCCTTTCGATTCAAGGATGTACTTATTCACATCAAGAATCGCCATAACCTCCTGGATTAACAGAATCCTCTTTTTCTCTCGTTGTTCGCTGGTTGCTTCCCGGTCCATTTTTCCCGATAAGACTGAAGGAAGACCACGGGCAGACAGCATTTTCATCCCTGGTTTGTGCAACTCACTGGTTATCATGAAAATCTCCTTGTTTCCGGGAACCTGCTGCCGGCCCTTGCAGGACTCCTTCATCTTTATTCACGACCGGATCCCGGCCCGGTACCGGTGACCTCCATGCAGGCAGGTCAGATCTGCAGGGATTATTGTTCCCGCAGAGCGCAAACTCCGCCCTTCTTCGGTCAGTCGCCTCACGGAATATTATGACAAGGCCGATGCTGCCCCCTTTGCCATCCTGCAGGATCGACACATTCCATTCTATGGGGATTTCCGCCCCCGAGCGGGTGATGAGATTGATATCCCGGGAGAGGTTTGCGGTCCCCGTGGCCAGGGAATTGATCGCAAGTGCGATGCACGTCGTAAAACAGAATTTCCCCTCGACCGATGTGAGGACGCTTTCGAGAGGCTTGTTCTTCACTTCAGCGAACCGCCATCCGGTAGCTCTCTCGGCTGCCGGGTTCATACTGGTAACTTCTCCTTCCATATCGGTAGTGACCATAGCGTCGCTGATACTTCGCACGAGCGCAGCGAGCCACTCGAGGTTTTCCCGGACTTTTCTCTCGCTCCGGTGGTGCGAAAGGGTCATTTCAACCGCAAGGAGCAGATCCTTTGCCGAGAACGGTTTGACAAGGTACCCGAAAAAGTCTGTACAGTCCTGCTCTTCCCGGGAGAATTCCTCGGGAAACGTTGCGAGCTGGACTGAAGGGATTTTCAGTAATGCCCGGAGTTCCCTGGCCACGGTAAGGCTGGTTTTGTTTCCTTTTAACCTGGTATCAATAAGAACAAGATCCGGACGTCGGTTTTCCGCTTCCCTGATCGCCTCCTCACCGGAGGACACAATCGCGGAAATGGAAAATCCATGACTGGAGAGCCACTGCTCCAGGGATTTTGCCACGATGCTATCCGGTTCAGCGATTAATACCGATCCTGTTGTCATTAATGACCTGCGTGTTGTTGACGGAGAGATTCCTCTGTTTTTCACCGGCTGGTGAGAATGCCCACCGATCCGGGACCTGGTGCGGCCAGGCCGATACCAGGCTTCCTGTTATTCTGGCCGGCGAAACCAGCATGGACCCGGTCATCCTGGAACGACAGGATCCAGGGTCTGCCGGGACGCGGTTTTCTTAAGATGACGTGCAAATCGAGAGGGGATCATTAATTCCCATCGTTCTCCGTACTGATACCTTCGAGTAACTGTTTGATATCAATCCAGATGATCAGCTCGTTCTTCTCCTTGTCTTTCACCTTGATTTTACGTTTGATAATTCCGATGATCGCAGTGTCCTCCTTGCTGACCGATGCTGACGTGTAATCCACGTGGTTTCCCTCGAAGGTTGAAACCGACGTGACATCATCGACAAGGATCCCGATCTTGGACTTTGTGATCTTGTCATCAAGAACGATGATCCTCGACGATTCCACCGCAACTTTGCTCTCTTCGGGGATGTTGAGCCTCAGTTTCAGGTCAACGATTGTCGTGATCTCCCCGCGGAGATCGATGATCCCCTTGAGATACGACGGTACGTTGGGCAGGTGGGTGATCGTGGTGTATTCCACAACTTCCTTGACATCGAAGAGGTCGATGGCAAAGTTCTCCTTGCCGAGGACGAACTCGACGACCTGGATGGTATTTCCCTTGTTCCTTTTCGTGGACTCCATTCCACCCGCGGGATCGGCGGCTGTTTCGACTGCTTTGGTCGCCATTGGAAAACGACCTCCCTTAATCCACCTTGAATTTCTTGTTGGCTTCCATAGCCTCGACTGCGACCCTGCTCACCGTCTCAACCATGCGGGTGATCTCATCGATTGCCGCAGAAGACTCTTCGGACGCTGCCGCCGCGTCGCCAGCCTCTTTTGCCGTCTGTTCGACAAGGCTTGCCACTTCAGCAATACTTGCGGTGATCTCTTCGGTCGTTGCAGCCTGTTCCTCAGTCGCTGCCGCAACTTCTGTCGCACTCTTTGCAACCTTATCGACCGCAGAGGCAATGCTGTTGAAGGACTGGAGCGTCTCGGTCACCATCTTGGCACCCTGGTCGACAATGCCTTTGGCATTTGCCATGGCCGTCGACGCATTCTGGGTGCTCTTCTTTAAGTTCCCGATCATCTCTTCGATCCGTTCAGCCGAGTTCCGCGATTCCTGGGCAAGGGACTTGACTTCCGTCGCAACGACGGCAAACCCGCGGCCTGCATCGCCGGCCCGGGCAGCTTCGATGGCTGCATTGAGCGCGAGGAGGTTCGTCTGGCTTGCCAGCTCGCGGATCAACAGGACGATCTTGGAGATCTCCCCCATCTGTTTCTCAACATCCGCAACGATCTCGTACACTTTTGCCGAGGACTCGGAGATCTCGCCCATGCTCTTTTCAGCCTTGCCGGCGAGCTCCGCACCATTGTGCGATAGATCGTTGGTCTCTTTGGACAGGTGGGAGACATTTTCCATGCTTGCCGTGATCTCTTCGACGGCTGCACTCATGTCCTGCATCGCCTTTGCGATCTGCTCGACACCCTGTGATGCCTTTTCGGCATTTTCGGAAACCTTGCTCGCGTTCTTCGCGATCTGGTTCACGCTCTTGGATGCATCCTCGATGCTGTTGCTGGCGTTCTCGGCGGTAGAGGTCAGCCCGATCATCTGTTTATTGACATCAGCGATGTTGTTCTCCAGGTTGACAACGATGCCACGGACTGCGTTCCGGAGCTTGATAATCTGGTCGTAAGTCTCTTTGGTATCGTCGTCGGGCTTGGTGATCTCATAGCGGACAGTAAGATCCCCTTCTGCCATCTGGGAATAGATCCTGCTCAGTTCCTCGACCTCTTTTGCCATGAACTGCTGGGTTTTTACGACTTTCGTGATCTCGTTGTACGTAACGTACACATACTTCAGATCGTTCTTCTCGTCGAGGACTGGGATATTTGTCCTTACAACGACGTGGACCCCGGAAGGTGTCTCGAGCGTACTCTCGCCAACAGTGATCCGTTTGCCGTTGATAGTATCCATCACCGACTCACCGGAGTCCTTGAGATACTTGATCATTCCCTGTGACCGGAAGTCGCTGAACTTCATGGCCAGCAACCGGTCCCTGCCGTACCCTACCATTTTGCTGAATGCTTCGTTTACCATGAGGATCCTGAGAGATGGATCCACGACAGCATGAGCGAGAGGGTTCTTTTCAAACATTACCGTAAAGTCCTGAGTCTCAACCATTTCCATCACCCTAACCTGATAACCTGTTCCTTGTACACTTCATTCATAATCTGACCGAGACCGGTATACATTGCCGAGAGCCCGGTGATCACACCTTCAATACCGGCAACCTGGAGAATCGTTACGTTTCCGAGCGCATTGCCCACGACAAGAAGCGCGAAGAGCAGCGTGAGGAGCCCGAAGACGACCTGGAGCGCCCTGTTCAGCCTGAACGTGATGATGAACATGACGAACGAGAACAAGCCCCAGATCGTCAGGAAGGCAATCAGCGCTTCCTTAGGCACTGCAGAGCTCCATCCGAAGACCGGCATGAGAAGCAGCCCCACCAGAGATATCCAGAAGAACCCGTAGGAAATGAACGCGGTCATCCCGAAGGTATTATTCTTCTTCCATTCCATGATGCCTGCGATGATCTGGGCGATACCCCCGTAGAAGATCCCGACGGCAAAGATCGTAGATCCCATAGCAAAGAGCCCGGCATTATGCAGGTTGAGCAGAACGGTCGTGATACCAAAAGCCAGCAGGCCGAGGGGCGCCGGGTTTGCCGTTGTATCTGCAAGTCTGAATTCGTTTCTCTTTCCTGAATCAGCACTGTTTTCCATGATTTTCCTCCGTTTTCTCTTCTTCCATCCTGACCGCTATTCACCCGGGGGATTTCCTCCCAGCGTGCGGAGTTCAAAATATCCATCAAGTGTCCGGGATAGTTCCTCGAGAATCAGGATCTGCTCCCGTAAGCCATCCCGCTCTCCCTGCCGGTTCCGGACAGCATTCTGCCATCCGTCCTTTCCTTTTCCTTCAGATGTCATGCAATCTCACCAATCCGGATGCCATCGAGACACTCAAGGGGCCTCCCGCATCCTGCTGCTCCCTATATCGGAGTGGAAATTTGATCGACCGGCCCGGATTGGGAGCCGGAATCTGCAAGTTTATTGCATTGCAATACTTAATGCAATATTGCAAAAAATAATGCTATGTAATAGTATTTAAATTATTGCAATGAATTAATTTTCGCAATAATGCACTGATTAATAAATGATGAGTGCAATATTCTAACGAAAGGAGGTGAACTGTGCCAGCAGATGAAGACGAAATCGGAAAAATAAAAGAACTTCTCAAGAATGAACCACGGGGACTGAGCATCCGTCAGATTACGGATCAGCTGCCGGCAAACCGGAACCTCGTTGCAAAGTATCTCGATATGCTCCTGGTCTCCGGCCAGGTTGAGATGAGGACCGTCGGAATGGCAAAGATGTACTATCTCTCCCATCGCGTCCCTATCTCGGCCATGATGGACGCCTCATCGGATTTAATTGTTGTACTCGATGAGAATCTCCGGATCATCAGGGTCAACGATAACTTCCTCGCATTTTCAGGATCTGCCCGTGAACAGATTGTGGGGAAGCAGATTGATCAGGATACACTTCCTCTTCTTGCAGCGAGCACTTCCCTCGCAACTGCCCGAAGTGCAATCAAAGGAAAGGAGATAACCGAGGATATTGTGTTTAACCGATCGGGTGCTGCCCTGCATTTCCATGCCAAATTTATTCCCACGGTATTTGAGAACGGTGCACCGGGCCTGACGGTGATTCTGGAGGACACGACAGATATCTGGCGGGCCGAACAGACCCTTCGCGCTGCTCTCCGTGAGAAGGAGATCCTTTTAGGTGACATCAACCAGCGGATTAACAACAATCTCCAGCTGGTTTTGAGTTTCATCGATCTGCAGATGGCGTCGCTCGCGAATGGTCCGGCAAAAGATATTCTCCGGGAAACCCAGAACCGGATTTTGGCACTTTCCCTTGTTTACGGCCAGATTGGGGTTGCCCATCCGGGTTCGAGAGTTTCTCTCAGCACCTACCTTGGCAATCTTGTAAAAGCTCTTTCGGCCTCCTATGAGATTCCACCTGAAGATATCACCATGACCATGGAAAATCCCGGCCTCACCATGGATGAGAGCAGGGCAACGACAGCTGGACTGATCCTGAATGAACTCACCAGCTTTCTCCTCCTGACCGCATCGGACAGGAAGGGACGAAAAGAGATTACGATAATGATCTCAGGTGATCCGTCTAAAGAATGTGTTTTCCGCATTTCTTTGAAAGGCCATCAGCTCCCCGCAAACCTGGATCTCAGGACGACGGAGGTTCTGGGCCTCCAGCTCGGATACACGCTCGTCACGAAACAACTCGGGGGGACTCTGTCCATTTCAGAAGATCGACAGGGATTTATGGTAATTCTCCCACCGGAATGATATACCATGGATAAAGGAATTCTAATCATCGAAGATGAGACGATTATCGCACTCGATATTGCCCGGAAAATCAGGCACTATGGGTATTCCGTCTCCGGGATCGCGGCGGACGAGTCAGAAGCACTTTCCCTTGCTGCAAAAGATCCCCCGGCGCTTGCCCTGGTGGATATCAAGCTGAAGAACGCATCAGACGGGATTGAAGCAGCAAGGAAATTAACGGAACAGTTCTCCATTCCGATCGTCTTCATCACAGCCTATTCTGACAACCGGGTCCGGGAACGGGCAATGCAACTGCAGCCTGAAGGGTTTCTCCTCAAACCGATCAACAGGACCGAATTTGAGACGACGATAAAATCGGTTATGACCAGGTAAGAGATTAATCACGGCATCCCCCTTGGTTCCAGTTGCAGAGAGCGATCGCGGCGCAAACCGAAGAATTCATCGGGCGATTTTTAAAGATCCTGCCCTTCGGTACATTTTTTTCACCCATCATTTCAACTGAAAAAAACGAAATTGGTACCATCAAAGAGTTCCTATACCTGCTCCACACGTCTACACCATATGGAAAATCCGAAAACCACGGCACAATTCATGGCGGTTGTTCTCACCGCAGACAAGTTCGAGGACATGGAAGTATTCTTCCCGGTCTTCCGCCTTCTCGAAGAAGGCTGGCAGGTGGATATCGCGGCTCCCGAGCTGAAGGAAATTTACGGGGAGCATGGGTACGTCATGAGGCCCGCCAAAAAGATCAGTGAAATCGATCCGGATGAGTACGATCTCCTTATCATCCCCGGCGGGTCGCCCTCAGGAGCTCCGGCAACCGTGCGGAAGATATCCCATGCCCAGGAGATTGCACGGTCGTTCTTCGCGGGAAACAAGCCGGTTGCATCGATCTGCCATGGGCCCTGGACGCTGGTCTCTGCCGGCCTCGTGAAAGGCCGGCACCTGACATCGTTCTGGCACGACGGTGTGCCGGACGATATCAGAAAGGTAGGTGGGATCTGGGAAGACCGTGATGTGGTAGTGGATGGAAATCTAGTCACCTCACGCTGGCCCATGGACCTGCCTGCGTTCATGCGGGAACTCATGAGGATGGTCCGGCAGGTGGAAACTGGCCGACCGGCTCACCGGAAGAGATGAGGAGGTATCCTTTCCCACCCTGCTGAAACGGGATTGCGTTCATGGTAACAAAGATCAGCCGTCAACCGATGCTTATAATTAAATGCTCTTCATACCCATGGTGAACCAGATGGAATATAGTGCACTCCCCCTGGAACGCCAGAAGAGACTCGCCGTCCTCATCGATGCTGAAAATGCCCAGGCAAGCATCACCAAGAACCTGCTCGACGAAGTGGCCAAGTACGGGGTTGCGTCCGTAAAAAGGATCTACGGCAACTGGACCACACCCCAGTTGCAGGGCTGGAAGGATGTCCTCCTCTCGAACTCGATCATCCCGATCCAGCAGTTCAACTACACAACCAAAAAAAACGCCACTGACAGCGCGTTGATTATTGATGCCATGGACCTCCTTCATGCGGGAAACCTTGACGGGTTCTGCCTGGTCTCGAGCGACAGTGATTTCACCCGCCTCGCTTCCCGGATCCGCGAATCGGGACTGATCGTATATGGTTTCGGGGAGGAGAGCAAGACCCCGAAAGCGTTCGTAGATGCCTGCGACAAATTCATTTATACTGAAATTCTCCGCCCCGCAGAACCAACCGGAACTGCCCCGCCGGTACCCCGGGATGCCACGGTATTCAAGGATACCAAGAAGGATGTAAAATTCCTGAAATTACTCAAGAACAGCGTAGAAGATTCTTCTGACGAGGACGGCTGGGCTGAGCTCGGACTGGTCGGGCAGAACATCCAGAAGAAAAGTCCTGAATTCGATTCGCGAAATTACGGATTCCGAAAATTTTTCGATCTCATCCGTTCCCTGGACCTGTTTGATATTGACGAAAGGCAGTCCAAAGATGCTGCGGGCAAAATCATCTACATCCGTGAACGCCAAAAAAAGCACCAGCCTCAGCGAAGATAAGGATCGGTGGACAGGACAGGATATGGGAGAGCTGTCAGGAGTATACCTCGGATCGTCAGCCAGGGAAGCGGGCTTGCGGAACCCCGGCTGAGCAGAAACAGGCATCAGCCGGAAGTCATACGGAATGCTGAAATACAGGCAATTAAACGAAGGTACCTTACCAACGGAGCCTTCCCTGACCTTCGTTTTTTTAAAAGGCATAGTGTTGTGTCACTCACCAATCCGAAATTAAATCACGACGTGAAATCAGGTTAAAACATTGTTCCGGACCGGTAATCAAAAAAGTTCCCGGGTCTTGGACAATGCCGACGCTCCAGGGGCTTTGTCGCAACCTGCGAAAGAGCCCTGAATTACGGGCAGCAATGCATTCATGTATCAGATATCATGGAAACAGGGTGTTATCGCATGCGCAACCCTGGGCTGTTCGCAAGGGGGGACGACATTTGCACTACCATTGGTCGCTGGAATGGGATTACATACCGTTGAATTGTCATCCTGCTCCATGTGGCCCCTTATCCCCACCGGGCCGGATGGAGCAAGTGCGCCGGTG
>Ga0187765_10000846_pt1 | contig 11498 bp, 17 predicted proteins | sample 0216_QUI02_MP05__3_FD_133018 | JGI IMG/M metagenome (GOLD analysis project Ga0187765, IMG submission 133018) | Tropical peat soil microbial communities from peatlands in Department of Meta, Colombia - 0216_QUI02_MP05_10_MG | ecosystem: Environmental > Terrestrial > Soil > Wetlands > Peat ...
TCTTCTCGAACGACTGGAGCTTTCCCCCGGGGCCGAGCCCGTTGGCGATGCTCGTCTCGAGACACGAGACCGCAGCCGGTGGCGTCGTTGTCCGCTGCCAGTCCGAAACCTCCATCCGCGTGGTGCGAAACACCACCGCGAGGCTGGTCAGGTCGAGCGGGCCGTTCCACCACTCGGCTCCCGCAGCCCCGGTGATCACGAGGTCGGACACGCTCGGGTGGAGGTTCGCGCACGTGACCGGCTCCAGGTTGTCCTTGGTTACCTTCTGCTGCCCGCCGCTCCAGCCCGAGCTGGGCTTCAGGTCGGCCCGCCGGAGCAGCGCCGCGCGGGCTGCGGCCTGGTCGTCGGCGTTGTACCTGATCTGGTACGAGCCGCTGCCGGCCGCGAGCGCGGACACCGACATGAGCAGCGCGAGGAGAGCTCCGACGGAGACGAGGAACCTTCGGCCGGCCAGCGCAGTCACCCCGAGAGCAGCGTATCGGGATCGAGCTGGCGAGCCCTCGAGCGTCCACGGTACGCACGGACGCGGCGCGGGCTAGCTAGTCCGCGAGAGTCCGAGCTGCGACTAGGGAAGCGGGGCGCGTGTCTCTGCGGAGCGCGTTCTACGGACGGTCGCCGAGCTTCTCGGGAGGACGACGAAGACGTCGGCGAGCCCGAACCGCTCGTCGTGCTCGGTGTCGATGAATCCGTGGCCCTCGTCGAGGTTGAACGAGAGCATCGCCCGCTGGGGGCGTGTTCTCCGTCTGGACGCGCGTCAGTCGACGCGGACGACGAAGAAGGCGATCGCGACGTACTGGCAGGCGAGCGCAACGAGTGTCAACGCGTGGAAGAGTTCGTGGTAGCCGAAGACGGCTGGGATCGGGTCCGGTCTGCGCCGGGCGTACACGATCGCGCCGACGCTGTAGGCGATACCGCCGGCCGCCAGCAGGGCGACCGCCGCTGGCCCGGCCGCGTGTGCGACCTGCGGCACGGCGACGACGCCGACCCAGCCGAGCGCCAGGGCGATGATGGCCGTGAGCCACTTCGGCGCCTTCACCCAGCACACCTTGGTGAGGATCGCCGCTGCGGCGCCGCCCCAGACCACGGTCAAGACGACGCGCTGGACGCTGCCATGCAGAGCGAGCAACCCAACTGGCGTGTAGGTGCCTGCGATCAGGAGGTAGATGCCGGCGTGGTCGGCACGCCGCATCCACAGACGCGCCCGGGGTGCCCAGGTGATCCGATGGTAGAGCGTGCTGGTGCCCAGCATCACCACGGCTGAGACCGCAAAGACGGCCGCCGCGACCAAGCGGCGTCCGTCGGTGGATGCCACGAAGGCAATGCCGACACAACAGGCAACCGCGAAACCGATCTGATGCAAGACGCCGCGCAGTCGAGGTGGCGCCTGCGCGGCAGGCACGAGGGCTGCGAAGCGGCTCACGCTCGAGCGCCTCTCTCGAGGTCCTTGCTCGGCAGCGTGTCCACGGCCAGGAGTCTCCTCTCGTCGGCGCGCCACCGGCGGCGCGCCGGATGCGCGTGGCACCGAAGTGGCAATCGATGAGGAGAATCGAGAGACACCCTCGTCGGCGACCACGCAAGCTCTCGCTCCTGCAGTGTCGCACAGATGCGGCGCGGCCGTGCTCGACCGGGAGTGGCGACCATGCAGATCTACGCGGCGGGCGGCCGAGCGGTGCCGATTCCCGGGTTGCGTCACTGCTAGGGTGCCCGTGCCTACCGAGCGTGTACCGGATGCGTGCTGCGCCTCCTCTGCCCGTTCCTGAGCAGTGGAGGAGGTGTATCTATGACAACTGGAACCGTGAAGTGGTTCAACGCCGAGAAGGGCTACGGGTTCATCACCCCTGACGACGGCGGCAAGGACCTGTTCGTTCACCACAGCGCGATCGCCGGCGAGGGCTACAAGTCACTCGCCGAGAATGCGAAAGTGGAGTTCGAGTCCGCCGAGGGCGCGAAGGGCCCCGAGGCGAAGAACGTCACTCTCGCATCAAACTGAGCGTTCGCCGGGCAGCTGCTGCCGTCATCACGACGCGGCAGCTGCGATCCCTTCCACGACCCAAAGGAGCCCATGGCAGCCAGAAACCCCCAAACGATGGCCAAACGGACCCGCGAGCAAGCGGTCAAGGAACGGCGTGAGCAGAAACGCGCCAGAAAACTCGAAGCGGCCGCAGCGCGCCGATCGGCCCGTGAGCAGACCGACGGAGACAACCCCGCTTTGGACGGACCCACGGTAGATCCCGCCACGACAGAGCCGAGGACGAACTCCGCCTAGTCGTCCAGCTGGTATCGCCAATGGCTGGCCCGGAGAGCGTCACGGCTCATTCGCAGCGAGTGCCATTGGAATAATCCCGGTGTGGCGGTCAAGCACCCATCTGCCTCGACCGCCCGAGCCGAGTATCTGTCGGTCGAGCCGCTTGTCGCGATGGACAGCGGTGCGATCCCTCGTCACGAGCTGCCGCGCGGCGAGATGTCCGCCGACGCCGCCTACCAGATCATCCACGACGAGCTGATGCTCGACGGCAACGCGCGGATGAACCTTGCCACGTTCGTGACCACGTGGATGGAGCCGCAGGCGGAGAAGCTGATGGCGGAGTGCTTCGACAAGAACATGATCGACAAGGACGAGTACCCGCAGACGGCGGAGCTCGAGCGGCGCTGCGTCAACATCCTCAGTCGCCTGTGGCACTCGCCCGACACCACCGGGGCTACGGGTTGCTCGACGACCGGCTCGAGCGAGGCGGCGATGCTGGGCGGCCTCGCCCTCAAGCGGGGCTGGCAGCAGCGGCGCTCGGCTGAGGGCAAGGCGATCGACAGGCCGAACATCGTCATGGGGATCAACGTCCAGGTGTGCTGGGAGAAGCTCGCGAACTACTGGGACATCGAGATGCGGCTCGTGCCGATGGAGGGCGACCGCTTCCACATGGACGCCGAGGAGGCCGTGAGGCTGTGCGACGAGAACACGATCGGCGTGATTCCGGTGCTCGGCTCGACCTTCGACGGCTCCTACGAGCCGGTCAAGGACGTCTGCGACGCGCTCGACGACTTCCAGGCGAAGACGGGGCTGGACGTTCCCGTCCACGTCGACGGCGCGTCGGGTGCGTTCGTCGCGCCCTTCCTCGATGTCGACCTCGAGTGGGACTTCCGGTTGCCGCGGGTCGCCTCGATCAACGTGTCGGGCCACAAGTACGGTCTCGTCTACCCGGGCGTGGGCTGGGTGGTGTGGCGCGACGCGTCCGCGCTGCCGGAGGATCTGATCTTCTGGGTCAACTACCTCGGCGACAACATGCCGACCTTCGCGTTGAACTTCTCGCGGCCCGGAGCCCAGGTCGTGGCGCAGTACTACAACTTCTTGCGCCTCGGCTTCGACGGCTACAAGGCGGTGCAAGGCTACGCGCGGGATGTCGCCACGACACTCTCGGCCCAGATCGCCGAGCTCGGACCGTTCGAGCTGATCACGCGCGGCGACGAGCTGCCGGTTTTCGCCTTCACGCTCGCGGACGGGATCGACAACTATTCGGTCTTCGACGTCTCGAATGCGCTGCGCGAGCGCGGCTGGCTGCTGCCGGCCTACACCTTCCCGAAGAATCGCGAGGACCTCGCGGCGCTACGGGTGGTGGTGAAGCGCGGCTTCGGCCACGACATGGCGAACCTGCTCGTGGAGGACATCAAACGGCAGCTTCCGAAGCTTCAGAAGCAGCAAGCCCCGGTCCACGAGACTGCGGCAACCGGCTTCCACCACTAGCGGCTCGCGAGTCTCTGGCGGTGGAGGCCCGACGCTGCTCGCCGATTCTGGCGCCACGGCGACGTCTACGGACCACGCACGACGGTGACCGTCTCGCCGAGCGCCCACTCCTTGACGACGTCGTCGCGTCCCTCCGTTCTCAGCACGGCTCGCACAGCGTCTTCTGTCCGGTCGATGTCGCGTACCACCGTTGCCTCGACCTGCGCACCTTGGTCGGAAAGGTCGGCCAGGATCACGTCGCCCATCTGCAGCCGTTGCACCTCGATCTCCATTGCCATGAGGCGATACTACGGCGTGCTGTCGTCGACGAGGCACGCGTGACTTGACGCTCCGTAGCTACCGCGACGTCCCTTCGCACCGAGCTCCGGTGCCCTAGCGGCAGCGAGCCTATCCTTCGTCTGGATGGCGCCAAAGACGCGGTACGCACGGAGCGGGGACGTCAACATCGCGTACCAGGTCACCGGCGACGGCCCGTTCGATCTCGTCTACGTCCCCGGCTGGGTCTCGAACATCGAGATGATGTGGGAGGAGCCGGTGATGGCCCGCTTCCTCGAGCGCCTCGCATCGTTTTCTCGTCTCATTCTGTTCGACAAGCGAGGGACGGGCCTCTCTGACCGCGTCTCGATCAATCAGCTGCCGACCCTCGAGCAGCGGATGGACGATGTCCGTGTTGTGCTCGAGGCGGTCGGCTCCGAGCGGGCGGCGCTGTTCGGGCACTCCGAGGGCGGGAACATGTGCGTCCTCTTCGCCGCTACCTATCCCGAACGGACACTCGCGCTGATCACGCTCGGCTGCTTCGCCAAGCGCCGTGACCCGGATGACGACTATCCGTGGGCGCCGACGGCCGAGAACCGGGAGGAGACGGCCGTGGACGTCGAGCAGAACTGGGGATACCTTCGGCCGGAGGACGTCGAGTACTACGCGCCGAGCCGCGTCGGGGACGAGCAGTTCGTGCGCAACCTCGAGCGATACCTTCGGCGTGGTGCGAGCCCTGGGGCGGCAGCAGCGCTCTTGCGCGTCAACTCGTACATCGACGTACGCGAAGTGCTGCCCACGATCCGCGTGCCAACGCTCATCCTTCACCGCACCGGCGACCATGACGCGAACGTCGCGGAGGGACGCTATCTCGCGTCGAAGATTCCGAGCGCGAAGTTCGTTGAGCTCGCCGGGGACGACCACTGGATCGCGGCCGGGGATACGGACGCGATCGTCGACGAGATCGAGGAATTCCTCACCGGGACGAGACCGGCGCCAGAAGCCAACCGCGTCCTCGCGACCGTGCTCTTCACCGACATCGTCGGCTCGACGGAGCGGGCCGCCGAGCTGGGAGATCGCCGGTGGCGCGACCTGCTCGCCGCCCACGACGCCGCGGTGCGACGCGAGCTCGAGCGCTTCCGCGGCCGTGAGGTCGACACGGCTGGCGACGGCTTCCTCGCAACCTTCGACGGCCCCGCACGCGCCGTCCGCTGCGCGATCAGGACCGGCGAGGCCCTCAGCGAGCTCGCGCTGGAGATGCGGGCCGGGATCCACACCGGAGAGTGCGAACTCGACGGCCGGAGGATACGCGGGATCGCCGTCCACATCGGGGCGCGAATCGCAGCGCTCGCAGCGCCGGGCGAGATCCTGACATCGCACACCGTGAAAGACCTCGTCGCCGGCTCCGGTCTCCGATTCGAAGACCGCGGCGTGCACAAACTCCGGGGCGTGCCTGACGAGTGGCGTCTCTACGCCGCTGTTTGAAAAGGGGCTCGGCGCGCCGCACTCAACGAGACAATCCGGGACGAAGTCAGGGCGTCTGGCTGGGGGTTCGGATGCCGCTTGTGATGCGACGCCGGGTCATCGATCATTGGCCCCGATGAAGCTTCTCTACAAGCCCTTCGGCTTCGTCGCGGGCATGATCGCCACGACGGTCGCCGTTCGGGCGTGGAGAGGCTCTTGGCGTCTGCTGACCGGCGAGGACACGCCGCCGGCGGTGCTCGACCGGGATAGCAGCTGGACGAAGATGGTCGTCTCGTCCGCGATGCGCGGAGTCGTCTTCGCCGTCGTCCGCTCGGTGATCAGGCGCGCCGGGGCTACGGCCTTTGCCAAGGTCACGGGGACGTGGCCGGGGAAGTCGACCGAGGCGGAATCGCGCGAAGGCTGACGATCGCGCGCGGAGCCGTTCACAGGCGCCGTAGGCGGGACAGCAGGCGCGATCCGAGCCGGGGTGCGCGAGGCTCGAGCCTTCGCCAGTCGTCGTATGTCCTGAACGTGCCACCCTCGCGCGCTGCGACGACGCAGTCGGTGTGCGCGTGGCGGCGCCGGTCGGCGTCGCCCTCAGGCGCAATCAAGAAGTGCTCGCTCATCGCGTGCAGCGGTCTGTCGCAGAACGGGCAGCGGTACGTTGCCGGCTTCAGGCTCTGGGCACGCCGCGCCGACCACCAGCGCACGCCTCCTGCCGGCTCGTCTCCCGTCGCATGCGTGTTCGGGCGGACCACGAGCGCAGATCGCGAGTGGAGCGTACCGGGCTCGAACCGGTGACCTCCGGTCGACCTCGTCTGTGTAGATCGCCAGGGTGATCGCCGGGTCCTCGCGGAGCCACGCGCCCGGCACCACTGCCATGCGCGGGTTACGATCGGGTTGCGTCGCCTGGGACCTTGTCCGCGACCCAATCATGGAGGCCTCGCATGAATCTCCGCGAGATCGAGCTGGCACCCTTCTCCGTCGGTGACGACCCGACAGCGAAGGGAAGGATCGCGCTGCCCGTGTGCGCAGACGACCGCGCGCTGACGACCGTCGTCTATCTCGAGGTCGATCCCGGTGACCACATCCCGTTGCACACACACAGCGCCGAGGAGACGCTCGTCTTCCTGGAAGGCACCGGCCAGGCTACGGCAGGCGCGGTCGATGCTGATGTCTCGGCCGGCTCGATCGTCGTCGCGCCCGCGTTCGAGATGCACGGGTTCGCGAACACCGGCGTCGAGACGTTGAAGGCCGTCGGCTTCTTCGGCACCGGGGCGCTCGTGACGACGTTCGACGCGCCTGTCGCCCCCTTCGGCACGGCGGAGTTCTCCATCCCGCTCCGATGACTGCGGGTCAGCGGGTGCCCGAACTGCAGGGGTTTCGTGAGTGGAGCGTACCGGGATCGAACCGGTGACCTCCGGCTTGCAAAGCCGGCGCTCTCCCAGCTGAGCTAACGCCCCTCGGCGGACAGTGTAGAGGCGCGTCAGGCGTCGTTCGACGCCGGATCCGACTCGAGTGCCTCGGGATCGGAATCCGCTTCGAGCAGCTCGTCGTCGAGGCCGGACCAGTCGTCCCAGTTTTCGTCCGAGACGAGGTCGTGTGCGTTGTAGCCCGCCACCGCAAACGGATTGTCGGCCGCGAACGGGGCGTCAATCAATCCCCCGTCCGGGCCGACAGGAATCCGCCGCGAGCGAGATCAGGCCGCGCGCTCGAGCCGCTCTTCGACCCGCGCCCGCGAGACGATGTGATCGCGATCGCCGAAGCGGAGGGCCGCCTTCAGCGTTCGCTCCTCGTCCCAGAGCTGATCGAGCCGATCGCTGAGGCGCTTGAGCTCCGAGGCAACCTCCGGATCGTGGCCCTCGGAGAGTTCGTGCCACAGCTTCGTCCGCTGCTCGCTCGTGCGTTCGATCTCGTCGTGTATCTGGGTCAGGGTCATGCGGGTCGAAACGAGCTGCCGGACGGTCTCATTCCCGCGGCCCGAAGAAGAAAAACGCAATGAGCACGAAGGCTCCGACGACGAGTGCGGCGATCGAGACCACCTCGAGCCCGGTCGCCATCAGCTGTACCCGAGCTCGTCGAGCCGATCCTCGTCGATCCCGAAGTAGTGCGCCAGCTCGTGGAGAACGGTGACGCGGATCTCACGCTCGAGCGAGACCGGGTCGTCGCCGTACTCCTCGATCAGGGGGCGCCGGTAGATCGCGATGCGATCTGGCAGATACGGGTTTGAGACGAACAAGCCGAGCAGGTCGGGGTCGTCGTGGTTCTCCTCCTCGACGACCACCGCGACGTTCTCCAGCTTGGCCGCGATCGACTTCGGCAGCGAGTCGAGCGCCCGGCGGACGTGGTCGTCGAACGTGCACATCAGTACGACGGTTGGAGCGGGCGCCGTTTCGCCACGAGGAAGACGGTCAGGACGCCGAACGCAAAGCCGCCGATATGGGCGAACACGGCGACTCCTCCGGTCGAGTCAGGGTGCGTGAGCCCGAGCCCGCCGGCCAGCAGCTGCAGAGCGATCCAGATGCCGAGGAACCAGATCGCCGGGATCTCGCGGAGGAAGATCAGGCCGATGAAGATCACCGTCAGCACCCGCGCACGCGGCAGGAGCAGAAGGTAGGCGCCGAGCACGGCCGCGATCGCCCCGCTGGCGCCGATGTTCGGGATGCTCGCGTCACGAACGGTTCCGAACGCGAGCGTCACGAACGTCTGCAGCGCCATCGCCGCGACGCCGGCCACGAGGTACCAGAGCAGGAACCGCACGCGGCCGAGCGCGTCTTCCACGTTGTTCCCGAAGATCCACAGGAAGAGCATGTTGCCGCCGATGTGGAGCCAGCCTCCGTGCATGAACATCGCGACGAACGTCGCCTCCAGCCAGAACAGGTGGTGGACGAAGGTGTGGCCGGAGGCAGAAATCGGTTCACACGGCCCTTGGAAGGAGCATGGGTAGTAGCCGTCCTTCGCGACGTGGTAGTCGACGCCCTGGCCGCCGAGCTCCCAGAGCCAGACGAGGGCGTTGACGACGATCAGGCCGACCGTCACCACCGGGAACGCCCGCGTCGGGACGTTGTCGCGAATCGGGATCACGCGCCGCTCCTATCGGACGACGAGTGCCATCAGCGCCTTCTGCGCATGCAGGCGGTTCTCCGCCTCGTCCCAGACCGCGGAACGTGGGCCGTAGAGCACATCGTCGGTGATCTCCTCCCCGCAGTGGGCGGGAAGGCAGTGGAGGACGATCGCGTCATCGCGCGCCCGTGCGACGAGCCCTGCGTCGACCTGGTAACCGCGGAACGCCTTCAGCCGAGACTCGCGCTCCGCCTCCTGGCCCATCGAGGTCCAGACATCCGTGTAGAGGACGTCAGCGCCGTCGGCCGCAGCTCGGGGGTCGTCTGTCAGCTCGACGACGCTCGCTCCGGCGTCGCGCGCGGCGCGGACGGCCTCCTCCGACGGCTCGAAGCCGGGAGGCGTGGCCGCGACGAACGACAGGCCGAGCTTCGCGCAGGCGACGAGCAGCGACGCGCAGACGTTGTTGCCGTCGCCGACGTACGCGACTCTCAGCCCCTCCAGCCGACCGAACCGCTCACGGATCGTCATCACGTCTGCGAGCGCCTGGCACGGATGCGAGCTGTCGGTGAGGCCGTTGATCACGGGGATCGACGCGTGGGTCGCCAGCTCCTCGACGTCCCGCTGGTAGGACGTGCGAATCACGATTGCGTCGAGGTAGCGCGACAATACGTACGCGGTGTCCCGGATCGTCTCGCCGCGGCCGAGCTGGAGGTCGCCGGTGGAGAGCTGTAGTCCGACGCCGCCGAGCTGGTAGATGCCGACCTCGAACGACACCCGCGTCCGCGTGGACGGCTTCTCGAAGATCATCCCCAGCGAGCGGCCGGAGAGAAGCCGGTGCTCCTCGCGTCGGTGCTGGAGACCCTTGAGCCGATCCGCGAGGTCGAGCACCTCCATGAGCTCGCCGGCGGACCAGTCGGCGACGCGCGTGAACGAGCGTCCCTTGAGGCTGTCGGCAACCGCAACCACCGCCGCTCGATCCTAGTGGCCGCGACTGCGGCGCGGCCGTGTTCCTTAGCCGATGACTTCGCGGATCCGCACGGCGACGGCCTCCATCTCGAGCGCCGAGCCCGTCACGTCCTTGAGCATCTCGTCCGCGCGGACACGCTGGCCCTCGGACCACAGTTCGCGCAGCAGATTCCCCGCGTCGCGCGTTGTGAACCACTGCGTGCCGAACTTCTCCCGCAGGAAGTTCCGGAGCTGCGCCTCGAACGCCCACGAGCGCAGGTAGGCGGAGACATAGAAACCGGCATCGATGTCTGTGAGGTAGCTCGCGGGGGACGGCTCGATCTTGAGCGCGTCGCCGAGCAGCTCGACATAGCGGTTTCGCATCGTCGTCACGTCCGCGGCCGCGTGGAACTCGACCTCGTAGAGGATCTTGGCGCAGTAGCGGCGGACGAAGTAGAGGAGACCGGTCGCGCCCTCGGCCGCGTACTCGCCGGGACGGGGGAAGTCGAGTCGGCGCGACAGCCAGGCGGGATCGTCCGTCAGGTGCTGCAACAGCATCGCCCAGCCCTCGGTCACGGCGTTGTCGCCGAGTCGCTTGTCCTCCATCGACAGGGTGCGCGACGTGTTTGCGAAGTGCTCCGTGTGTCCGGCTTCGTGGAAGAGCGCGCGCCAGTCGTCGGGACCTCCGATCGGCTGGATCACGAGCATCACCTTGTCGGGAATCTCGATCGGCGCGCAGAACGCGCGCGGCGTCTTGTTCGGCCGCTCGTCCAGATCGAGGTGGACGTTCTCCTGTGACTTCAGGTCGATGCCGAGGTCCTCGAGCGTCGCCTCGAGCGCTGGCAGCATGCGGTCCGCCGGAAACAGCTCGTCCCACTGCGGCGCACGGAACAGTCGTCCGATGTCCCAGCGCTTCGCATCCGCGAGCCCGAAGCCGAGCCGCGAGCGGAACAGCGTGTTCGCAGTCTCCTCGTAGAGGCGCTCCGTCGAATCGAGCAACGCGCGGCACTGTGCGGCGAGCCCGTCGAGCTCGGCGGTGGGGAGAGCCTTGCGGTAGAGATCGAGGTAGGTGTCGAAGCCGAGCTCGGTGACCGCCGATTGCACGGCGCGCGCGCCGTCGAGGCTGATCGGGTTCATCCGCTCCTCGAGCACGTCGCTCAGCTGCTCGTCGATGCGCTCCCGCTTGGCTCGATCCGACTCGTTCGCCTGGTACGGGCGGAGCATGCGGAACGGGACGTCCTCGCCGTCGATCGTCACCTGGATCTCCGATTCGAGCGCGGCCAGCCGCTCGGCGTGGTCCCGTGTCAGCTCGCCGAAGTAGCCCTCGCAGGCGAATCGCCAGAGCTCCCGCACTCGTGTTCCGCCGTTGACGGAGAGGCCGATCGACTCGACCACACCCTTTTCGGTGAGGTTGCGGTGCCGCTCGAAGATCGGAGCGAGCTCGAACGACTCTTTCAGCCCGGCGTAATGGAGGTAGTACTCCTCGTCGAGCTCCGCGATGAACCGATCGGCCTGGTCGCGGTAGCTGTCGAGATCGCGGTCGGAGAGAGCGGCGGGCATCGAGTGCGTAGGATAACGCCGTGCAGGAGATCAGCCTCCGGACCGATCGGCGCACACAGCTCGTCGACATCACCTCGCAGGTCCAGGAAGCACTCGGCAGCACGAACGGGGCGGCCGCGGCGCTCGTCTACGTGCCGCACACGACCGCGGGCGTCACGATCAACGAGGGCGCGGACCCGGCCGTCGCCCGCGACCTGGAGTCGGCGCTCGAGCGCGTCGTCGACGATGGCTGGGACTGGAAGCACGTCGAGGACCCGGACGGGCCGAACGCTCCCTCGCACATCCGCGCATCGCTGATGAGCCCGCAGATCCTCGTGCCGCTCGCCGACGGCAAGCTCGCTCTCGGCACGTGGCAGGGAATCTTCTTCTGCGAGTTCGACGGGCCGCGCGAGCGGAAGGTCTACGTTACGGCGCTCCAGTAGCCCGATCCGCAGCTCCTGCCCAGAACCCTAACGATCGCCTAACAGGCGGCTAA
>Ga0187765_10000847_pt1 | contig 11496 bp, 3 predicted proteins | sample 0216_QUI02_MP05__3_FD_133018 | JGI IMG/M metagenome (GOLD analysis project Ga0187765, IMG submission 133018) | Tropical peat soil microbial communities from peatlands in Department of Meta, Colombia - 0216_QUI02_MP05_10_MG | ecosystem: Environmental > Terrestrial > Soil > Wetlands > Peat ...
AGCCAGCGCGGCGGTCGACGCGCAGTTCGGCCATCGCCTCCTCATGCGATACCGCCCCCGGGCGGCCCTTGGCGACCCACTCCCGGTATTCCCGGAGAGCGGCTGCCGCGACGGCGGCCTCGTCTGGGTCAGCGCCGGGAACAGGCTCAGCCGGGTGAGCAGCCATGGCAACAAAGGTGGCGCCTGCAACTGACGCCGGCCGGGAACCGGACCACGAGGCGCGCTGGCACTGATCGGTGGCCGCACGGGCTCTTGTCCTGCACTGGTACGGGCAATGCAAGGCCCGGACCAGCCGCCCACGGGGCCAACCCGTATCGAAGGTAGGCAAACAATGTCCCGACCGTTACTTGACTACATCTTGACAATCGGTTTACCAAGAATAGGTCGGCCGCCGCGAGAGGCACGCGGCTGTCGTCGGGGGTGATGCGGCTGTCGCCGGGGGGTGATCTTGCGCCTCTGCGTCAGTTCAGCGCAGGTCAGGGGATTGTACTCAGCTTCGCTGATCCGGTGATTTAGGCGGTGGGGGGATTGCGCGTTGCTGTGGTGATGCCGGGCGACGGGTCGGACATCTACACCGAGCTGACGGCTGGCGCGGCGCCGGCTCGCGCGCAGGGCCGGCCTCCGGGTGTGCCCGCGGCGGCGGGGTGATCCACGGTGGACTACGGCTTCGTGCCGGTGACCGACGATGTCACCGGGTGGCTGAACGAGATGGTCGCGCGCCGGGTCCCGAAAACCACCATGCGCACGGCGACCGAGGTCCGGGGCTTCATCAAGGGGCTGAACGACGACCTCGCGCTCCACCCGGCCGGCGACCTGGTCATCGGGGCCCACGCCAACAGCGAGGGGCAGTGGTACATCCAGCTCTACCCCAGCCAGGTCAACGTCGCGGGGCAGCCGACCGGCCGGACCGAGTTCGAGAACATCGAGCAGACCCTCGAGACGACGGCGGCCGGGTTGGCCCGGCGGATCCGCATCGACGACTCGCTGATCGGCTGGACCGCACCGCCACCCACGCACTTCGTGCACTTGAAGGGCTGCAACCTGGGCAAGGCCGTGCCGTTCCTGACCAAGATCAAGCAGGCGTTCGGAGACCACGTCCTGGTGACCGCGCCCAAGCACTTCCAGGCAGTGGTCTCGCGGACCAAGAAGAACAACAACGGCTCGTTCGAGTACATGTGCTACGAGTTCCAGGTCCAGACCGCCGCCGTCCCGGACGTCAAGGGCAACGGCTTCCACGGTTTCGGGACCCGCGCTGACCTGGTCACCGCGCTGGACGGCGCCGGCCACGAGTACCTCGGCGGCATCAGCGTGCCGACCGCCGACTGGGAGAAGTGGGTGCCCAAGAACATCAACAAGGCCCAGTCGTTCTATATGGCGCTGCCGCTCGGCCAGACCGTCGCCGGGCTCAAGGAGATCACCCTGCGGCCGGACAAGAAGACCCTCAAGGGCGGCGCCCGGCAGTTCCGGGTCAATGAGATCCCGGTGAAGTGGCAGTTCGCCCCGCCCGCCAGTGCCACCACGCCGGCCGACAAGATCGCCGCACTCAAGACGGCCATGCTGCTGGACGCGCGCTTCAAGCCGGCCCACGTGTGGCCGATGTACGAGCGTGCCGGCTACGCCTCGATGGACGACTTCATGGACGGGCACCACTGGACCTTCCCGGCGGCCGGCGCCGCCCCGCTGACCATCGGCCGGCGGATCGAGTACACCGTTCTGCTCCCGATCACCGACAACAGCGGCGCCAAGCCAATCCTGATCTTCAATTTCTACCCGGCCCCCGGCGCGATCCAGGCCGCCATCACGACCGGCATCCAGCCCACCGACCCGAGCTTCTACGCCGAGGTGTGAGCGATGGCTGACGACGACGCCCTGGCTGCCATAGCGAGCGAGCTCGGGCGTGCGCTGCAGCCGCTCGCCGAGGCCACGACGTCGGTCGACAGCCTTCAGTCGTTCCTGTTCGAGCTGGGCTGGGACATCGCGCCGGTCGTGGCCATGGCCGAGTCCCTGCACGCGGCCGCCTCGACCATCTACGACTTGGTCGAGGGCGGAGACCCGGGCGACTCGGTCGACCTGACCACCCTGCTGTCCGGGCTGCGTGCGGCGTACGTCGCGATCTCGGACGTCGCCAGTGGCGGCGGGCTCCCGGCCGAGGCCGTCGCGGAGCTGCCCCGCCAGCTCGCCGACTTCGTCGTGTCCGAGTACCTCCTGCTCAACCAGCCCCGCTGGGGGCACCTGCTGCGGGTGCTGGGCATCATCCGGATCGAGCGGGTGGCGGCGACCGCGACCCGGCCCGAGTACGTCAGCCAGTCGGTCGACTGGGAGGGCTTCGGCGACCTGGTGCACGACCCGCTGACCTTCTTCCGCACCGGGTACGGCTGGGGCACGCCCGGCTTCCGCGGCGAGGACTTCACCGACGCGCTGGCCGACCTGGCCGACGCCTGGGGGATCGACACCGACATCGTGCAGCTCGACCCGCTCACGCTGGCCCAGCTTATGCAGGGAGCGCTGTCCCCCGCGACGGCCGTCGACACGGTGCTGCGGCTGCCGCTGGTCAGCAGCCAGTCGACGGAGTCCTACGAGGTCGGCGTCGGGCTGTTCCTGCTCCCCGAGACGGCCGCCACCAAGCCCGGCTTCGCGGTCATGCCCTACGGCAGCGCGGGGGTCGCAGTGGAGATCGGGCTGAGCGAGACCCTCAGCCTGGTGATCGGCGGCAAGGTCGCGATCGACGGCGGTCTGGGCGCGCTGGTCCGGCCGGACCAGGACCTGCAGTTCCTGGTCGGCTTCGGCCCGGGCACGCCCTCCGCCGCGTCGGGCACGATCAGCATCGGGCTGAAGGCCGGCGCGGGCGAGCCGATGGTGCTGATCGGTGACCCGGAGGCCAGCCGGTTCGAGATCGACGGTGCCTCCACGGTGGGTGGCGTGCGGTTCCACTCCAGCGGCGCCTTCGAGGTGTACGTCGAGTTCGCTGTCGAGGGCGCCCGGATCGTCATCAAGCCGGGCGAGGACAGCGACTCGTTCCTCTCCAGCCTGCTGCCGCCCGAGGGGCTGACGATCGGCACCGACCTGACCGTCGGCTTCTCCACTACCCAGGGCCTGTACTTCGGTGGCAGCGGCGGTCTCGAGATCGCGATCCCCGCGCACCTGCATCTCGGCCCGGTCGAGATCATGTCCGCGCTGATCGCGGTCAAGATCCGCGACGGCGGCATCCCGATCGAGCTCGGGGCCACCATCAAGGGCGATCTGGCCGTGCTGAAGGCCGTTGTCGAGAACATCGGCCTGACCGCCACTGTGACCTTCCCGCCGGACCAGCACGGCAACCTCGGCCCGGCCAACATCGCGCTCGGGTTCAAGCCGCCCAACGGCGTCGGCCTCTCCATCGACGCTGGCGTGGTCAAGGGTGGCGGCTACCTCTACCTGGACTTCGACAAGGGCGAGTACGCCGGCGCGCTCGAGCTCTCGATCAGCAACTTCCTGACCCTGCGCGCGATCGGCCTGATCAACACCAAGCTCCCCGGCGGCCAGCCCGGCTTCTCGATGCTCGTGATCATCACGGCGGAGTTCAGCCCGGGCTTCCAGCTCGGCTACGGCTTCAAGCTCATTGGAGTGGGCGGGCTACTCGGCCTCAACCGCGGGGTTCTGCTGGAGCCACTGGCCTACGGCATCCGGACCGGGGCGATCGGAAGCATCCTCTTTCCCACCAACATCATCGAGAACGCCCCCAAGATCCTCAGCGACCTGCGGGCGATCTTCCCGCCCAAGCCAGGGACCTTCCTGATCGGGCCGATGGCGAAGGTCGGCTGGATGACGCCGACCCTGATCTCCGTCTCGCTCGGCGTCATCATCGAGATCCCGGGCAACATCGTGATCCTCGGCCGGCTCAAGCTGGCGCTGCCCACCGAGGACGACCCAGTCGTCGTCCTGCAGCTGAGCTTCATGGGCGCGCTCGAGTTCGACAAGCGCCGGCTGTGGTTCTTCGCCTCGCTGTATGAGTCCCGCATCCTCTTCATCACCCTGGACGGTGAGATGGGGCTGTTGATGGACTACAGCGACAACCCCAACTTCGTCCTGACGGTGGGTGGCTTCCACCCGAAGTTCAGCCCGCCCCCGCTGCCGTTCCCCTCGCCCAAGCGGCTGGCACTGTCGATCCTGGACGAGAGCTACGCCCGGGTCCGGATCGAGACCTACTTCGCCGTCACGACCAACAGTGTGCAGCTCGGGGCGCGGGCCGAGGTGTACTTCGGGATGAGCGCGCTGAGCGTCGAGGGGTACTTCAGCTTCGACGCCCTGCTGCGGTTCTCGCCGTTCTACCTGATCGTCGAGATCTCCGCGGGCTTCTCGGTCAAGGTCTTCGGCATGGGCGTCTTCGGCGTCCATCTGCGTGGCTCGCTCGAGGGCCCGACCCCTTGGCACATCTCGGGATCGGCCTCGATCGGGTTCCTCTTCTTCAGCATCTCGGTCGACGTCGACGAGACCTTCGGCGAGCGCAAGGCCGAGACGCTGCCACCGCTGCCGGTGCTTCCGGCCCTGGTGGCCGAGCTGGAGAAGCTCGACACCTGGAAGGCTGCGCTCCCGGCCGGGGCTCGGCTCCTGGTCACCCTGCGCGAGCTCGGCGAGCCCGACCTGCTCGTGCTCCACCCGGTCGGCGTGCTGCAGGTCAGCCAGCGGTTCGTGCCGCTCAACCTGCCGATCGACAAGGTCGGCAACCAGACGCCGTCGGACATCACGAAGGCGACCGTCACGGTCGACGCCGGCAGCGTGCTGGCGGTCCGCGGCCCGACCCGAGAGCGGTTCGCCGTCGCGCAGTACCGCACGATGGACGACGCGGCCAAGCTCTCGGCGCCGGCGTACGAGCTGCTCGAGAGCGGGGTCGAGCTCGCGGCGTCCGGTAACGCCTGGGCTACCGGCCGGTCGGCGACCCGCACGGTCCGCTACGAGCAGATCGTCATCGACACCGAGTTCGAGCGGCATCCGACCCATTACTTCGAGTTCTGGGGCGAGCTGTTCGTGCACTTCACGGCCGGCGCCGCGATCGCGTCCAGCGAGCTGTCCCTGGCCGCTGAGCGCCGCCGGCAGCCGTTCGCAGAGAAGGTCGGCGTCACCGGCGACCAGTACGTCGTGGCCAGCCAGGTCGACAACACGGCGATGCCGGGCGGCCTCACCTTCGCCAGCCACGCCGAGGCGATGGCCCATCTCGCGTCGGCGGTCGCCGCCGAGCCGAACCTGGCCCAGTCCGTGCACGTGATCCCGGTGGCGGAGGTGAACCTCGCCGCATGACCGAGCAGCCGATCGCGTCGTACACCTTCCTGCCGTGGGCACGGCAGGGGCTGGGCGGCCAGGTCCAGGAGGCCGACCAGGCGATCGTGCCCGGCATCCGCGCGACCATCGGCGTGACCCTGACCATCGCGGCCGACAAGGTCGGCGGCGGCAGCACGAGCGAGGGCATCCCGCGCAACGTCCAGATGTACGGCCCCGGCGACGTCGTCGGGATCGACGCCGCCAGCATCGTGCGGACCGAGCCGCGGCACTGGATCACCAATTTCGAGACCAACTACCTGCCGTTCGTGGAGTTCTACGAGGAGGACTTCCCCTGGCGCTACACGCCGGCCATGTCCTCCGACGGCGGCCGCCGGATGCGGCCGTGGCTAACTCTGCTGGTGCTGGCCGAGACCGAGTTCACCGAGCACGCGCCGCTGGCCGGCGGTCGGCTGCCGGTGATCCAGGCGAGCGACCCGGGCGGGACCTTCCCCGACTTCGACACGCTCTGGGCCTGGGCCCACGTCCACGTCAACGGCGCGCTCGGCGGCGACCCGCATGACCAGGGCGGCAACGCGGTGCGGCTCGGCGCCACGGTCGCGGCCGACCGCGACCAGGCCTACTCGCGCCTGGTCAGCCCGCGGCTGCTCCGGACCAACACCGGCTACCACGCCTTCGTCGTGCCGACCTTCGAGTCGGGGCGGCTGGCCGGGCTGGGCAAGGACCCCACGACCGCGGCCTTCCCGACCCAGGGCTCCTGGGTCGCCGGGCGCACCGACCCGGACGCCGACCTCTACCCCGTCTACCACCGGTGGTTCTTCCGCACCGGCGAGGTCGGCGACTTCGAGTACCTCGTCCGGCTGCTCCAGCCGAAGACCGTCGACGCGCGGGTCGGCCGCCGGCCAATCGACGTGCTCGTGCCGGGCTCTAATCTGCCCGCCATCACCAGCCTGGGCGGCGTGCTGTGGCTCGGCGGCGCGCTGCGGGCCCCGCTCAGCACCCTGAGCCCGACGGAGCGGGCCGAGTATGACAAGTTCGAGGCGTGGGCCGCGCCGTACCCCCACCCGTTCCAGACCGGGCTGGCTGGGCTGGTTAACCTCGCGGCCGAGTACGCCGGGCAGAGCGCCGCCGACGCCAACGCCGCCTCCGGCCTGCCGAAGGTCGAGGACGACGAGGACCCGATTGTCGTGCCCCCGCTCTACGGCCGCTGGCCCGCGCAGGTGTCGCGGCTGGTCCCGGCCGACGCCGACCCCGTGCTCCGCCACTGGGTGCACGAGCTGAACCACGACCCCCGGCACCGGGTCGCGGCCGGCCTCGGCACCGGCGTCGTGCAGAAGAACCAGGAGCAGTACATGGAGGCGGCCTGGCAGCAGGTCGGCAAGGTGCTAGAGGGCAACGCCCGGATCCGGTTCGGGCAGCTGGCCATGCTCACGTCGATGGTCTGGCACCGGCGCGAGCTGAGCCGGCTCGCGTCCGGTGCGGGCGAGCGGCTGCTGACCCTGACCGCCCCGCTGCACCAGCGGGTCCTGCACGGCGGCCGGGCCGTGGCGTACTCGGTGCGGCAGAGCACCGTCCCGGCCGCGCTGCTCGGCACGACCGCCCGCAAGGTGCTGCGCCCGCGCGCGCGGGTCACCCGGCTCACGGCGCGGACCGGCGCGGCTGGCGGCCCGCTGTCCTGGGAGGGGCTGGTCTCCCGGGTCAACAGCGGTGAGGTCAGCGCCGCGCCCCCCAAGACCGTGCCGGCCAACCTGCCGACCGGGCCCGGGCTGGCCGGGACCCTCGGCGGTTCCGGGCCGGGCTCAGGCGGCTCCGGATCGGGCGGCGCCGGCGATGGCGGGCCCGCGCTGCCCCCCGCGGTGGCCGGGCTGCTGCGGCGGTTCCCGGCCTGGCGGGCCTGGCTCTGGGCCGTCGCGGCGGCCCTCGCGCTGCTGCTGGTCTTCGTTCCCGTGGTCGGGGTCGTGCTCGCCGTCCTCGTGCTGCTCGCGGCCCTCTGGCTCTACCGGCGGCTCAGCCGGGCCGCCGCGGCTGGGGGCACTGGGCCGCCCCCACCCGACCCGGCCGAGGTGCTCGACCCGGAGACCCGCACGCCGGCGTCGGTCGACGACCTGCCGGCCAGCTCCGGGTTCGAGGTCACGCCGGAGGGGCCGGCGACGCCTGGCCAGCCGGACCAGCCCGGCTCGCTCGGCCTCCCGCCGGCGTACCGGCCGGGGGCGGACACGCCGACCGGGCTGCGGTTCAAGGAGGCCCTGCGCCACCTGTACGCCGTGGACGCCGCCGAGCGCGCCCTCCCGATCGTCGTCCGTCAGCCGCTCGCGCTGGACGCGGTCATCGGCGCGGCGTACGCCGCGGTCGACCCGCTGACGACGGTGCCGCGGCGGGTCCTGGCCGGCGTCCAGATCCCGGGCCGGATCACAGGCGCGATGGCCGGCGGTACGCCCGACGGGACGGTTGAGGGCTTCGGCGAGGTTATGGTCTACCCGGAAATCGACGTGCCGATGTACGAGCCGCTCGAGGACATGTCGAGCGAGTACCTCGTGCCGAACATCCAGCTGCTGGAGTTCAACTCGATCACCCTGCTGGAGACCAACCAGAAGTTCATCGAGGCCTACCTGGTCGGGCTCAACCACGAGTTCGCCCGCGAGCTGCTGTGGCGCGAGTACCCGACCGACCAGCGGGGCAGCTACTTCCGCCAGTTCTGGGACGTCACGAGCTTCCTGGCCCAGTCAGGCGTCGACCCGGTCGCGTTGCGCGAGCGGCTGCGCGACATCCCCGAGCTGCACCGCTGGTCGGGCAACAGCGGGCTGGGCGACCACGACTACCGCGAGGAGCAAGGCGACAAGGAGGAGGAGGTCGTCCTCGCGATCCGTGGCGAGCTGCTGAAGAAGTATCCGACCGCGGTCATCTACGCCCACCGCGCGGCGTGGGAGCGCACCGGCACCGCGATCGACCGGAGCAAGCCGCGCCGGCTGGCCGACCTGCCAGTCGGCACCCCGCCGCGCGACCTGGTGAAGACCCCGCTCTACGAGGCCAAGGTCGACCCGGACATCTACTTCTTCGGCTTCGATCTGACCGCGGAGCGGGCCAAGGGCGGCCAGGTAGTCGACGGCGAGGAGGACCCGGGCTGGTTCTTCGTCATCAAGGAGCGGCCGGGTGAGCCCCGGTTCGGTCTCGACCTGCCCTCCAGCGGCCCGGCCGGCCCGATCAACACCTGGAACGAGCTGTCCTGGCCGGACGTAGTCGATGACTACCCGACCGCCAAGGTGCTGCCCGTCGGGCAGCACACGGTGACGCTGGCCGACCCGGGTGCCGGCACCCCGGAGAAGGCGCAGTACGACGAGGACAAGGCGTTCAGCTGGCGGCCCGACACCGACGCGGCCGAGATCGCCTACATCCTCTACCAGGTCCCTGTCCTCATGGCCGTCCACGCAGCCGAGATGCTCCACCAGGCGGGGTGAGCGGCCGTGGCTGAGTTCGAGGAGCTGCGCGACCGGCTGGCCGCCGGACGCCGCGACCGCGAGGCGGCCCGGGCCGCCGCCCTCGCCGCCACCGAGGCCGTGGTCGGGCTGCAACGCCGGCTGGACAGCGCGCGCAGGACCGCCTCGCCGGACGACCTGGCCGGGCTCGCCGACCTGGAGCAGGAGCAGGCCGGCGCGGTCGCCGCGGCCGAGGCCGCGCAAGGCCGGTTGGCCGCTGCGCTCGGCACCGAGGCTGGTCTGGCCGAGGCGATCGAGCGCTTCACCGACCCGGTCACGGGAGTGGAGCGGCTCGACGACCGGACACCGGTCCTGTTGCTGCCGGTGCGGATCGAGACGCGGTTCAAGCAGTCTCCGGCCGGTACGCCGCAGCTGTGGGTGCGGGCCTACCCCGACACCTGCCTGGTCGATGCGTTCGAGGACTCGCTCACCGCGACGGAGGTGGCCAACGGCTCGGCCTTCTGGGCCGCGATCTGGCGGGCGGCCGGCGACGAGGGCCGCGAGCGGGCGGCCTGGCGCGAGCTGGTCGCGGCCTGCGGCTCGGGCCGGGCCGGCTGGGTCGTGCGTACGCTCCTGCCCAAGAACCCCGGCGACAAGCCGGAGCCGGCCGACGACACGCTCGACCTCATCGTCGTCGCGACCGGGCCGCAGCCGCCCGCGGTCGCGGCGTTCTGGGCCGCGACCTGGTCGGCCCAGGGCCAGCCCGCCGCCACTGCGCAGGCGCGGGCCGACCTGGACACCGCCCTCGGCGCGGCCGCCGCGGCGCTCGTCGTCGCGAACCCGCCGGTCAACCTGGACGACCCGCCGCCGGCCGGGTCGACGCCCGCCGGCACGACGCCACGGGTCAGCGTCCTGCAGCTGCCCGACGCGACCGAGTTGGGTGCCCGGACCACGACCTGGTCGAGCGCGCCGCGGGTCGACGTGCTGCCCGACCGGCTGGTCCTCGTGGGCTACGCCGGGGCCGGCGACCCGCAGCCCAGCCTGGTCGAGCTGGGCGACCCGATCCCGGGCTCGCTGCAGGCCGGCCCGGACCCGAACGCCGCGCCGGCCGATCAGCTCAAGCCCATCGGCGACGATCCGGACCACCCCGACACGTTGCAGATTCCGGACGCACTGGCCTGGATGTTCGACTTCGAGCGGGCGCTCGCGGTGGGCCTGGCCTTCCGGGTCGACCTGAGCCCGGCCCAGGCGGCCGACGGGTTCGGGCGGCTCGTGGTGCTCGGCGTCCGGCTGACCGAGACCCCTTCCGCGGGCAGTGCCACCCTGCGCAGGCTGCTGGAGCACCACCTGCACAGCCGGGCCGGCCTGGAGCTGCTGCGCCAGGGCACGCCCACCAACGACACGGAGCAGGGCGGCGCGGCGTACAGCTGGCGGGACGACTCCGACGCGAGCTTCGGCCCGCTGTTCAAGCAGGAGCCGCAGTACCTCCGGACCGCCGACCCGCAGCAGCGGCTGGACGGTCAGCGGTTCGCCGACGCGCTCGGTATCGGCGACGCGCTCGGCGCCCGGATCCCCGGCGCTGGGCTGGCCGACCGGGTCGAGGCGCAGGCCATGCAGACCGCCCTGTGGCCGGCGACGATCGGCTACCTGATGGACACGCTGCTCGCGCCGGTCTTCAGCGACGAGGCGGTCGAGGGCACCCGGGAGTTCTTCACCCGGCATGTCAGCGGCCGGGGGCCGTTGCCCGCGTTGCGAATCGGCGCGCAGCCGTACGGCATCCAGCCGGCCGTCGCGTTCAGCCGGCTGGCCTGGTTCGGCGAGCGCGTGCCGGCCACTGAGGCCGTGCCGGCCGAGCTGGTCCGGCTGATCCGCCAGGTCGAGGCCGATTGGCGGCCGCTGCTCGGCCGGGTCAGCCGGATCGGCGGCGACGGCCCGGACACCCACCAGCAACTGCTCGACGTCGTCGGCCTGCACCCCACGTCGATCGAGTACTACCCGCTGACCGCCGACAGCCTGGAGCACAAGGCATACGAGCTGTCCTTCTTCGGCACCGGCATCGTCGAGCAGCTGGTCGCGATGTTCCCCGCCAGCGAGCCGGTCGACCTGCTGCGCCGGCTCGGGTACGCCGGGGAGAAGGTTCCCGACGTCCTGACCAAGATCTACCGGGCCCGGCAGCGCGCGCTGGACGGCCCCATCATCGACGACCTGCCGCTGTCCGAGACGACGCCGATCCGCGGGTACGCCGGTGGCCGCAACTACATCGAGTGGCTGGCGGACGCGGCCGCTGACAGCATCGTCGCGGTTCAGGCCGAGCAGGGTTTCGACGACGGCAAGCGCCCGGCCGCGCTGCTGTACCTGCTGCTGCGGCACGCGCTCCAGCTGAGCTTCCGGCAGACCGCGATCGGGCTGCTGGCCTCGGCCGGCGCGCTCGAGGACGCCGCGGTGCTGCGCCGCGAGCCGGCGTTCGTCCACGTCGACGCGACGGCCATGGCCCGCAGCGAGAGCCGGTATGCCGAGCTGTTCGCGACCGCGCCCGCGGTCACCGGCGACGCGACGCTCACCGTGGGCGACTACATCGCGCGCAACGTCCGGGCGCTGGAGAGCAGCGTGCTGCCCGGGCAGCTCGAGGCGCTGGACCGGCTGGCCGGGCTGCCGACCGCCCGGCTGGAGCGGCTGCTGGCCGAGCACGTCGACACGGCGAGCTACCGGATCGACGCCTGGCGGACCGGGCTGCTGGGCTGGGCGCTGGACCTGTTGCGGTCCCGGCCCGGCGGCGGCCCGATGGTCGCTGGCCCGGACGTCGCTGCCGGCGCCGCGGCTGGTGCGGCCG
>Ga0187765_10000848_pt1 | contig 11488 bp, 10 predicted proteins | sample 0216_QUI02_MP05__3_FD_133018 | JGI IMG/M metagenome (GOLD analysis project Ga0187765, IMG submission 133018) | Tropical peat soil microbial communities from peatlands in Department of Meta, Colombia - 0216_QUI02_MP05_10_MG | ecosystem: Environmental > Terrestrial > Soil > Wetlands > Peat ...
CTCATCATCCGCTCGAGCAGCTTCGGATTGCGCCAAAAAATGTGGAATGCTTGATCGAAGATCTGGCGATGTTCGCGCCGGTTCACGAAGACGGCGTGGAGCGTCCAATAGAAATCCTCGCGGCTTGTGATGCCGACGGCGCGAACGGCATCGACCGCGGCCAACACGCGGCCGGGCCCGATCGGGAGGCCGGCGCGGCGAAGCACGCGAGCGAAGTGCATCAGGTTGGCAACGAGCTTGCCGCCCTCCGGTTCGGATTCTACGGAACCCACGGTCATGCCGGAACCTTCGACGGGTCGGCTCCTATTGGGCCGGCAGCGCTCACGCCGGCTGGCGTTCTTTGTGCTCTGCCGCTTCGTTGGCGGCAAGCTCGGCTTGGACCTGTGCCAGGATCGCAGCCGCTTCGCTACCCTGAATCTTCGCGATGTCGTCCTGATATTTGAGAAGGACGCCGAGGGTATTGTCGACCGAACGTTGGTCAAGCGCGATAACGTCGAGCTGGGTCAATGCATGGGCCCAATCGATTGTCTCGGCGATACCGGGTAGCTTGAAGAGATCGCGCCGGCGAAGCGACTGCACGAACCCAACCACCTGACGTGAGAGCTCGACCGGTGCGGTCGGCGCTTTGAGCCGCAGGATTTCGAGCTCCCGTGCGGCACTGGGATAGTCAACCCAATAATAGAAACAGCGTCGCTTGAGTGCGTCGTGAATTTCGCGCGTGCGGTTCGACGTGATAACCACGATTGGGGGTCGTTCGGCGCGCATCGAGCCGATCTCGGGAATCGTGATCTGAAAATCCGACAGGACTTCGAGAAGGTAGGCTTCGAACGGCTCATCGGCCCGGTCGAGTTCGTCGATCAGAAGTACGGGCGCACCGGCTGAGTCCGGCTCGAGCGATTGAAGAAGTGGCCGCTTGATCAGGAACCGCTCCGAAAATATGTCCTGGGCGAGGGTGTCGCGATCCTTCTGGCCCGCCGCCTCCGCAAGCCTGATCTCGATCATCTGACGCGAGTAGTTCCATTCGTAGACTGCGGAGGCGACGTCGAGACCTTCGTAGCATTGAAGGCGCACAAGCCGCCGTCCAAGCGTCTCGGCGAGCACCTTGGCGATCTCGGTCTTGCCGACGCCCGCTTCGCCTTCGAGGAACAGCGGACGACCGAGCTTGAGTGCGAGGAAGACCGAGGTGGCGCAGCTACGGTCGGCGACGTAGCGGCCGCCGGCCAGCAATGCGTGCGTTTGCTCGACCGTGTCGGGAAGATTCATGTGCGCGCCGAAATCCCGCGCGAAAGTTCCCCCGCGCGGAGTCGGGACGACGACGGCGACGGGCAATCGGAACGCGACGGCACCGTGTCCATTGTCGCGGCGGAACCGGCATGGCCGCGTGGCATGGGATCAGCCGGCCGCCTGGACCGCCCGCTTCGCCATCACGCCGACGAGGTGGGCGCGGTACTCAGCACTCGCATGGATGTCGGCGTTGAGGCCGTCGGCCTTCACTTTGAGCCCGTCGAGTGCTGCGGCCGAAAAGCTCTTACCCAACGCCGCTTCGGCGTCCTTGAGACGGAACACAGACGGACCCGCACCGGTGACCGCGACGCGAACGGCGCCGCCGGCCTTCGAGACGAAGACGCCGACAACCGCGTAGCGCGAGGCGGGGTTTGGAAATTTCGCGTAACCAGATTTTTCGGGGATGGGGAAGCTGACGGCGGTGACGATTTCGTCGGCCTGAAGCGCGGTCTCGAAAAGGCCCTTGAAAAAATCGTCGGCGGCGATCTTGCGCTTGTTCGTAACGATGGTGGCACCCAGGGCGACAACACCGGCGGGATAATCGGCCGCCGGATCGGCATTGGCGATCGAGCCGCCGATGGTGCCTCGATTGCGCACCTGCGGGTCTCCGATGCCGTCGGCGAGGGCCGCGAGTGCTGGGATTGCCTTTTTCACCTCGGCGGAAGCCGCAACATCGGCATGGGTGGTCATCGCACCAATAACCACCGCGTTTCCGTCCTTCTTGATTCCCTTGAGTTCCCCGACCAAACCGAGATCGACGAGATCGGATGGCCGCGCCAGGCGCTGCTTCAAGGTCGGGATGAGAGTCATTCCGCCCGCGACGAGCTTGGCCTCGTCCTTGCCCGCCAACGTCTTTGCGACGTCCGCAAGGCTTTTCGGCCGATGGTAGTTGAAATCGTACATCGCTGAATTCCTCCTCTACTCGGCCGCTTTCGGCATCTTGGCGTCCTGGATCGCGCGCCAGATCTTCTCGGGCGTGGCCGGCATATCGAGACTTTTCACGCCAAGGGGACGGAGGGCATCGAGAACTGCACTCATGATGCACGCGGGTGTTCCGATCGCACCCGCTTCTCCGCAGCCCTTCACCCCGAGGGGATTGTGAGTGCAGGGTGTTACGTTCGTCCCGACCGTGAAGGAAGGCAAACAATCGGCCCGCGGCATGGTGTAGTCGAGATACGATCCGGTCAGAAGCTGACCCGACTTCGCGTCGTAAACGCAACTCTCGAGTAGCGCTTGTCCGACACCTTGCGCAATTCCACCGTGGACTTGACCTTCGACGATCATGGGGTTGATGACCCGGCCGAAATCGTCCGCGGCCGTGAAACGGGCGATCGTGACCGTCCCCGTTTCGGGATCGATCTCCACTTCGGAAACGTAAGTGCCGGCGGGATAGGTGAAATTCGCCGGATCGTAGAAGCTTTGCTCCTCGAGGCCGGGCTCGAGGCCTTTTGGGTAATTGTGCGGCACATAGGCCGTAAGCGAAATCTCGGTCAGGGTTTTCTTCTTGTCGGTGCCGGCAACCCGAAACTCGCCGTTCGAGAACTCAATGTCGGCTTCGGCCGCCTCTAGAAGATGCGCTGCGATCTTCTTTCCCTTCGCGATGACCTTTTGCATCGCATGGAAGATCGCGGATCCGCCGACGGCGAGGGAGCGCGAACCGTAGGTACCCATGCCGAAGGGAATCTTATCCGTGTCGCCATGGACGATATCGACGTTTTCAATCGGCACGCCGAGGGTCGAGGACACGAGCTGCGAGAACGTCGTTTCGTGCCCTTGGCCGTGGCTGTGCGAGCCCGTATAGACCGTCACGGACCCGGTCGGGTGCACGCGCACCGCCGCCGACTCGTAAAGGCCCGCCCGCGCGCCGAGCGAGCCAACCACGACCGACGGCGCAATACCGCACGCCTCGATATAGCTTGCAATGCCGAGTCCGCGAAGCTTGCCGGCATTCTTCGACTCATCGCGCCGCTTTGCGAAGCCGGCATAGTCGCTGGCCTTGAGCGCCTGATCGAGCGTCGTATGGTAATCGCCGATGTCGTATTGAAGTGCAACCGGCGTTTGGTACGGGAACTTGTCGCGCGGCACATAGTTTCTGCGCCGAATCTCCGCGCGATCCATTCCCATGACGTTCGCCGCCTCTTCGACCACGCGCTCGATGACGTAGGTCGCTTCCGGCCGTCCGGCGCCGCGATAGGCGTCGACCGGCACGGTATGGGTAAAGACCGCCCGCACCGAACAGTGGATCGCCGGGGTCGCATAGTTGCCGGCGAGCAGCGTTCCATAAAGGTATGTCGGCACGCAGGGTGCAAAGGTCGATAGATAGGCACCGAGGTTGGCCTTGGTCGCGACCTTGAAGGCAAGGAACTTGCCGTCTTTGTCGAGGGCCAGTTCGGCGTGGGTCACATGATCGCGCCCATTCGCGTCGCTCATGAAGGACTCGGAGCGATCCGCGGTCCATTTGATCGGCCGCCCGACCTTCTTGGCCGCCCAGGTGACGAGTGCTTCCTCGGCGTAGTGGAAGATCTTGGAGCCGAAGCCCCCGCCCACGTCGGGGGCGACGACGCGAAGCTTGTTTTCCGGAATGCCCAGCACGAAAGCGCCCATGAGCAGCCGGATCACGTGGGGATTCTGGCTCGTTGTGTAGAGCGTGTGCATGTCGGATGCTACGTCGTACTCGCCGATCGCAGCACGCGGCTCTATTGCATTCGGGATGAGCCGGTTGTTGACAAGATCGACTTTTGCGACCTTGAAAGCGCCCTTGAATGCCGCGTCCGCTGCCACGGGATCGCCGATCTGCCAATCGTAGCAAGTGTTGTTCGCCGCCTGCTCCCACACCTGCGGAGCGCCGGGCTTGAGTGCCTCCGCGATTGTCACGGCTGCCGGCAGTTCCTGATAGGTCACCTCGACGAGTTCGGCACCATCGCGCGCCGCCGCCCGGCTCTCTGCGACGATAAGGGCGACCTGATCGCCCACGTGGCGGACGCGATCGACCGCGAGTGGGGGATGAGGTGGCTCGACCATGGGCGAACCATCCTTGCTGTGGACGAGCCAGCCGCAGGGCAGCCCGCCATGTTTGTCGGCCGCAAAGTCCGCCCCCGTGAAGATCGCGATGACACCCGGCACCTTGAGGGCTTTGGCCGTGTCGATCTTGGTGATTTTCGCGTGCGCGTGCGGCGAACGCAGGATGTGCGCGTAGGTCTGCCCTGGGCGATTGATGTCGTCGGTATAAGTGCCGCGGCCCGTCAGGAACCTGGCATCTTCCTTGCGCCGTACGGCGGCGCCGATCCCACTGTCAGGCATGTCACTTCCCCCTCATGGCGGCAGCACCAGCGCGAATAGATTTGACGATGTTGTGGTAGCCCGTGCAGCGGCAGATGTTGCCCTCGAGCCACTCGCGCACCTCGCGCTCGCTGGGGTCGGGATTGTGCTTCACGAGGTCGATGGCGCTCATCACCATCCCGGGCGTGCAAAACCCGCACTGCAGGCCGTGGTTCTCCCGGAACGCTTCCTGCATCGGATGCAGTTTGCCGCCATTGGCGAGCCCTTCGATGGTCGTGACCTTGGCGCCCTCGGCCTGTACCGCGAGCAGGGTGCAGCTTTTGACGGAGCGGCCGTCGACATGCACGACGCAGGCGCCGCACTGGCTCGTATCGCAACCGACGTGAGTCCCCGTGAGGCGAAGATTTTCGCGCAGGAGCTGAACCAGCAACGTGCGCGCTTCGACCGTTTCAGAGACAGGCTTTCCGTTCACCGTCAAGGAAACCGAGACAGCAGTCATGACCCCTCCCAGAGCTTATTCGAATTGCGGCCCGTGACATCGGGCCAAGCATCTTGGGTCGTAGTGTGGGCCGCCGAGCGCGCGCCAGTCAAGGTGCGGCAGCGAGAAATTTCGTCGCAGTGGCGATGGGTGCGAACAAGTCAGTTTGCAGCACGTCGAGCAGAATTGCATTCAAGGGCCGCGCCTCCTGTCATTCGGCGGACAAAACGCCCGTCACGTTTTGCTTTTGAAATGTAACCGTCTATCTGTATAATACTGGTTGACCCGTGGGTGTCTTAAGGTACGGTTTCGCACGCGAACAAGAACCGGAGACAGGCGATGAAGAATCGGCTCCGCCGGCGGCCGCCCCTCATGGCCTTGGCACTGCAAATCGTCCCTACGGCGATCCTCCTCGCCTCCGGGGCACTCGCGGATGAAGCGGAGACTATGAGCGGTCTCTACCAAGCCATGGAGATCGTTACGGGCACCGACATGCGCAGCCGACCGAAGGGATTCGCGGAATGCTTCCGCGATGTGCTTGTGAAAGTGTCGGGGGAGCCGCGGCTGCGCGAGGATCCACGCGTTGCGGAACTTGCCTCCCGTGCCGATGCGTTCGTTACGTCGTTCAATTATGTCGACCCAAAGGCGGCGCAAAAGGTCCATGACGATCAGGGGACCTACGATCGATCCTACAACCTTACCGTACACTTCGATCCCGGACGGATCGACAAAACGCTCTTGGATCTGGGCGAGGAACCCTGGCGTGGGGAACGACCCATCGTGGTGCCGATCCTTACCGTGCACAGCACTTCGGCATCCTATCTCTTGAGTGCGGAAAATTCCGCGGGGGCCGACCAACGGGCTGCGTTCGCTAGCCTTGCGAGCGACGACGGCCTTAAAGCTCGATTTCCAACCGATGCCGAGTTCGCGGCGTGGGGTGTCACGATCGGCCAAGTTCCAGAATTACCGGCGGAGAGCGCCCCCAACGAAGTACCCGTCGCCGGCACGCTCACCTTCGATCCGACCCTGCCCGGTTGGGTCGGAGCATGGCGCACGCGCTGGCACGGCGTCGAATATCAATGGCGGATCAGCGGCGTGAATTACGACAGCGCGTTTCGCAATGCTGTTCGCGGCGTCCTGCGGATCGCCTCCGGCCATGACGGCCCCGTGTGACCCTGCTGCGTTGGGCCGATCCTTCGGCTCATCACGCAAAAGCGATGAGCAATAGAATGATAACGATCACAACGGCGCCGATCCACACGGCCGGCGAAAGGCCTTTCTGCCGCTGTGGCGGCCTCTCCGGCGCCCCTTGGGCGGGGACAGGGGTCGGCGCGGCTTCGGCGGGGGCAGGTGCTGGCTGTGCCCCTCCCGTCGACAGCAATTCGGCGAACTTGCCGAAAAAATCATCCGACAATTTCTTGGCCGTGCTGTCGATGAGCCGCGAGCCGATTTGCGCGAGCTTGCCACCCACATTTGCGCTGGCCTTATAGCGAAGGATCGTAGCGCCGCTGTCTTCTTCGAGTGCGACTTCAGCACCACCGCGCGCAAAGCCCGCAGCACCTCCTTTGCCTTCGCCGGAGATCTTGTAGCTCTTCGGTGGGTCGAGGTCCGAGAGTGTTACCACACCCGTGAAGGTGGCCTTTACAGGGCCGACCTTCGCGACGACTTTTGCCGTGAATTCGTCCGGCCCCGACCTCTCGAGGGACTCGCAACCGGGAATCGACTGCTTGAGAAATTCGGGATCATTGAGGGCCTCCCACACCCGTTGGCGTGGTGCCGCGATCCGATACTCGCCGGTCATGTCCATGCAATTTCCCTCGAAAATCATCCGCCGCGTCGGGCGGTTGAGACATGGCAGAGACTATCCCCCCGCCATGACCACGGCAAGCATTCGCGGGTTTGCACGGACGATCGGGTGAAGGAAGGTAGCGGTTGTTTTCCGGTATGCGGTCCCTTAGGTTCGCGCCATGCCCGCCTCGCGACTATTCATCGGAAGCGAGATCTACCGTCGCTCGACCTACGGCTCGAAGCATCCGCTCGCGATATCACGGGTGTCCGCATGCATCGATCTTTGCCGTAGCCTCGGCTGGCTGACCGAGGACGTCTACATCGACAGCCCGTGCGCGACACCCGAGCAGCTCAGGCGATTTCACACCGCCGATTATGTCGCGGCCCTCATCGCCGCCGAGGAATGTCAGCGCGTGCCCGAAGAGACCAAGGCGCGTTACCATATCGGCATCAACGGCAACCCGGTTTTTGCGGAAATCTTTCGTCGGCCGGCAACCGCGTGTGGCGGCACGCTCAAGGCCGTCGATCTCCTCAGCGCCGGTTCCGAGATTGTGTACCATCCCGCGGGCGGAACGCACCACGGCAGGCCCGACAGGGCGAGCGGCTTTTGCTATCTGAACGATCCGGTCCTCGGCATCCAAGCCTTGCTCGATAGCGGGGTAGCGCGCGTGCTTTACCTCGACATCGACGCCCATCATTGCGACGGCGTGCAGGATGCCTTTGCCGGCGAGTCGCGCGTGCTGATGATCTCCGTCCATGAGGCGGGACGGTGGCCGCACACGGGGGCGATCGACGATCGGGCGGGTGGTGCCGCGCGGAATATCCCGGTTCCGCGCGGCCTGAACGACGAGGAATTCGAGTTCCTTCTCGAGCGTGCCGTCTTTCCGCTCGCATCGCGATTCCGGCCCCAGGTCGTCGTCATGCAAGGGGGCTGCGATGCCCTCGCAGACGATCCCATGAGCAAGCTCGAGCTATCCAACAACGCCCTTTGGCGCGCGGTAAGGGGTGCGATGACGATTGCGCCGCGCATGATCGTGCTGGGCGGCGGCGGTTACAATCCTTGGGCCGTGGCCCGATGCTGGGCCGGCGTCTGGGCGACCCTGCGCGGATACACGATCCCCGCGCATCTGCCGGCCGAGGCCGAGGCGGTATTGCGCACCCTGGTCTGGCATCGCAGCCAGGGCCGCAATCCACCCGAACACTGGTTCAAGCACTTGGCGGACGCGCCAAGGCGCGGGCCGATCAGGCCGGAAATTCGCGAAATCGCCGCACGGACCTTGCAAGACTGACGTAAGTCGAGGATGCCCGAAATGCTCCCATCCTGGCCGCGGCAATGCCTTGTCGTCGTGGCATTGCTCTTCACTTCGGCGCTCCATGCAGCCGAACTCCCCACATCTTCGTTGACGATCGTGACCGGGGAGGGCAAGCAACTGAGCTTCACCGTTGAACTCGCCAACACGCCGGCGGAGCGCGAAATGGGCCTCATGTTCCGCAGCTCGCTTGCGCCCGATGCTGGCATGCTGTTCGACTTCAAGGAGCCGCAAATCGTCGCGTTCTGGATGAAGAACACGCTGATCCCGCTCGATATGCTCTTCATCGACAAGACGGGGCGCATTGTCCGTATCGTCGAGCGGGCGGTTCCAGGGTCGCTCACGCCTATATCGTCGGGTGAGCCGGTGCTGGCGGTGCTCGAGGTCAACAGCGGCACCGCCTCACGGCTTGAGATCCACACGGGCGACATCGTCGACCATCCGATCTTCCAGCGCTGAAAAAGGCTTGTGCGCCGGATGAGGCGGCGCACAAGGGAGGGACGTGCGGTCGCCTCAGCGCTTTCGCGCCAGCGTTAGACCGTCGCCAATAGCCAGCATGGCGATGTCGACCCGTTTGTCCCGCTTGAGGCGTGCGTTGAAGGCGCGGAGTGCCGTGGTGTCGGCATCCCGTTTGCGCGAATCGGCCACGGCTCCACTCCATAGGACGTTGTCCACGGCGATAAGGCCGCCGGGTCTCAGCAGCGTCAGGCAGCACTCGTAGTATTTTCCATAATTTGGTTTATCAGCATCGATGAATGCAAAGTCGAAAGTGCCGGAATGGCCGGTTTTGATAAGCTCATCAAGGGATTGTGTCGCGGGCGCCAATTTGAGCGAGATTTTGTGGTCGACCTTTGCGAGCGCCCAATATTTTCGGGCAATCGCCGTGTAGGCCTCGCTGACGTCACAGCAGATTAGCCTCCCCTTTGGCGGCAAGGCACGGGCGACGCAGATCGAGCTGTAACCTGTGAAGGTGCCGACTTCGATCGCCTTGACAGCGCCGATAAGCTTTACGATGAGGGACATGAACTGGCCCTGATCGGGCCCGATCTGCATTATGCCAAGCGGAAGCTTCCGCGTTTCTGTGCGCAATCGCGCCAGAACCTTGTCCTCGCGCAGCGAGACATCGAGGAGATAGTCATAGAGTTTGTCCGTAAGCTTGAGCGAGCGATTGGCCACGTGGATCCCTCCTTGTGACATGCGAAAGCGGTCGTTGCGTTGCGGGCCATTTTGTCGCACCCGCTTCGCCAGCGAAAGAGCGCCTTCGGTGTCGCGATGATGCGCCCAAAGAAAGAGACGCCTGAAGTGGCAATCCTCAGGCGTCCCAAGAGGGCCTTGCTTCGGGGGGCAAGGGCCTATGGCAAAATTTCCCGACAAACCAATCGCTGGCGCCGGCAAGTGCCGCTGTCGTCGACGACGTCGACACAAATGTCAGCGCCAAACTGCAAGCACCACGTCGCGGCGATATCGTGTGATATGCGTGCATCTTAGCGAACGAATGTGACAATTGGGCGATTGTTCGGTGCGCCACGCGGGCCACAGCGGACTCGGGTCGCTCGAGTGGCGCTCGACTTCGTCGCCCTTTTCCCCTGTCTATCGCCGCAACAGACCGAACGCGAAGCGGCGGCCCATCTTGCGGCGCGCCATGAGATGGATCCAGAGCATGGCGTAGGGCTCGATCAGACGCGCGATGGCGAGTTCGCCCGCATCGACCGCTTCGAACCCAAGCGACGAGACCAGGTCGAGCACGATTTTTTTGCCCTCGGGTTCGTCGCCGGCAATGAACATCACGGGCTTGCCGGCAGTGAAACTGGCGTCGGCCATGACCTCGAATCCGACCTGATTCATCGCTTTGTAGACCCGAGCTCCCGGGGCGAGCTTCGCCACCTGTTCCGCACCGGAGCTGTCGAATCCGACGGCGAGCGATCCCTTGGGGCTGATCGGATTGGTGACATCGATCAGCACCTTCCCCGCGAGATTGCCCGCAGAGGCAATCGCGGCGGCGTTTGCGTCATAGGGTGTCGCCAGCACAACGACCTCAGCGTCCTTGGCCGCGTCGGCGACGCTCATTAAACGAGCGTCGCCTTTGATTGCGCCGACCGTAGCCTTGGCCGACGCGTCCGTTTGGTCTCTTGCGCCAAATCGAATGGCGTGGCCGAGCTCGGCCCAGCGCCGTCCCAAGGTCGCTCCGACCGAGCCCGTGCCGATCACGGCTATTTTCATTTGTTGCTCCTTTTACTAACGCATGCCGATTCCTAATGCCCGCTCAGGCGAGATTGGCCCAAATGGTCTTATACTGCGTATAGCTCTCGAGCGCCTCGGCACCTTGCTCACGGCCGAAGCCGGACATTTTGAATCCGCCGAACGGGGCATTGGCGTGATACTTGTGCCAGGTGTTGAGCCAAACGGTGCCGGCTTTGATACGGTCGGCGAGCCTGAGGGCCCGCTTCATATCGCCGGTCTGGATGCCGGAGGCAAGACCATAGGGCGTGTCGTTCGCCACGCGGACGGCCTCTTCCTCGGTATCGAACGGAATGACGGGCACGACCGGCCCGAAGATCTCCTCGCGGCTGATGGTATCCGTGTTCTTGGCGTCCGCGAAAACAGTCGCCTCGACGAAGAGGCCCTTGCCGTTGATCTTGCGGGTACCGCCGCCCGCCACAAGGCGCGCCTTGCTCGCTTTTCCGGCCTCGACATAGCGCAATACCTTGTCGTACTCGGCCTTCGACGCAAGCGGGCCGATCTGTGTCCGCGGGTCGAGTGGATCGCCTAATACCGCGTCCTTCGCCATCTTGGCGAAGCGCTCGACGAATTGATCGTAGATCGGGCGCTCCACCAGAATGCGCGACCCCGCGACGCACACCTCGCCCTTATTCCAGAACACGCCCCAGAACGCCGCCTGCAAGGCGTAGTCAAGGTTGGCGTCGGCGAAAACGATATTCGGGCTCTTACCGCCAAGCTCCATGGTGAGATGCTTGAGCGTTGCAGCACCCGTGCGCATGATTCCCTGGCCGACAGGTGTAGAGCCGGTGAAGGCGATCTTGTCGACCTTGGGATTCTGCACCAGCGCGTCGCCGATCGACCCGCCGGGTCCTGTAATCAGATTGTAGACGCCGTTTGGCAGGCCGGCATCGAGCAAGAGCTGGCCGAGGGCGAGTGCGGTAAGCGGCGTATCGGAGGCGGGCTTGTGTACGAACGTGTTGCCGGCAGCGAGTGCCGGCGCCAACTTCGAGCAGGACAGGACGAGGGGGAAGTTGAACGGCGTGATTGCCGCCACGACGCCAAGAGGCTCGCGCCGGGTGAGAATTCGCACGTCCGGCTCGTCCGTCGTGCGATAACCGCCGCCGAGGCC
>Ga0187765_10000850_pt1 | contig 11478 bp, 12 predicted proteins | sample 0216_QUI02_MP05__3_FD_133018 | JGI IMG/M metagenome (GOLD analysis project Ga0187765, IMG submission 133018) | Tropical peat soil microbial communities from peatlands in Department of Meta, Colombia - 0216_QUI02_MP05_10_MG | ecosystem: Environmental > Terrestrial > Soil > Wetlands > Peat ...
CGCGTCATGACTTTTTGACCCCGCACGCGACGGCACCCGTCCTATGACCGCCATTTGCAACGGCAATGCCACAAACATATGCAGTGCGGCGTAGATGAAGCATGCGCTGCGCCATCCCGCATGATCGATCATGAAGGCGCTCAGCGGCCAGCAAATGGTGCTGGCGAAGCCGCCGAACAGCGTGAGATTGGTGATCGGGCCGCGCGCTTCGCTGCCGTACATGCGGCCAAGTGCTGCAAAGACCGCATCGTAAAGTCCCGTGCCCATGCCGACGCCGATCAGCACCCACGCGAACAGATAGACAGGCAGCGCCGGTGCGAGGCCGACGCCGGCAAGGCCCGCGGCGTAGAACGTGGAGCTTGCGAGCAGAACCGGACGTCCGCCGCGCGCGTCGATAATGCGGCCGACCTGCGGTGAGATCAGCCCGGCGGTGAGCAAGCCGATCGACGTTCCGCCGACCACCCAACCAAGCGACCAACCCGTCTCGGCAACAATCGGCTCGGCGAACACCGCGGGAAAATAGAACGACGTGCCCCACGCCAGAATCTGGGCAATGCCCAGCGCGGTGATTACGACGCGGCGATCGAGCGTGCGCGTCTCTGCCACGGATTCCAAATGTTGCGGTCCCTAGTTCGTCGGCTCCATGCCTTTGGATTTGAGCACCGCGGCCGCTTCGGCGCCGGAGAACGCCTGGATGAGTGTCTGCGCGGCGGCCTTGTTCTGTGTGGAGGCGCTCATGCCGGCGGCATAAGTCGTGGTGTTCTGAATTTCCCTGGGCAAAGGACCGACCAGCGCCGCACCTTTCACCGGCACGATTTCGCTGATCTGATGCAAGCCGATTTCGGCTTCGCCGCTCACAATGAGATCGGCCACGTGGCCTCCTTTCTTGAGCTTGGCTTTCGGCCGGATCTGATCCGCAATGCCGAGCCGTTCAAGCAGCTTGTCGATGTAGATGCCGCTCGAGCCACCGCTCGCAGGATCTATGTAAGCCACGGACTTGGCCGCGAGCAGCGCGGCCTTGAACGCCTCCACGCTACTGATATCCGGCTTGACCGCGCCCTCCTTGACGACGACGCCCACACCGACGCTCGCAACGTTGACGTTGCTGCCGGTGGCGATCTTTCCGCTGGTGGTCAGTTCCTTGAGCACGGCAGGCGTAATCACGGCGACGTCAAAGGCCGCGCCGCTCTGGATCCGCGCCTTGAGACCGCCGGCGGTATCATTTTCGATGACAACCGTGTTGCCGGTCTGCTTTTCGAAATCGGGCACCAAGGCCACAACGACCTGTTTAAACGCCCCTGCGGTCAGCACCTTGAGTTCAGCCGCCGATGCCGGCGCCAACCCGCTATTGACCAGCCACGCCGTGACGATGAGTGTGCGCCAGATATGCGATTTCATGGGTCTTCGCCTCGCGATCGGAAGGGCTAACCTACACGAAGTCCCACTATTTCTGTCGGAGAGGCTTCGATTTGTGCGCTGCCGCAATTATGCGATGGCGTTACCGCCCTGAAACAGGCTGATTTTGTATTTCTTTGTTAATTTTCAGTTGCTTGAGCTATGCGTTTTTCACCTAGCTGCAGCGCAACATTATTGCTTTTCAAACGCGCGCAAATGCCTATTTTCCGCATCGAAACGAACGACCGGCCCGGCCGGACTTATGAAAGAAAGAAGGACACCATGATTACCGCACTCGCCCGCTTCATCCAGGAGTGGAAGCGTTACAACCAGAGCCTGAGCGAATTGTCGCGTCTCGGCGATCGCGAGCTTGCCGACATCGGCATAAGCCGCTCGGACATTCCGCGCGTTGCCTGGAGCGCTGCGCACGAGCACTAATTTCAATCCGTCGGATATTCGACCGGAAAACGCCCGTGGCCACGCCGCGGGCGTTTCGTTTTGCGCGCTAGCGGCTATTCGATCGCCTTCCAGCGATCCAGCGGCATGACCTCCAGCGCCTGGCCGTAACCAACTGTCCATGAGTCGATCGACCATTTCGTGCCGGTGGCCTTTTCAACCAATACAGCGGTGGCGTGCGGCGGACGTCCGTCGATAAAAAACCCGCGCGCCTCGGGCGCATCCACGTCGTGGTAGCGCAGCAGCTTGAGCTGATCGAGCACCAGCAGAAGGCTCGTGGTATTGCGGCTGCTGTCGATACAATCGAATTGATGGATGTCGTACATGTACTTGGCGCCGGCGCGCGCAACGTGATTTTGGGTGCCGGCCACGGGACCGACGCGACGGTCGAACCATGCACCAGCCGCTGCAACCGCCTTCCGCTCCGCCGCAGCTGAGGCGCGGCCTGACGCAAGAATTTGTGTCAGTTTTGCGCGGTCCCCGGCCGTCAGATCCACCTCGTCGCGGTACTTGCAGCCGAAGCCGTGACACACGAAGACAGCGTTCGGCGTCGGCGGGGTCACCGAGAATCCCTCGTAGGCCGCATCGACAACGCCGGCATTGGTGGCGGCGGTAGCTGCGGCGCCGCAAATTACATAGATAAACCCGCCTGCAACTGCGCAGACCGTTAATTTCCTGAGCATGTGGAACCTTTTACCACCATTGCGGCTAACGGCCACCCAGCCTAATGATCATCGAATGACAAAGAGCCAATTTCAAGCCGTTCATGTCGTCGGGGGCGGCCTTGCCGGGTCAGAAGCGGCCTGGCAACTGGCGCAGACTGGTGTTCCGGTCGTGCTGCATGAGATGCGACCTTTGCGTTCGACCCCGGTCCACAAAACTGATGGTTACGCCGAGCTGGTCTGCTCGAACTCGTTCCGCTCGGATGATTATGAACACAACGCCGTCGGGCTGCTGCATGCCGAAATGCGCCGGCTCGGATCAATCATCATGACCACCGCGGACGCAAACCAGGTGCCCGCCGGCGGTGCGCTTGCGGTCGACCGCGACGGATTTTCCGCGGCGGTTTCCGCCGCGCTCGCCGCTCACCCCCTGATCACACTGGAGCGGGGTGAAATTGCACCGCCCCCCGCGGATTGGGATAATGTCATCATCGCGACCGGTCCCCTGACATCACCTGATCTTTCCGCATCGATCGCCGCGCTGACAGGCGAGCAACAACTGGCATTCTTCGATGCGATAGCGCCCATTGTGCACCGGGACAGCATCGATCTCACTCAAGCATGGTTTCAATCGCGCTACGACAAAACGGGGCCCGGCGGCACCGGCGCCGATTACATCAATTGTCCGCTCTCGCGCGAACAGTACGAAACGTTCGTGGCGGCGCTTCTCGCCGGTGACAAGACCTCGTTTCACGAATGGGAATCATCCACGCCGTATTTCGACGGCTGTCTGCCGATCGAAGTGATGGCGGAACGCGGCCCCGAAACGCTGCGCCATGGCCCCATGAAACCATTTGGCCTTACCAATCCGCATCAGCCGGAGTCAAAAGCCTACGCTGTCGTGCAACTGCGGCAGGACAATAAGCTCGGCACCTTGTTCAACATGGTCGGTTTTCAGACCAAGCTGAAACACGGCGAGCAGGTCCGGATCTTCCGGACAATACCCGGTTTGCAGAACGCGGAGTTCGCCCGCCTCGGCGGACTGCACCGCAACACTTTTCTCAACTCGCCGCAGTTGCTCGACGAAACGTTACGTCTCAAGGCAAACACCCGCTGGCGTTTTGCCGGGCAGATCACCGGCTGCGAGGGCTATGTTGAATCCGCAGCCATTGGACTGCTGGCCGGCCGTTTCGCAGCTGCCGAGCGCTGCGGCCAACGCATCGTGCCGCCGCCGTCAACGACGGCCCATGGCGCCTTGCTCGCCCATATCACTGGAGGGCATATCGAGACGATCGATGCCGGGCCCTCTTCTTTCCAGCCGATGAACGTAAACTTCGGCCTGTTTCCGCCATTGCGGGAAACGCCATCATACGATGGACCAAGCAAGCTCAGCCGCGCCGCTGCCAAAGCGCAGGCGCGCAAAAGCGCGTTATCGTGTCGGGCGCTTGTCGATCTCGATCTCTGGATTTCGGGCGAACCGGCGGTCGCCGCCGAATAGATATTAATCGCCGATCCGCCGCAGCGACTTTGCCGCGCGCCAGATGCGCCACTGCCGCCGCCATGTCGGCACATCGGGCGGCTGGAACGGGTCATAATTGCCCCTCTCCATCGCGAGCAGCCACTGCCGGAGCGGCGCCAAAGACAAAAGTGCCGGGCGGGCGACCTCGGGAATTCCGGCGTCTGCGATTTGCGAAAGATGCCGGCGCGCGCGCAAACGCAGCTCGGCAAGCGCGGCCCGCAGTTCCGGAGTCACATGCATGGCATAGACATCCGCTGGATCGGCGCCATAGTGCTGAAGAATTTCCAGAGGGATGTAAAGCTGATGGTGCGCCGCGTGGCGCGGCAAGCGCTCGATTACATCGGCAATTGTTTCGGCTTGGCCGGCCTCTCCTGCAGTATCGGAAAGCGTCATATGCGGCCCGGCCAGGATGCGCGCTGCGCATTCGTATATCGTGCCGCGGGTCGCAACCGCATAAGCCTGAAGGTCCGCAAGGCTTGCCATCGGTTCATCGTAGATGTCAAAGCGGTGCGCTTCGATCAATTCAACCAGACGCTCGCGTGCAAGATTGTAGCGCGATATCGTCTCCTGCAATGCGATCGCAACCGGGTGAGCAGCCGCCTCACCGGCGCGCTCTCCCAGAAGCACTTCGCGCCACCACTGCAGCCGGATTTCTCCAGGCATCGGCTCGCGTGCCAGTTCGCGGATGCGCGAAATCTCGGCGTTAAAGCCATAAAGCGCGAAAAGTGCATTACGCCGCCCTGCCGGAGCGAACAGCGCAGCAAGATACCGGTCGTGGTCAACATCACGCACGAGAGCAGCGCAATGTTCGAAATGACCCTGCATGAAAAGCGATCCAGCAACGTTCAGGTGACGGCAATAAGTCCGGCGCCGACACGGCGGTTCTCCGCCAGCAAGATGTTATAGGTCCGCACCGCCGCGCCAGTCGGCATGCTGTCGACCGATAGCGACACCTCGCGGAATTGCTCGCGCAGCCGCTCCGGCAGCACCCATGGATCACGGCCGGCACCGACGAGGAAAAAATCGAGACTTCCGGCGCGGTCAAAAGCGGCTTGCAATGCGGACGCCGACAACTCGGTAATATTGCCGACCGGCCATGCCCAGATTCCGTCCGGGAAACACAGCAACGAACCGCGATGCGACATTCCAGCGAAGCGAAAGCCGCCGTCGCCGTAGGCATCGATAGGCGCAGGACGCGGCAGGTGCGGAGCGTCCGTCCGCCCGTCGAGCGCCATCTACTTCTTATCCGGCGCGGTCAGCGCGTCGCGGCCTGTGCCGACACCCAGATAGATTAGAATCGGCGACGCAATAAAGACCGATGTATAGGTTCCAACCAGCACCACGCCGAACATCATGGTCGCTGTGAAGCTGTGAATGGCCTGCCCGCCAAACAGCAGCAGCGCCAGCAACGCCAGCGACACCGTCACGTGCGTAATCACCGAACGCGACAGCGTCTGGTTGACCGACGCATTGAGCAGTTCCGGCATCGGGAGTTTGCGATATCGCCGCAGCATTTCCCGGATACGGTCATAGATGACGACCGTGTCATTGAGTGAATAGCCAAGGATCGTGAGCAGCGCCGCGATACTGGTGAGATCGAAATCGATCTGAGTGACTGACATGAAGCCGATCGTCAGCACAATGTCATGTACGTTTGCGATCATCGCACCGAGGGCGAACTGCCATTCAAAGCGAAACCAGAGGTAGATCAGAATTCCGAAAATCGCGAGCATCAGACCGACAACGCCGTAGGACAGCAGCTCGCCAGACACGCGGGGTCCGACAACTTCCACGCGCCGGTAATCGACCTCGTTACCGAGCGCACCACGAACCTTGGTGACCGCCTGTTGCTGCGCTGTTTCTCCGCCCGGCTGTTCGGCAATCCGGATCAGGACGTCGTTCGGCGCGCCGAATTGCTGCAATTGCACCTCGCCGAGACCCAGCTCGCCGAGCGCCGCGCGCATTTTGGCAAGATCGGCCGTCGGCGCCCTGGATTGAACCTCGATCAACGTGCCGCCCTTGAAGTCGATGCCGAAGTTCAGCCCGTGAAAGAAATAAAGCGATATCGCGACGATCGACAGCAGGGCCGACATAGGAAAGCTGATGCGCCGAAAGCGCATGAAGTCGAACTTGGTATCGTCGGGAACGATGCGAAGCAGGCGCACGGGCGCGGCTCCTAAATTGGCACGCGTTGCGGGCGCCGCCAGCGCACCCAGTAAGCCACGATCAGTCGGGTCAGCGTGAAGGCGGTAAAGACTGTGGTGATGATGCCGATGCCGAGCGTGACGGCGAAACCTCGAACGGGCCCGGTGCCGATATAGAACAACACCGCCGCAGCGATAAACGTTGTGATGTTCGAGTCGAGAATTGTGGCGAGCGCGCGTGAAAATCCCGCGTCGATGGCATTGATGGGCGTACGGCCGCCCCGCACTTCTTCACGTATTCGTTCGTAGATCAGCACGTTCGAGTCGACCGCGATGCCGACGGTGAGCACGATGCCGGCGATACCGGGAAGCGTGAGCGTCGCGTTGAGCAGCGACAGCACACCGAAAATCATCGCGACGTTGATCGCCACCGCGATATTCGCGAACAGGCCGAACAATCCATAGGTCGCCAGCATGAACACGATCACCATCGCCGCGCCGACGTAAGATGACACCTTACCTTTGGCGATCGAGTCCTGCCCGAGCCCCGGACCGACCGTGCGCTCTTCGATGATGGTCAAGGGCGCCGGCAGAGCGCCAGCCCGCAACAGGATCGCGAGGTCGTTGGCGCTCTCAACGGTGAAACTGCCGGATATCTGCCCGGAACCGCCAAGGATAGGTTCGCGGATCACCGGCGCCGAGATCACCTGATTGTCGAGCACAATGGCAAAGGGTTTGCCGACGTTTTCCTGCGTGACTTGCGCAAATTTGCGCGCGCCCGAGGTATTGAAGCGGAAAGGAACAATCGGCTCGCTCGTGCGCTGATCGAACCCTGGTTGCGCGTCGGTCAGATCACCGCCCGATACCAGGATGCGCTTCTCGACCAGATAAGGCGTCTTCGGCTGGGTAGTGCTGTAGAGAATTTCGTCATCGGGCGGCACTCGTCCCTGCGCCGCCTGCTCGGCCGGCATCGACACATCGACCATGCGGAAATCGAGTTTCGCTGTCTTGCCGAGCAACTCCTTCAATCGCGTCGGATCCTGCAACCCCGGCACCTGCACGAGTATGCGATCAGTGCCCTGGCGCTGGATCAATGGCTCGACGGTGCCAAGTTCATTGACGCGCCGTTCGATGATCTGGATTGACTGCTCGACGGATTGGCGCACGCGGTCGACAAGCGCCGGTTCGGTGACGGCGAGGCGCACCAGGCTTCCCGCTTCGGTCGTGATGTCGAGGCTCGTCTGGCCGGTACCGCTCAGGATTCCCCCGAGCGGTTGGGACAATTCGCGCAGCTTGGCGACGGCCTGGTCGAAATTGCTGCCCTCGCGGATGCGCACCTCCACGCTGTTGCCGCGCACCACCAGTCCGGTATAGCCGACACGCGCATCGCGCAGAACGCGACGGACGTCATCGCGCAGCGTCTCGAGCTTTTCCTTGCGGACCGCATTGGTGTCGACCTCGAGCAGGATGTGGGAACCGCCCTGAAGATCGAGTCCCAACACGACATGGCGCTGCGCCCACTTCGGCCAGCTCTGCACCAATTTGTCCGGAAGAAAATTGGGAACGGCGAACAGGCAAACGACGAGTGCCGTCAGTACAATCGCCAGCGCCTTCCACCGCGTGAAATAAAGCATGACGTCCCGACTTGCGGCTCGAAAGCCGAGGTTGGCGCCGATTAACCGGCCGCAGCCTCTTCCTTGACAGGTTCACCTTTGGCGCGAACGTCGGTGACCATCTGCCGCATCTGGCGGATGCGCACATCGTCCGCGATCTCGATTTCGATCTGGTCGTCGTCGATCACCTTGGTGACCTTGCCGACAAGGCCGCCATTCGTGATGACCGTGTCGCCCCGCCGAACGTTTTTGACCATTTCCTGGTGCTGTTTCACCCGCTTCTGTTGCGGACGCAGGATCAGGAAATACATGATGACAAAAATGAGAGCGAACGGCAGCAGCGACATCAGCATACCGCCGTCGCCGCCTGCACCGCCGAATAACGACCCCAGAGATCCTTGCGCATACGCAGGCGTAACGAACATCGAAGGTTTCCTTGCGTGTTTTCCCGATTGCCCCGAAGGCGTTTGAATTTCGCGCGGACTATAGCGGCCGCCCACCCAATTGCAACGCTGCGTTACCCCTGAAACCCGCCATTTTCAGCCATTTTCCCGCATGACCGCTTGCGGGCGCAACGTGGCCCCGCTAAGAGCAGCGCGATTTGCGGAAGGACCCCGATGGCCAAGTCAAAGTCCCGATCGGCACGCCGATCCAAGCCGAGGCCGAAAGCAGGCGCGCGTTCCGCCGGCCAAGGTGACGTCCCTGGGCACGTCATCGAGCGCATCGCCACGGCGCTTGAACGCCTGGCCCCGCACCGTGCGGCCCTGCCCGACCTTGGTGCCGCCGATGCCTTCGTATGGTACCCGGATGGCCGGCTCGCTCCGGTTGCGCGCGTGAACCGCGTCGACATGTCGCTGCTCAAGGGCATCGACCGCGTCAGGGACGTGCTGGTGGAGAACACTGAGCGCTTTGCGAAGGGCCTGCCCGCCAACAATGCGCTGCTCTGGGGCGCCCGCGGCATGGGAAAGTCGTCGCTGGTGAAAGCCGCGCATGCCGGCGTCAATGCGGCCTTCGCGCGCAACAGCAAGACGGGGCCGCTCAAGCTGATTGAAATCCACCGCGAGGATATCGACAGCCTGCCCGCACTGATGTCGCTTACACGCGGTTCATCGCATCGCTTTATCGTGTTCTGCGATGATTTGTCGTTCGACGCGGAAGACACGACTTTCAAATCACTCAAGGCGGTTCTGGAAGGCGGCATCGAAGGGCGGCCTGATAATGTGATCTTTTATGCCACATCGAACCGCCGCCACCTGATGTCACGCGACATGATGGAGAACGAACGTTCGACCGCAATCAACCCAGGTGAGACCGTAGAGGAAAAAGTCTCGCTATCGGATCGCTTTGGGCTCTGGCTCGGATTTCATCGTTGCAGCCAGGACGAATATCTCGCGATGGTCGACGGCTATATCGCCCACTACAAGATTCCGGCCCGCAGTGATGAGTTGCACCGCGAGGCGCTGGAATGGTCGACGACGCGCGGCTCGCGCTCAGGCCGTGTCGCGTGGCAGTTTGTGCAGGATCTCGCCGGACGTCTCGGCGTCGCGCTGAAGAACTAGGCGCCGCCGAGATATTGTGCCGGATCGACCGGGGTCGACCCTTTGCGAATTTCAAAGTGCAGCTGCGGCGACGTGACATTGCCGGTCTGCCCGGCATGCGCAATCACCTGACCGCGCTTGATCGTGTCGCCCCGCTTGACCATCAATTCGCTGGCATGCGCGTAGGCCGAGACGAATCCGTTCGAGTGACGGATCAGCACCAGATTGCCGTAGCCCTTGAGCTCGTTGCCGGCATAAGCGACGACGCCATCGTCGGCCGCCTTGATGGGCGTGCCTTCCGGCACCGCAAGATTGATACCATCGTTCTGGGTGCCGTTCGGCTTGCTGCCGAAGCCGGCGATCACGCGACCTTTCACTGGCCAGCGGAATGACGGCATGGCGCCACTTGGCTCGGCGGTCTTGACCACGGTTTCAGTCGTGCGCGGCTCTTCCTTGGCAACACGCACGGTCTGCGCGGGAGCGGCGCTCGCGACCTTCGTTACCGGGACAGTGTGCGGCTGAGCAACCTGCGGTGCCGATGCCGGAGGCGCCGGCGCAGGGCGCGCGGCCGCAGCGGCGACCTGATGGCCGCCTGCGGGGATCGTGATGCGATCACCAATGCTAAGCTTGCTGCTGGTCTGGAGTTTGTTTGCATGTGCGAGCGCCGTCAGCGTCACGCCATTGTGGCGCGCGATGCTCATGAGCGTGTCGCCGTGCTGGACGACGTGAACATTGCCGCCGGCTGCGGGGCGGGTCGAAGCCGCGGCGGGCGCGGCTGCAATTTGTGATCCACCCGAAACGTAGCGCGGAATGACGAGACGCTGGCCGGGCCTGATCTGGCCTGCTTCGCGGATACCGTTCGTCTGCATCAGCGCCGCCACCGGGACATGATGCTTGCGCGCGATGCTGTCGACGGTTTCGCCGTACCCAACTGTCACAGGCGAGCCGCCGTCCCACGTCCAATGACCGCGCGAGGCGGACAAGGTCTTCGGCGCCGCAGCCGAGCCGGTAATGTCAGAATACTGACCGCCCTGCCGGTATGCACCCGTCCCTTGGGCCCCGTAGCTATAATTCGGCGATGCCGGGACAGTGGCCGGCTGGCTCGGCGCGGGCAGCGGCTGGCTTTCAACGCGACCATAAGCCTGGGGCGCCGGAGCAGCGGCGGCCACATTCTGCGGCGGAGCCGGACGGCCAGCGTCGTATGAGCTGGAATCGAAACGCGCGGAGTCCGAACAACCGGCGGCGGTGATACCAACCAGCGCGAGAACAACGACGCGCGGCCAAGCAAGCGGGCGAGATTGCACCTGGGGGCGCGACATGTGGTTACTCACTCGTACGCATGAAACGTAGAGTTTGAAATAAAGCAGCCGCGAGTAAACAAGACTTTAATTATTAACGCGCGGAAACCGGCGCATTCGTCGCCTCAGGACACGTTCCAGGCTGGCGGAATCTCACAGTTCTTCAGCTTGTCCCGGTAACATAGGGACAAATCGCACTGCGATCAGATTTTCGCGCCGGGTTCCTGTTTGCGACTTGGTAATCTTGATTAGATGTTGCGAGCCTTCGTGCGAGCCGAGCGGCAGGATCATGATGCCGTCGTCGGCCAGCTGATCGAGCAACGTCTGCGGCAGCGTTTCGGCCGCGGCTGTGACGATGATGCGATCATAGGGCGCCCTGCCCGGCACACCGGCGAAGCCGTCACCGACAACGATCTCTACATTGTTGTAGTCGAGCGACTTCAATCGTTCGCGTGCCACATCGGCAAGCGTGCGATAGCGCTCGACACTGATCACTTGATGCGCAAGCCGGGACAATACCGCCGCTTGATAGCCGGAGCCGGTCCCCACCTCGAGCACGCGATGGTGCGGTCGCACCGCAAGCTGCTCGGTCATATAGGCCACGACATAGGGCTGGCTGATTGTCTGCCCACAGGCAATAGGCAGGGCCTGATCGGCGTAGGCACTGCCCGCAAAGGACGGCTCGACAAAACAGTCGCGCGGGACCTCATCCATTGCCCGCAGCACGCTTTGGTCGCTGATGCCGCGTCGGCGCAGCGTCAGCAGGAATTCCATCCGGACATCGTCCTGCAGATCGCGCGGCGTTTTTGACACGTTTAAGCCCCTTTCGGGGCGTTATTAGCATGTTTGCTGA
>Ga0187765_10000851_pt1 | contig 11473 bp, 11 predicted proteins | sample 0216_QUI02_MP05__3_FD_133018 | JGI IMG/M metagenome (GOLD analysis project Ga0187765, IMG submission 133018) | Tropical peat soil microbial communities from peatlands in Department of Meta, Colombia - 0216_QUI02_MP05_10_MG | ecosystem: Environmental > Terrestrial > Soil > Wetlands > Peat ...
CGCGAGAATTTCGCCATTGCGGTCAAGAATATCGGGCCGGGCGGTCGCCACCGCATCCTGCGTCACACTTCGGCGCCCACCATGGCCCTCGCTGGTGGTCGCAAACATCACCAGGCGCAATGCAATGACCGAGAAGATGCCGGCAAATGCCAAAATCGCAAGACCGAGACGCGCCTTTGCTTTCACATTGCGATCGACATCGAGGCCGTAAAGCAGCGAACGTAAAACACGCTGCCAGCGGTTCTCATGATGTTTTCTCGGAGCGTGCATCACCGTCACCGAGCTCTCGCCGGCGGCACGCTGCCGGTCGTTTCGGGTACGGCTGGAGCGACCATGGCGCCGATCGGATCGCCGTTCGGCATCGGTACGATCTCGGGCGGCCGCTCGGGCAGGCGATCAAGACCATCGAATTGCGTGGGCTTGGCTGGCTGGAGCGCCAGGTGACGGTCGGCAAGCCCGCGAATACGGCCGGGCGTATCGAGTTTTGCCCATTCGGCGCGCAAAACGGCAATGGCGCTGCGCTCGCGGCGCAATTCGCCCCGCAACTTGGCTACGCGTTCGGCCTGCAACGTGGAATCAAATTTAATCTTGTAGACGAAGGATGCCGCCAGGATCAGCGCACCGATGACGAGGATATTGAGGAGGCGCATGCTTTACTGCCCCCCCAGCACATCGTTGAGCGAGGGCAGACGCGGTAGCAGGTCCGACGGCACGCCCGCACGGCTTGGCGCCGAAGTGCGCTCGGCAGCCCGCAACTTTGCAGATCGCGCACGCGGATTGCGATCGACTTCCTTTTCATCAGCAACAACTGGTCGCTTGGTAAGGACACTGAAAGTCGGCGCCGGACGCTCGATAGCCGGTGCATGGCGCGAGCCACCGCGCGATTGACTGCGGTCGGCGAAAAAAGATTTGACGATACGATCCTCGAGCGAATGAAAGGAGACGACTGCCAATCGTCCGCCAGATTTGAGAACGCGCTCGGCGGCCTGAAGACCCGCGACAAGTTCGCCAAGTTCATCGTTTATGAAGATGCGAAGGGCCTGGAATGTGCGCGTCGCGGGATGAATATCACCGGGGCGGCTGCGCACGACTGATGAAACAATATCGGCGAGCGCGCGGGTCGTTTCGATGCGCGCACTGTTACGTGCCTTGATGATTGCGCGTGCAATGCTGCGCGAATGTCGTTCCTCGCCGAGATTGAAAATGATGTCGGCGAGATCGCGCTCGCTCGCCCCGTTTACAATATCGGCCGCGTTGGAGCCCGCGCCGCCCATGCGCATATCGAGCGGGCCCTCGAGGCGGAACGAAAAGCCGCGCTCGGCCGTATCGAGTTGCATGGAAGAAACACCAAGATCGAGTACCACACCATCAACATTCTCGTGGCCGGCGTCGCGCGCAATCGTATCGAGATTGGAGAAGTTATCTTCGGTGAGGGTCAGCCGGCCTTTGGCCTCTTCGACAAGATCCGCGTTCAAGGCAATGGCGGTCTGGTCGCGGTCGATGCCGATCACCTTGCAATCCGCGGTCGCAAGGATTGCGCGCGTGTAGCCGCCGGCGCCGAAGGTTCCGTCGATATAGATTCCACCGTCATGAACGTTCAGGAATTCGACCGCAGGCTGGCCGAGCACGGGAACGTGGAGGGCCGGTCCGCCAGCGACAGCCGAGCCGCCGCGGCCTACCATCATTCCCGTGCTCCAGACGCCTTGCGCGCCGCCAACTGGGAACTCAGCTCGCCCTTGAGCGCGCGCACCTTTTTGGTGGCCTCCGCGAGCTCGCTTTGGAAACGGCCAGGCTCCCAGATCTGGAATTTGTGACCCAAACCAGCGAATGCCACCGCATCGGTGATGCCTGCGTGATGCTTCAGGCTCTCGCTCAGGACTACTCGCCCCTCGCCGTCGATCCTCAGCGTTTCGCTGGTGCCATAGAGCGCTACGGCGAACTGCTCGCGCTGATCCGAGAACGGGGTAAAACGACCAATCAACGCATCGATCTCCGCCATCAGTGCATTTCCGCCAGCGTCGATCGCCGGGCGATCCAGCGCCGGGTAGCAATAAAGGCCCTCGAAGCCGTCGCGGCCGAGCACCGAGCGAAATGAACCGGGGATAGATACGCGTCCCTTGGAATCCAGCCGCAGCGTGAAGTTGCCCACAAAGCGGTCCATACACCGCACTCCACGCGAACCGGACGCGACCAATGACTGTGCCGGAACACCCGGGAATGGCGCACGCCTCTGCGGTCCCTTGCCGCTTGCGAGCCCATAACGTCGTGGTGTCCCATATTGGGAAATTGTGGGATATCATGGGATCATATGGCCGTCAAGAAACCGGCCTCAATCCTCCCCGAGCGCACAGTTGCGGCAGATCAACGCCATTAATGGCGGTTAAACTTAAAGAAACGTTGCCGATTTTCGGTCGTGCTGGGCATTGAGCGAATTCCGGCCAAGATAGGCGGCCGGTCGCATTCCGCGCGGTGCCAGGCCTAGGTACAACCATGTGGATCGGAATCTTCGCCGACATTCACGCCAATCGGGAGGCTCTCGAAGCCTGTCTCGACCACGCACGTCGCGCCGGCATCACCCGGTTTGTGTTTATGGGAGATTATGTCGGTTACGGCGCTGATCCCGCCTTCGCCGTCGATACCGTCATACGCGAGGTCGAGCGCGGCGCGGTCGCCCTCGCCGGGAATCACGACGCTGCGATTGCCGTTGGCACCACCAACATGAATCCGGTTGCCGCTGATGCGATTGACTGGACCCGCCCCCACCTCAACGCCGCCCATCGCGAATTTCTCGCGCAATTGCCCCTCACGTTTGAGGAGAACGGCAGGCTATTCGTGCACGCCAGCGCGCATGCACCGGGTCGATGGGAATATGTCACGAGCGTGGAAAGCGCCTCGCGCAGTTTCATGGCGACGCGCGCGCAGGCAACGTTCTGTGGCCATGTGCACGTGCCGGGGCTTTATCACCTGTCGCCGACCGGAAAATTGGCCGGGTTTCTACCCGTGCAGTCCGTCGAAATTCCGCTACTCGCCCATCGGCGCTGGCTTGCGGTGATCGGGTCGGTCGGCCAGCCGCGTGATCATAATCCGGCCGCGTGCTATGGCGCTCTCGATACCGAACGCAATGTGCTCGTTTACACGCGGGTGCCCTATGATAACGAAACCGCCGCGCGCAAGGTGCGCGAGGCCGGCCTGCCGGTGATATTGAGTCATCGCCTCATTGAGGGAGCGTGAACCGTGGGTCCACGCATGCTAGCGGCCGGGCAGACTATCGATGGCTTTCATCTCGTTGAGCCGATGCAGGCCGGCGGCATGGCCAGCTTCTGGCGCGTGACGCGTGAAGGCTATGAGCTGCCGATGGTGATGAAGATTCCCTTGCTTCGGCTTGGCGAGGATCCGCTCACCATTATCGGTTTTGAAGTCGAGCAGATGATACTGCCGCGGCTCATGGGCCCGCACGCACCGCGCTTCGTCGCGGCGGGTGACTTCGAACAGCCCTACATCGTGATGGAGTTTGTCCCTGGCCCCTCAGTCAAATCGCTACTGGACAAGACGCCGCTGCCGCCTGACGAAATCGCCGCGATCGGCGCGAAGATCGCCTTTGCCCTGCACGACATTCATCGCCAACACGTCATCCATCTCGATCTGAAGCCGAGTAACGTAATCCTGCGTAATGACGAAGCCGTGCTGATCGATTTCGGACTGTCGCGCCACGACCAGTTGCCTGATCTGATCAAGGAAGAAGCGGAGGGCCCGGTCGGAACCGGCGCCTATGTGGCACCAGAACAGGTGCTCGGTGACCGCAGTGATCCGCGCAGTGATCTGTTTGCCTTGGGGGTCATCCTCTATTTCCTGGCAACCGGTGAGCGTCCATTTGGTGAGCCGCAACGCGCCGATAACTGGCGGCAGCGACTCTGGCGAGACCCGGTGCCGCCGCGCGGCCGGAATCCCTCGGTTCCGCCCTGGCTTCAGGAGGTAGTCCTGCGCTGCCTGGAGGTCGATCCGGAGGCCCGCTACGCAACGGCGGCCCAGCTTGCCTTCGATCTGCAACATCCTGACCAGGTCGTTCTCACCCGGCGAGCATCCCGCTTGCATCGCGACGGACTCTTCACGGTTCTGTGGCGCCGGTTGCGAACGCGCCGCGACCCACTTCCGCGGCGGCGGCAGGCTTTGACAAGCCATCTCGCGACCGCACCCATCGTCGTGGCAGCAATCGACCTCGAAACTGGCCATGAAGCGCTTCGCCATGCATTGGTTCTCGCAGTACGGCGGGCACTTGCAACCGAGCCCAATGCGCGGCTTGCCTGCGTGAATATTCTCAAGATCGCGCGGCTGGCGCTCGACAAGTTCGAGGATGAACAGGGACGCAATCCCCATCTCAGCCGGCTGATCGAACTCAAGCACTGGGCGCGGGAAATTCCGATCGCGCCGGACCGCATTACATACCACGTTCTGGAATCAACTGATCCGGCCGGCCAACTGGTCGACTACGCCCGACACAACCGCGTCGACCACATCATCATTGGCGCGCGCGCCAGCTCCGCACTTCGGCGCTACCTCGGCAGCGTGTCGGCACGCGTCGTTGCTGAAGCACCCTGCACAGTCACCGTTGTGCGCACGCCCGACGATGAAGCCCGCGCCAGCACCGAGCAACATGTGGGCGCGCAAGGCGCCTAACGCAATGTGCCGTATTCAATTGGTTTGTCGGCGCGACGGACGCAATGGACATAATGGCATGAGGCCTTAGGTGGCGCGCGCCGTCAATGGGCCACTAACGCGCTTGCTTTTTTGATCAAGCGCGGTGAATGATGCCCGCCCTTTCACTGACCGGGTTTGTCCGGCTCCATGTCCGTATTTCCGCCGGATTCATTCATCGTCTCCGATGTTGTGCCCTCGCCAAACTTTGACGAGCGCAAGGACGGCCGCCCGCCAGACATGATCTTGCTGCACTACACCGGCATGCAGACGGGCGATGCCGCTTTGCGGCAGCTGACGACAGCCGCCAGCAAGGTCTCTTCCCATTACGTGGTATACGAAGACGGCCGTATCATCGAGTGTGTGCCTGAGGAAAAGCGCGCCTGGCACGCCGGTGAATCGTCCTGGGCCGGTGAAACCGACATCAATTCACGTTCGATCGGCATCGAGGTCGTCAATGGTGGCCACGAATTCGGCTACACCGACTTTCCGCTCCGTCAAATCGCGGCGGTCATTTCGCTTTGCAAGTCGATCATAACTCGCCGAGGTCCAATCAGTGCCGACCGTATCCTCGCCCATTCGGACGTGGCCCCTGCCCGCAAGCAGGACCCTGGTGAAAAATTCCCCTGGGGTCTCCTGAGCGAATCCGGCATCGGTCATTGGGTCCGCGCCGCGCCGCTCGATCTAGAGGGGGCCGGCCTGCGGCCGGGCGACCGCGGTGACTCGGTCACCAGGCTGCAACGCACCTTGCGTTCATATGGCTACGGCCTCGCGGAAACCGGCATCTATGATGATGCCACGCGCGAGGTAGTCACAGCCTTCCAGCGCCATTTTCGCCAGGCGCGTGTCGACGGTATCGCGGACCCTTCGACCCTGCTGACGTTGCGGGCGTTGATCGAAACCCGTCCTGCGCCACTGGGCTGATGCGCCTTCCAACCCGGGCGTGAATCTTCCTTAATCCTGTCGAGACGCGGCGCTTGACGTCTCCCTCTGGGATCCCCATTCCTATCCCGTCAGTCGGCCGGACGGCCGCTCCGGGCCAATGCCGAAAGGTGGCCGGAGAGGAAAGTCCGGGCTCCATGGACGAACGGTGCCGGATAACGTCCGGCGGGGGCCTGTCCCCGCGCAAGCGGGGATCGAACCCCAGGGACAGTGCCACAGAGAAGAGACCGCCTCGGCGCGTTGCGTTTAGCCGCGGCAAGGGTGAAACGGTGCGGTAAGAGCGCACCGCGTTTCCGGCGACGGAAACGGCACGGCAAACCCCACCGGGAGCAAGACCGAATAGGAATGACGTCGGGGCGGAAGCCCCAGGTCTGTCCGGGCCAGTCATTCGGGTAGGTTGCTTGATGCGCCGGGCAACCGGCGTACCAGAGGAATGGCCGTCACGTTTGCGGTTTGCGCCGCAGGCCACACAGAACCCGGCTTACAGGCCGGCTGATACGTTGTAAGGGGGCTCGGCGGCAAAACCGCCGGGCCCCCGCCAATTTTGTGGGCGAGGTGCGTAAGCCGATCTTACTTTTTGAACGCGGTGAGCATCGCTTCGCCGTCGACACCGGCGGATGCCGCCCACTCTTTCGCAATGGCTGTGCCTATATTTGCCATGCCGGATGCGAGCGCGGGGCTCGGTGTGACGACGACGATGCCAGCCTTCTTGAGTGCCGCTGTTTTTACCGTCATTTCCTCGAGTGACAACTTCCAGCCGCGCTCGTCAGCCGCATTTGCAGCATCGGCTAGCGCTTTCTGTTCTGCTGCAGAGAGTCGGTCGTAGGCCGCTTTGCTGGCGAACACCATGTTGCGCGGCAACCAGGCCTGTGTGTCCATGTAATGCGTCAGATATTCCTCGGCTTTTGATTGCACGCCGCTGGAAGCCGAAGTAATCATGACATCGACGCGTCCTGACGCGAAGGCGGCGGGAAGATCGGGGACCTCGATCTGTGTCGGTTGCGCCCCCGCAAGCTCCGCGATCCGCTTCGTCATCACGTTATACGTGCGGAATTTCAGACCTTTTAAATCGTCCACCGTCCTGATCTCGCGCTTGGCATAGATGCCCTGAGGTGGCCACGGCACCGAGAAGAGCAACACCAAACCTTCCTTCGCGAGTTGCTTTTCGAGAAAAGGTCTCTGCGCATCGTAGAGCTTGCGGGCACCGTCATAGCCGGTGGCGAGAAATGGTATCGAATCGATGCCGTAGACGGGCGCCTCGTCAGCGGCGAGTGAAATCAGGATTTCACCCGCCGCGACTTTGCCGTCGCTGACCGCTCGCTTGATCTCGGCGTGTTTGATCATCGCACCACCTGGGTGGACGGTGATTTTCAAGGATCCGCCGGTTGCCTTTTCCACGTCGGTCGCGAATTGCACTATGTTTTTCGTGTGGAACGCGCTCGCAGCATAATTTGTCGGCAAGTCCCATTGGGTTTGCGCCGAAGCCACGCCCGCGAACCTGCCAGCGCTTGAGAGGCTCACGAACGCAACTGCAAGGACCTTGATAGTCCTCTTCATCGAACGCCCCCTCTCTTTGCGTAGCTTACTTCTTGTAAGCCGCAATCACAGCTTCGCCTTCGGCGCCCGCCTTTTTCAGCCAATCGGCGGTCAGCTGGTCGCCAACCTTTTTCAGTCCGGCTTTCAACGTATCGCTCGGCGGCAAAACTTTCATGCCGTGCGATTTGAGCTGGTCGAGATACCAGCCACTCTTGTCTTCCCACATTTTCCAGCCGCGCGTTTCCGCAGCCGCGGCAGCCTTGAGGAGTGCATCCTGCGTCGGCTTATCGAGGGAATCGAACGCCGCCTTGTTTAAAATGGTCATGTTCTTCGGAATCCAGGCCTGCGTATCGTAGAAGTAGGTCATCGACTCCCAAGCCTTGCTGTCATACCCCGTCGCGGCCGACGTCATGAATGAATTGACCACACCCGTCGCCAGCGCCTGCGCCAATTCAGCGGCCTGCACCGTGACCGATTGGGCGCCGACAAGCTCACCGATACGTGACGTTCCGACATTGTAGGCGCGCCACTTGAGGCCCTTCATATCATCAATCGAATTCAACTCCTTTTTGGAGTAGATGCCTTGTGGCGCCCACGGAACCGCGAATAGCAGCATCAATCCCTGCGACGCGAGTTTCTTTTCAATCGCCGGTTTTGACGCCAACCAGAGCTTCTTCGATTCGGCAAAGCTGGTCGCAAGAAACGGGACGACATCGACGCCGAAGATAGGATCTTCGTTCTCATGCAGCGAGATCAACACCTCGCCGACTTGCGCCTGGCCGGTCTGAACTGCACGCTTGATGTCGGGAGCCTTGAACAGCGAAGCAGCTGGATGGACGGTGATCTGTAATTTATCGCCCGTTGCAGCAGCAACATCCTTGCTGAACAAAACGAGATTTTCGCTGTGCGGATTATCCGCGGGATATGCCGCCGGCAGATTCCATTTGGTCTGCGCGAAAGCAGGTTGTGCGGTAACCGCTAATGTCGCGAATGCAGTCAACAGCAGGGAGCGGGACAAGATATTCATCGGACGCCTCTGGGTTCGAGACCGGTACAGCTTGATCAATAGCCTAACATGAAACCGCAAGGGCTCAACTCGGCGGAAATGCCAGTTGTGGCAAGACAAGCACGATTTGCGGAAACTCCGTGATGATAAAAACCGCCAATATGAGCAGCAGAAAAAAGGGAAACGCGGCGCGCGCGACCGTGAATGTGTCACGGCCGCTCATGTTCTGGAGCACGAAAAGGTTGAAGCCGACCGGCGGCGTGATTTGCGCCATTTCGACGTGAATGACGAGGTAGACGCCAAACCAGATCAGATCGAGGCCGGCTTGTTTGATCATCGGCAGTACAATCACCATCGTCAGCACGATCATCGATATCCCATCAATAAGGCAACCAAGGATGATGTACATGACGCTCAGATACAGCGCGAGCATCCCTGGCGTGAGATCCTGACCCTTCACCCATTCGGCAAGCGCGGCGGGAATGCCCGTATACGCCATTGCCGCTGTCGTATAGGCAGCGCCCGCGAGAATGAACATGATCATGCAAGTCAATCGTGTGGCGCTCATCACGCTTTCAAAAAAGGTCTTGCGATTGAGCGTGCCACTCCACCACGCCAATAGCAGCGCGCCTGAAACACCCCAGGCCGCACATTCGGTCGCGGTCGCAAGACCGAGTACGAGCGAAAAGAACACCGCGAGAATCAAGAGCAGACAGGGAATAAGCTTGGTCGATTCCGCGAGTTTCTTGCGGAATGGCATCGGTGGATCACGCGGCGGAATCTTGCGCGGGTTCATCAGCGACCACGCGATGATGTAACCGGAATACAACGCCATCACGAGAAATCCCGGTAGAAAGCCGCCGAGAAAAACCTGCAAGACAGAGACATTGGCAGTCACGGCGTAGACCACCATGGGTATCGACGGCGGAATCAACAGACCGAGTGTGCCGGAACCAGCCAAGGAGCCCAGGCTGATCTTCTTGTCGTAGCCGCGCTTTTCGAGCTCAGGCAGCGCGATCTTGCCGATGGTGGCGCACGTCGCAGCGGAAGAACCGGACACGGCGGCGAATATGCCGCAACCAATAACATTCACATGCACGAGTCGCCCCGGAAGCCACTGCAGCCAAGGCGACAACCCGCGGAACATTTCTTCCGACAAACGCGTTCGGAATAAAATTTCGCCCATCCAGATGAACAGCGGCAGCGCCGCAAGCGTCCACGAAGCGCTGGCACTCCATACCGTGGTGGCCAGCACGGAGCCAATCGGTACGCTGGTCGTCAGCGCCATCGAGATGAAGCCGACCAGCCCGAGCGCCACAGCAATCCAGACACCACTGCTGAGGACGACGATCAGAACGCCCAGCAGGATCAACGAAAGATTGACAAGGCCGATGTCGTGCATCAACCAGCTCCGCCCGAGGCGATACGCTCAACCAATTCATCAGGTGATGATGGCGGCTCTTTCTCGTATGTCGGCTTATTGCCTTTGGCGACGTGCATCAGCTCGTCCACTAGCGCGACCGCAAGAATGAAAAGACCGCCGCTGTAACCGATTTGCGGAATCCAAAGCGGGATCGAAAGCACTCCTTGCGCCATGTCGTGGAAGCGCCATGAATCGTACGTCATGGCCACCGCGTACCAGGTAAAATAGAGCGTGAATGCTGTGGAGACCGCGAGCGCAAAAACCTCAAGGGCCCAGCGCTTGCGCCCGGTCACCTGTTCGATCAGCACGCCGACGCGAATAATCTCGCCGCGCTTGAAAGTGTGAGCGAGGCCGAGGAATGCCATGGCCGCCATGCACCAGGACGCAAAATCATCGCCAGCAGGAATATTGAGTCCGACCTGCCGTCCAAGCGACATGAACATCATGATCCCGAAAATCAGGATCAGAAATGCGCCGGCGGCATAGCCTGCGAAAAGATAGAGCCGGTCGAGAAAATTGCGGATCATGCCCCTCTCCCCCGATCATGATGGGGTCGGCGGCGGCCGGCATGCAATAGACCTTCGATGCAGATCAGGTCGGCATTTTGCGGACGGGCGCGTCAAACCGGATCGACACCCTTGGCCCGCAACGTCGGCGCAGCGGCCGGCGCACTGAGAAAACGTATCAGCGCCCTGGCCGCATCCGGCTCCTTGGTCGAAGAGCTCAAGCCTGCCGCAAAGCCGATCTGCGTTTGTAATTCAGCGGGGATCGGTCCAACCCGATCGACGCCGGGAACATCCGAGATGCGCGTCGACACAACCACAACCATGTCAGCCTCGCCGCGCGCCACTACTTCGACGGTATCTTCCGCCGCCATTGGCTTGAGCTTGCTTTGCATCTCGATGCCCATGCGATCGAGCAGGCTGACAAAATAGATGCCGCTCGCACCCTTGCCGGGGAAAGCGACAGCCTTTGAAGCCAGCAGCGCGCGCTTGAAGGCCTCGACCGATGAGATGTCAGGCTTGGGTGCGCCGCTCTTCACCGCAACGCCGAGGCCGGCGTGGCCGAAATCCACGCGCGGGCCGACGACCGTGCCGTCCTTGATCAAGGCATCGATGATCGGCGGATTGCCGACGACGACATCGAAGCGCTCGCCGGCTTCGATCTTGCGTTTGACTTCGGGGTTCACGCCGAAACTCAGATCGATTTTGTGCCCGGTCGCTTGCTCGAATTGCGTGCAGAGCTCGCGTACCGCCGCCCTGGAGCCGTTGCCGCTCAGGACCTTGAGCTCGGCGGCTTGCGCGACCGAAGACGCAAACAGCAACGCAACGCCCGCCAGAAATATCCTCGTCATGGCACCACCATTTATTTTCCGGGGCCAAGCCTAGCAGGCTTGTTTTAGTCCCGACAGGGCGGCATCGTGCCTCTTGCACTGTACGCTTTGCGTCCCCCGAACCGAGCCATGCCCACAAAAGCCGCCTCACGAACCTGGGATTTCTGGATCGATCGCGGCGGCACATTCACCGATGTGGTCGGGCGACGCCCCGACGGCACATTGGTCGCGCATAAGCTATTGTCCGAAAATCCCGAAGCCTATGCCGACGCCGCGGTGCAGGGCATTCGCGACCTGCTTGGCCTGAAAGCCGGTGAAGCTATTCCCCCCGGCCTTATTGGTGCTGTGAAAATGGGCACCACGGTTGCGACCAACGCGCTGCTCGAGCGCAAGGGCGACCGCACGCTCCTGCTGATCACCAAGGGATTTCGTGACGCGCTCAAGATCGGTTACCAGGCGCGGCCGAAGATTTTCGCTCGTCACATCATCAAACCCGACATGCTCTATGAGCGCGTCGCTGAGGTCGACGAACGCGTCCGCG
>Ga0187765_10000853_pt1 | contig 11469 bp, 15 predicted proteins | sample 0216_QUI02_MP05__3_FD_133018 | JGI IMG/M metagenome (GOLD analysis project Ga0187765, IMG submission 133018) | Tropical peat soil microbial communities from peatlands in Department of Meta, Colombia - 0216_QUI02_MP05_10_MG | ecosystem: Environmental > Terrestrial > Soil > Wetlands > Peat ...
AGAAACCCGCACAGGCGGCGACCGGCGCGTACGCCGTGAGGTTTTCGAGTGCGGGGAAGGTCGAACAAAGCGGCCGATCAATTGGTCAGTCAGCCGATGAATCTATTCGACCTGGCGCGGATCACTCATATCGCCACCACGGGCGGCTCAGCGCAGATGACAGCAGCAGGCTGCGGTCATGTAACCGTTGAGAGGCGCTGCCGCGCCGCTGCGAACGTGACCAGCACGTCGGGATTGGCGGGACGCGAACGCTTGCCGACCGTGTAGTGCGAGTCGCTATTGGCTGCACTCGCGTCTCTGATTTGACCGTGGTTGTGTAAAAACTCCCGAAGCTCGAAAGCCAGAAGAAATGTTTTCTCATATCGCTCGAAATCTACCTCGCTCAGAGACCGTCGTTGCCCTAATGGCGATCCGAAAAGATGGTTGCTCTAGCAATTTTCCGCGCCGCCGCGTTTTCACACAACCAAGACCCATTGCGGACCTTGCTCGCGATGCGAATTTCAAGATAAATGCAGTGTGCCAAGGCCCGTTTCAGCCCTCCATCTGCTTGTGGAGGAATAATGCTGCTGCGCACGGTAAAAGCATATTGAATGACAGGCTAGATTGTCGGTAAGCGATTGGGGAGATGTGTCATGCGTGGAAAAGCGCCGAGGGATCCCGCCTTGATTGCCGATACTCTCCGCCATGCAGAAATCATCGCGCTCTGTATTACCTGGCTCATCATCGTGGGCAGTACTGCTCCTATATGCCACCATTGCATTTCGTCTTCCTTCATTGGGAGGTAATGCAATGGCTCCCTTCATCGGACCTCAAACGGGTACTCGATAGAGCGATTGAGCTTGGCTTGGTTTCAAAGAGGCATCGACGCGACCATAGCACCGGTGCAAGCGAGGAAAGCGACTATGAATTCAAAATCACAGATCGTTTTTTGTCTATTAAAGAACTCATGGGCCTAAGTACTGCTGAACTAAGCGAGCGGACAGAGCAATCAATCCAGGTCGAGCCTATATTTGATAGCCCTACTTCACTCTCGACAGACGTATTCGTGATCGTCCCGTTCGCTAGCGATTACGTACCAATATTCAAAGTCATTGAGAAAACAGCTACTAAACATGGCTTTCTGGCGACGAAAGCGGATCAATTTTTGAAATCGGACCATATCGTCACAGATATATGGTCACTACTCCATAACAGTAACTTAGTAATTTGTGACTGTACGGCGCTCAATCCTAACGTTATGTATGAACTCGGGATCGCGCACGCGTTAGGCAAACACACCGTGCTAATAACTCAGGACCCGAATTCAGTTCCATTTGACTTAAAGCACATGAGATATCTTACTTACGGTAACAACCCGTTAGCTGACGAGGAGTTTATTTCGAAGCTGGATCAGGTAATGGAAGGAGTGCGCTCTAAGATCGCACGGAGCGACGTAGAGGTCTTGAAGCAAAGTCGCCCAGTATCATACACCGTGACGTCTACCGACGAATCAAGTTCATCGCCGCGGCATCCGTAATTGATTTCACACATGCTTTGGCGTTGCAAACAAATAACGGCGACAACCAAGCAAGCGACGACAGTTGTTCCAAGATAGACGAAGTGTCCGGCTGCTGGCGGCAAAATCGGTCCATAGGGGCGAAGGACCGCTCACCGCCCTTCGCGACGCTCTGGTGCGGCCTCGACCAACGCGTGCTTAGCGCGGACTCTGGGCCTGCACCGTCCGACCGTGACATCGTTCGGGGGGAGCATCTGCGATCACTTCTAAGTCGGTTGCGATGCCGAGCGAGGTGCCCGCCATACTGGGCTGAAAGTACACGGTGACACGGTACAACGACGATAGGGTAGCCAATCTGAGCACCCGCCTGCGACAAGAAACGGTAACACGCGCAAGCGGACGATGGCGTCGCCATATCGAGTTCAATCGGGACCGTCTGGGACATCACCGGTTTGCACCGTGTGACCGAGAAACCGTGTTACCAAGTGGTTCAGCGTAGGCGTCGGCGGCCACGACCGCGGTATTGGTGATCCGGTCTTCGTCGGTCGGCCGGAGGTCGAGCCGTTCAACCTTGGACTCGTCGGGGCCGAGCCACTGTGAGCGTCACGGCTTCGCCCCCACGCGCGGTCGACCCGGTCGACGTCTGCCGTAGGCCTCGGTGGGGGCCGGCGGCGGTTTGGGGAGGGGCGGTTGAGGCGGGCCTTGGTGACGCGCGCTTCAATCAGCTCGCCGGTTGGTCGTGACTGTTGAAGACAAGCCCGCCGACGGCGGAATGCAGGCACGGATGAACGTGATCCATGAGGTTGGCCTCTTCCAAGGAAGGCTCGACTTCGAGAAGGCGATCGTTCTTCTTGAGGAGGGCTGCGAAGAATTTTCCAACATCGCCGACCTTGGACAAATTCGGTTTCCGCCGGGCCAAATCAGAAGTTCGAGGAAGTCCGCAGCCTCATGGCGCAACGCGGTGCGCTGTTGACGCGCGTCAACTCGATCAAATAGCTGTTCTGCGCGTTCCATGCCACTATTACGTGTATTTTGCCTCCGCAACTAACCAATGATTGCCGCAAAGTCAAGCGCTCGCGGGCATCGGGTAAAGAAAAAAGGGGACCCCACCGGGGGGCGGAATCGAACCACGTCGTTAACGCTTTGCCGTCCGAGCTCACAACGGACCTTCCGAAGGTTCGCTAGTCAGCGCGCCCACTCTCAGATTGCCAAAATACGGACGCATCTGAGTTCGTCAGAAAGCAGGACCCAGCCGAACACCTTGCATTTATAGTTCACGGAACTATAGTTTGTAGAACGGGTTGGAAGGGGGGGAACGTTGAGGGTATTCAAGACCAAAGGGTTCGCGCGTTTCGCACGAAGCCAGCGGATTTCGGATGAAAGTCTGTGCGACGCGACCGCGCGGGCCGAACGCGGGTTGATCGACGCCAACCTGGGCGGTGGCATCATCAAGCAGCGGGTGGCGCGGCGCGGTGAGGGGCGCTCCGGCGGCTTTCGGACGTTGATTGCCTATCGCGCCAAGACCCGGTCGGTATTTTTGTTTGGGTTCGCCAAGAGCGAGCGTGACAATGTGGACGACGATGAACTGCTCACGCTGCGCGACATCGCCAAGGGCTGGTTCGCGGCGGACGCCAGAGCGTTGGCGAAGGCGATGGCGGAGGGCTTGATTCAGGAGGTAACATATGACCAAGAAAAAAAGACCTAGCCGTCTCGCGGCGGAGCTCATCGAGACGGCCGAGGGTATGCACCGGATCGGGCTTCTTGATCGGGCGGCCTATGAAAAGATCACCCTTCGCCATCTGGGTCCGAAGGGAGCGCCCCAGGTTGCGTCCATCACGCCCGCGCAAATACGAGCGATGCGTGCCAGCGCTCGTATGAGCCAGGCGGTCTTCGCCCGCTACCTGAATCTCACCGTCGGGTATGTCTCGCAGCTGGAGCGCGGTACTAAGCGGCCGACTGGCGCGGCGCTGGCGCTTTTGAACATCATCAAGCGCAAAGGGATCGAGGCGATCCTCTGATCGGGCGTCACTTGGGCTAGCAAACCGTCTGAGTGTCCGCAGGCAGCTAGCCGACGCCTGAACCACTCTGCGGGCGGGATTCCCTGACACGAGATTGCTCGCACGGCGCCGGTTGTCGCCCGGCCAAGCGGATGCGTTAGTGGGCTCTGGGTGCGGAATACGATCGCCGTTCAATTCTGGTTGCGCCACCGCTGAACTGCATAGAGAGCGATGGAGGCGACGACTCGTCACGACCCTCGAAAGATTGAGAGGTCGCAATCGCCATTTCGTTTGCTGTTGATCGGTACCGCCGATGCCGCCTCCTCGTTGGCACGTATGGTATCGGCGATGTACGATGGCGCCAGATGAGCGTAGTGCTTTTCCGCCATACGCGTATCGACATGCCCCAATTGGGCGGCGATACCCCCCATAGGGGTTGCCGCCATCGCCAGATGAGAAGCGTGGGTGTGCTGGAGCACGTGGAACGTGGCGGGAGGCGAAATGTGCGCGACTTTGCTAGCGTCGGCTATCGGTCGCGGCTGATGTGACTTGCCCCATCGCTCGCCATGGTCTCGGAGGAAGATCGGTGTGGTCGTTGATCGGTCAGCCATCTAAGTCAGAAACAGTTTGCGAGTGTGATAAGTTGCTGTGGATAACACGAAGGGTTATCCACAGCCGCCGCGCTTGTATTTGAATAAACACAGGCAGCCCGCCATGAAGAAGCCGGAGCGTCCAGTCGTGATATGCGATTCAGGGATGATGTAGGGCCGTAAGGATTCGCCCCAGATCGAAGAACGGCTCGGATTTTCAGCCACGCTCCTGATGCTAGTCCGCTATCGAATCCGAAAACTGACACTGCTTTGTCACCCCTTGAGGCCGCCCATGCACACCGCCGCGATCGTCAAAGCCCTTTCCAACGCAAGCACGACGTCGGAATTCTCAGGCAGATATTACGCCGAGCAGAGGCTGACGAACACAACGCTGACAATAACGGTTGACGGCGTCGGCGCAATCACATTTCCGATCAACAAAGGTACAATTCAAAAACTTATTGGGTCATCTAGGCCTGCGCAATATGGTTTGCGAGAAAAAACGCTGAAGGATACCACCGTTCGTAATACCCATGAAATTACCGCGGACAAGATGCATGTCGCGTACGAAGGCAAGGGCTTCACCGCGATGATGGATAAAATTCGTAAAGCGTTGGGTCTTAGCGACCAGACGAAACTAATTCCGCATCTCCACAATATGCTGATCTACGATGCTGGGCAGTTTTTCAAGTCGCATCAGGACACCGAGAAGCTAGATGACATGGTCGCAACACTGGTCGTTGCTCTACCTTGCCCGCATATCGGCGGCGATTTGCTGATCCGGCACAACAAAGACGAGCATCGCTTCACATCCGAAAATCTGGATGGGGATTCCATCAAATGTGTCGCTTTTTATTCCGACTGCCAGCATGAGGTTGAGAAGGTCAAAAAAGGTGCACGCATCGTCCTGACCTATAATCTCGTCTTGGCGGGTGGCGAGGCTTTAGATATCGGCTTGGCCAACCCGGTGTTGCAGAAGGCGTTAAAGCATTATTTCGACGGTTCTTTGGAAATTGAACGTGCAGAGCCTTTAAAACTCGCTTATTTGCTGGAGCATAGCTATACCGAGCACAACTTGAACTGGAATCGATTGAAAGGTGCAGACGGGCAACGCGCGCGCGAATTGGCCTCGGCCGCACAAGCTTGTGGCCTCGTACCGCATTTGGCGCTCGTCGAGATTCATGAAAACTGGGCGACGGAGGGCGGTGAGGACGGCGCGGAAGATGCCGAACCATCGGAGCTCATCGATAGCGGAATCACCCTGTCGACATGGTTCGACAAAGATAACCACCGCTTACCTTATTCGGCTTGTTCGATTTCGGAAGATGAAATCTGCTCGCATGCGGAATATGCCGACAGCGATCCGGATGAACAGGAGTACGAAGGCTATATGGGTAATTACGGCAACACGGTCGATTACTGGTATCGGCGTGCCGCGATCGTGCTGTGGTCCGAGAGCGATCAGGTTGCGATGCAATTTAAATTTGATTACCCATCGGCTGTTCGAGCTTTGGTGAAATTGACCCAAGGGCCAAGCAATCATCAGGCGGTTTTGAAGACGATTCGCTCATCAGGCGATTTGCTATTTCAATATCGGAGCAGATCGCATCCCGCCGACAAAGGCGGCAAACCGAAGAATTATCTCGACTCTTTCGCACAGATTGCAGCCTATATCGATCAGAGGGAAGTCGCGCAAAATCTGCTGCGGTATTTTTCCGTCAACGAATTGACGGCGAGCAACGTCAAGTCCTTTGTGCTGTTGCAGGAGTGCTACGGCGCGGGCTGGTGCCTCGGCCTGTTCAACAAAGCGAAAGAAAGGAGCAAAACGGACTACTTATTCACTGGTTCAGATCGTCCCACTAAGGAAACGGAGGCGCTGGCGCACGCCGCGGTCAAAGCCGAACTGGATATGGAGTTGTTGAACTACATCATAGCTGAAGCCGTGGATGCGCACATCAAAGATAATCAAGCGGATGGGCGGATGAGGCCTCGAGAGCTGAAGCGATCTTTGCTGGAACGAATGAACGATGCGCGAGCATTATTGCGTGCGACGTTTGTTTTGACGAATGCTGCAGCAGGACGAAAACTGATTGACCACATTATCACGACGCCGTCGCACTATTCCTTGGCCCCTTGCGCGGAGTGGTTGATCGATATTCTGCGGTCCGATATACCGAAAACGCACGAGATGGCGGTCAAATCTCTGCGTGACCATGTGACGAGAAGTATGGATGGCGAATTGAGTAAGGGCGTCAAAGCGGCCAATGACTGGTCGATCGACTCTAAATTGCCCTGCAACTGCCACCAATGCGGCCCGGTCAACGTGTTTCTTCAAGCGTCGAATGAGTCCAGTAAAACACTCGCCGTCGCGCAGCAGCATCGCAGTCACATTATCGGTAATTTCGACGGGCAGCTTCTGCCGGTCAAAATATCCGTCGTTGCCAAAGGCTCACCACATAAATTGGTGCTAGACAAGTGGCCCAACCTGCAAAAAGAAGCTAATGATCGATTTAACGATTTAAAGGTGTTGCGGGAGAGGCTAACTTGACAAGGTCGCGCGACAATGTTCGACGTCGTAGACGGCATTCTGGGTTATTGTGGCCGATACCCTGTGCGGCCGCGGTAAGGTCCAGAGTGAGCCTGTCCTTGCTCAAAAGCCATCCGAGTACCTGACGGCCATCGCCGCGCCTGTTGGCCATGCCCAAACGTGTCCGATCTTCGGAAGCCGATCGCCCTTAATGGTGGCGATGCGGTCGCGACTTTGAGCGGACGAGCGTGGTTTTAAGGATATGCTCGCTTCCAAGGAAGGAACGGATCTCGCCGAAGCGACCGCCTGATCAATCGTCGGTGGGGGCCAGGCCGCGCGACGTTCGTAGCGATGATGCAAGCCGTCGACTTCGGGAAATGTCACAATCTCGCCGACCGAAGGTGGTTGGATCGGGCGGGGGGTGGGACAATCCTTGCCGAGTGAGAGATGCGTTCTGCTCCGATGACAATATCGGAGATAGTCGGACAAGACACGACGCAGATGCCTCTCACCAAAGATGATAACGTGGTCAAGACACTATGCCCATCGCTCGGAGACGATTCTGGAAGCCGACGCCGTATATGGACGACCCGTCTTCGATCGTGGTCAAGGACGATCATGGCATAGAGCAGCCTGAATGTCGCGGTCGCGACCACGAACATGTCGACCGCGGCCATGGCTGCCATATGGTTCCGCAGAAAGGCGCGCCAAGTCGGGGAGGGGGATCGAGAGCGGCGAGGCAGATATCTGCCCACCGTGGCTTGGCTCACGTCGATGCCGAGCTTGAGCAGTTCGCCGTGGATATGAGGCGCGCCCAGAGCGGATTGTCGAGGCCCATCCGGCGGATCAGGTCTCGGGTTTCGTTGTTAGTCCTGGGGCATCCGGGACAGCGTGATCGCCACCGCCAGTAGATCCGAAACCCTTTGCGATGCCATTTGACCACCGTCGCCGGCTTAACGAGTATTAGGGTCTCGAGGATCTGCGGCCGCTCTCGGTACAACCACATCCACAGCAAGCGGTCAGCGGAGAGGAGCCGAAGTCGGCGAGGGCGTCGCCGCCGCAAGACGATCAGCTGATGTCGAAGGGCGACTAGCTCAAACTCCAGCGACGCTCGACTGCGAAACCGGAACGAGAGGAAGGAAACGACAGCGGACAAGAAGACGATAATACCGCCCGGCCATACGGCGACCGCGCGCGAAAATCTCCAAACTTATCGGATAGTTCACAGTTTTGAGCGGGGACACCGGCCGATTATCTCGGCTGAGTTGCCCTTGTACAGGACGGGAATGCCGCCCATGTAGACTGCGCACCGATGCCGACAATCCCCGAGCCCCGGCCGATACCCGGCGCGCAAGGCTCCACGACGGCGCTCACCTCACGCTGGCACGTCAGCGCCTTGCTCGGGGACGCCCTCGACGAGATAATCGAGGATCTCGCCTTGCATGCGCTCGATCTCGAGGCGGTAGCCAGAGCTCATTGCCCGCCACTCCTCCGATCTCGTGTTCTTCCGTAGCGTCTCAAGAAGCGTCTCGAAGCGAACGAGCCGTTCGCGCATTGCGGCGAGTTCCTCGTTGTTCTGTATCATGGTTTGACCTCCACAATTCCACGCATTGTTCCGTCCCGCTTCGTCTGCCATGTATCGAGAAAGATCTGGAAATCGTTCTCTGCGAGCATACCCTCACGTACCCAGAACACGCTCGCACCGTAGCGGGCCTCGGCATCCGCATGTGAGAACAGAGTCCGGCACTCACGCGGAGTGTCCTCAAGTATGAAGCGCGCATTCATGATCAGGACGACGTCGACATCACGAGGATTGGCTACCGCAGACACGAAGCTACCAAAGACCAGAAAACGTCCGAGATTTCCGGTACGATGCGCAAGTTCGTAAAGATGGCGAAGCTTCTGGAATGCACGCACCCGTGCCTCAGTGCCGTGTCCAAACCTGTGTTCGATCTCCTGCCAATTTGCGTCGTATATGCCCGTCGGCAGATCACCTGTCAGGCTCAATTGCGGCAGCACTTCGAGGTCCCATCATTCGACTTGATGGACAACGAGGCTAGGCGCGGAGGCGATATCGGTCAAGTGGCGCTGCTTGCTCGCGATTCGGTGCTACGTCTCGAAGAGGAGCTCGCCACGAATCTGGACCGTTGTCGAACCGCTGCGCGCCCGAATTCTGGCCTCCTGGCCGAGCCGAAGCCGTCGGCGCCACTGAGTCTGTGCATCCCGCCAGCGATGCGCCATGCCGCACCGACGCGGCGATTGTGCGCTCCGGAAACAATCTCCCTCTTCCTGACGCGGGGCACGGTCTCAGATTCGGCATTTCGTATCACTCAGCTGCATTAACTGCGGGCGACTTGCCTTCCGTTTCAATCCCAAACGTCGGACCTGAGGTGCGGATCGCGTCGACAATGTAGCTCGGCGCCAAATGCCCGTAGTGTTTCTCGACCATGCGTGTGTCCGCGTGGCCAAGGTTGCGAGCCACCACGAGTAAGGGAACGCCCGCCATCACGGCAAGCGAGGCCCAGGTGTGTCGCAGGACATGAAACGACATCACCGGCTTGATCTCGGCGCGCTGGCACGCGTCGCGCATCGGACGGGCTTGTAGCGATTTGGTCCACGCCGAACCATCGCTCCGCGTGAGCAGAGGTGTTTCCCTCGACTTTCCATCGACGAGTGACTTGAAGACGGCAACACCTTCATCGTTGAGAACGACGTGGCGCCCCTTGCCTGACTTGCTGGTTCTCACGTGAACGGTCCCGCTGTCGGCGTTGAAGTCATCCACGCGAAGGGCCGCGAGTTCGCCATAGCGCGCCCCGGTCACGAGGGCGGCCTGGACCAGCGGCCGAAAGTCGGGGGCTGAGCGATCGATGAGCCGCTTGGCCTCGGGGACGGTCGCATAGCGCACGCGGGCGGCGTCAGCCTCCTTGAAGCGCTCCACGCGCCGCCAAGCCTGATCGGAGTGGATCTTACCGGTGCGCCAGGCGCTATTCAGGGCGGCTTTGAGGATGACGAGCGTTCGATTGGCGCTGGCGCGGCGTCGCCGGACCGCCTCAGGATGGCTCTCGTCCAGGCTCCGTACATTCGGTTTCTTGGCACCCGCCTTCGTCCGCAACCGCGCCGGGGAGTTCGCGAGCTCGCGAAGCCAGTGCTGTATTTGGAACGTCGTCAAGTTATCGCATTGGATGTCGCCAAGAACCGGCATGACGTGCGTATCGACGCGGTAGCGCGCGTCGCCCCCCGTTTTGCGATGTGCGTCGAGCCAATCGACGTAGTCGTTGACGCATTGGCGGACGGTGTACGAACCCGCCGGCGCTTCCCCACGATCGCGACGCGCCAGATCCGCAAACCACCGGCGCGCGGCTTCTTGCGCCTGGGCAAAGGACAGGATGTGCACACCGTCGGGATCGGCGATGTCGTCGGCGGGTCCGATCGCCTGATAGCGTCGACCATGGTCCGTGCTGTAGTGCCGGGCGATCCACGTCCCGCCTTTGGCGCCCTTCCGATAGCCGATCGCCAGGCCCTCGGAGAGGGATCGCCAGTAGGGTTCACGTCGGGCCGTTAATCGCAGCCGGGAATTGCGGGTGTCGAGCTTCGCGTCACGCAGGGTCCGTGCCATCTCGCGGTCCTTTCGTACGGCAAACGTACGGCATACACATAGCCGAACAGCCCCTCATCCGCAAAGGACGGAATTTGGGAAAAGTAAGCCAACTCAAAGACATGGGCGAACAGCTAGGGACGTCATATCGTCTCTCTCACGGCGGAAACACGGGTTCGAGTCCCGTAGGGAGCGCCAAGGATTTCAATAGCTTACGGGTGCGCTCGCCGTCGGGTTGCTCACGTCTCCAGAGTTTCTCTAAAAGGCGGTACTGGGATTATGGCGGAACGTCTGTTCGGCGGACGATCGCCACATCACCGCGATACCGGCGAGCCAAGCGCGAGACCACGTTCGATTTCTGTTAAGCGCGAGCGCGCGCTCGATCCGTCCCCCCTGGGCGCCGGCTCGCGGCGATACCTCACAACAGCCAGTAAGCCACTCACCGTCGCGCCGGGGGCTCGGCGGCTCGCAATTCGTTCGTCGTCGTCGGCAGTCCGGGTTCACCGCCGTTCGGTTCACGGAAGCAGGTGCGAGCGCGCTTGAATTATCGCTTTCGCGAGTATATGTTCCGGAGTGTCGGAACATATATTGGCAGATGACTATGTCCGGAATCTCGGAGCTCTTGACCGCGTCGGAAGCCGCCGTTGTCTCGCAGGTGTCGGTACGCGACATCAATCGCGTGATCGACGAAAGCATCCTGCCACAAGAATTCTTCAGCGTCCGGAACGGGCGACATGTCGTCGCCATTGGCTGTTCGCTCATCGCATTCTACTTCGAGAGCGCCAAACGGCTCACGTCCGAAGAGCGCCTGTGGGCCATTCGACATGCCGGGCCGCGACTGCGCGGTGGTCGCAGCGCTGCCACGCTGCTGAAGGAGGATTGGGCTCTTCACGACGAGTTCCTAACCATCAACCTCGAGCCGTTCTTGCGCCGGACCTGGGAACGCTTGCGCCGACTCGGCGAAGCGCGGAACATGGTCGTCAGCACCCCCGACATCCTGAGCGGCACGCCAGTGATCCGCGGCACGCGGGTCCCGGTGTACGATGTCGCGGTATCCCTCGCGGCCGGCATCCCGATGGACCGCATTCTCGCGGCATATCCAGCTCTCGACGCTGATAAGGTGGACTTGGCGATGATCTACGCCGAGGCCAACCCACCGCGCGGGCGCCCCAGACAGAGTGCTGAGCTTCCGGCCAATGCTGTCGTCATCACCGACCGCCGCCTTGCCCGCCGACAGAAGGCAGAATGAAACTGCTAATCGATGA
>Ga0187765_10000855_pt1 | contig 11452 bp, 8 predicted proteins | sample 0216_QUI02_MP05__3_FD_133018 | JGI IMG/M metagenome (GOLD analysis project Ga0187765, IMG submission 133018) | Tropical peat soil microbial communities from peatlands in Department of Meta, Colombia - 0216_QUI02_MP05_10_MG | ecosystem: Environmental > Terrestrial > Soil > Wetlands > Peat ...
AAGAGCATGATCCCGAAAAGTGGATACCGGTTTTCGGAAAAGATCATGCTCAAAAGAGCATGATCCCGAAAAGTGGATACCGGTTTTCGGAAAAGATCATGCTCGAATAACAAGCTAAAGTGAAATGACGGTTCAACCAAATTCCATTTCGCTTTAGACAAAGATGCCTGGCTTTGCCAAGTACAAACGCGCATGATCGACAATCGTCCGACAAGGGGCGCGGGAGTGTCTAATGAACGTCGGGTCGTTACCGTCGCCGACATTGCTGGCCTCGCCGGATAATCCGGGCCCGATCTACGATCGGCCGCCGGAGCATTCCGCTATTGCCCGCGATCTCGACGTGATGGTGCCGATGCGCGACGGCGTTAAAATCTGCATCGACATTTATCGCCCCGACGCGCCGGGAAAATTTCCCGCGCTGTTGGCCTTCGCCATCTACAACAAGGATCTGCAAGGTCCGGATGTTGCGGCTGCCCTGCCGCCGCAGCCCGCCTGGTCAAGCCTGTGGACCGGCCCCCTGGAAGCGGGCGACACCAAATTTCTGGTCTCGCGCGGCTACATCCATGTCATCGGCTCGCCGCGCGGTGTCGGCAAGTCGCAAGCCGGCGGCTCGCGCGAATGGGACTGCTACGACCTGATCGAGTGGATCGCCGCACAGGACTGGTGCGACGGCAAAGTCGGCATGGTAGGCATTTCCGGTTTTGGCGCCGAGCAGCTCGCGGTCGCCAAGCAGGCGCCGGCGCATCTCAAGGCGATCTTTCCGTTCGATTCGCGCGGCGCCTATGGCGAGCTTGGCGGCTTCCGCGATGAATATCCGGGCGGACTCATCCATCTGTTCCGTTATCTGGTCGGGCATTTCTCGGCGATACACCAAAACAAGGGATCGCCGGCGCCGCTGCCGGGCGAGCGCGAGCGGCACTGGCGCGAGGCCATGAACAATCCCGACTACAAGATGTATCCGCATGTCTTCAATGTGATCGCCCAAAAGGGCCAGCACATGCCGCCGTATTTCAACGTGCTGATCGACCCGTTCGACAAGGAAGCGGCGGTGGAAAAAAGCGAGGCCGAGTTCGAGAAAATAAAAGTCCCGACCTATACCGGCTCCGGCTGGTACGGTTACACCTACAAGACCCATCTGAACGGCTGCCAGCACTGGTACCGCAACATCAAAGCGCCGAAGAAGCTTCTGCTGGCGGGCCCGGCGCATGTCGAGCGGCCCTATCACACGTTTCACAGCGAAGTGTTGCGCTGGCATGACCATTGGCTCAAAGGCCTCGACACCGGCGTGATGAATGAGCCGCCGGTGCGGTTCTGGGTGATGGGAGCGAACGAGTGGCGCAGCGCAAAAGATTGGCCGCTGCCGGAAACGCAATGGACCAAATTCTACCTGAAAAGCTGGGAGCGGCTCTCGACCGATCTGCCGGCGCCGTCAAGCGCTGCCGAACTGCAGCCGCCGGATGCCTTTGCGCAAATGCCACCCTCGCAGACCAACACTATTCAGCGGCTCCGCTACATGACCGATCCGCTGTCGCGCGACGTTCTGGTCGCGGGACCTGTCGCGGTGACGCTTTATGCGGCGATCGATCAGGACGATACCAATTGGATCGTGATCCTCAAGGACGTCGGTCCCGATGTGTCGGTGCAGAGCGTGCGCGAGGGCGAACGCGAGGTGCCGAAGAATCTTCCCGAACGCGAACTCACCCGCGGCTGGCTCAAAGCCTCGCATCGCGCGCTCGATGCGAAGCGCTCCAAGCCGTGGTGGCCCTGGCATCCGCTGACCCGGCAAGCGTGGAAGCCGGTCACCCCCGGCGCGATCGAGGAATATCAGATCCAGGTGATGGCGACGGCGAATCTGTTCCGCAAGGACCACCGCATCTGTCTTGAGATTACCAGCCTTGATCTGCCGACCGGCGTGGCCGGCGCCACCAATGCGGAATACGTTCCTTATCACATCTGCTCGAGCAAAACCGTGCTGCACAAGATCCATCGCGACCGCGCGCATCCTTCGCATCTGTTGCTGCCCGTCGTTCCGCAGTAAGTTTGCCTGAATCGTTTGCAAGAACGCGATTGCAATGGATCGACTGCCCGCCATTCCAGTGATCGATCTGCGCGACGGCGGTCCCGTCCGCGAGGCCGAGCGCAATGCGCCGGCTGCTCGCGCGCTGCGCGATGCGTGCCTGGCGTTTTTTCCCCGCGCCGCACTGCCTTTCATTCCAACGCTTGATGCAATCTCGCGGCGCTGGCTCGCCCGCTCGCGCTCGCCCTATCTGGCGGAGATTGCGCGGATTGCCGAGGTGCTCGGCTTCTCAGGAGTCTGGCTCCTTAATGCCTCATACCAATGGGGCTGCACCGCGCGCGCCTCCGACGAAGACGGCGTGGCCTGGCTCCTTCGCACGCTCGATTGGCCGTTCCATGGTCTCGGCCGCTTTGTCGAGGTGGCGCGCATGGAGGGATCCGCCGGCGATTTCTTCAGCGTCACCTGGCCGGGCTATGTCGGCGCATTGACCGCGCTGGCGCCATCGCGCTTCGCGGCTTGCGTCAACCAGGCACCGATGCGTCGCCGCACCGCGCAGTGCTGGCTGCGCGGCTATGATTTTGCCCGCAACGTCTACGGGGTCTGGCGATCCGACGGCCTGATGCCGCCGGACCAGCTGCTCCGGCAGACATTCGAGCTTTGCGGGGATTTTGCCGCTGCGCGCCGCATGTTGGAGACGATCCCGGTCTCCCGCCCGGTCATCTACGCACTGGTTGGCTGCGCGGCCGGTGAGCGCTGCGTGATCGAGCGCACCGAGACGGGCTTTGTCACCCGCGAGACCGACACCAGCGCCGCCAATGACTGGCTGCCGCGTCGCCCCGATTGGGAAGGCCGGATTGGCACCCGGCGCTTTTTGACCGATTCGTTTGACGATGCCGCCAATTACAGCCGCGCCCGGCGCGAATCGCTGGTCGGCTGGACCGGGACCTGCGCCGCGCCAGACTTCGCCTGGGTGCGCGAGCCGGTGCTCAATCCTTATACACGGCTCGCGGTAGCGATGTGCCCGGCGCGCGGCGTGCTCAGGGCCGTCGGCTATGAAGCGAACGATGGATCGGTGCCGCAGCCGGTCACGGCCATGTGCGAAATTATGGCAACCGACGCTTTGCTGTCCGCTTAAGCGCTTGGACTAAGGGACAGGAAGACCAAGGGACAGGAAACGGCGGTTCCGAAAGTGGGAACCAATCACGCAGTTCAGCGAAGCGCCAAACTGTGTTCATGGTCACATCTTTCTTGTCACTGCGCTCTTAGGGTGCCAGGGCCGGAAATGGAGCTAGCTATGAGCACCATAACGATGACGATCTTCCGGACCACGTACAGCTCTCCTTGGGATCAGCTCAAACTGCGCATCACGGAATGGCAACGGCGGGCGCGTTCACGCCGCGAGCTCGAAGCCTTCAGCGACGCAACGCTGCGCGATATCGGCATCACGCGCTGCGACGCCCACCGGGAGATGCACAAGCCGTTTTGGATGGCTTGAGACCCGCGTCACAGCAGGCAGATTCCGAGCCAAGCCAGCAACCGAGCCAGGCACGGGGAGAGAGGTCGCTCGGCAACGGGCGGCCTTGGCTTTCTGTCGGGATGCGTTTGCCGGGTTGGGCAATTTGGCTAAAGCGAAATGAGACTGAAGCGTCATTTCGCTTTAGCCTGTTGTTTGAGCATGATCTTTTCCGAAAACCGGTATCCACTTTTCGGGATCATGCGCTTTTGAGCATGATCTTTTCCGAAAACCGGTATCCACTTTTCGGGATCATGCTCTAGCATGCTGGGCAAGGATCCAACTCAGCCGGCAGCCTGACGATGCCTAAGATCAACGGTGTCAATTGCGGTGCCGCGCCGTCGGAGCTCTTTGCGGCGGAAAACGGCCGCTGGCGCGCGGATAAATCCGGCTGATGCCCGGCGCCGCCGATAGGACGGAGCGCCCCATGTCCTTCGCGGCGCCGTTTCGGCATCCGGCGTTCACCGTCATCTGGATAGCCACGCTCGTCTCCAATGTCGGCGGCTGGATGTACAGCGCTGCGTCCGGCTGGCTGATGACCTCGCTTGATCCGGATCCTTTTATTGTGGCGCTGGTACAGGCGGCGGCGAGTCTGCCGATTTGTCTGTTCGCAATTCCTGCCGGCGCACTCGCCGATATTTTCGACAAGCGCCGATTCCTGATCGTCGTCGAAACCATCACCACCATCGTCTCGGCGGTCTATGCAGCGATCGTTGGCCTCGGCTGGGCCACTCCCGCCAACCTGCTCGTGTTCACATTCCTCATTGGCGCGGCCGGCGCCATGACGGTGCCGGCATGGCAGGCGGTCGTGACTTATCTCGTTCCCAAGGACGACCTGCCGCCGGCGATCGCGGCCAACAGCGTCGGCGTGAATATTTCGCGCGCCATCGGTCCGGCGCTCGGCGGCCTGATCATTTCCGGCTGGGGCATCGTCGCGCCGTTCTGGATCAACGCCATCTCCAATCTCGGCATCGTTGGCTCGCTGTTATGGTGGCGGCCACGCTCGCGCGCCGGCACGTTGTTGCCGGCCGAGCGTTTCGGCCAGGCGATCCTCGCCGGATTGCGTTATGCCCGGCACAACCAACATCTACGGGCGACGCTCGTGCGCGCCGCCGGATTTTTTCTTTTCGCCAGCGCTTATTGGGCGCTGCTGCCACTGATCGCACGCGAGCAGATTGGCGGCGGTCCGGATCTTTACGGCGTCCTGCTCGGCGTCATCGGCCTGGGCGCCGTCGCCGGCGCATTCCTGCTGCCCTGGGCCAAAGCCAAATTGGGGGCCGATCGGCTCATGGCGTTCGGCGCGTTGGGCCAGGCGCTCGCGATGTTGCTTTATGGATTCGCCCGCGAGCCGGTCACCGCCCTCGCCGCCAGCGCGATTGCCGGCGCCTCATGGATCGGTGCGCTGGCGACGTTGAGCGTCTCGGCGCAGGTGGCGCTGCCGGATTGGGTGCGGGCGCGCGGACTGGCGCTCTACACCACCGTGTTCTTCGGCTGCCTGACGGTCGGCAGCGCGGCTTGGGGCGTGGTCGCGGTGCGGGTCGGGCTTGCCAATGCGCATTTTCTCGCCGCCGCCGGCGCCGTTGCCGCCGTTGCGCTCACCTGGCGCTGGAAGCTGCAAACCGGCGCGAGCCTCGATCTGTCGCCGTCGATGCATTGGCCGGCGCCGTTGACGGCGCAGCCGATTGAACAGGATCGCGGTCCGGTGCTGGTCACCGTCGAATATCACATCGATCCGCACGATCGCGAACCGTTCCTCGATGCGCTGACGCGGCTCGAACAGCAGCGGCGCCGTGACGGCGCCTATGCCTGGGGCGTGTTCGAAGACGCAGCAAAGCCGGGCCGCGTTCTGGAGACTTTTTTGATCGAATCCTGGATGGAGCATTTGCGCCAGCACGAGCGCGTCACCAGGGCCGATCGTCTCATCCAGAACGAGGTGCGCCGCTTCGACCGATCGGGCGAGCCTAAGGTGACGCATTTCATCGCCGCGGATACGTGACCGGGCCATCGGGCGAAAATCGAATCTATGTCGAGCGATGTGCCTTCGCGGCGCGCAACAGGTCGCGCAGCCGCTGCGGCGTCACCGGCAGCTCGGTCACGGCGCCGGGCCATTGCAAGGCGTCGTCGATCGCTGCTGCAATCGCAGCGCCGACGGCATTGGCGCCGCCTTCGCCGGCGCCTTTGACGCCGAGCGAATTGAGCGGGCTCGGCGCGTCCTCGCTGATCAGCACTTTGATCGGTGGAATCTCGCGCGCGGTCGGCATGGTATAATCGGCGAACGTCACACAGATCGGCTCGCCGCGCAGGTCGTAACGAAATTCCTCGAACAGTGCGCCGCCGAGACCCTGCGCCACACCGCCGGCGATCTGGCCTTCGACCAGCATCGGATTGACGGCCTTGCCGATGTCATAGGCGGTGAAATAGCGCTCGGCCGCAACGGCGCCGGTCTCGGGGTCGATGCGGACCACGGCGAAGTGGATGCCGTAGGGGTAGTTCATATGGGCCGATTCGAACCACCCGTCTGCCGCAAGACCAGGTGTCCCAAGATCAGGTGTCCCAAGACCAGGTGTCCCAAGACCAGGCCCCTCAGGACCAAGCGCCTCAAGACCAGGCGCGGCGTCGCCAAGGAGTTTCGAGCCGGGCTTGAGCGCATTCGCGATCTCGCCCAGCGTCATGGACGGACCTTGCGCGCCTTCTCTACGCACGATCCGGCCGCCGACGATCTCAAGCGCCTCGACCGGCGATTGCAAAAGCTGCGCGGCGGTGGCGAGCGCTTTAGCCCGCAGTTTCGCGGCGGCGCGCCGCGTCGCCTCGCCGGCCATCACAGTCACTCGCGAGGCGAATGTACCCATGCCATAGGCAATGCGGTCAGTCTGGCCATGGATCACGCGAACCTGGCGATAATCGACACCGAGTTCGTCGGCGCAGATTTGCGCCAGCACCGTCTCCATGCCTTGGCCGACCGACGTGGCGCCGGTGACGATCTCGACCGTGCCTGAAGTATCGATCGCGGCATGCACGCAATCGAACGGTCCTAGTCCGCTCTTCTCGACGAACATGGCAAAGCCGGCGCCGATCACCTCGCCTGCGGCGCGCCGCCGCTTGAGCGCGTCGCACAGCGCCGGCCATTCGGCCGCGGTCAGCGCTTTGTCGAGCAGGCCCGCGTAATCGCCGGAATCGTAAGTCATCTCGGTTCCGAGCGTGTCGAGATGACGAGCGTAGGGCATAGCCGACGCGGGGATGAGATTGCGCCGCCGCACGTCGGCCAGATCAAGCCCGAGCCGCACCGCGATCGCATCCATCAGCCGCTCGCGCACGAAGGTGCTCTCGAACCGCCCCGGCGCGCGATAGGTGCCGCAAGGCGTTTTGTTGGTGAGGCGAACGCGGCCGGCCATGCCATAGGCCGCGACACGATACGGACCGAGCAGCATGGTCGCGGCGAGGTCCGGTACGGTTACCGCGTGAGTGCGTACATAAGCACCCTGATCGTGCAAGAACTCGCCGTCGACGCCGAGCAGGTAGCCATCGCCATCGACTGCGGCGCGGACGCGGTAATGTTGCTCGCGGGAATGATTGGTCGCGACCAGATGTTCGCGGCGATCCTCGATCCATTTCACCGGACGGCGCAACCGCAGCGCGGCAAGACACGCAAGTACATCCTCCGGGTAGAGTTCGCCGCGCACGCCAAAGCCGCCGCCGGTGTGGCCTTCATGCAGATGTAGCGAAGAAGCTGGCCGGCCGAGCATGCGTGCCAGTGCATCGCGATTCCAATGCGGCACTTTGGCGGCGCCATAAAGCTCGAGAACATCGCGCGCCGGATCGTAGCGGGCGATCGCGCCCCGCGTTTCCAGCGGCACGCCCGAATGCCGCCCGATCTTGAGCTCAAGCGCGACGGTCGCGTGCGCCGCGGCAAAGGCAGCCGCGACGTCGCCGTAACCTTTGCGGACCACGGCCGCTTCGGTGGAGTGACCGGCGGAGAATTCGACTAGCGCTGCATCGGCCGTCATGACCGCGGGCAAATCCTCGATTTCGACGGCGACCATGTCGGCGGCGTCTTCGGCAGCGTAGGGGTCGCTTGCGAAGACCGCTGCGACGGGTTCACCGACATAGCGGACGCGATCGCGCGCGAGGATTGGCTGCCGATAGGGTTCGAGGCCCTCGATGCGCGTGAGCCGGAAATCGATCGGCGGGATATCCGCGACGTCAGCCGCGGTCCATATCCCGATCACGCCGGCGCTCTCGCGCGCCGCTGTGCAATCGATTGCGATGATGCGGCCATGGGCGTGCGCGGAACGGACCACGCGCATGTGCAACTGGTGGGCAAATGAAATATCTGCCGCAAAGCGGCCTTGGCCGCGCACCAAGGGCCCGTCCTCGAGTCGCGGCACCGAGCGGCCAACAAATGGTCCCTCACCGGCCGCTGCAGGCATGTCGGCTGCAGGCTTGTCGGCTGCAGGCTTGGCGGCTGCAGGCTTGGCGGACACCACCGTCACCCCTCGTGCTCGGTGACAACGGCCTCGAGGTGTTGGGTCGCATTGATACTGCGCACGACAACACGACCTGCGCTCACGTCGATCTCGTTGATGCAGCAGGGCTCCTGCGCCAGGCGCCAATAGGCCGAGAGCGGCAGTTGCAGAACTTGCAGCAGCAAGGCGCGATTCACGCTGTCGTGGCCGACCAGCACCACCGTCTCGTCGGGATGGCACGCGAGCATCATGCGCAGCGCATTGGCTGTGCGCGCTGCCAGATCCTGAAGCGACTCGCCCTCCGGAAAACGCACCAACTGCGGCGTTGCGAACCAGGCCGCGAACAGCGCGGGGTCTTGCGTCTTGACCTCGGCGAAACTTCTGAATTGCCAGGCGCCATAATCGATATCGTTGAGGTCGTCACAGGTTTCTGCGGCGACGCCAGTGGCGCGCGCAATCGCTGCCGCAGTTTCGATGCAGCGCCCCATCGGGCTTGTATAGATCTGGCCCGGCCGCCAGCGTGTGGCGATGCGCTGCGCCGCCGCCGCGGCCTCGGCCACGCCACGTTCTGTGAGTTTTAGCGGCGCGCGCCCGCGAAAGCGTTCGGGCTTGATGCCTTCGACGTGACCGTGCCGGGTCAGGATGATCTTGGTCATCGCGATTTTTGGCCGACGCGCTGCGTCATGCAATGAGGAGGGGCGTTACTTCCATCCAAGCCGCTCCACGATGGCGCGGCCCATCACCCATTCCTGATCCTCCTTCGACAGAAAATCGAGCGTCTCGGTGAAATGCGCGATGCGCTGCCGGTAGGTGGCCTTGTGATACGAATTGGTGAGATCGGTGCCCCAATAACAGCGCCGCGGACCGAACGCTTCGAACAGCCGGCGAATGTGCTCGGTCATGTCGCGAAACGGATAGGATTCCGAAGAATAGAACGGCGTCGTCGACAGCTTCACCGAGACGTTCGGGTATTTGGCAAGTGCGGCGGTCGCCTTGACGCCGTCTGCGGTCTTGCCTTCCTTCGCCATTTCCGTGCTGACGCCGAGATGATCGGCGATCATGGTCAGCCCGCGATAGCGCTCGGCGACGGGCGCAAAGTGCGCCATCGGCGCGCCGTAGAACATTACCGGCAGATTGTATTTCTCCGCGAGCGGCCAGAACCAGTCAACGCTGCCGTCAGCGAGCCAGTGCCATTGCGGCGGATGAAATGTCAGCCTGATGCCAAGCATGCCGGGCTGTTTCTTCCACTCCGGCAAGAGTTTTGCGACTGCCGGATCGTTCACCGGAATGCGCCCCATTACGGCAAAGCGCGTCGGATAGCGGCGCACGGCTTCGAGCGCGTAATCGTTGCGATCGCCTTCCCAGGACGGCGGGACGATGACCGCACGATCGACGCCAGCTTCGTCCATCATCGGCACAAGCTGTTCGATCAGAAACGGCTCCGGCAGCTGCGCGACGCGATTGGGCAGCCATGGCCGATCTGGCGTATTGGCAAGCCACAGATGAACTTGCGCGTCGACGATCATTGCGTCCTCCCGGATGTGGCAGCGGACTTTGCCGCGCACACTGCTGCGGCGCAATGGCAACAATCGTGCGGCGATCACAACCGCCGCAACGGCATTGTCCAGGCAAGCACGGTGCCAATACCGGTGAAAGCGGCGATCGTGAGAAATGCGGCACGGAAGGCATCGCCGATCTGGGCATGGATGGCGGCCTGCCGGTCGGGCGCGAGACTGGCAATGACTTGGGGCCCCTGTTCAATGATGTCGCCGAACAGGCTCGCCGTGCTGCGGTCGTTCGCCGACAATATTGAAAATAGGATGGCGGCGACGGCAGCTGTGCCGACTGCCGCGCCCACGGAGCGTGAAAATTGCACCATAGCGGCGCCGGTGCCGAGGAGTCGTGGTCCTGAGACGGTTTGCACCGTCACTTGGACGACGCCCATAACGGTACCCATGAACAACGCAATCCCGCAAAACGACCAGGCGAGCTGCGCCGGTGTCAGAGCGGGCGCCACGAAGGCGATGACGACCAGTCCGACGGTTGCGGCCAGCAATCCGTAAGTGGGAAACATCGCCGTGCATCCGGTTCTCGTCACCATTTGACCGGTGAACATCGAGCCGATGCCGATGCCCGCCGTCAGCGGCAACAGGATCAAGCCGGTTTCGGCAGGCGAGGCACCGCGCACCGCGCGCAGATAAATCGGCAGAAAGGTGATCAACGAAACCAGCGCCGCGCCATGGCAGGCCGCCATTGCGTCGGCTCGCCAGATCGATGGCTGTCTGAACAAGCGCGGCGGAATGAGCGGGGAGGTGGTGATCCTTTCCTGCCAACTCAAAAGTGCGAGCGAAATCAGTCCGAATACTAGGAGCCCCACGGCCAGCGGCAGTGCGCTCAACTGCATGCGCTGCACTTGTTCAAGCGCCAGAATGACCGGCGCGACAAACAACATGAACAATACCAAGCCGGGCGCATCGAACATCGTCCGCCGGCGGTCGCCCTGGCGCGGCGGAATGTGAAAAACGAACAAAAACGCAAGCAGACCAAGCGGAATGTTGATCAGAAAGATCGATTGCCAGCCAAACGCCTGAGTGAGATAGCCGCCAGCCACCGGTCCGAATGTGTTGGAGCTCACCGCTATGCCGGCGAGGTAGCCCTGATAACGGCCGCGCTCGCGCGGCGGAATTGCTTCGCCGATCAGGGCCTGCGACAGCGTCATCAGCCCGCCGCCGCCGAAGCCCTGGATCACGCGAAACGCGGTCAGCATCACGATGCTCGGCGCCAGTGCGCACAGCACCGATCCGGCCACGAAGATTCCCAGCGCCACGAACATCATCAGCCGCCGCCCGAACGTGTCGCCAAGGCGCCCGTAAACCGGCGCAGCGATGGTATTGGCGATCAAATAGGAGACCACCACCCACGACGCGCGCTCGATATCGCCCAAACTCGAAGCAATGGCCGGCAGTGCCGTAGCCACGATGGTCTGATCGGCGACCGCAAGAAACATCGGCAGCATGATCGGCGGAAAAACTGTAAGAAATTGCGCGCGGGCGTCCAGAACACGGACATCCTGGAAACGGGTGTCCTCTCCCGGTCGCGCAGCCGCCGGTGTTGCGCTGGCATCACGGCTCGGGACGGCAGCCGCCGTCGCGGCACCCTGTGGCGCGGGCGAGGCGGCGGGTTTTGGCGCGGAACGATCGGCGGCCGGCGGCTGGTCCAAAGATTCATTCATTGCGTCGCGCCGGGTACAGCATGATCCCGAAAAGTGGATTTGCGGTTTTCGGAAAAGATCATGCTCAAACAACAAGCTAAAGCGAAATAGCGAATCAAGCTGATCCCATATCGCTTTAGCAAAAAATAAGCGAAAACTCAGCGAACGGGCGACGCGTCGCCCATTAAAGAGCCGTCACAACAATGTCCCACGGCTGATAGCATCCTGTCACGTCGCAATTGCGCCCC
>Ga0187765_10000857_pt1 | contig 11447 bp, 12 predicted proteins | sample 0216_QUI02_MP05__3_FD_133018 | JGI IMG/M metagenome (GOLD analysis project Ga0187765, IMG submission 133018) | Tropical peat soil microbial communities from peatlands in Department of Meta, Colombia - 0216_QUI02_MP05_10_MG | ecosystem: Environmental > Terrestrial > Soil > Wetlands > Peat ...
CCGGTCTTGAGCGCGTGATCCATGACCTTGACGATCTTCTCCCCGTAGACCTCGCCCAGCGAGCCGCCGAACACGGTGAAGTCCTGGCTGTACACGCACACCGGCCGGCCGTCCACGGTGCCGAAACCGGTGACCACGCCGTCCCCGTAGGGACGGTTGGCCTCCACCCCGAAGTCGCCGGCCCGGTGCCGGGCCAGCTCGTCGAGCTCGGTGAAGGAGCCGGGGTCGAGCAGCCGGTCGATCCGCTCGCGCGCGGTCATCTTGCCCTTGGCGTGCTGCCGTTCCACGGCCCGCGCCGATCCGGCGTGAACGGCCTCGTCCCGGCGCTGCTGCAAGATGGCGATCTTGCCGGCGGTGGTGTGCGGATCAGGCTGGCCGGCCGGGCCGGTCGTCACCGGGCCAGGGGAGCGGGCTACCTCGTCTCCGGAATCTGCCGGTATGGCTGGTTTGCCGGAAACCTCGCTGCTCATGCGCCTCAGGTTAGCCGCCTGCGGCCACCGGGCTGGTCCCAGCCCGGTGCTCGGCGGGTGCGGCGCCCCCGCAGGTAACGGAGGTCACCGGCCCGCTCACCGCTCGTGCCCGTGGGCCCGCCGGTAAGGGCTTGGCCCATCCCGGGAGCTTCACGTGATTTCCACCGGTTCGGTACCCGTCCTTCACACGGCACTGGCTGGCTGCAAGCAAACACGACGGGGGAGGCGGCCATGGCTAAGGAGATCTTCGAGGCGTTCGAGGGCCAACAGGATATGTTCGGCTACTCCCAGGCCACCAGGGCGGGAGACACCATCTACGTCGCGGGCACGGTGGGCATCGGGGAGGGCATGAACATTCCCGAGTCAATGGCTGAGCAGATGGAACTCGCCTACCGCAACGTGGCCGGCACGCTCGCCCATTTCGGGGCGCACATGTCCGACGTGGTGGAACAGCGGGTCTATGTCACCAGCATCGACGAGGCCTCCGCCGCGCTGGAGGTGCGCAAGGACGCGTACGGGGGCAAGGATCTGCCAGCGTCATCAATGGTTGAGGTCAGCAGACTGGCGCTGCCCCAGCTGAAATTCGAGGTGGCGGTCGTAGCCCGGCTGGATGCCTGACACAGGCTACGCGCCGTAAACGCCCATCACCGGCGTCGCGGCCCCAGTCAGAAGGCGCTGGGTCCGGCGGCACTGGCCTCGCCGTGGGCGAGGCCGGCGAGCGGGATGGCGACCGCTTCACTGCCCTTGCCGAGCAGAGCCGCGTCACCGGTGGTCATGTTGGCGACCAGGGTGCACAGCGTCACGGCGGGGTGGCCGGGCGAGGAGTCGGCCCTGACTCCGTCCGGCGGCGCCGCTCCGGCGAGGATGCGGGCGAACCAGGCAGCGTCCGGCTCGCCGGCCGGCACGTCAAGCGCCTGCAGAATCTCGCCGCGGGCCAGGCTCGTGCCGTCAGGGTCGGCATCGGCGCCCGCCAGGTACCGCCCGTGGTTGGTGTGCCAGGCCAGCGGGCCGTCTGGCCCGACCTCCCGGGTGGCGTGGTGCCCGGCCAGTGTCTCGACCGTGACGATGCGGCCGGACCGGTCGCCGATGATGTAGGCGAAGCCGCCCGCCGAGGGATGATCCCGCAGGTATCCGACGGCCTGATCCAGCGTGCCCGCGCGGTGCTGGAGCCCGCGGGCGACGAAGTGCCGGCCGGGGAAGGTGCCCGGTGCGGCGACGGGCAGGTGGTCGATGGCCCAGACCAGGCCGGTTCCGGTCACGGTGAACGTGGTGCTGGGCAGGAAGCCTGCCTTCCAGAACGCGGTGACCACCGGCCGGCCCTCCAGGATGAGCGTGAGCATCGCGCTGCGCCCGTCGAAGAAGTCCGAGTCATCCTCGTTGTGCGCGAGGAAGGACTCCCGGCGCCGCCAGGCCAGATCGCTGCAGCCGCCGCCTTCGCCGGTGACGCCGAGGTCACCGCGGAGGTTCAGCAGCGCCAGGTCGCCCGGCGGGACCCCGGCACCGTCGGCGAGGGCGGCCAGCTCGGCCCACGCGTCCGGGAAGCCCGCCTCGCTGGCCCGTGAAACGGCGGCCAGCCGGTCGCTTCCCGGTGGCCCTGCCACGTGCCGGCGCAACCGTCCCCGATGGTCCCACTCGGCGGCGACCGCGCGGATCTCCGCGCGCATGTGACGGCCCAAGGCGCGGAACGCCTCCGTCCCCGGCCCGCGCAGCACGATCCAGCGCAGCGCACCGAGCCGCTGCTCCTCAAGCGTCACCGTCATGCCCGCACCCCGGTCCTGCCCAGCGGCGAAGTCTGGCAGCTCCGACGCTAACCCCTGCGGGTGCCCAGGCCCATGCCCGCCACCGCCCCAGTTCGGTGGGCATGGCGGCCGCGGCGAAACCAGCCCACCGCCGGCCGGCCAGGTACCGGGTCAGGTGGCCTGGCCGGCCAGCGATGCTGGGCTGGCTACTCCGGCGGGAACCGGCCCGCGCGCCAGAAGGCTTCCCACATCAGGACCTGCTGGTCGTTGATGGGCTTGAGTGCGCGCGCGGCGCGCCGCACCGCGTGCAGGGCGCGAGGGCGGGGCGTGGGGTGGTTAGCTGTCATCGGGATCACCACATTTCGGGTCTTGCCTGCGGCTGGTCAGCCATGGCCGAACGGGGCGAGACTCGGACCGAGGTCATCCGTCCCTGCCTCCTTCGCCATTGGCCGCTGAGCCGTTCGGACGTGGACACCATCCAGGCTCGCGCTAAGGCACCCCACTCCGCATTGGGCGGACGTCCTATTTCTGGCGCCCCTCTCCCCAGGCGGTTCTAAGACCCGCTGAGCGGGGCGTCCAGCCCGTATATCTATCCGCTCTCGCCACGGCATCTGCATCGCTGCCAGCCGGACCGGCCGCATAATGGGAACGGCCGGAATGGCCATTCGGAATTGTCGCATGGCGATAGCACGGCTGATAATCTTTGCCCGTGATCGGGGCCATTGCAATTGCCGTGCCGTAATTGCTGCTCCGGCACAAGACGATCGTGAGGCCTCATGGCCGCACGATCATGAGGCCAGGCCGCCCGGCGGAAGGCTAGGCGTGGACGGTCCCCCGGCTCTCGAAGGTCATGGCGCGCTGCAGCGCCGCGGCCCGCAGCTCGGGCGAGATTTCGACCGGGCCGCCCAGCGCGTCAGCGTTGATGCCCGCTTGCGCCGCCTCCTCGACCACCCCGCCGACCAGGATGGCCAGCTCGGGAGTGCGGTGGAACACCAGCACACCGTGGTTGGCGAGCAGCACCGCCGGGACCCCGGGGATGACCGCGGCCCGGATGTTGGCGACCGCCTCGTCAGACCCGCGTGGCCCGTAGCCAGCCACCGGCACGCCGGCGGCAAGACCGAACATGGCCAGCGCCTCTATCCAGCACCCGATGGGACGGCGGGCCACCGCGTAGGCGGTGGCATACGGTGAGTGGGTGTGCACAACGCAGCCGACACCGGAGTGGTCGGCATACAGGGCGGTGTGCATGGCGACCACGGCCCCCTGGATCGGCGGCAGCTCGCCCTCCAGCAAGGTCCCGTCCAGCCCGACCCGGACGACGGCTGAGACCGGGTGGTTGCGCAGCGAGGGTCCCGCGGTGAAATACATCTCCTGCGCTCCGGGCACCCGGACGCTGACGTTGCCGTGCCCGTTCGCGGAGATCGCCCCGCCGGCGACCACCCGCTGGGCAATATCAACGACCTGACCGGCCAAGTCCTTGTCCATGACCTGCCTCCCCCCTGCCCACCGCGGCCAGCCAGCGGATGGGCGACCGGCGGCCAGCGGCCGCGTTTGGGCCAAGGTACCCCGCGAGCCCGCTCTGGGGCCCAGGAGCCCCCGCGCCCGGGCCGTAGCAGCAGGGCATGGGACCCGCCCGGCCGCACGCAGCGGCGGGGTGGATGCCTGCTATGAGGACCAGAAGGCCTCGCTCTCCGCTGGCAGCGCCTCGGCCATCCACCACTCGGTGACCAGGCCGTCGCGGACGAACAGGCAGTGGGCGGCGTGATTGTGCAGCGTCCGGCCGCGCCGGGCCGCGCTGACCTCCACCATGGCGATGACCATCTCCGGCCGGGGCGTGACCACCTGGGTGATGTCAAGCGTGAACTGCGCGCTCGGCAGGTCCATGGCCGCCACACGCGCGACGTACTCGTCCGCACCGACCTCATCGACCCCGCCGTCGCGGTTGGTGATGTACGCGCGCAGGTCGTCCGAAAGGAACGTGCGCATCCGCCGGGTGTCGGCAGCGCAGAACGCCTCGATCAGTTCGCGCGCCACGCTCTCGGTGCTCATCGGCGCAGGCACATGAGCAGACTAGCCGTACTCACCGGGCATCGCCGCGGCCCACCGGACCGCGGGACATCCGGAGGATCATCCGGATCCTTGATGGTTCCTTGTTCGTCGCGGAAAGGCGGAACTAGGCTGCGCCATGTGGGGCTTGCGGGGGGCCTCGCGCCTGCGGCAGCCGATTCCCGGGGGAGGCAGGCATGAAGCTGGTCGTCGATCTTTCCGTGTGCCAGGGGTACGCGCAGTGCGCGTTCCTGGCCCCGGACGCCTTCCGCATCAGCGGCGAAGAGGCGCTCTTATATGATCCCCAGCCGGACGAACGGCTGAAGGAACGGGTCCTGCAGGCGGCGGCTGCCTGCCCGGTGCAGGCCATCTCGGTTGACCGGGAGCAGCGGTGAGCGCCGCCCAGCCGGAGCGGATCGTCATCGTCGGCGCCTCGCTCGCCGGGCTGCGGGGAGCTGAAGCGCTGCGCCGCGAGGGGTTCACCGGTTCCCTCACCATCGTGGGCGACGAGCCGCACGAGCCGTACGACCGCCCGCCGCTGTCCAAGGTCGCGCTCACCGGCTGGGTGCCGCCCGAGCGCACCGGCCTGCCGTGGCTGGCCGACCTTGGTGAGGTGGACTGGCGGCTGGGGGTGGCGGCCACCGCCCTCGACCGCCGCGCCCGGGAGGTGGTGCTGGCGGACGGCACCCGCCTGCCCTACGACCGGGTGCTCTTGACCACCGGTGTCCGCAACCGGCCCTGGCCCCACGCCGGCCAGGCGGCGCTGGCCGGCGTGCAGGGGATCAGGACCAGGGAGGATTCCCGGGCCATCGGGGACCTGCTGGACGCCGGTCCCACCCGGGTGCTCGTGGTCGGCGCCGGTTTCACCGGATCGGAGGTCGCCTCGGTCTGCGGCCAGCGGGGCCTTGCGGTGACGGTGGTGGAGCGGGCGGAGAACCCGCTGGTCGGACCGCTCGGCGGCGTGGTGGGGGAGGTGGCGGCCGGGCTGCAGCGGGCGGCCGGTGTCGACCTTCGCTGCAACGTGACGGTCGAGGCGCTGGAAGGCAGCGGCGGCCGGTTCCGCGCCGCGTCCCTCTCGGATGGGACCACCGTGGAGGCCGACGTGGCGGTGATCGCCCTGGGCGCGCTCCGCAATACCGAGTGGCTGGCTGGCTCCGGGCTCGCCACCGGCCCCCTCGGTGTGTCGTGTGATCCCGGCGGGCGCGCCTATGCCGTCAACGGGATGGCGGTCGACGACGTCTTCGCCGCCGGTGACGTGGCCCGGTTCCCCCATGCGCTGTATGAGTACGAGTTCCTGGCCCTCGAGCACTGGGAGAACGCCGTCGTCGGGGCGCAGGTGGCGGCGCACAACATGATCTGCGACAGCCCGGACCGCCGGGCCCATGTGAGCGTGCCTGTCTTCTGGTCGGTGCAGTTCGGGACGAACATCAAGTCCGTTGGCGTGCCGGCGCTCGCCAGCCAGATCCTGGTGACGCAGGGATCAGCCAAGGAAAGCCGGTTCGCCGCGGCCTACCTGGACGGGGACCGGGTGGTGGCCGCGGTGACCTTCAACCACGGCCGCTACCTCGAGTACTACCGGCATCTGATCGAGCAGGCGTGCCCGGCCCCCGTTCCCGTCGGTGTGGCGGAGGGCAATGCGCCCGAGGACGCCCGTTTCCCCGATCCCGGCGCTCCCTATGAGTTCCCGACGGTCGTCGTGAGCGGCCGTTCGCCCACCGCCATGGAGGCGCGGCGGGTCCCGCACGAAAGGACCAGCGGTGAACGGTGACCTCATGCACCAGGTGGGCCAGCAGGCCAACCGGCACAACCCCTGGCCGCTCTACGCCCGGCTCCGCCAGCAGCGGGTCGTTCCGCTCGCCGAGGGCAGCTACGCCATCGGCCGCTACGACGACGTCCTGGCCCTCCTGCACGACCCGCGGGTAAGCTCCGATCCGCACACCCTGACCGATCCGGCCGACCGGATCGTCATGGATACCCCGCCGTTCATCAACCGGGACCCACCGGACCACGACCGGCTGCGCCGGGTGGCCACCCGCTTCTTCGGCCCGCCGGCGAGACCAGAGCTGGTGACCGGCCAGGAACCGGAGATACGCCGTCAGATCGACGCGCTGATCAGTGCCTTCCCCGAGTCCGGCGAGATCGATGTCGTCGACCACTTCGCCTACCCGCTTCCGGTGGCGGTGATCTGCCGGCTGCTGGGGGTCCCACCGGCCGACGAGCCGCAGTTCCGGGTGTGGGCTGGGCAGGTCGTCGGCGCGCTCGACGCGGCGAACCTGGAGGACAGCGACAACGCGGTCAAGCGCCGCAACGAGGGGCTGCTCGCCTTGTTCTCCTACCTGGGAGAGCTCGTCAGGAAGCACCGGGACTCCCCGGACGGCTCGATGCTGTCCGGCCTCGCCAACGACGACGAACCTGACGCGATGAGCGACCTGGAACTGCAGGTCACCGCGGGGCTGCTGCTGATCGCCGGGCACGAGACCACGGTCAACCTCATCGCCAACGGCACGCTCACCCTGCTGCGGAACCCGGACGCCCTGGCGCGGCTGCGGCGGGAGCCGGGGTGGGTGGTCCCGGTGACCGAGGAGCTGCTGCGGCTCGAGCCGCCGGTACAGTACCTGCCCAACCGCGCCGCGCTCGCGGACATCACCATCGACGGCACCACGATCCCCCAGGGCTCAGAGCTGACGCTGCTGATCGCCGCGGCCAACCGGGACTCCGGCCGCTTCACCGAGCCCGAGCGGTTCGATCCCGACCGCCCCGACAACCAGCACCTCGGCTTCGGAAGCGGCCTGCACTACTGCTTCGGCGCGCCGCTCGCCCGGCTGGAGGTGCAGCTCGCGCTCGCGGCGCTGGCCAGCCGGCTCGCCAACCCCAGACTGGTCGAGGACCCGCCGCCCTACCGGCCCAGCCCCGTGCTGCGGGGCCCCCTCCATCTCCGGGTCGCCTACGATGCACGCCGGGACCGCTAGCCCAGGCGCTTGGGCGGGCCGCTCGCGAGGTCAGCGGGCGGCCCAGGCTGCTGCCGGGGATCTTCACATGACTCCCACAGGCCCGACAGCCGGTCTTCACAGGGAAGTGGTCGCCTGCAGTGACGGCCGGGGCCGAAGGGGGACAGGCAGATGTCGATGACGCAGCCGATCGATGTACGCGATATGGCGATCGTCCACCGCACGTTCCGTGAGGCGTACGACGAATCCGCACAGCTGGTGCGCGCCGCGCCGGTGCCGTCGCCAGCGCGGGTCACGTTCCTGGCCGATCACATCGACTTCGCTCTCTCGGCGCTGCACCACCATCACGAGGACGAAGACGAACTGCTCTACCCGAAGCTGATCGAGCGGGTGCCCGAGCAGGCCGAGATGACCGAACATGTGGAGCACGAGCACCAGACCATCAAGACGGCCCTGGGCTCCGCGTCAGCCGCGTGTGCGGCCTGGCGCGCGCGCCCCTCCGCCGAGACCGGCGAAGCGCTGGCGGCCGCGCTCGACCACCTCAACTCCGTTGTCCAGCCTCATCTCGACGACGAGGAGCAGAAGGTCGTCCCGCTGGCCGCGGTGACGTTCACCCAGCAGGAGTGGGACGCCATGGGCAAGCGGGGCGCGGCCTGGATTCCCCGTAACAGGAGGGGGATCGCCTTCGGGATGATGCTCGAACCGCTCGACGAGGCCGACCGCGCGTACATGATGCGCAGCCTGCCGGCCCCGGTGCGGATGCTCTACCCGTTCCTGATCGAGCGGCCCTGGAAGAAGTACGCAGCCACGCTCCGCGCCGGGACGTGACCCCGGAACCGGATCAGCGGCGCCTTGCGGCCGGAGGGCCGGCCGGTGGGTTCCCGGTCTCGAGGGCGGCGAGCAAGTCGATCCCCTGATCTGCCGCGTGGGCGACGAGCAGCCGGCTGATGAGCCGGGACAGCGCAGCGCGATCCGATGACGGCAGGCGCTCGAGCAGCACCGAGATGTCTGCCTCGAACCGGGCCGCGCCAGCGGACGCGAGCGACCGGCCGTGGTCGGTGAGGCTGACCAGCACGGCCCGCCGGTCCGCGGCCGAGGGAACCCGCACGACGAGACCGCGTCGCTGGGCCCGGTCGATCAGCCCGGTGACGCTGGACTTGTCAAGCTCCAGGAGCCTGGCCAGCTCGTTCATCGTGGGCATGCGATCCCGCAGCACGCCGAGCAGGCGCAGCTGGATGACCGAAAGATCATGCTCGCGTGCCCGGCGCTCGAGGATGCCGTGGATCAGGAACGACAGCTGCGCCAGGCCATCGGCCGGGCTCAGCATCGGGGGAGCGGCCGGCGATCCAGGGGGGCCGGCCGGGCGCGCTGCCATGCCGGGAGTGTACTTGATTTAGTACGTGCCACCAACTAAATTAGTACGTGGCACCAACTAAATCGCCGGCCTGCCGAGGAGGAACCGGATGGCCAAGATGAACGCTGCCGTCGTGACATCGTTCGACGAGCCGCCGCACTACCAGCAGTCCGAGGTTCCCGAGCCAGCGAGCGGCCAGCAGATCCTCGTCGACGTCCTCGCCGTCGGCCTGCACCCGCGCGTCCGGACCGGGGCTGCCGGAGCCCACTACACCAGCACCGGCGCGCTGCCCATGATCCCCGGCATCGACGGTGTCGGCCGCCGGCCGGACGGCCGGAGGATCTACTTCGCGGCCGGCGATGACGCCCCCGGCACGATGGCCGACAAGGCCGTCGCCGACCTGGAACGTGCCATCGACCTGCCCGACGACGCCGACGCCGCCAAGGTCGCCGCCGCGATGAACCCGGCCATGTCCTCATGGGTGGCCCTGCGCCGCCGGGTCCCCCTCGAGCCTGGCCAGAGCGTCCTGGTGCTCGGCGCCACCGGCAACGCCGGCGCCATGGCCGTCCAGGTTGCCAAACGTCTCGGCGCCGGGCGCGTGGTCGGCGCCGGGCGCGATCCCGGCCGGCTCCACGCGCTCGCCTCGCTCGGCGCCGACGAGGTGGTCCCGCTGACCGGCGACGGTGACGCAACGGCCCGAGCGCTCGGCGCGGCCGCCGGCGAGACCGATATCGTCCTCGACTACCTGTGGGGCAAGCCGGCCCAGCAGGCCATCACCGCGCTGATCACCGCGCGGTCGGATCGCAGCCGCGCGATGGACTGGATCCAGATCGGCGCGATGGCCGGCCCGACGATCGAGCTGCCCTCGGTGGCGCTCCGGTCAGCGAACCTCCGCCTCCAGGGCAACGGCCAGGGCGCCGTCTCGGCCGTGGCCTACCTCGCCGAGCTCCCCTCGCTCGTCCACGAGATCAGCGCTGGCACAATCGCGGTCAGGCCACACACGCTGCCCCTGGCCGAGGTGGAGGCCATCTGGGCCCGGCCAGACCCGCCAGGCGAGCGCACCGTGCTCGTGCCGTAGGGGGTGTGCTACCGGGCCGGTCTCCCCGCTGCCCGGTGGATCACTGCCCGGTGCGCCCGTCGATGCACTCACGCAGGAGGTCGGCGTGGCCGGCGTGCCGCGCATACTCCTCGATCACGTGGACGAGCACGTCCCGCACGGCGACCATGCCGTCGTCCAGCGGCACCTCGCGGCCCAGGCCGTCCTCCTCGAGGGCGGCGAGCCATTCGTCGGCCTTGGCGATCTCCGCCTTCCAGCTGGCGAAGGCATCCTCGGCCACCGCCGGGTCCGGACGCGCCCCGGAGAAGTCCCAATCGGGGTCGTCCTCGCGCTTGTACAGGCGGGGAGGGCCGGTCCGCCCCTGCAGCACGCGCTGGAACCAGTGGTTCTCCACCTGAGCCAGGTGACGGACCAGGCCGAGCAGGCTCAACGTGCTGGGCGGCACCGATCGCCGGGCGAGCTGATCGGCGTCGAGCCCTCTGCACTTCATCTCGATGGTCAGGCGGTAGTTGCCGAGGTACTCGCGGTAGGTCGCCTTCTCGCCGACGGGGTTGCCGTAGGAGCGGGGGTCGTCCCCGGGAGTGGTCCACATGTCGCTCACCCGCACCACCCAATCGCAGCCCGGCCGTCCGGGCAAGCGGCCGGCGATGCCGTGCCGTGGCCGGTGATCTCCTGGGCAGCGGTAAGGTGATCCTGCTGGCACAAAGCACCCACGAGATCTTCAGGCCGGCCCGCCCGCCCGGGCCGCCGTGCAGGCCCTCCCCCCATTGTTTGTAAGCGACACGACAAAGTACGCCGTCTCCTCGACGCTCGACATCGCGGGCCGGATTCCCGGCACCTGGGCAGTTAGGGAGTTTCGTAAATGTACGCTGTGGGCATCGTCATCAGCCTCGGCTGGGTTGTCTTCTGGATCTACTGGATCGCAGCGGCCGTCAGTACGAAGGCTGGCCGGACCCCAGTGGCCCGGTATGCGTGCGTCCGGGTGGCGGTCATTCTCGTTATTCTTCTCCTGCTGCGGCTAAGGCTTTTCAGGGGACACCGCGCAGTCACGGGCAATCCGTGGTTGCAGGTCATCGGTCTCGCCATCTTCGTGCTGGGGCTGGCGCTGGCCGTCTGGGCAAGGATATATATCGGCCGGAACTGGGGAATGCCCATGTCCGAGAAATCCGACCCGGAACTGGTGACGACCGGCCCGTACAGTGTTATCCGTCATCCCATTTACTCCGGCATCATCCTCGCGCTGATCGGTACCGCGGTGGCGGGTAGCTTGTTCTGGCTGGTGGCGGTGGTCCTGCTGGGAGGGTATTTCATCTACAGCGCCGTTAACGAAGAGCGCTACCTGACCGAGCTCTTCCCCGACGCGTATCCCCGTTACAAGCAGTCAACCAAAATGCTCATCCTGTTCATTCTCTGAGCACCAGGCGGGCCGGGTCCCGCCGTTCCGGAAGGGGTGGTGATGACGGGGGCGGGCTATCCCGCGCCGGGCGGCACGGCCGCCTGGCCTGCGCGCGCCAGGTCCGACCGCTGCCGCTGGTGGAAGTCCCAGCAGGGGAACCGCGCGTCCGTGCCCTCGCCGCGCAGCAGCCCGGCGACCGCCTGCCGGGTGATCTCGTCCGCGGGCGTGTACACCACCACCCGGGTACCCGGGACGGCGAGCACGGCGAGGCTGGTGGTGGTCATGGCCAGCCGCTCATGCGCCGGATGCCGGAAGATCTTGAGATAGGTGGCCTGGCTCGCCACGTCATGCTCGGCCCACAGCCGGGCGAAATGCGGGCTGCGCGCCTGCAGCCTGCGGACGAACCCGGTCCAGGCGGGCTCGCCCAGGTGGCGGCC
>Ga0187765_10000858_pt1 | contig 11445 bp, 9 predicted proteins | sample 0216_QUI02_MP05__3_FD_133018 | JGI IMG/M metagenome (GOLD analysis project Ga0187765, IMG submission 133018) | Tropical peat soil microbial communities from peatlands in Department of Meta, Colombia - 0216_QUI02_MP05_10_MG | ecosystem: Environmental > Terrestrial > Soil > Wetlands > Peat ...
CTATGCCTTTTCGGTGGGGGCTGCTGCGCCGCCTGCAGGCGGCGCGCGCTTTCCAATAAAGTGCGGACTTACTATACCTCTGAGCAAAGGCGCGGCCGCAATGCTTTGCCGTTCATCTGATTACTTAAGGGATGCGACCGCTCGAAGGAGAACCTCATGGCCACCGTGACGATGAAAGCGCCTGCCCCGGGCGGGCTTTCCAACAAAGCCCGTGAGTTGATGGAGGCCATCAACAGCGAAGCTGGCAAGCACAATATCTGGGTGCGCACGCAGGCCAATGCGCCGGCGCAGCGGCCGTGGTTCAGCGAAACGGGCGGCGAAGGTTCTGGCCAGCTCGGCACCGGCCGCGTCGCTGTCAATCAGATGAAAACGCTTCCCCATATGTGGAAGTGGAACGAATACAGCGCTTACTTAAAGCAAATCTCCGAGATCGCGCGTAAAGCCGACGTGTCGCCGATCGAATTCGCCGACCGGCAGAGCATCCTTCTTCTTAATCCCGGATTGAACGGCCGCTTGCAGGTGACCAACACCATCCGCTGCGCGATTTCGGTCTACAATCCGGGCGACGTCGCTCCGGTGCATCTGCATTCGCCCAATGCGAGCCGCACCATTCTCTCCGACAAAGGCGGCTACACCGTCATCGAAGGCGAGCGCTGCACCGCCAATCGCGGCGACCTGATCCTTACCCCGAACGGCACCTGGCACGATCATGGCAACGATTCCGACGAACCGGTGGTCTGGATCGACACGCTCGATTGGCCGCTGATGGAATTCCTCGACGCCGCCTGGGTCGATCACAACATGCCGGGCGCGCAGGGCAATACGAACGTGCAGGCAGTCACGCATGCCGAGGGCTATTCGCAAAAACTTTATAGCCACGGCGGCATCAAGCCGGCTTTCGTGGACCATCAGCGCGGCGTCGGCCGCGAACCGGCCCCGCTGTTCCACTATCGCGGCGCCGACGTGCTGGAGATGCTGCACAGTTTGCGCGGCGAGAAGGGCGACCCGCACGAAGGCATCAAGGTCGATTTCGTCAATCCGGTTACCGGCGAGCCGGTGTTCAAGACCCTCAATTATTCGGCGCAGCTACTGCGCCCCGGCGAGGAAACCGAATTCAAGCGCGAGACCGCCGGCACCTATTATGTCGCGATCGAAGGCACTGGCGCCACCGAAGTCGGCGGCAAGCGTTTTGAATGGAGCAAGAACGATCTGTTGGTGGTGCCGAACTTCCTGTGGCGCCGGCACATCAATACCGGCAAGTCCGACGCGGTCATTTACTCGGTTTCGGATGCGGCACTGATGCGCAATATTGGTCAGTATTACGCCCAAGGCCGCGGCAAGGACGGCAGGGTCACCGAGCTTTCGGTGCATTGAGCACGGATGTTCGCATTAATTCGTCATTGCGAGCCAACGGGTCCGGCCCGAAGTGGCCGGCTCGATGACAATCTTCAGCGAAGCAATCCGGAATCTTAGAAAGAGGAGCTGGATTGCTTCGTCGCTACCGCTCCTCGCAATGACGACCGTCAATTCGATCACTTCACTCAATGATCGCATCGGCCCGGCCGAGCAGCGGCAGCGGTATAGATAGGCCCAGCGCCTTTGCTGTTTTCAAATTGATCACAAGCTCGACTTTCACCGATTGCTGGACCGGCAAGTCGACGACCTTGTCGCCTTTGAGAATTCGACCGGTATAGATACCGGCCTGGCGGTTGGCGTCGGGAAAGCTGGTGCCGTAGCTCATCAGCCCGCCGGCATCGGCAAAGTCGCGCACGAAATAAACCGTAGGGATGGCATAACGCGCAGCGATGCCGACGAACTTCTCGCGCTGTGCGAAATAGATCGGCGATGAGGCCACCACCGCCGCGCCGACTTTCTGATCGGCCATTGTTGCGAAGGCGGCATCAATATCGCTGCCATTGCCGGCACTGACGATTTTAAGCGCACGGCCGACCGCGCTCGCCGCCGCTGACAGGTCTTTCATCTGCTGGATGGTGTCAGGCGAATCCGGATCGACAATCGCTCCAATTGTTTGGGCGTTCGGCACCGCTTCGCGCATGAGCTCCACCCGCTTCGGCTCAAGCGACGATGTCAGCATGTACACGCCGGTCGCATTTCCCGTCGGCCGATTGAGGCTATCCACCAGACCCATACCGATTGGATCAAGGCCGGTAACGAAGACGATCGGAATTGTGCTGGTCGCCTCCTTGGCTGCGACGGCAGAGGCCGGCGTGCCGAGCGCGGCGATCACATTGACATCTTGCCGGACGAGATCCGTGGCCAATGCGGATAATTGATCGAATTGTCCGCGCGCCCAGCGATACTCGATCGCGACATTCTGGCCTTCAATGAAGCCCGTTTCGGCCAGGCCCTGCTTAAAAGCGACAATTTGCTCCACAAAGGCTTCCGGCGACGTCAACCCAAGCAAGCCGACCCGTTTTGATGATTGCTGCGCGTGCGCGGCAAATGACCAACCAGCAGCCGAACCTGCACCAACAACTTTGATAAAATCGCGGCGGCGCATGGAGTGCCCCGAGGTCACGAGTACGCGTGACGCCTGATTACACCGGGACCGTCTAGCTGGCGAGTGGCCGCGACGGCGGGCAAGCACAATCCGGGACAGTCAAGCAAATTGAATTCGTCATTGCCGGGTTTTGACCCGGCAGTCCATTGTGGCGACCCCGTTGCACGGACCACCGGGTCAAGCCCGGTGGTGACGATTGAAGAGACGAGCGCCTATTTCACGCCGCGCCTTTCAGCTTCTTGACGCATTGGCTGTAATAGCCGCCGCCCTTCTGCAGCCACCTCAGCCCGCCATTGGCATTGGTGGCTTTATTGGTCTTGTACTGGTCGAGGCAGGTCTTGCGCCGCGCGCGGCCCGGTTTTTCGTTGCCGTATTTGGAATCCACCGCGCTCGGAAAAACGGCGTCGGCGACCACCGTCGTGCCGCCACCCGCAGCCGGGGGTCGTTTGGCCGCGCCGGCGCCCCCGCCGGCGTCGCATTGGCTTTTACGGAAATCGTTCCAGGTCGCGCCGTTGAGCGTGCCGGCGGCCTTGGCGTCTTTGTACTTGGCGCTGCATTCGGTGATCGTCAGTGCCTGCGCCGAACTCTGCATCGCGAGAGCGGCCGCAATTACCGCCGCAGCAAACAAAATAGTACGCGTGCTCATGGTTGTGTTTTCCCCATTCACGAGATTGATCGGACTTGTCTGGAAATCCGCCGGCTCAGTAATGAAACCAACGGGCAATGGTCGGACGCGTAACTTGCGCCCACAGCCTGCCACACGTTCTGATTGAAAGAAAGAAAGGCGGCGATGCGTTCAATTGCACATCAATTGAAAAAATCTCATTTCATGTCAGGCGCGCCACAAGGCCCAAAAACAAATACTGTGGAAATCACAGCGCTGATTGAACAAATTTCATTTCTTCTTTGGCGTGTGGTCGTGCGGCTCACCGATCATGTCACCACAGCCAGCGCGTGTCGCCCAATATTGCCAGGCGCGCCAGGTCTCCGGCGAATGCGGTTTGTAGCCGGCCGCGCGCGCGGCAATCTCGCCCTTCGACAAGGGAATCGGCTTGCCGCCCGTCTTGCCAGCCATGCGCAACGCATTCATCTGCACCCGCGCATTGCGCGGCAGATAAACCGAAAGCCGCACCACTTCGATGATCGAGCGCGCCGCGGACGCAAAACCATGCCCGCGCATTAGCGCGACGCTGCCGGCGCCGAGGCACTTCGCCAGATCGCGGCCCTGCGCCATGTTGGTCACCAAAAGATTGGTGTCGCCGAATTTCTTGCGGATGTCCCACACCGGCACCTTGCCGCCGATGAAGCTGCCGGAATGGATGACCGGCTGCAGCGGCTCCTTGATGAGGCCGAATGGCAGCGTGTCTTCGGCATGGGCATGCACCGCCGCAATAACGTCGGGGCGCGCTTCGAAGATCGCCGCATGGATGAAGCGCTCGAGATAGGGCTGGCGCTTGTCGTTGATCGGCTCGCCTTCGGCATCGAACTCGATCAGGTCGTGGCGCTCGACCAGTTCCGGCGCCAGCGAGCGGGCCATGAAGAAGCGTTTCGGATTGTCAGGGTGGCGGACGCTGATATGGCCATAGGCATCGACCACGTCTTCATTGGCGAGAATGCGGTTGGCGACAACAAGGTCGCGAAGGAGGTCTTCGAGTTGGGACATTTTGCAATTCCGAAGGTTGGGCGCGGTGCAATTTTATATACCTCCCCCCTTGTGGGGGAGGTCGGATCGCGAAGCGATCCCGGGGGTCGTGTTTTCTCTCAGTTCAATTCAATTATTTTCGGGTTTTACCCCGCTCCCTGGCCTCCCCCAAAAAGGGGGAGGGAACAGTTAATTCTCACCCGTATGTCGGCACGAACAGCTCGTCGACTTTTACCGGCCCGTCGATCAAGCCCAGATCCTGCTGGTACTGCACGAGCGCTTCCAAGGTCTGGCGGTTCGGCTCGATACCATAGGGCCATGGATCGCCGTTGAAGACGTCCCAGATGTCGTCGATCTCGCGCATCAGAAACGGCGTCATGTAGCGCACCGCGCGCAGATTGAACAACTTATCGAGCGCGATCTGTTTGGATTTGACAAAAGCGTCATAGAGGCTCGTGGCGACAAACGGATAGCGCTCGTAGACGCTCTTTTTGATCGCGACCAGATGCATGATCGGATAGATTTTTTTGCGCTTGTAGAGATCCTTGTCGACCTCGACGTAATTCGGGAACAGCCGCACCACGTCGGGATTGGTGCGAATTTCGTTTGGCAGACTGGTGCCGAGCGTGGCGTCGATTGCGCCCTCGGCAAGAAGCTGGCCGAGCGTCTTGTCGGTAGTGTTGTGCTCGATTGAGATTTTCTTGAGCAGCGGCAGCACGGCCGGACTGCCGTGCGCGCCCTCGGTATTCATCGCGCTCTGCACCCAGCGCACTTTCGACAGATCGACGCCGAACTCGTTCTTGAGGATGCCGTTGATGAAGATCGCCGCGGTCATCGTGTAGAGCGGCACGCCGATGCGTTTGCCGGCGAGATCCTTGGGATTTTTTATCCCGGATTTGCGATTAATCGCGATGAATCCCATCCGGAACGCGATCGACGGGAATACCGGGATGGCCACGAACGGGCATTCGCGATTGGCGAAACGCTGCACGAATTCGGAGGAAGAATATTCGGCGATGTCGAATTCCTCGCCGCCTGACATGCGATCGAAAATCGGCCGCGGCTGGTCGATGGCGATATAATTGAGATCGATGCCGTCGGGCTTCACCTCCCCGGTATAAAGCGCGAGCATCCGGTCATAGAGCCCGCAGGCAAACGAAAGCTGCAGCCTGGACATTGCCGCCCCGCCCTCCCCTCTGTTCACAGTCGATTTAGCCGTTAGGCATTGTCATTACGAGCCAACGGGTCCGGCCCGAAGTGGCCGGCCCGATGACAAGCTCCGCGAAGCAATCCAGAAGATCGGGATAAAGATAACCTGGATTTGCTTGGTCGCCATCGCTCTCCGCAATGACAAAAGGAACGCACTCACCGCAGATCCTTCCGCAATATCTTGCCAATGTTGCTCTTCGGCAGCGTGTCGACAAACTCGATGATGGTCGGCACTTTGTAACCGGCAAGGCGCTCGTGCATGAATGTCGTCAGCGCGGCCTTGTCGAGTTTCGGATCGCTGCGGATAACGAACAGCTTCACAGTCTGGCCGCTGCGCGGGTCCGGCACACCGATCGCGGCCGCTTCGCGCACGCCCGGATATTGCGTGGCGATGTCTTCGACCTCGCTTGGAAACGCCTTGAACCCGGAGACGTTGATCATGTCCTTCTTGCGGTCGAGGAGCCGCAAGAAGCCATCCGGATCGAACGCCCCGATATCCCCGGTGCGCAGCCAGCCGTCGGCGCTGAGCACGTCTTTGGTCTGCTCCGGCCGCTGCCAATAACCGAGCATCACTTGCGGGCCGCGCACGCAGATCTCGCCGCTCTCGCCGGTCGGCAGCACATGGCCATGGTCGTCGCGGATCGTGACCTCGGTCGAGGGCAGTGGCAGTCCAACCGTGCCTTGCTTCGGGGCGAAAAACGGATTGATGCAGACCACCGGCGATGCTTCGGTCAGACCGTAGCCTTCGACCAGCTCGCTGCCGGTGATTTCGCGCCAGCGCTTGGCGACCTGGCTTTGGATCGCGGCGCCGCCGCCGACCGCGACACGCAAATCGGCAAAATCCACGCCGGCCAATTCCGCATCGTTGATCAGGGCGTTGAACAGCGTGTTGACGCCCGACATCCAGGTGATTTTCCTTTGCCGCATGATGCGAATGAGCCGGTGCAGATCGCGCGGATCGGGAATGAGAATATTCATGCCGCCCAACAGCGAAAACGACAGCAGGTTCGCGGTCAGCGAAAAGATGTGATAGAGCGGCAGCGGCGTGAGCACGCGCTCGTGCTCGGCGGTCGCCGCCGTTCCGGTCCAAGCGCGGCATTGCAGTGTGTTGGCGATCAGATTGCGATGCGTCAGCATCGCGCCCTTCGGCTCACCGGTCGTGCCGCCGGTATATTGCAACAGCGCGACATCGCCGCCGCGCGCGCGCGCGTCCTCATAATGTGTGCTCGGCCGCCGCTCACAGGCCTGCTGCAGCATCGTGAACTTGTCGAAATGCCACCCCGGCACCGCGTGGCGAATGTATGAATTGGCAAAGTTGAAAGCCCAGCGCTTGATGACCGGCACGAAATCGCCGAGGCGGGCCACAACGACGTGCCGGATTTTGGTCTTGGCAACGATCTGCTGCAGCTTATGCGCGAAGTTCTCCAGGATGACGATGACCTCGGCGCCGCAATCGGCGAGCTGCTGGGCCAATTCGCGCGGCGTGTAAAGCGGATTGACATTGACCACGATCATGCCGGCACGCAGCGTGCCGAGAAAAGTCACCGGATAAGCGAGCATGTTCGGCAGCATAAGCGCGACGCGGTCACCGGCGCGGCAGCCGATCCGTTCGGTCAGAAAGGCGGCAAAGTCTTTGCTGTCGCGCTCCCACTCGGCATAGGTCATGCGCACGCCGAGGCATTCGAATGCCGGGCGGGAGGCATGCTCCTGGCAGGCTTCGATCAGCATCGCGGAGAGCGATGGAAAGGCGTCGGGGTCGATGGTCTTGGGCACGCCCGCGGGATAGGAGGCGAACCAAATCGGCTCCGCTCCTTTGACTGCGACCGGAGCGGCTTCACCCTGCAATGCCGTCATGAGTGGCTTTCCCGCATCATCCTAACATCGCTCTCGGGCTGATGTCGAAGCACGCCGCACGAAGGAGCCGGCCTCCTTGCATTGCCGCCTGTCGCAGCGCAATCATACGAGGTTTGCATTGGAAACTGGAGGCTTCATGGCGGACGCTACTGCAGCGCAGCGCCAAATTGCCGGCGAGCGACCCGCCGATGCCGGGGCGGCGCAACCCTATCGCGGGCTGCGCGGCTGGATCGAGACAGTCGATCGCCTCGGCGAGCTCAAGCGCGTTTCCGGCGCGCATTGGGACATCGAGATGGGCGCCATCACCCATATGCTCACGGAAAAGAGCGGTGGCACCGCGCCGGCGATTCTGTTCGATGATGTACCCGGTTATGGCAAAGGCTATCGCACGCTGTACGGGCAGCTTTCCTCGGTCAAGCGCATCGCGCTGACGCTCGGGTTGCCGCTCGAACATAAGCGCAAGATCGACATCGTGCAGCGTTATCACGCGCGTATGCAGGACTTGCGCCCGCTGCCGCCACGCTATGTCAACGACGGCCCGATTTTCGAAAATGTGATCGAAGGCGACGCCGTTGACGTTTTGAAATTTCCGGTGCCGCGGCACCACGAGCGCGACCAAGCGCGTTTCATCGGCACCGCCGATTGCGTGGTCACCAAGGACCCCGACAGCGGTTGGTACAATCTCGGCGCCTATCGCAGCCAGGTCTATGACGGCAAAACGATCGGCTGCCAGATCACCGAGGGCAAGCACGGGCGTATCCACCGCGACAAATATTTCGCCCGCGGCGAAGCGATGAAAGTCGTGATCCTGTGCGGCCAGGACCCGTTATTGTTCATGCTGGCTTCAAGTCCGCTGCCGGAAGTCAGCGAGTACGACATTGCCGGCGGATTGCGCGGCGAACCGATCGACATGGTTCGCGGCCCCTATACCGGTTTTCCGATTCCGGCCGATTGCGAGATCGCGATCGAGGGCGAGACCGTTCCCGGCGAGACCAAGCCGGAAGGCCCGTTCGGCGAATGGATGGGTTATTACTCCGACGACACGCAGGAGCGGCCATTCGTGCGGGTGAAGACGATCCTGCATCGCAACGATCCGATCCTGACTTGCGCGCCGCAGCACAGGCCGGTCGACGAAACCGGCTTGCTCAAAGGCATTGCTGGAGCGGCGCAGATCTGGCGCGCGCTCGAAGCCTGCGGCATTCCCGACATCCTTGGGGTGTGGAATCACGAAGCCGGACCGGCGACGCGGTTCACCGCTATACAGATCCGCCAGCGCTATCCCGGCCACGCGCGCCAGGCGCTGCACGTCGCCTGCGCCTGCCAGGGCGGCGCCTATGCCGGCAAATGGACCGTGGTGGTCGATGACGACATCGATGCCGGCGATCTCGATCAGGTGTTGTGGGCGATGTGCACGCGCTTCGATCCCAAAGTCGATATCGATCTCATTCAAAAAGCCTGGGCGTCGAAACGCGATCCGCTGTATCTGCCTGGGAATTTCAACAATCGCGTCCTGATCGATGCCTGCATCCCGTACGACATGAAACTCAAGGGCACATTTCCGCAAGTGGTCGACGTCAGCGCCGATCTTCGCGCCAGGCTACGGGCAAAATTTTCGAAATTGTTCAACTAGCGTGCGGCTTGAGCGCATCCTGACATTTGATTGGAGAAAACGGGCCATGCCGATTTCGATGAGGTTACGCGCTAAATGGCACGATTCCGATTTCTAACAGCGGTTCTGGTCGCTGCTGCATCCCTTTGCGCCGGAGGAACAGCAATCGCATTCACACCCGTGGACTCCTCTGTGCCTGGCAAATCGCAAGAACAATCGCGCAAAGTTGATGACGGCAAACCAGATGTTGAGCCGCAGAGCGGTAACGAAAGCGACCCAAACGTCAGCAAACCGGACCAAGGCGATTCTTGGAGAAATGTCCCTTGGGTATGCCCAATAGCCGGAAGGTGTGGACCACCCGATACGCCCGGTCTTGGATCATGGGCGCCTGTTCCAGATCCGGCGCATCCCGCTGATACAAAAAAGAACTAGAGCACCACCATTTATCCAAGGCGACCGTCGAGAAATCATGTCCGCTTTTGGCACGAAGCGGACTTCTCGATGAGTCCGCCCAATGTCCGCTTTTCGGGGTTAAAGCGGAACCTGATCGGGCCTTACGCAATGTCCGTTCCCGACCCCAGGGGGCCATTCATCGGGAACGGCCTTGTCTTCACACGACTTCAAGCGCGATCACATTTGCGCAACGTCGAGCGCCGAAAGCTCCAAAACGTGATGGCCGTCACGGAGGCTCGTTAGCCATTTCTGGCAAACCACCCGCCGCGAAAAGCAAGAGCCGGAACACGGATTTATCTTCCGGGAGATGGCCATGACAAGGAAAGCTAAGCGTTCGGTCCGATTTACGCCGGACAACCTTGAACGCGTCCGGCAATTGGCGGCAGAGGGCAATTCGTCAATTGCGATCGCGGAAGCCATGGGATCGACCCCGGCGAGTGTCAAAAACGTGTGCTGCCGCCACAAAATCAAGATACCTCGCACACGGCCGTCCATAAAAAACGGTTTGTCGGGAAAAAACAGATTTTCGGAGCTTGTGGCACACTTGCCGGCGTCGCTCTCTACTGAATTCTACCGTAAAGCCGAGGACCTGCAGATCCCCGCCTCCGTGCTTGCAAGTAGATTGCTGGCGGCAATCGTAGGCAGCAATATTTATGAAGCGGTACTTGACGACAGAGATTGATTACACCCGGCTTTGCAACGTCCGCAAATACTGGGTTAGCGAGCCAGAAACGATTGCAATCGCGCGCTAAAGGGCCCAGGATTTTCTATGGGCGCCATATGCCCAGCATCCTCGATCCACTCCAACGTGACGTTGGGGATGCTAGCGGCGAGAAGATGCGCCGAAACGCGGCAGACATTGTCGAAGCGCCCTGCCATTACCAAAGTTGGCACCTGCAACGCGCGCAGCATGGTCGTCATGCGAAACAGCGATTTTCGTTTGGCAAGAACCTCAGTGAGAGTGTGGCGCAGGCCGACCGGCGGCGTGGCGCGGATCAGGCCCGCCATATAGTCGCGGCTGCGCCTGTCGCGCTGGGCATAGCGTCTGAGTAATTCACTGCGCAGCATGTCGCAGACGAGTTCGTCAATGTCGCCGCGGTCGATGAATCCGCTCCAGCGCCGCGCCAGCCATTGCGATTTCCACATGTCATCGGCTCCGGCTCCGACATCGGCGAGCACGAGGCGGGAGATCCGGTGCGGTGCGCTCGCGGCCAGGCCGAGTGCAGGGCCGCCGCCCAGCGAGAAGCCGACGATCGAGGCCCGCGCGATGCCAAGTGCATCAAGGACGCCTGAAAGATCGCGAACCAGATGGGACGGCGAATAGTGCTTTGGATCGTCCGGCGCGTCGGTCAGACCGTGGCCACGCTGATCGTAAGCGATAATGCGGAAACGCTCGCGCAAGGCGCGGATTTGGTGAAACCACATGCGCTTGCCGCAGGCGAGGCCGTGGATGAGGACCACCGGCTCGCCCGCGCCGACATCATCGAGCGAAATCCTGAGATCGCCCACCTGGATTCTACGCATTGGCTTTAAGGCCCGCTGCTTTGCTCAAAGATCCGCCTGGCGGAAGGCAATCTGGGTGGTCATAATTTACACGAGCAAACTGTGCGCTTCGAAGAAAGCGCAATGCCTCTTCGTGGCACATACCGGGGAATAATGCCGACACTGGGTGATGTCTGCTTTTGGAGCTAAAGCAGACATAGTTGCTTGCTCTCAGGATGTGCGTTCCTGACCCCACCGGCTCATTTTGGGTTTGGCAACGGCGAGGACTTTTTCAATCCGGCGAGTTGCGCCTTCGCCGCGTTGCGTTTTTCCGCATATTCTTTGCCATCGATCGGCGCGACATGCGGTGGATCCTTGTCGAGGTACGGTCGCCCGATCCCAAGTTCTTTTTCGTGCGCGTCGATCCACTTCCACAAGATTTCACTCCACGCGCATCTCTCCGCACGTGTCTCGCCCTTCACGCTCACAAGATCGGCCGCAAGACCATGGCCGTAGCCACCGCGGCGGCTCCCGCCGTGGTATGAGCTGTCGGGCGCAGCCTTGTTGCCATTTGCGAGCTCTTGCCGGTAATCATCGCGGAATGCGCTGGTTATCCCAGGCGAAAGGCCGGCGTCGTCCATCACGCGAAGCGCACTATACAGCGTACGCCTGAAG
>Ga0187765_10000859_pt1 | contig 11443 bp, 8 predicted proteins | sample 0216_QUI02_MP05__3_FD_133018 | JGI IMG/M metagenome (GOLD analysis project Ga0187765, IMG submission 133018) | Tropical peat soil microbial communities from peatlands in Department of Meta, Colombia - 0216_QUI02_MP05_10_MG | ecosystem: Environmental > Terrestrial > Soil > Wetlands > Peat ...
CCCGCTCCCGAGTGGTTCATGGACTACCGCAACAGTGACGGCAGCCCGGCCGAGATGTGCGGCAACGGCATCCGGGTCTTCGCCAGGTACCTGGCCGAGCGTGGCCTGGCCGCCGGGCCCGCCTTCACCGTCGCGACCCGCTGCGGGGCCCGCCGGGTCAGCCTCGGCGACGACGGCAGCGTCACGGCCGAGATGGGCGGTGTGGCGGTGCTCGGGCCCGGCCGGGCGGTGCTAGGCGGCGTGAGCTGCGAAGGCCTGCGGGTCTCGGTGGGGAACCCGCATCTGGCCTGCCTGGTGGACGCGCCGCTGGCCGGCTTCGACCTGGCCGGGCCGCCGCGGCTGGACCCGGCGCAGTTCCCGCAGGGCGGCAACGTTGAGCTGGTCCGGGTGACCGGGCCCGGGCAGGTGGAGATGCGGGTGCACGAGCGCGGCTCGGGCGAGACCAGATCCTGCGGGACCGGCGCGGTGGCCGGGGCCGCGGCGGCCGCGGCTGCCGCCGGGCAGGACCACGGCCGCTGGCGGGTGTCGGTGCCGGGCGGGCAGCTCACCGTGACGCTGGAGCCCGGCGCCGCCTGGCTGACCGGGCCCGCCGTGATCGTCGCCGAAGGCGAGCTCAGCGACACCTGGCTGGCCGCCGCCACCGCCGGCAGCCACCGATCCACCTGACCGTCTGCCTGGAGCGCGGCCCGTCAGCCCCGCGCCCGTTTCCTGAGCGGATAGGGTCAGGCGCCAGTCAGGGCGGTGACCGGACGGCCGCGGATGGACGCGTCGATGACCTCGGCGATGTGCGCCACGGCGGGCGCAGGGCCGCCGGCGTCGGCCAGCGCGGCGGCGATCTGGAGGCTGCAGCCGGGGTTGGCCGACACCACCAGGGACGCCCCGGTCGCCTGGACCGCGGCCGCCTTGCGCTGGCCGAGCTCGCGCGCCGCCTCCGGCTGCAGCAGGTTGTACACGCCAGCCGAGCCGCAGCAGGTGCCGCCGTCGCCCACCTCGGCGATCTCCAGCCCCGGGATCGTGCCCAGCAGATCGCGCGGCTGCTGGCGGATCCGCTGCGCATGGGCGAGGTGGCAGGCGTCGTGATACGCGGCCGTGACCTTCAGCTCGTGGCGGGGGGCCCGGACCCCTCCGGCCTGGCCGTACAGCTCGATCAGGAACTCGCTGAGGTCCCGCACCTGGCCGCTGAACGCCTCGGCCCGCGCGGCCCAGCCGGCCGCGGTCTCATCCCGCCCGTCAGCGCCGGCCCGGGCCGCGAACAGCGCACCGTACTCTTTCATCGCCGAGCCGCAGCCCGCCGAGTTGACCACGACCGCGTCCACCCCGGCCCGCTCGAACGCGGCGATGGTGCGCCGGGCGAACCCGGCCGCCTCCGACGCCCGGCCGGAGTGCAGCGACAGCGCGCCGCAGCAGCCCTGCCCGCCCGGGATGATGACGTCGCACCCCTCGGCCGCGAGCACCCGCGCGGTGGCGATGTTGACCTCCGGGAAGAAGACCTGCTGCACGCAGCCGGTGAGCATGCCCACCACCGCCCGGCGCTCGCCGCGGGCCGGCACCCGGCTGGGCAGCGCCCCATGCCGGGCGGCTGACCGCCGGCCGGCCGGGCCCTCCGGCGCCAGCCGCAGGGACGAGGCCAGCTCGGGGGCGAGCCGCTGGGCGGCCCGGCTGCGGCCGATCAGCTGGTCCAGCCGCGCCCACTGCGCGCCGCGGAGCGGGCCGACCAGTGCCCGCAGCCGCCGCGGATAGGGGAAGGTCGCGAAGATGGCGGCCCTGATCGCCCGTTCCCGCGGCGACCGGGCCGGGCCGGGGCTGAGCCCGGGCGGCGGGTCCTCGGACCAGGTGCGGGCCGCCTCGATGAGCCGGTCGTAACGCACCCCGGACGGGCAGGCCGGGACGCACGCCATGCAGCCGAGGCAGCGGTCGAAATGGGCGGAAGCCGTCTCGGTGAGCTGTGCACCGGCCAGCGCCTGGGTGATGAGGTGGATGCGGCCGCGGGGCGAGTCCATCTCCTCGCCCCACAGCTGGTAGGTCGGGCACGAGGGCAGGCAGAAACCGCAGTGGACGCAGTCCGACGCGGCCGCCCGCAGTTCGCCGGTCGGGTCCAGCGCATCGGGGGCCGCCGGGCCGGCGGCGGTGCCCAGATGCTCGGGGGGCCGGGTGCCGCCGCCCGCGGCCGGGGCTGTCATCAGATTCCTCCCGCGAAACGGCCGGGCGCCATCCGGTGCCCCGGATCGAACTGGTCCTTGACCGCCCGCATCAGCGGCAGCCCCGGGACCGGGCCCCACATGTCCACCTGCTCCCGCACCGGCGGCGGCGCGTAGACCACCACGGCGCTGGCCAGCACCGGCGGGCTGTCCGGCGCCGGTGCGGAGGCGGGCCGGGCGTCCGCCTCCCCCCGGGCGATGGCCGCCCGCAGGTTGGCGACGAACGCGGCCACCGCGGCCGGGCCCGCGCCGGCGCCGAGCCCCACGTAGATCACCCCGGCCGCGGCCGAGCCGGCCACCAGCGGATCGAGACCCGCCGCCTCCGCGGCGCGGTCGATCGTGGCCAGGACCGCGGGCAGCGCGGCCGCCCAGAACGCGACCCGGATCAGCGTGCCGGCCGCCTCCGGGCCGCCGGTCGCCTCCGGGCCGCCGCTCGCCTCCGGGCCGCCGCCGGCCGGCCCGGGTGCCGGCTCGGTGCGGCCCCACCAGCTGGGCGCGTCCGGTGAGGTCACGGCCCCCTCGCCGAGAAGCTGGCGCAGCTGCCCGGCGCGCTCGCCGACCCCGTCCGGATCCCCCTCCAGCAAGACCCCCACCCGCACCGGGCCGCCGCGCCCGGCCCGGCTGATCTCCACCGCCGTGGGCGCGAGCTCGCTGGCCGCCGCGGCCGCGACCGCCCGGTGCGCGTCGGCCGGGCTGGCCCCGTCCACCGTGGTGTAAGCGGCGGCCGTGGGCAGCGGATGGAGCCGGAACACCGCCTCGGCTATCAGCCCGAGTGTCCCGTAGGAACCCGCGAACAGCTTGCCGAGGTCGTAGCCGGCCACGTTCTTGACCACCTTGCCCCCCGCGGAGGCCACGGTCCCGTCGGCGCGGACCACGGTGATCCCGATCACCAGGTCGCGGGGCGTGCCGTAGCGCAGGCGGCGCGGGCCGGCCATCCCGGTCGCGAGCGTCCCGCCGGCCGTGGCGGTGCCCGCCGGGTCCTGGCCGTTGGCGCCGGGCCCCACATCGAGGGCGAGCTGCTGCCCCGCGGACGCCAGCACCTCGCCGAGCCGCCTCAGGCCGACCCCGGCCTGGACCCGCGCCACCAGGTCGCCCGCCGCGTGCTCGACCACCTGGTCCAGCCGCAGCGTGTCGACCACCAGGTCGCAGCTCCGGGGCGGGGCGCCCCAGTCCAGCCGGCTCCCGCTGCCGCGCGCCACCACGGTCAGGTCCTGCTCGGCGGCTACCCGCATCACCGCGCTGGCCTCGGCCACGCTGGCCGGGGAGGCGGCGTAGCGGGGCGTCACCCCGGCCACGGCGTCACCGGCCTCCGCCGGGCGTGCCGCCGGGCAGGCGCCGGCCAGCGCCCGCAGGACGGCGTCACCGGCCATCAGAACTGCTCGGCCTGGCCGGAGGCGACCAGGGGATGCACGCCCCGCCGCGCGCCAGGCACCTCACCGCACAGCCGCGGGGTCGGGAACACCTTGCCCGGGTTGCACAGGCCGCCCGGGTCGAACGCGCAGCGCAGCAACTGCATGGTGTCCAGGTCGTCGGCGCCGAACATCTTGGGCATGTACCTCGACTTGTCCACCCCCACGCCGTGCTCGCCGGTGATCGACCCGCCGTGGGTGATGCACAGGTCCAGGATCGCGCCGGAAAGCTCCTCGGCGGCGGCGACGGTCTCCGGCGCGTCATCGTTGTAGAGCACGAGCGGGTGCAGGTTCCCGTCACCCGCGTGGAACACGTTGGCGACCCGGATGCCGGACTCGGCCGACAGCTTCGCGATCTCGTCGAGCACCGGGCCGAGCGCGGTCCGGGGGACCACCCCGTCCTGGACGATGTAGGCATGGCAGATCCGGCCGACCGCGGCGAACGCCGACTTGCGGCCGGCCCAGATGATGGCCCGCTCGGCCGGGTCCACCGCCTCCCTGATCTCGGTCGAGCCCGCCTGCTCGCACAGCGCGCGGACGGCGGCGCCGTCCCGGCGCACGTCGGGTTCCGGGCCGTCGAGCTCCACGATGAGCACGGCGCCCGCGCCCTGGGGGTAGTGGCAGGCCACCGCGGCCTCGGCCGCCTCGATCGCGAGCGCGTCCATCATCTCGATCGCCGCGGGGACGATGCCCGCCCCGATGATCGCCGACACCGCGGCCCCGCCCGCGCCGGTGGTCTCGAACGCGGCCAGCAGGCAGGTGACCATCTGCGGGATCCTGGTCAGCTTCACGATGATCTTGGTGACGATGCCGAGCGTGCCCTCGGAGCCGATGAACGCGCCCACCAGGTCGTAGCCGGGTGCCGCCCCGGTGCCGTCGCCCAGCCAGGTCAGCTCGCCCGCCGGGGTGACGATCTCCAGCCCGGTCACGTGGTGCACGGTGAAGCCGTGCTTGAGGCAGTGGGCCCCGCCAGAGTTCTCCGCCACGTTGCCGCCCACCGAGCAGACCTGCTGGCTGGACGGGTCCGGGGCGTAGAAGTAGCCGAACGGGCGGGCCGCGGCGCTCACCGACAGGTTGGTGACCCCCGGCTCGACGATGGCCCGGCGGCTGGCCGGGTCGATGGCGATGATGCGGCGCATCCGGGAGGTGACGATCAGCACCCCGTCGGTGCGGGGCAGCGCGCCGCCGGACAGGCCGGTGCCGCTGCCGCGGGCCACGAACGGGACCTTGGCCGCCGCGCACACCCGGACCACCGCCGCGACCTGCTCCGCGGTCCGCGGCAGGACGACCAGCCCCGGCGCGGCGCGGTGTGAGGTGAGCCCGTCGCACTCGTAGGTGCGCAGGTCGAGCGGGTCGGTCACCACCCCGTCCGGGCCGCAGATCTCCACCATCGCCGGAACCAGCTGCTCGATCATCGTTTCCCCTCGGGGGCGGCGTCGCTACTTCTCAGGTTGCCCCGCATCCCGGCACATTTCCAGCGCGGCCCCCTTCCCCGCCCGGCGGTCAGGGCATGCGCTCGTAGGCGGGGATGGTGAGGAACTCGGCGTAGTCGTCGGCCAGGCCGACCTCGGTGAACAGCGCCGTCGCCTGCTCGTAGCGGGCGGCGTCGAACGCGGCGCCCGCCCGGGCGCGGATGGCCGCCAGCTCCTCGCCGATGATCCGCTCGACCAGGTCCCGGGTGACGAGGGGACCGTCGTCGAGGGTGACGCCGTTGTGCAGCCACTGCCAGACCTGGGACCGGGCGATCTCCGCGGTGGCGGCGTCCTCCATCAGGTTGAAGATGGCCACCGCGCCGTTGCCGCCGAGCCAGGCGGCCAGGTACTGCAGGGCCACGCTGACGTCGTTGCGCAGGCCGGCCTCGGTGATCACGCCCGGGGTCTTGTCCACCGCCAGCAGGTCCGGGCCGCTGACGCTGACCTCCTCCCGCAGCCGGTCCAGCTGGTTGGGCCGGTCGCCGAGCGCCGCGTCGAACACCTCCTTGCACAACGCCACCAGGTCGGGGTGGGCGACCCAGGAGCCGTCGAAGCCGTCTCTCGACTCGCGGGTCTTGTCGTCACGCACTTTGGCCAGCGCGATGGCGGTCACCTCCGGGTCGCGGCGGTTCGGGATGAACGCGGCCATCCCGCCCATGGCGTGCGCGCCCCGGCGGTGGCAGGTCCTGACCAGCAGCTCGGTGTAGGCGCGCATGAACGGCGCCGTCATCGTGACCGAGTTGCGCTCGGGCAGGACGAACTCCCGCCCCCGGGACCGGAACTTCTTGATGATGCTGAACAGGTAGTCCCAGCGGCCCGCGTTCAGTCCCGCGCTGTGCTCACGCAGCTCGTAGAGGATCTCCTCCATCTCGAAGGCAGCCGGGATGGTCTCGATCAGGACCGTGGCCCGGATCGTGCCGCGGGGGATGCCGAGCCAGTCCTGGGCCAGGTTGAAGGCGTCGTTCCAGAGCCTGGCCTCCCGGTGGCTTTCCATCTTGGGCAGGTAGAAGTACGGTCCCTTGCCCCGGTCGAGCTGGCGCCGCGCGCAGTGGAAGAAGTAGAGCGCGAAGTCGAACAGGCTCCCCGACACCCGCCGGCCGTCCACCAGCAGGTGCTTCTCGTCCAGGTGCCAGCCGCGCGGCCGGACCACGATGGTCGCGAGCTCGTCGCCGGGCCCCAGCCGGTAGGACTTGCCCTCCTCGCTGGTGAAGTCGATGGTGCGGTCGAGGGTGTCGATCAGGTTGAGCTGGCCGGTGATCATGTTCTCCCAGAGCGGTGTGTTCGCGTCCTCGAAGTCGGCCAGCCACACGTTCGCGCCGGAGTTGAGCGCGTTGATGGTCATCTTGCGCTCGGTGGGGCCGGTGATCTCCACCCGGCGGTCCACCAGGCCGGCCGCGGGCGGTGCCACCCGCCAGGCCGGATCATCGCGGATCTGGCGGGTCCCGGGGAGGAAGTCGAGGGTCCCGCCGGCCGAGATCTCCACCTGCCGGGTCTGCCGCTCCGCCAGCAGCTCGGTCCGCCGGGGACCGAGCTCGCGCTGGAGCGAGGCGATGAGGCGCAGCGCGTCGGGCGTGAGGATCTCCTCGTACCGGTGTCCGGATGGGCCGATGATCTCGACACCCTCGTCAGCCGCCATGTCGCGCTCCTCCCGCTGGTGATTACATCCTGATCGGCACCGTGCGGATCGTGGGACTGACGCTAGCTCGCGGCCGCGAACCGGGTCAAAGGTGCCCGGCGGCGCCCGGGGCTGGGCACAACCGGGGAGCCGCGGCTGTTATTGAAGTGAACCCAATCGCCGGGCATGACAGCATGAACCAGTTGGACCGGCCGGACGCTAACCCAAGGCAGTGATGACTTTTCCCACCGAGGACCAGACAGGCGAACTCGACCTGGCCGACCGGCACGCCCTGCGCCGGGTGGCGGGCCTGTCCACCGAGCTCACCGACGTCACCGAGGTCGAGTACCGCGCGCTGCGGCTGGAGCGCGTGGTGCTCATCGGCGTATGGACCGAAGGGACGCTGGCCGCGGCGGAGAACTCGCTGCGCGAGCTGTCCCGGCTCGCCGAGACCGCCGGGTCGGTCGTGCTGGACGGCCTGGTGCAGCGGCGCGGCCGGCCCGACCCGGCGACCTACGTCGGCGCGGGCAAGGCGGTCGAGCTGGCGGACCTGGTCATGGCGACCGGCGCCGACACGGTCATCTGCGACAACGAGCTCACCCCCGGCCAGTTGCGCCGGCTGGAGGGCGTGGTCAAGGTGAAGGTCATCGACCGCACCGCCCTCATCCTGGACATCTTCGCGCAGCACGCCCGCAGCAAGGAGGGCAAGGCGCAGGTGGAACTGGCGCAGCTGCAGTACCTGCTGCCGCGGCTGCGCGGCTGGGGTGAGTCGCTGTCCCGGCAGGCGGGCGGCCGGGTGGCTGGCGGCGGTGGCATCGGCACCCGGGGCCCGGGTGAAACCAAGATCGAGACCGACCGGCGGCGGATCCGGGCGCGCACGGCCAAGCTGCGCCGCCAGATCGCGGAGATGTCGGTCGGCCGCGAGATCCAGCGCGAGCAGCGGCGCCGCCGGGAGGTCCCGGCGGTGGCCATCGCGGGCTACACCAACGCCGGGAAGTCGAGCCTGCTCAACCGGCTGACCGGGGCAGGCGTCCTGGTCGACGACTCGCTGTTCGCGACCCTGGACCCCTCCGTGCGCCGGGCCCGGACGCCGTCCGGGCGCTGGTTCACCCTGACCGACACCGTGGGCTTCGTCCGGCGGCTGCCGCACCAGCTGGTGGAGGCGTTCCGGTCCACGCTGGAGGAGGTCGCCCAGGCCGACCTCATCCTGCACGTGGTGGACGGCAGCGACGCCGACCCGCAGGCGCAGATGGCGGCCGTCCGCGCGGTGCTCGCCGAGATCGGCGCCGCGGACGTGCCGGAGATCGTGGTCATCAACAAGGCCGACGCCGCCGACCCGATCGAGGTCAAGGGGCTGGAGGCGAAGGAGCGGGGCTGCGTGGTGGTCTCCGCCCGGACCGGCGCGGGCATCGAGGATCTGCTCGCCGCCGTGGACGCCGGGCTGCCCCGGCGCGACCAGGAAATCCGGGTGCTCGTGCCCTATGGGCGGGGTGACCTGGTGGCGCGGGTGCACCAGGAGGGGGAGGTGCTGGCCGTGCGCCACGCGGCGGAAGGAACCGAGCTGACCGCGCGGGTCCCGCCGGGCCTGGCGGCCGAGCTGACCGGCGCGATGGGGGCCCGGTAGCGGCCGCAAGAAATGCAATCGAATGCAATCGATAGCAGGAAATAAGTATTGCCGGCAGCCATGATCATCTGCCATGCTGCTACCTGCGGAAATCGTTGCGTCGCGGGCCCGATCGGGGGCTGATCTGGGCCGGGACGGGGCAGCAAGCTGCGAAGCCGCTTGGTGCTGCGGTTTTGCGAAAGGGGGAGAATTCGGGCCTAGATCTTTGTATTCAGCCTGTACAAGGGCCCACTTGTGCATTACCGTAACTGAACCGATACGCATCTCGGAGCGCCCGCTCGTTCATGATCGTCTGTGAACGTTCTCCGGGTGCCCGTGGTGCTCTATGACGAGGCACGGGCCATGGCAGGTGACCGCTCATGACACAGGGGACCCTCAGGCGGGGGCTTCCTGTGCGGGGGAGGGTTCATCGGTGACTATCCGCCTGCTGACGAACATCGGACGCCTCTGGACCGGGTCCGAGGTGTGGAACAACGCTGCCATCTTGACCCAGGACGACCGGATCGCGTGGGTGGGGCCCGCGGCCGAACTTCCCCAGAGCCTGCCCGGCGTCGTGGACGACATCGTCGACGTCGACCACGTGGAGAACCTCAACGGCGGGCTGGTCACGCCGGGCCTGATCGACGCGCACACCCACCCCGTCTACGCCGGGAACCGCTTCGCCGAGCTGGCCATGAGGTCCAGCGGGTCCTCCCCGAACGAGATCACCGCCGCTGGCGGGGGGATGGCCTCGACGGTGACGGTCACCCGCGGGACCGACCCCTGGACCCTGTGCAACGGCGTGCGGGAACGGCTGCGGGAATGGCTCCTGGAGGGGACCACCAGCATCGAGGCCAAGACCGGGTACCACCTGACCCGGGACGGTGAGCTCGCCGACGTCCGCCTGCTGCGGTCGCTGGAGGGAGAGGTCGGCATGCCGCGGGTGCATGTGACCTTCCTCGCGGCCCATGCGGTGCCGCCTGAGTTCTTCGGCCGCCGCCACGACTACGTCGACGCGGTCGGCACGTGGTGCGCGGACGCGGCCGCGGCCGGGGCCGACAGCGTGGACGTGTTCTGCGAGGAGGGCCGGTTCACCGAGCGGGAGGCCCGCTGGGTGCTCGGCGCCGGCCGCGCGTCCGGGCTCCTGCCCCGCCTGCACGCCTGTGGCCAGTCGCGTACCGGCGCGGCGCTGCTCGCCGCCGAGATGGGCTGCGCATCGGCCGACCTGCTGCACGACGCCGACGACGAGGACGTCTTCGCGCTGGCCAGCGCCGGCGTGGCCACCGTCCTGTGCCCCGGCACCTCGCTGCAGGTCGGCAAGCTGCCACCGGTCCGGGCCCTGCTCGACAAGGGCGTCGCGGTCGCGCTCGGCTCCGACCACGCGCCCGGCCGGAACGGCATCACCTCGATGGCGCTGGTCATCTCGCTCGCCATCAGCCACTTCGGGATGAGCGTGAGCGAGGCGCTGCGGGCGGCCACGCTGGGCGGTGCCCAGGCGCTGCGCGCTCCCGACCGGGGCGCGATGGCGCGCGGCCGGTACGCGGACATCGTGGCCTGGGACGCTGACCACGAGGGCGCCTTCGCCTGGTCGTATGGCCTCAAGCCGCTCCGCGTCTGGCGCGGCGGCGAGCCCGCGCTGAGCTGAGCCCTCCCTGCCCCGTCCGGATCACCAGCGCGGCCTTTCCGTACCTAACGACCTGCGGGCCGCGCCCACGTCTGCACCGCCCCCGCCGTCGTGGCATGCTTCAGGCATGACTTCCCAGGCTGCCGCGGGCGCGACCGCCACCCGGGGGGCGGCGGTGGCCGTCGTGGTGGGCGAGGAAGAGCTGCTGGTGGAGCGGGCCGTCGCCCGGCTGGTCGCCGCGGCCTCCGCCGCCATGGGCCAGGGCGGTCAGGCGGACGGCACAGACAACCCGGACGGCCCGCTCGCGGCGGAAGCCGGCGTCCGCGAGGTGGCCGGCGGCGCGCTCAGCCCGGGCGAGCTGGCCTCGCTCACCGCCCCGTCCCTGTTCGGCGGCGGCTGCGTGGTGGTGGTCCGGGACGCGCACCAGGCGGGCAAGGACGTCACCGAGGAGTTGGCCCGGCTGGCCGCCGAGCCGCCGCCGGACGTGCGCCTGGTGGTCACGCACGCGGGCGGGGCCAAGGGCAAGGCGCTGCTGGCGAGCCTGGCCGGCAGCGGGGCGAGGGTGATCGAGTGCCCCAAGATCACCAGGGTGGCCGACCGGATGGACTTCGTGCGGGAGGAGTTCCGCGCGGCCGGGCGCACCGTCGACGACGGCGGGGTCCGGGCCCTGATCGACGCGCTCGGGTCGGACCTGCGGGAGATCGCTTCCGCCTGTGCGCAGCTGGCGGACGACACCACCGGGGTGATCAGCCAGCCCGTGGTCTACCGGTACTACCGCGGCCGCGCGGAGGCGAGCGGGTTCTCGGTGGCGGACCGGGCGGTGGAGGGACGCCTGTCCGATGCGCTCGAACAGCTCCGCTGGGCGCTCGCGGTCGGAGTCGCGCCGGTGCTGATCAGCAGCGGGCTCGCCCAGGGCGTTCGCCTGCTCGGCCGGGTCAGCGGGGCACCGAAGGGGCAGGGCAGCGCCGCCCTCGCCGCCGAGATCGGCGCGCCGCCGTGGAAGATCGACCGGGTCCGGCAGCAGCTGCGCGGGTGGGAGCCCGAGGGGATCGCGCGGGCCCTCGCGGCCGTAGCCGAGGCCGACGCGCAGGTCAAAGGCGAGGGAACGAGCCCCGGCTACGCCCTGGAGGTCGCGATCCGCACGATCGTTGCGTGCCGGTCCGGGTCACCACAGCGGGGGCGCTGAGGGGGGCGCGGGTTTCAGGACTGGAGTTCGGCGGCGCGCTTGGCGATGGCGGACTTGCGGTTCGCGGCCTGGTTCTTGTGGATCACGCCCTTGCTGGCCGCCTTGTCCAGCTCGCGGGAGGCGGCGCGCATGGCGGCGGCCGCCGCGTCCGCGTCACCGGCGTCCGCTGCCTCGCGGAACTTGCGCACGCTGGTCTTCAGCGACGACTTGACAGCCTTGTTGCGCTGCCTGGCCTTCTCGTTCTGCTTGTTGCGCTTGATCTGTGACTTGATGTTCGCCACGCGGAAGCCTCGCTAGGGGTACTTGATCTGGCTGGTCGGCGGACGCATTCCGCAC